>ERZ826220.3-NODE-3-length-364354-cov-7.341950_pt1 | contig 364354 bp, 319 predicted proteins | sample MGYA00519927_ERZ826220 | MGnify/ENA primary metagenome ERZ826220 (study PRJEB31778, sample SAMEA3449225) | human gut metagenome | biome: human gut; feature: human-associated habitat; material: faeces | place: United Kingdom | collected 2010/2012 ... | reverse complement strand
CAATAAGGAATCCTGCTATCAGGATACATGCAACTCGAAATGGCAATGATATCATGTTTCTTTATCTTTTCACAGTGATTATATAGTCAAGTTGATTAATTCTCCGCTCAGTTTTGCCACCTCTGCCGATAGCGTTTCCGGCAGGAAACGGGCATAAACCTTCTCTGTAATATCCGTGCTGCTATGTCCGAGCAGACGGCTGACTACCGACATGGATAGTCCCTTGTTCAGCGCAAAAACCGCAAATGAGTGCCTGGCTGCATGCATCGAGAGACTGAACGGAAGGCCGATCTGCTCACCGACAACTGCCAGCGACTGGTTGATGCATTTCGTGGCATTGTTGCGGGCTTTGTACAGTGCCTCCGCATCATCCAGATCCAAAGTCTCTTTTACAAGGTTGAACACATATCGGCATCCTTCACGTTTTTCCCGCCATTGTTGTAATATATGTAATGCAGGTTCAGTAAGCGGTATGACATGCCGTTTGTTTGTCTTTATCATAATCTTTCGCAACTCTTTCCTTGCGAAGTCGATATGTTTCCATTGCAGGGTCATCACATCCACTACACGGAGGCCGCAGGCGTGGAACGCAAAGAAGAACATTTCCAGAAATTCTTTTCTGCGCGGTTCAGTACAGTTCTTGTAATATTCAAGCAATGCCGCCATCTGTTCCTTACTAAGACTTTTGCCGTCAAACTCTGCTTCTTCTTCAGAAAGCGATACCTTAGTCACAATGCGCATATCCTGAATCCTTGCATTGACGGCAGGTTCCATCATGCCCATTTCACAAGCGTATGCACATGCTTTTAGTATCGGAGTCAGAGAGTGGTTGATAGTGGCATCACTGTTCTGCTTGATTTCCCTGCGCCACGATATATAACTGTCTAACAGCTCCGGAGTCATATCGCCTACATAAATGCTGTCAGAACGATAGGTTCCCTGTCGGGTAGCCCTCAGGAATGTCTGGAATATATTCATGCAGCTCTTTCCGTTTTCATACCGGCTCCTTCCGATTCTGTTTCTTGCATAGTCTGAAGAAAGACGTTCCAATGTAAACTCCACGAAGTCCTTCCCTTGATCACGACGCGCAAGAGGCTTGTCCGCAAGAAAGCCGGATACGACATCAGCGGTTATCTGATTAGGATGCTTTTCATTATATTCGGCAAGTAGCGAATCTATACGTTCCACACGTGCCAGCAATAACTGGTTAAGCCGTTTGGATTCACCGCCATGACTTGCACGTATTTCACCCCGTCCCTGATTGCCGTTCTGGTTCCAGTCCGCAACCTTGACAAAGATATTCGTTGTCTTACGGATTACCTGCCTGTTCCAAGTGTATTCCAACTCGACAGGATAGGCTTTTTCCTTGTCAACCACTTTCGGCGTACGAAGGCGGTATTTGCCCAATGGATATAGTCTTTTCGGTCTTCCCATATGCTTTTCCTCCCAATTCAATATTCATGAGGAGAAACAAAGGTAATGCATTTTAGACAAACAAACCCAGTTTTTGAGAAGAAAAACCGCAATTTAGACAAACAAACCGCACCATACAACACCATAAAACACCAACGCGACAAACAAATTATCTTTGTTTATCGCGTTGATATTTAATTGTTTAACTAGTCCGAGTGGCGTCAATACTCGTCCTCGTTGAAGAAGAAATCGTCCTTGCTCGGATAATCGGGCCATATGTCCTCGATGCTCTCGTAGATTTCGCCCTCGTCCTCGATTTCGTTCAGGTTTTCGATGACTTCGAGCGGAGCGCCCGAACGGGTCGCGTAGTCGATCAGCTCGTCTTTGGTGGCCGGCCACGGCGCATCTTCGAGCTTAGAAGCCAACTCAAGTGTCCAGTACATATCGGTAAGTTTTTAATTGTTGTCGCGCGTTGGGGATTCAAGCTGTGCAAAAATAGAAATTTTTTCATTTATCGTACACCCAGTATGTCTCTTTTACGTGAAATTCGTCGGTCAGCTTACGCCCCAACGTGTAAAAGTAGTCCGATAGTCTGTTTAGGTATTGCATAACGCTTTGAGGAACGGAGTATTCTTCGGCGAGCGTCAGCGTCCGTCGCTCGCAGCGGCGGCAGACTGTCCGGCAGACATGGCTGAGCGAGACGACCGGATGGCCGCCCGGCAGCGTGAATGCGGCGATCGGTCGGAGCGTCGCCTGCATGGCGTCGATTCTGTTTTCGAGGAATCCGACCTGATCGTTGCCCAGCGGAGGGAGATATTTGGGTGCGTCTCCTTCGGTGGCCAGATAGGAGGCCGCCCTCATCAGATGGTCGAGTATCCGGAGCAGGTCGTCGCGGTACGGCTTCATCGTCTCGGTATCGGGCAGGTTGTCGCGGAGCAGGGCTGTCTGGGCCATCAGTTCGTCGATCGTGCCGTATGCTTCCAGTCGGGGGTGGTTTTTCGGAACGCGCTGCCCGCCTACGAGCGACGTGGTTCCCCGGTCTCCGGTTTTGGTGTATATTTTCATGGCAGTTCGTTTTTAGGGTTTCAGATTCTGTAGTGCTGGGGTTGCAGCTTGGGATTGAAAAAGTAGATCATCATGACCCGCCGGTCGACGCTCACGCAAGGGTAGTGCGTGCGGATCTGCTGCGCCATGCGCCATCTGCGTGCGTTGCGGTGAGGTGCCAGCAGGATCAGGCAATCGTCCTTTCCGGCGCTTTCCCGTACTTTTTCGACGATCGTCTCGGCCGATGCGTCGGGCATCAGTATGCAAAGATTGCGCCCTGCGCGGGTCTGAGAGCCGAGTCCGGGGACCAGCGTATGGCTCTCCATCCGGCAATGCGCGTACAGGTTCTGTATCTTGACGGCATGCTTGCGGCCGATGCGCTCGCGCCGCAGCTCGTCGTACAGCCGCGTGTCGGGGCCGGTTATCTTGCTTTTCATGAATACGTTGCGGACGATTCCGTACATGAAGGGAGAATGGATGCCGTGTCCGCGCCAGTGCCTTACGTGGATATGGGCTCCGAGCCGGAAGTATCCCCTGAAGATGCGTTGTTTCGCTTTTTTGAACAGGTCCATGTCATATCGATTGTGACGCCAGCAGCTCGCCGGCCAGATGCCCGGTGGAGTAGGCGATTTGCAGGTTGTATCCTCCCGTGTCCGCATCGATGTCGAGCAGTTCGCCGGCCAGATAGAGCCCTCCGACCAGACGCGACTGCATCGTCTCCGGATCGACTTCTTCGGTCGATACTCCGCCGGCCGTTACGATCGCTTCCGAAAAAGGACGGTAGTCCGATACGGGGATACGGAGGCTTTTCAGAACGCTTGCTATGCGTTCCCCGTCGCGTTTGTCGAGCGAGGCGAGGAGCTGTGACGGGGAGAGACGGCATGTCGCGGCGGCCAGCGGGATCAGTTGCGGAGGCAGGAGCCTGCGCAGGAGTTGACGAATCTCGGCTTGCGGTCCCAGCGACCCGATTTCGCGGGCGATCCGGTCCGCGAGCTTGGACCGGTCGAGCGCCGGCTTCAGGTCGATCTCCAGCTCGACACGGCATTCCTCGATCAGCGCGTCGACCGCCCGGCGGCTCATTCGCAGCACGATCGGTCCGCTCAGAAAGGGGGTGAACTCCAGCTCTCCGAACTCTTGTTGCGTCGTTTCGCCGTCGACGACCAGTTTCGCCGCTACATTGCGCAGCGCGAGTCCTTTCAGTCGGTCCGTTTCCGGCAGACCCGACACGAGCGGAGTCAGCGAGGGCCGGATTTCGACGATCGTGTGACCGAGTCTGTGAGCGAGCAGATAGCCGTCGCCGGAAGAACCGGTAGCCGGATAGGAAGCTCCGCCCGTAGCCAGCAGGACGTTCGGCGCTGCGATTCTCTCCGTTCCCTGAGGAGTTTGCACGGTCGCTCCCGCGATCCGCCCTCCGTCCGTTTGGATTTCCCTGACGCGTGTCAGGCAGGCGATCTCCGCTCCCTGTCGGCGGCACCAGTCGATATGCGCTTCGGCCACGTCCCACGCTTTCCCGCTCGCGGGAAAAACCCGTTTTCCCCGCTCGACGGAAAGCGGCACGCCGATGCGGCGGAAAAACTCGACCGTCTCGGCGTTCGAGAAACGACGCAGGGCCGGCGCGAAGAATTCGGCCGAACGGCGGATCTTTTTCAGAAACTCAGCCTCGGAGCGCATGTTGGTCAGGTTGCAGCGGCCTTTCCCCGAGATGCGGACCTTGCGTTGGGGTTTTTCCATCCGCTCGCACAGCAGGACTTTCCGTCCCGCCGAGGCTGCGACTCCGGCCGCCATGATTCCTGCCGCGCCGCCGCCCGCTATGATCAGATCGTAATGTCTCACAAGGCTGAAAATTTCCAGCAAAGATAAAAATTCCGGAGGCGTTTTTTTCGCTTTCCCGAAAAAATCCTTAGCTTTGCGCTCCGCTAAGTTCTAAGAGAAGATGTTAAGCAGAAGATTACTCAGAATCAAGGCCGTCAAGGCGCTCTATTCTCATTTCAAGTCGGAGTCGGATTCGCTGATCGTTTCGGAAAAGAATCTTATGCTGAGCATCGACAAGACCTACGAGCTTTATCACCAGATGCTGTGGCTTGTCGTCGAGGTCGCAAATTACGCCGAGAATCGGATCGAACTGGGCCGCCGCAAGCATCTGCCCACACCCGAGGAACTGAACCCCAATACCAAATTCGTCGATAACCGCGTGGTGGCGGCGTTGAGAGAGAGCGATGCGCTCACCGACTATCTGCAGCGCAAGAAGCTCGGGTGGGTGCAGGCGCCGGAGCTTGTCAAGAAGCTGTACCATGCCATGGTGGAGAGCGACTATTACCGAAAGTACATGGATGCTCCTGCGCGTTCGTTCAAGGAGGATGTCAGACTGGTCGAGAGTTTTTATACGCGGACTGTCGGCGAGAGCGAGGCGCTGGAGGAGGCGCTGGAGGAGCAATCGATCCTGTGGGCCGACGATGCCGATTTCGCCGTGATCATGGTGCTGCGTACGTTGGACGACATGCGGGCTTCCCAGACCGATGTGCCGTTGCTCCCCCAGTACAAGAGCGAAGACGACGCCGTTTTCGTCAAGGAGTTGTTTCGCAAGACGCTGGTGGGCTACGGCGAGTACATCGGCTATATCGACAAGTATACGAGCAACTGGGATGTCGAGCGTATCGCTTTCATGGACAATCTGATCATGGCGGCCGCGACGGCGGAATTGCTGTCGTTCCCCTCGATTCCGATCAAGGTAACGCTCGATGAGTACATCGAGATAGCCAAGTATTACAGTACGCCCGGCAGCAGCGTCTTCATCAATGGCGTGTTGGACAAGATCGTCGAGGAGCTGACCGCCGAGGGACGCATTCGGAAGTCCGGACGCGGCCTGCTCGAGCAGTAGCGGAGTGGCACCGAAGTTGCTCTCCGGCCGATGTTCCGAAAAAATCGCAAGGTAGGATGACAAAGTCGATTCTTTTTCTCGTGGCGGTCGTTTGTGCCGTCGGCTGCGTGGACCGCACGTCTCTGAACGACGGTACCCGCGAGGCCGTTGCATCGAGAACGATTCTGCTTGCAGACTCGATGTCGCGCGATACGGTCGATCTGGGACGCATGCGTCAAGGCGAGATCGTCCGGCAGCGTCTGCTGCTCGAGAACGGATACCGGGAACCTATGGTGATCCTGTCCGTCTCGACGAGTTGCGGCTGCACGTCGGCCGAGTTCGACCGACATCCCGTACAGCCCGGAGCCCTTTCCGATTTTTCGTTCGAGTTCGACAGCAAGGGATTCGCGGGCGATCAGATCAAGCATATCACGCTGCGCACATCGGCTTCGCCGAAGCCGTTCACGATCGTCGTAACGGGTTATGTGGCCCAGTAATCTTTCGGACAGACGAATGAAACCGAATTTACCTTTCCTGCGCGTTGGTAAATCCGAATTATCGCTTAACTTTGCAAGAAACAATTTATAATACTTGATGAATATGGATTTGATGACAGTTATGCTTCAAGCTGCCGCTCCTGCCGGCGGAGGAAGCGCCTCTTTTCTGATTATGATGGTGCTGATTTTCGCCGTGATGTATTTCTTTATGATCCGTCCTCAGCAGAAGCGTCAGAAAGAGCTGGTGAAATTCCGCAACGCGCTCGAGAAAGGGCAGAAAATCATAACGGCCGGCGGTATCTACGGTACGATCAAAGAGGTGAAGGAGAATTACGTTTTGGTCGAAGTCGATAGCAACGTGGCTATCCGGGTCGACAAGAACATGGTGATGAAAGATCCGTCTGATCTGGCCGCTCAGGCCAAATAGGCTCGGCGGGGCAAAAGCGACGAGAGGCGACTTGCGGATCGAGCGATCGACGAGGGCCTCTGCGTACGGAATATGTAATTTCGGCGATGCTGCGATTTTCGTAGCATCGTTGTTTTTTTGCGCGTCGGACCGCGTTCCGTGCGGGAGCTCCGACGAGGCGCGTTCGCCGGGCAGTAATATGGAATCCCGTCCGCTCGGGAGTTTCGCCTCTGTTAGCGAAAGGCAAGGGGCGGATGGTTGCTCTTCTAAGGTCGGAACGGTACATCCGCTGATCCTTGTTGCGAAAGAGCGAGGCCGGGTAGGTCGGAATAGCGCTGTGTGCGGGACGGGCATGATCCGGAAGGGAAACCGTTTCCCAGTCGCTCAGACGCCGAACAGAAATGGGAAAGGCTCGCTTTCCCGGAACTCCCCGGCCGCATTCCCTGCGTAGATTTCCCCTCCGGTGAGCGACAGTTTCTTGACCGGAGCTCCGGAGGAAAAATCGAGTCCTTTCAGGTCGATCCAGAAAATATCGGGGCTGAGGGTCGATTCGAAAAAGTAGACGCGGTTTTTCTGGTCCGATACGGTCCTCCAGCGGGTGGAGGCGATATAGGGCCTTTCGGGCAGGGATATGCCGAGCGGGACCGAAACGTTGCGCATTACGCTGAAAACGGCGGCTACGGCCGTGCGCGGGTCGGCCGTCTGCTCTACGGCATTGATATAGAACGAGGCCCGGACGAAACGGTCGGTCGCCCGGTTCGTTCCCGGAAGCATGACCAGACCGCCGATCTGCTCCCAATAGTCGTTCAGCGTGATTTGTTTGTCGTAGGTGGGCGAGTTGGTCATCACCTGACATTGCCGTCCGTGATGTACGATCAGCTTTCCTTCGATGTATTCGAAGATGGCGCTGTTGCCGGTCGTGTCCGATATCGACAAGTGAAGCGTCGACCGGCTCCCGTTCGGCAGGTCGGGCGCGTCGATGCGGAACTCGTCCCGGCTCAGCGCGGCGACGGCCTCGTCGACCGTGGCGAAGTTGTCGAGCACATACTGGGTCCAGATGCTCAGGCCCATCACCGGGCGGTCGTCGTTCGGCCGCGTGTACGACGACTCGGTCAGAAACAGCAGATTGGCCACGAGTCCCCGCTCGTTCATGCCGTCGCAAGTGCCGATGTCGTATCCGGCCGTGACGACGCTGCCGTAGCGGGAGGTCCACCGGACCGAATGCTCGCCGAGACCGCCCTTTTTATGCATGCCTCGCGGAAACAGGTAGATGTTCGACTGAGGGTCTTCCTTCCAATCCATCGTGCGGCCGGTGACGATCATGCCGTCGGGACCCAGATATACGGCTCTCGTGCAGGCTTCCGAACGGGCCGGGACGAACAGAGCCCCGGCAGCGGCCGCAAAAGCGATCATAAAGGCTGCGGCGCTCGGGCCGCGGCGTTTGGACGGAGTATGAAACGAATCGATGTATGACATGGCAAGGCGTTTTGGCTTGCCGGAGAAAAAATCCCGGCGAAGATCGATGATCTGTTCGCTGTCAAATATCGTACCCGTTCGTCGTCCCGGCGACTCCGGATGCCATTGGGCCGAATCGGAATACGCATTTGCCGGAAATCGGGCAGGTGTGTCGCGGTAAGGGATAAACGCGGCTGCCTGAATTTTAACGTATAGCAAGCGAGCCCCGCGAGGGATAGAATAACCGTCGCGGGGCTCGCTTACCATTGGACTTTCGGAGAACGTCGGGCGTCTCGCTGCGGAAACAACGGTTCTATTCCGCGTCTTGCGTTTTCCCGTCCGCTTGCTCGTCGTCCTTGAAGTCGGTCATTCCCGCTTCCAAAAGCAGGTTGTACCACAGTGCCACTTTCTTGATATCCGATACGTGCACGCGGTCGCGGTCGTATTCGGGAAGGGCTTCGGCGAAGAATTTTTTCAAATCTTCCGGAGCGGATTTGTGGCTCAGGACGGGCTGGCCGGCATGCTTGTCGTAAATCTGTTGGAATACCTGCGCCAGCGGAACGTCGTCGTTCTCGGTGAAAATGGCGATTTCTCCCAGCGAGCTGACCTTGGCGGATGCCGAGGCGCAGGAGCGGACGCCGCTGCCGAGTTGCTCGACGATGATGCCGTTCTTGCTCTGCGCGACGAACTTGTACAGCCCGCTTTGTCCCGAAATAGCCAGTATCTCTTTCAGTTTCATAGTCGTAAAGGTTTAAATCCGGAGCAAATATAGCAAAATATGCCGTAGGCGCTTGCGTGTCGGCCGATTTTTGTTCCGTCCGGTCCGATCATGCTATATAGATTTTATCTAAACGTTAAAATTAGGAAATTTCTGTATTTTTTTCTAAAATTGCAAATTGGAAAAGTCCGAAAATGAGCGGCCGGACCGGCGTGTGCGCATGGCGTGCCGGGAGACGGCGGGAGTTTTCCTGCATAACGAATATCGAACCCACTGATGTAAAGAAAGTGCGGCGGATCGCGGAGGCGGTCGGGTCGCTCGAAATCAAAAAAACAGAGAGAAGAACCGATGAAAGTGTTGAAGTTTGGCGGATCGTCCGTAGGTTCCGCAGAAGGATTGTCACAGGTGAAGAAGGTGGTCGGAGCATGTACGGAGGACGCGATCGTCGTCGTATCGGCTTTGGGCGGCATAACCGACCAGCTTTTGCAGACGGCCCGGACGGCCGCTGCGGGCGATGACGGCTATGCCGCTTCGTTGGCGGAAATGGTCGCGCGGCATTACGGGTTGGCCGATACGGTCGTGCTGAAGGAGAACCTGCCGTCGGTTCGCGAGCAAATCGGCCGCCTGCTCGACGAGCTCTCCAATATTTTCAAAGGAGTCTATCTGATCAAGGACCTTTCGCCGAAAACGACCGACGCGATCGTCAGCTATGGCGAGCGGCTTTCATCGGTGATCGTTTGCGGAGCACTTCCCGGAGCGGTCCGTTACGATGCGCGCCGGTTCGTCAAGACGAAGCCCTATTTCGGGCGGCATATCGTCGATTTCGCATCGACCGAGGAGCTGATCCGTGAGACGTTCCGGCAGATGCCGCGCACGGTGGTCGTGCCCGGCTTCATCGCGAGCGATCTGGCGAGCGGGGACGCTACGAATCTCGGCCGCGGGGGGTCGGACTATACGGCGGCGATTCTCGCCTCGACCCTCGACGCCGCGATGCTCGAAATCTGGACCGACGTCGACGGCTTCATGACCGCCGACCCGAAAGTGATCAACAACGCCTACGTGATCGAGCGTCTGAGCTATGTCGAGGCGATGGAGCTGTGCAATTTCGGCGCGAAGGTGATCTATCCGCCGACGATTTTCCCCGCCTACCACAGGAATATTCCGATCGTCATCAAGAATACGTTCAATCTCGATTCGCCCGGCACGTTCATCTCGCGCGAGCATGTGAAGGACCCCAGCCGGGCAATCAAGGGGATTTCGTCGATCAACGATACCTGCCTGATTACGATTCAGGGACTGGGCATGGTTGGCGTGATCGGCGTCAATTACAGGATATTCAAGACGCTGGCCAAGTCGGGCATCAGCGTGTTCTTCGTCTCGCAGGCGGCTTCCGAGAATACGACGTCGATCGGCGTCCGCAACGCCGACGCTACGGTGGCGGTCGAGGTGCTCTCGGCCGAGTTCGCTCAGGAAATCGCCATGGGAGAGATCAACCGGATCAAGCAAGAGCCCAATTTGGCCACGATCGCGATCGTGGGCGAGAACATGAAGCATACGCCCGGCATCGCGGGACGGCTTTTCGGTACGCTGGGGCGCAACGGCATCAATGTGATCGCCTGCGCTCAGGGCGCGTCGGAAACTAACATTTCGTTCGTCGTCTCGCTCGAGAGCCTGCGCAAGTCGCTCAACGTGATCCATGATTCGTTTTTCCTGTCGGACTATCAGGTGCTCAATATCTTCATCGCCGGTGTCGGGCTCGTGGGCAGCAATCTGCTCGAGCAGATCCGGTTGCAGCAGCAGACGCTGATGAAGAACAACTCGCTGCAGATTCGCGTCGTCGGGGCGACCAACTCCCGGCGCTTCGTCGTCAACCGCGACGGGCTCGACCTGACAACCTACAAGCAGGAGCTGGAGCATTCCCAGAACGAATCGTCGCCCGAGCGTTTCCGCGACGAGATTCTAAGGATGAACATCTTCAACTCGGTTTTCGTCGATTGTACGGCGAGCGCCGAGGTGGCCGGAATCTACAAGGACCTGCTCGAGCACAACGTGTCTGTCGTGGCGGCCAACAAGATCGCCGCCTCGTCGTCCTACGAGCGTTATGCCGAGCTCAAGTCGATCGCGCGCAAGCGGGGCGTCAAGTTCCTTTTCGAAACGAATGTGGGCGCCGGCCTGCCGATCATCAACACGATCAGCGATCTGATCAACAGCGGCGACCGCATTATCAAGATCGAGGCGGTCGTGTCGGGTACGCTGAACTTCATTTTCAACGAGATGAGCGCGACCGTTCCGATGAGCCGGGCGATCCGTATGGCGCAGGAGGCCGGATACGCCGAACCCGACCCGAGGGTCGATCTGAGCGGTACGGACGTGATCCGCAAGCTCGTGATCCTGTCGCGCGAGGCGGGTTACCGCGTCGAGCAGGCCGATGTCAAGAAAGAGTTGTTCATTCCCGAGAAGTATTTCGAGGGGTCGGTCGAGGAGTTCTGGCGCCGGATTCCCGAGGTGGACGCCGATTTCGAGCAGCGCCGCCGGAGGTTGGAAGCCGCCGGGTTGCGCTGGCGTTTCGTGGCCTGCATGGAGAACGGCCGGACCGAAGTATCGCTGCGCGAGGTGGATAGCGAGAGTCCCTTCTATCACTTGGCCGGCAGCAACAACGTGATTCTGCTGACGACCGAGCGGTACAAGGAGTACCCGATGCAAATCAAGGGCTACGGAGCCGGGGCGAGCGTGACTGCTGCCGGCGTGTTCGCCGACATCATCAGCATCGCCAATATCCGGTAGGTTCCTACTCCGGCGGCGTGATTGCGGCCGGACGATTCTTCGATTCCGACTGCCGGAAAGAGAGAAGACGGAGGCGGTCTTCGCTGCGGGACGGGAGTCTTTCGCGTACGGTGAGACCGGGGACGAGGACGATATGAGGCGCGGGGCATTGTCGGAGGAGAGGCTTTGGAAAAGACAATAAACGAGTTGCAGATGAAATACATCATTATTCTGGGAGACGGCATGGCGGACGAGCCGATCGGCTCTTTGGGGGGGAGAACGCCTCTTCAGGCCGCCTGCAAGCCGTCGATCGACCGGGTCGCGGCGTTGGGGCGGAGCGGAATGCTCGCCACGGTTCCTGCCGGGTTCGCTCCCGGCAGCGAGATCGCCAACCTTTCTGTTCTGGGATACGATCTGCCGAAAGTGTTCGAGGGGCGCGGTTCGCTCGAAGCGGCCAGCATGGGCGTGCGGATCGAGGACGGCGAGATGGCCATGCGCTGCAATCTGCTGACGATCGAGCAGGGACGGATCAAAAACCATTCGGCCGGGCATATTACCAGCGAGGAGGCCGCCGAGCTGATCGTTTTTCTCCAGAAGGAGCTGGGCGGCGGGGACGCTAATTTTTTTCCCGGCGTGTCCTATCGTCATCTGCTGAAGCTCAAGGGCGGCGACAAGCGGATTGCGACGACGCCTCCTCACGACGTGCCGGGGACTCCGTACCGGGATGTGCTGGTCCGGGCCTTGGTCCCCGAAGCCGAGGCGACGGCCGTCCGCATCAACGAGTTGATCGAGCGTTCGCAGGAGTTGCTGAAGGATCATCCGGTCAACCGGGCCCGAGTGGCGGCCGGCAAGGAGCCTGCCAACAGCATTTGGCCCTGGTCGCCGGGTTACCGTCCGCGAATGGAAACGCTGATGCAGCGTTACGGTATCCGTGACGGAGTCGTGATTTCGGCCGTCGACCTGATCAAGGGTATCGGCGTTTATGCCGGCCTGAAGCCGGTCGACGTCGAGGGGGCGACCGGGCTGTATACGACCAATTACGAAGGCAAGGCACGGGCCGCGCTCGATGCGCTGCGCGCGCACGATTTCGTTTTTCTGCATATCGAGGCGAGCGACGAGGCCGGACACGAGGGCGATGCCGAGCTGAAGGTCCGGACGATCGAGTACCTTGACTCGCGTGTCGTGAAGACGATTTTCGATGAGATATCCGGCTGGGACGAGCCCGTGTCGATGGCCATTCTGCCCGATCATCCGACGCCCTGCGCCCTGCGGACGCATACGGCCAAGCCGGTGCCGTTCACGATTTACCGTACCGGTGTGTCGGGCGACGGCGTGCAGCGTTTCGACGAGCGGTCCGCGCAGGAGGGCAGTTACGGAAACCTGTCGGGCGACGAGTTTATGAATTTGTTTATCGACGGCGACCGATAGCGCGCACGCTCGGTTGCCGGATCGACCGGCCGCCTCGGCGCGTTCGGATAGCCGGCCGGAACGGTCCGGATATTTCAATAGAAAACAGATGAATTACTACAGTACCAACCGCCGTGCCGCGGAAGCCTCGCTCAAGGAGGCCGTCGTGCGCGGACTGGCCCCGGACAGGGGGCTCTACATGCCCGGGCGCATCGAGCGTTTGCCCGAGTCGTTTTTCCGCGAGATGCCGGGCCTTTCTTTCGTACAGATCGCCTGCCGCGTGGCCGAGGCGTTCTTCGGCGAGGATGTCGATGCGGACGCTTTGCAGCGCATAGTGACCGATACGCTGAGTTTCGACGCGCCGGTGGTCCGGGTCGAGGACCGCGTCTGGTCTTTGGAACTTTTTCACGGACCGACGCTGGCGTTCAAGGATGTCGGCGGCCGTTTCATGGCCCGCATGCTTTCCTATTTTCTCGGGCGCGGGGGAGACCGCGTCACGGTACTGGTCGCCACGTCGGGCGATACGGGCAGCGCCGTAGCCAACGGGTTTCTGGACGTGGAGGGTATCGACGTAGTCGTACTCTATCCGAAAGGGAAGGTCAGCGAGATTCAGGAGAAGCAGTTCACGACGCTGGGTCGTAACATTACGGCGCTCGAGATCGACGGCACGTTCGACGATTGTCAGCGGTTGGTCAAGGCCGCGTTTATGGACCGGGAGCTCGGCGAGCGCCTTTCGCTGACCTCGGCTAATTCGATCAACGTCGCGCGCTTTCTGCCGCAGGCGTTCTACTATTTCAACGCCTATGCCCGGCTGCGCGAGGCCGGCCTGTCGGGACCGATCGTCGTCAGCGTGCCGAGCGGCAATTTCGGCAATCTGACGGCGGGACTGTTCGCCAAAAGGATGGGATTGCCAGTGAAGCGGTTCATCGCGGCCAATAACCGGAACGATATTTTCTATCACTATTTGCAGACGGGAAGTTACGAGCCCCGGCCGTCGGTCGCTACGATCGCCAATGCGATGGACGTAGGCGATCCGAGCAATTTCGCCCGCATACTCGACTTATACGGCCGTTCTCTCGAAGCGATCCGAGCCGACATATCCGCTGCCCGCTACGACGACGAGCAGATTTGCCGGGCGATTGCCGAGACGCTTGAGCGGACGGGGTACTTGCTCGATCCGCACGGGGCGTGCGGTTACCTCGCTCTGCGCGAAGGGCTGCGCGAGGACGAGACGGGAGTCTTTCTCGAAACGGCGCATCCGGCCAAGTTCCGCGACCGCGTGGAACCGGTTATCGGCCGAAGTATCGAAATTCCGGCCCGCCTCGCCGAGTTCATGAGAGGGAAGAAGCTGTCGGTCGAGTTGCCGGCCGATTTCGGGGCGTTCCGCGATTTTCTGATGGCGAGGTAGGAAGGCCCGTTCTGCCGAATGTTCAGGAATGCGTCTGTCTTGGGCAGACGCATTTTATTTGCGGTTATGGGAAAAGTCGCATCGCGCGGTGGCTGCATTTTCCGGCTCGGCCGAGTCGGCCGGTGCTTCCGATAGCCGCATTGTCGGGGCGGTGACCGGAAATGCGCTTGTCTGTTTTGAATAGAAATGATTGACGAAAGGAAGACGGTCGCGCCAGATAGAAGCCTTGCGAATCGCGCCGGTTCGTCCGTCAGACAAACTGCATAAAAACAGCAGGTTCGGAATTAGCCGAACCTGCTGTTTTCATACGTGAACCGTCAAGCTATATGACCTGCACGCCCCGTTCCTTGAGAAGCTCGAGACCGATGTCCTTCAGCTTGTATTTCTGAATTTTGCCGCTGGCGGTCATCGGATAGCCGTCGACGAAGAAGATGTATTTCGGGATTTTGTAGCGTGCGATCTGCCCTCGGCAGTATAGTTTTACTTCTTCCTCGGTCAGCGAGCTTCCCTCCTTGATCTTGATGAACGCTCCGACCTCCTCGCCGTATTTCGGGCTCGGAATGCCGGCTACTTCGACCGCCTCGATCTGGGGCATCTTATAGAGGAAGTTCTCGATCTCGCGTGGATAGATATTCTCGCCGCCCCGGATAATCATCTCCTTGATACGTCCCGTAATGCGGAAGTAGCCGTTCTCGTCCATGACGCCCAGATCGCCTGAGTGCAGAAACCCGTTCTCGTCGATGATGGCCGCCGTCGCTTCCGGATTCTTGTAGTAGCCCTTCATGATATTGTAGCCCCTGCAGCACATCTCGCCCGGCGTGCCCGGAGGACACTCCTTGTTCGTCGTGGGGTCGAGCACTTTCACTTCGACGTTCGGGAACGCGCAGCCTACGGTCGTCGCCCGGATTTCCATCGAGTCCGTCACGCGCGAAGCGGTCATGCCCGGCGATGCCTCGGTCAGGCCGTAAACGCTGATGATTTCTTTGCAGTACATTTTATCCATGACCTGCTTCATCGTCTCGATAGGGCAGGGGGCTCCGGCCATAATGCCCGTTCGCAGCGACGACAGATCGAACATGTCGAACATCGGGTGGTTCAGCTCGGCGATGAACATCGTCGGCACGCCGTGCAGCGCCGTGCAGCGCTCTCTGTGGACCGACGCGAGCACCTTCAGCGGATCGAAGTCCTCGACCATTACCATGGTCGATCCGTGCGTGATGACCGAGCAGACGCCCAGCACGCATCCGAAGCAGTGGAACAACGGCACGCAGATCAGCAGCCGGTCGGTCGGCGTGAAGTGCATGCAGTCGCCGATCGTCTGCCCGTTGTTCAGAATGTTGTGGCTCGTCAGCATGACCCCTTTCGGGAAGCCGGTCGTGCCGGAAGTATACTGCATGTTGATTTCGTCGTGGCAGCCGACCTGCGCTTTCGCTTCGCTGAGCATCGCGTCGTCCGTCAGCGATCCGAGCGTCATCAGCTCGGAGGTGTTGTACATGCCCCGCTGCTTTTCCTGTCCGATGTATACTACGTTGCGCAGTTCGGGAAAACGTTCGCTATGCAGATGGCCTCGGGGCAATGTTTTCAGCTCGGGCACCAGATCGTACAGTATCTGCACGTAGTCGCTGTCGCGGTAGCCGTTCACCATACACATGGTATGAATGTCGGCGTTCTTCATAATGTACTCGAGCTCGGCGGCCTTGTAGTTCGTATTGACGGTGACCAGCACGGCGCCGATCTTGGCCGTCGCGAACATCAGCGTCATCCAGTCGGGCACGTTCTTGGCCCATACGCCGACCTTGCTGCCCTTGCGCACGCCGATAGAGAGCAGGCCCTTGGCGAAAATATCGACCCGCTCGTCGAACTCTTTGTACGAGAAGCGCAGTCCCCGGTCGGGGTATATCATGAATTCGTGATCCGGCTGTTCGCGCACCCATTTCTCGAGGATGCCGCCCAGCGTATAGTCGATCAATTCCATTTTTTTACGAAAGCCAACGGATTAATACGGAGTGTAGACTACGGCCAGTATCCTGGCTTTGGCGCCGGGCTCCGTGCTCGACAGACTGTGGGGAACGATCGAGTCGAAATATATGCTGTCGCCCGGGTGCAGCATATATTTTTCCTGACCGTACGCGAGCTCCACGTCGCCGTTCAGTACGTACAGAAACTCCTCGCCCTCGTGATTCGACGGCTTCGCGTCGGGAACCGTGTATTCCACGTTGACGATGAACGGTTCCATATTCCGGTCGGCCTTGTTTTGCGCCAAGGCGTAGAATTTCAGATGTTCCATGTCGCTGCCCTTGCCCTCGGCCAGATTGATCGTGGGGCGGGGGGCCTGGCTTCCGTTTTGGGTAACGGCCGGCTCGGTCGACTCCATTCCGTCGAGGAAAGTTCCCAGACGCACTCCCAGCGAGCGCGAGAGCTTGACGAGCGTAGCGACCGAGGGGATCAGCTCCCCTTTTTCGATCGATTCGATCTGAGACGGATGAACGCCCGATTGCGACGATATGTCGCTGACCGACATGTTGTTGTCTTCGCGCAAACGTCTTAGCTTATATCCGATATTCTCTGTCATGATTGTCTCGGTTTATGTCCTTACTGATATCAAAGTTATCCTGTGCTTTCAGCGCCGCCAAATATTTTTTCAGGGAAAATACGAAATCCAACGGACCCGATATCGAATGAGGAGCCGGCCGGCTCGGCTTAACCGATATTTTTCTTAACTTTGAGCGTTCAAAAGAGCGAATCTATGAAAATTACGATTATCGGCGGCGGTAACATGGGCGGTGCGATCGCCGGAGGGCTGGCTGCCGGGAACATGATAGCGGCCGGCGATATTACCGTAACGGCCCGAACCGCCCGGACTTTGGACAGAATTAAAGAGTGTAATTCAGCCATTGTTACGATGTCCGACAATCGGGCGGCCGTCGAAAGCGCCGATCTTGTCCTGTTTGCCGTCAAGCCGTGGCTGCTGGAGGAAATTGCGGCCGGCGTGCGCGACGTGCTCGATTACCGGCGCCAGCAGGTGGCCTCGGTCGTGGCGGGAGTTTCGTTCGAGCGTCTGACCGAGATGCTCGATAACGGCAGCGGGATTGCGCCCGTGCTTTACCGCATCATCCCGAATACGGCCATTTCGCTGGGACGCAGCGTTACCTTCATCGCGCATAGCGGCGCGACCGGCGAGCAGCTGAATGCCGTCGTGGCGATGTTCGACCAGTTGGGCCGAACATTCGTCGTGACCGAGGAAATGATGACGGCCGGTACGTCGCTCGCCTCCTGCGGAATTGCCTTTGCGCTCAAGTATATAGACGCTTCGATACGCGGCGGCGTCGAGCTCGGGTTCTCGGCGGCCGAGTCACGCGAGGTGGTGATGCAGACGATGAGGGGCGCTTTGGCGCTGCTCGAATGCAACGACACGATGCCCCAGCAGGAGATCGATAAAGTGACAACGCCCGGAGGCATTACGCTCAAGGGACTGGAAGCCATGACGAGGGACGGTTTCGAAGGCGCGGTGCGGGCCGGATTGCTCGAAAGCCGGTAGAACCTGCGCGACGAGACCGACGGGAGATCGAAAAGGAATTCAAGCGGAAAGAGGCAAGGAGAAGATTTTATGGAACGATATCGATTCGGACGGGTGGTTGTCAAGGTGGGCAGCAATGTGCTGACGAGGGATGACGGTACGCTCGATACGACGCGCATGTCTGCGCTTTCCGACCAGATCGCGCAGTTGCATAGAGGGGGAGTCGAGATCATATTGGTTTCGTCCGGAGCCGTGGCCGCGGGCCGCAGCGAGTTGGGGACGGAGCGCAAGCTCGACTCGGTCTCGGCGCGCCAGCTGTTCTCGGCCGTCGGACAGGTCAAGCTGATCAATCGCTATTACGAGCTGATGCGCGACCGCGGCATCCTCTGCGGCCAAGTGCTGACGACCAAAGAGAGCTTTTCGACCCGGCGCCATTACCTGAATCAGCAGCACTGCATGACGGTCATGCTCGATCACGGCGTGATTCCGATCGTCAACGAGAACGATACGGTCTCGGTAACCGAGCTGATGTTCACCGACAACGACGAGCTTTCGGGCCTGATCGCGGCGATGATGGATGCCGAGGCCCTGATCATTCTGAGCAATATAGACGGAATATATAACGGCGATCCTTCCGATCCCGCTTCGGCCGTCATCCGAACGGTCGAGCCGCACCGCGACGATCTGAGCGGGTATATTCAGACCGGTCGCTCGCAGTTCGGCCGGGGAGGGATGCTGACCAAGTACCGCATGGCGAGCAAGGTGGCGGACGAGGGAATCGAGGTGACGGTCGCCAACGGCAAGCGCGACGGTATACTGACCGACCTGCTGTCGCCGGGATCGGACGTCGTATCGACCCGTTTCGTTCCGGCCTCGCATTCGATTTCGCAGGTCAAGAAGTGGATCGCTCACAGCGAGGGTTTCGCCAAGGGAGAATTGCATATCAACGAGGGGGCGTACGAGGCTTTGTTGCGTCCCGAGGCGACGAGCCTGCTTCCGGTGGGTGTTTGTCGTGTCGAGGGCGAATTCGAGAAGGACGACATCGTGAAGATCGTTTCGCCCGACGGCATCGCGATCGGCGTCGGCCGCGTCGCATGCGACAGCGAGCGGGCTCGGCAGGTGGCGGGGCGCAAAGGCGGCCGACCGCTCGTGCATTACGATTATCTTTATATGGATTAAGCGAAACAAAGCATATGGAACCGAAATCTCTTTTCGAACGGGCCGTCGAGGCTTCGCGCTGGCTGAACCGGATCGAGCCGGAACGGATCGACCGGGTGCTGCTCTCCGTAGCCGATGCGGCGGAGCGCCGATCGGACGATATTCTCGCGGCCAACCGCGAGGATTTGGCGCGCAAGGATCCTTCCGATCCGATGTACGACCGATTGCAGCTCACTCCGGAGCGGATCACCGGTATTGCGGCCGACATGCGCAACGTGGCTTCGCTGCCTTCGCCGCTGGGGCTGACGCTCGACGAGCGGATGCGGCCAAACGGCATGAAAATCCGGAAAGTGTCCGTTCCGTTCGGCGTGATTGGCGTGATTTACGAGGCCCGGCCGAACGTAGGCTTCGACGTGTTCTCGCTTTGCCTGAAGGCCGGAAGCGCTTGCGTACTGAAGGGCGGAAGCGATGCCCGCGACTCGAATGCCGCCATTGCCGAGCTGATCCGGGACGTATTGCGCGAAAACGGTTTCGACGAGCATTGCGTCACGCTGATGCCTCCCGGGCGCGAGGCGACGACCGCCCTGTTGGAGGCCGTGGGACAGATCGATCTGGTGATTCCGCGCGGCAGCAAGGGACTGATCGACTATGTACGCGACCATGCGCGGGTTCCTGTGATCGAGACCGGGGCCGGTGTCTGCCATACCTATTTCGACCGCGAGGGCGATCTGGAAAAGGGTGCCCGTATCGTCTTCAATGCAAAGACGCGCCGCGTGAGCGTGTGCAATGCGCTCGACTGCCTCATCGTGCACCGCGAGCGTTTGGCCGATCTGCCGGAGCTTTGCGGCCCGCTGGCGGAGCGACAGGTCGTGATTCTTGCCGATCCCCCGGCCTACGAGGCGCTCGACGGACGTTATCCCGGAGCGTTGTTACGACATGCCGACGAGCATAGCTATGGGACCGAGTTCCTCGCGTACCGTATGTCGATCCGCACGGTCGGGTCGCTCGACGAGGCGGTAGAGCATATCGCTCGCTACTCGTCGCGTCACAGCGAGGCGGTCGTGTCCGAGAATGCCGGAACGATTCGAGAGTTCCAGCAGCGTGTCGACGCGGCTTGCGTTTATGCCAACGTTTCTACGGCCTTTACGGACGGAGCCCAGTTCGGTTTGGGCGCCGAGATCGGTATCAGTACGCAGAAGTTGCACGCCCGGGGACCGATGGCTCTGCGCGAGCTGACGACATACAAGTATCTGATCGACGGAGACGGCCAGACCCGCGCGTAATGGGGGCGGACCGATTCTCTGCTCGGCCGTCTTGATCCGGAGAATTCGCAACTTATTCTGTGTGTGTCGTTTGGACTGTGCATACGGCTGCCGGTTAGCCCGCGTGCATTTTGCCGATAGAGACAGGCATCGCGGAAAAAGAGAATAGAATCTTTCCCCCGAACGGATATGACGAGGTGAGAGGGAAACAAGATGAACTTCCTCTAAAAAATATCTGCATGCTTGAATGTACTGAATGTATAAGATAGCGGTTTTTAAGAAAGCTGATGTCTCTAGTGCCTGAAAATGAGTGATAATCAGTCGTAATATGCGAGATATTTGGAAGAGCCAGAAGGTCTAAAAAGACTATGCTGTTCTGGGCGATCCAATTTGGTCGAATATCGGTAGCAGGGACGACCTCGGTGCGTTCTTCTTTTCAACTGCTCGTGTTTTTTGAAACGGCGTGTTCCCTATTCCTGCGATCCGGATCCGCCATATGGCGAAGAAACAATATTTAACAACATCTATGACGAAAAAAGAAAAGACCTTATCTTTTCTCTGGCAACATTTTCTGCTCCTGATCTCATTGTATCTGATGACATTAGGAGTCGTTCTTTGCGTAAAATCGTGTTTGGGCAGCAGCGTGATCTCCTCGCTGCCGTTCGTTTTTTCGCTGGCCGGCCCGATAAGCTGTGTTCCGGCATGGACGATCGGCGGATATACGATTGCGATGAATGCGGTCCTGGTACTCTGTCAGATTCTTATCCTGCGAAGGAGATTCGACCCCATGCAGCTTTTCCAGCTGGTCATAGGATTCATTTTCGGGTGGCTGATTGACCTGAATATGGCATTGACATCTGGACTGGAATGCACGACGCTGACTTCGCAGTTGCTCACCCAGTTGGCAGGCTGCACGATCATGGGTATCGGCATCGCCTTCGAGGTCCGGTGCGGTTCGGTAACCATGCCGGGCGAAGGAATTTCGATCGTCATCAGTCAAGTGACGCGCCGTCCGTTCGCAAAAGTCAAGATCGGAGTGGATACGACCCTCGTACTGCTCGCCGTGGCGAGTTGCTATCTGTTTTTCGGAAGTTGGCAATGGAATGTCATAGGTGTCGGAACGCTTTTCGCGATGATCTATGTCGGACTCGTGATTAAATTCATTGCTCCGCATCTGGGTTGGTTCGACCGCCTGCTGGCCTATATCCCGGGATTTCGACGTTATCTGTTCGGACTGGCGCGACTCCTCTATCGCCGTAGCGATGGTGCCGAATAGGTTGAAAATTGCCCGCTTACGAATGTCCGACTCTTCCCGATAGCGATTTTTCCCCGGATTTGTTTCGTACCCGACGGTTTGCGCTCGCACAAAGTATACAGTAAAGTTTGAATCGGTCATATCGAAATCGAGCGGTTTTCGCCGGTATTAGGAACGATAGCCTCCGTATCGTACGGCGACTGCTTCGTCTTGCACAGTTTGCCGATCGATTCCGGCTGCAGATTGAGTAATCGGGCCGCATTCTCGGCGGAGGAATGCCCGCAAAACCCGGGAAACAGAACCGTGCTTACGAGCTCCCTTAGTTTCTCTTGTGCGCAAGCGTTATAGCACGGCGTCACGGTGTTGTGAGAATCGTTTCTCTTCTTCCCGTCGCATACGGTTTGTGCTTCGGCAAACCGTTGTCACCGTATTTTAATGTCAGGCAGGGCCTCTTGCAAGGCGGTTCGGTCTACCTCGAAGTAATGGTAGGGGTAGAGTACGGCCGGGCGGATCAGCCGGGCGGCCTCGATGAACATCTGGTCGCTCATCGTGTACGGCAGGTTCTTCGGCAGGAAGGCAATGTCGATCGGGCCCAGGTGTTCCATTTCGGGAATCAGCTCGGTGTCGCCGGCAATGTATATGCGCAACCGCTCGATTTCAAGCAGATAGCCGTTGCCCTCGCCTCGGATATGGAACGGAACTCCGGGCGAACGCATCGAGATGCGATTGTAGGCGGGGACGGCGCGTATCGGAATCTCGTTCCATACGGTCTGGGAGCCATTGCGAAGCGCTTTCCCCCGCTTCAGCTCGCGGATCACGGTCGGACTGCCGATGATTTGCGTCGTCGGCCGCTCGATTTCGGCGATCGCCAGCGTGTCGAAATGATCGCCGTGGTGATGCGTGATCAGAATCAGATCGGCATCCGGCAGCTGGCCGTAGTCGGCCACGTCGCCGTAAGGATCGACATGAATGATCTGTTCGCCATAGCGCATCATGATCGAGGCGTGGCCCACGCAGGTTACCTCCAGCGTCTTGTCCCGTGTCAGATATTGGTCCGTCATAGTCGTTTCGATTCGTACTGTCGTTTGCGTTCCGTAAATTTACGAATAGTTTGTAATTTTGGCGCTCCGAAACTGTTTTTGCGTACAATGAAACCTTATCTTACAATCGGCCTGCTCGTTATTTCCAATATATTCATGACTTTCGCCTGGTACGGGCAGCTGCGGCTCAAGGGTCATAAGTGGTTCGACAACCTGCCGTTTTTGCTGGTGGTCGTCTTCTGCTGGGGTATTGCGTTCTTGGAATACCTGTTTCAGGTACCGGCGAACCGGATCGGTTTTCGCGAGAACGGGGGACCTTTCACGCTGTTCCAGCTCAAGGTGATCCAAGAAGTCGTTTCGCTGACGGTTTTCACCGTTTTCGCCCTGCTGATGTTCAAAACGGAAACGTTCCGTTGGAATCATGCCGCGGCATTCGCTTGCCTCGTTCTAGCGGTTTACTTCGTGTTCAGGAAATAATTTGCAGGATAGTGCACTTCCACCATTCTTGCGAAGAATACCGAGCTGACTTTTTTTGAACAAAATAGTCGAAAAAGGTTTGTTCGTTGTGAAAAAAGAGATAAATTTGCATTGTTTTTAAAATTGTAATCGATACAAATGAAGGCTCGGGATATGCAGGACTGTCTGCTCGGCCACGGCATCAAGCCGTCGGTTCAGCGTCTGGCCGTGATGGAATACCTAAAAACGCATTGTACGCATCCGACGGCCGACGAGATATTCTCCGCCCTGAGCCCGAAGATGCCGACTCTGTCGAGAACGACCGTGTATAATACGCTGAGACTGTTGGCAAGTCGAGGCGCCGTACTGTCTCTCGACATCGACGGGAAAAATACCCGTTTCGACGGAGATACCCGGCCCCATGCCCATTGGCTTTGCCGGGGTTGCGGCGCCGTGCGCGACCTGCCGCTGCCGGTCGACTCCCGGAGTCTGACAGTCCGGTTCGAGGAAGGGACGGTCGACGAGGTGCAGCTTTATTATAAGGGATATTGCGAAAATTGCCGAATGCAGTCGGAAGGCTGAACGAATAACAAAATCAAACTAAAACAGAAAGATGGCTATGAAAAAGAAGTTTATCTGTACCGTATGCGGTTACGTGTATGAGGGAGAGGAAGCTCCCGAATTTTGCCCGCAGTGTAAGCAGCCCCGCTCGAAATTCAAGGAAGTGGTCGAGGGCGAGGCCATGACGTGGGCCGACGAACATGTGATCGGCGTGGCCAAGGGCGTCGATCCGGAAGTGCTGGAAGGTCTGCGCGCGCATTTCTCGGGCGAGTGCAGCGAGGTGGGAATGTACCTGGCGATGAGTCGTCAGGCCGACCGCGAGGGATATCCCGAGATTGCCGAGGCTTTCAAGCGTTATGCATGGGAGGAAGCCGAACATGCCGCCAAGTTCGCCGAGCTGCTGGGCGAGATCGTCTGGGACACGAAGACCAATGTCAAGGCCCGTATGGAGGCCGAGTGCGGCGCATGCGAGGACAAGAAGCGTATCGCTACACTGGCCAAAAAGCTGAACCTGGATGCGATTCACGATACGGTACATGAAATGTGCAAGGACGAAGCGCGTCACGGCAAAGGTTTCGAGGGCCTTTACAATCGTTACTTCAAGAAATAGTCGAACTGTCTGCGGGTGTTGCCCGCAGACGAGCGACCGTGGAAAGGGAGGCTTTGCGGGGCCTCCCTTCGTTTTTTTAAGTGTTTCGTGATCGGAAATACGAACGGACGGGCACGAGAATGCCGATATGTCCGCGCGACACGGAACGCTTGATCTAGTCCCGCTTCATGACGATGCTGCGCAGATCGCGGTCGAACCGGTCGTATTGGGGCTGCGTGATCGTTCCGGGGTAGGAAAGCACGGTCAGCATGAATCCGCGGGGATCGTCCTCGTGGTAGAGATGCTGCGTGTGGCGGTAAGGATTCGTCCGGAACCCGAGTTTTTCGTAAAAGCGAAGCCGCCGCGCAGTCGGTTCGTCGACTACGGGCTCGATTTCGAGGATGACCGTCTTGTCGGTCGATCCGCACAGATGTTTCATGATCCGACTGCCGTACCCTCCGCTCCGAAGCGACGGATCGACGCACAGGTGCTCGATATAAACGTATGAGTCGAATTCCCAATAGCCGACCAGTCCGACGAACTTTCCCTCGTCAGTGTAGGCGAGCAGGCTGTAAAGCTCCGATCGCAAAGCCGTTTTCTGGTGCTCGAGCGTCCGTCGCTCGACCCGAGGGAAGCTGTCGTTATACAGTTTCCAAAGCTGGGCGAACAAAGGGTGCTCGGTCGTTTCGATTCGTATGGATTCCATACAGGCAAAGATAGTCAAATGAACGGAACGGACAAACGGTATGCCGTTTGAGAAATGTCGCCGATTATTTTATATTTGTATATCGTTGCTTGCGGACGCGGACAATCGGGGAGCCTGCGGCGAGAAGTATCTGAGAAACAACGGGGCGGAGGGAGGAAAAAAGCAGTCTGTCGCTTGTCTTTAGCCGGCCGGATCGAGTTTAGCATTCTATTTGTTGGACGTTCAGAGTTCAAATCTTAATCGTATGAATAGGGACCAATTGTTGGAAAGGCTGGAGCGCGAGCGCTCGTGGGATTTCGTCGTGATCGGAGGGGGCGCTACCGGGCTGGGAATCGCCGTCGATGCGGCTTCGCGCGGATTCCGGGTGGCTTTGCTGGAGCAGGCCGATTTTACCAAATCGACGTCGAGCAAAAGTACGAAGCTCGTACACGGAGGCGTTCGCTATCTGGCTCAGGGCGACGTGAGGCTGGTGCTCGAGGCGCTCAAGGAGCGGGGGCTGATGCGCCGCAACGCGCCTCATCTGGTCAGGGACCAGTCGTTCGTCATTCCTTGCTATCGATGGTGGGAAGCTCCGTTTTACGGAATCGGGCTGACGCTTTACGACCTGATGGCCGGCCGCCTTTCCTTCGGTCGGTCCCGCTATCTGAGCCGCAAACGCGCGCTGGAAGCGGTCCCCGCGCTGTCCGCCGACAAGCTGAGGGGCGGTATCCTGTATCATGACGGGCAATTCGACGATTCGCGCATGGCGGTCAATTTGGCTCAGACCGCTGTCGAGCACGGAGCCGTCGCGGTCAATTACGTCCGGGTCGAAAAGCTGCTCAAGACCGACGGCAGGCTTTCGGGCGTCGAGGCGGTCGATCTCGAAAGCGGCCGTCGCTTTCGGCTCGATGCGAAAACCGTTGTCAATGCGACGGGCGTTTTCGTCGATTCGATCCTTCAGATGGACGACCCGACCGGCATTCATCTGGTGCGTCCCAGTCAGGGAGTCCATTTGGTGCTCGACCGAAAGTTCCTTCGTAGCGAACAGGCCGTGATGATCCCGAAAACCGATGACGGCCGTGTGCTGTTCGCCGTTCCGTGGCATAACTACGTGGTGGTCGGCACGACCGACACGACGGTCGAGCGGCCGTCGCTCGAACCCCGTCCGCTGGAGGAGGAGATCGATTTCATTCTCCGTACGGCCGACCGTTACCTGAGCGGCCGTCCCCGGCGCGAGGACGTGCTGTCCGTGTTCGCCGGACTTCGTCCGCTGGCCGCCCCGAAATCGAGCGGGGAAAGTACGAAGGAAATTTCGCGCAGTCACAAAATTATGGTGTCCGGGTCGAACCTGATCACGATCATCGGAGGCAAGTGGACGACCTATCGCCGGATGGCGCAGGATACGGTCGACCGGGCCATTTCGCTGGGACTCGTTGCTCGGGCCCGCTGCGTGACTGAGAATCTGCGCATTCACGGATATCGCGAGACGACCGATTTCGATCATTATCTTTATGTCTACGGATCGGATTTGGAAAAGGTAGAAGCGCTGATCCGCAGTTCGGAGGAAAACGGCCGGCAGCTGCATCCCCGTTTCGGATTCCGCGTCGGACAGGTCGTGTGGGCCGTGCGCGAGGAGATGGCGCTGCATGTCGAGGATGTGCTGTCGAGGCGTATCCGGGCCCTGTTCCTCGATGCCCGGGCCGCGCGGGAAATGGCCCGTCCCGTGGCGGAGATTATGGCGCGCGAGCTGGGTCGCCCGGGAGAGTGGATCGAGTCCGAGACTCGCAGCTTCCAGTCTTTGTGTGACGGGTACGTATTGCAACGGGAACGAGTTTGACAATTCAAAAATCATATCGAAATGGACAGTGAAAAATACATACTCGCCCTGGATCAGGGAACTACTTCGTCCCGGGCCATTATCGTCAATCGGCAGGGGCAGGTCGTGGCCTTGTCTCAGCGCGGTTTCGAGCAGATCTTTCCCCGTCCCGGATGGGTCGAGCACGATGCCTCGGAAATATGGTACACCCAGTCGTCGGTTGCCGCCGAGGCGGTCGCCAAAGCGAATCTGACCGGGCTGGATATCGCCTGCATAGGGATCACCAATCAGCGTGAAACGACCGTGATCTGGGATCGGGAGACATCGCTGCCGGTCTATAACGCGATCGTGTGGCAGGACCGCAGGACCGCCGCCTACTGCGAGGAGCTCAAAGGCAAGGGCTACGAGCAGGCGATTCATCAGAAGACCGGCCTGATTCTGGACGCCTATTTCTCGGCGACCAAGATCAAGTGGATTCTTGATAACATCGAGGGCGTGCGCGAGCGCGCGGAGAAGGGCAAGCTCTGCTTCGGAACGATCGACAGCTGGCTGGTCTGGCGGTTTACGCGGGGTGGGGCGCATGTGACCGACGTGTCTAACGCGTCGCGTACGATGCTCTTCAATATCCACACGCAACAGTGGGACGACGATCTGCTCGATCTGTTCGGTATTCCCCGAGCGATTCTGCCCGAAGTAAAGGCCAGCAGCGAAGTTTACTGCGATACGGCCACGACGCTCTTTTCGACGAAGATACCCATTTCGGGCATTGCCGGCGACCAGCAGGCCGCTCTTTTCGGACAGCTTTGCGTCGAGCAGGGCATGTCCAAGACGACCTACGGAACGGGTTGCTTCGTGATGATGAATACCGGCGACCGGCCGGTTTTTTCCAAAAACGGGATGCTGACTACGATCGCATGGAAGATAGGGGAGCAAATAACTTATGCGCTCGAGGGGAGCGTCTTCGTCGGCGGAGCCGCGATTCAATGGCTGCGCGACGGCTTGGAAATCGTCCGCTCGGCGCACGAGACCGAAGAGTTGGCGCTGTCGGTCGCCGACAGCGACGGAGTCTATTTCGTTCCGGCCCTGACAGGCCTGGGCGCGCCCTATTGGGATCAGTACGCGCGGGGACTTCTGGTCGGTCTGACCCGAGGAACGACGAGGGCCCATATAGTCCGTGCGGCGCTCGAGGGCATCGCTTTCGAGGTGTACGACGTGATCCGGGCCATGGAGCACGACGCGACGCGGCGCTCGACGGAAATGAAAGTGGACGGGGGGGGCCGTGGCGAACAATTTCCTGATGCAGTTCCAGTCCGACCTGACGCGCGGCGGAGTCGTCCGGCCGAAGATTCTGGAAACGACGGCGATGGGAGCGGCCTATCTGGCCGGACTGGCCGTCGGCTTCTGGAAGGATACGGAGGAGATCGGCCGCTACGCCGAGGTCGAGCGACGGTTCGAGCCCGAAATGCCGCAGTCCGAGGCCGAGCGCAGGATCGAGCGCTGGCATGAAGCCGTCGGCCGCGCCGGAGGCTGGGCCAAGGACGACTGACGGGGCGTACCGCTTTTCATTGCGGCCCCTCCGGCCGGCGGGCGACGGGGCCTAATCGCTCCCTGAACCCTGCTCATAGGCGGGAGATGACAGCCGGTCCTGCCTTGATATGAGAAGACTCGGCGCGCCGGACGCTGCGGCCCGTCGCTCGTACTATGCCCGGATTGCGGGCCTGACAGGAAAGCGAAAGGGCGAAACAGAAGAAACCCTACGAAACGAATACAATGGAGTTATGACACCTTATACAGCGGAATTACTCGGGACGATGCTTATGATCCTGATGGGCGACGGCGTAGTCGCCAACGTGGTACTCGACAAAACCAAGGGACATGCCGGAGGCTGGATGGTCGTTACGACGGCATGGGCGTTGGCCGTGTTCGTCGGGGTCGTCGTGGCGGCTCCCTACAGCGGCGCTCACCTGAACCCGGCCGTTACGTTCGCTTTTGCGCTGACGGGACAGTTTCCTTGGGAGCGGGTGCTCCCGTACGTGTCGGCCCAAATGATCGGGGCCGCGCTCGGGGCGGTTCTGGTTTGGCTGGCCTACAGGCCTCATTTCGAAGCGACGCCGGACCCTCGGACCAAGCTGGCCGTTTTCTGTACGGCTCCGGAAATTCGGCGCACCGGCTGGAATTTTCTCACCGAGCTGATCGGGACGTTCTCGTTGCTGTTCATCATCTTTTACATTACAGTCGGAGAGATCACGCTGTCGGACAATATCTCCACGTTGCCCGTTGGACTGGGCTCGGTCGGCGCCCTGCCGGTCGCGTTCACGGTCTGGGTGATCGGCCTTTCGTTGGGCGGTCCGACGGGCTATGCGATCAATCCTGCCAGAGACTTGGCGCCGCGCGTTGTCCATGCCCTGTTGCCGATCCGAGGCAAGGGCGGAAGCGACTGGAGCTATGCATGGATTCCGGTCGCGGCACCTCTGTGCGGCGCGGCGTTGGCAGCGTGGCTTTATAATATGCTTCTGTAGCCGATTGCCCGGTTGCGCGGCGTTTTCGGTTTGAAAGCGGGCGTTCAGAAGAACGAGATGCGCACGATATTACCGGGGCCGGTTCAGAAGCTTTGGTGCAAAGAGGACCGCCGTTTGGGTGAGCGCTCACGGAAAAGCCCCGTCTGAAAACGGGGCTTGGGAAAGACTAAAGGTTCGCAGCCGCTTAATTTTCTTTTTCCAACATGGTCTCCGTTCCGTCGAGGCTCAGGAATGTCTTGCCGTCTTTCTCGACGATCGTGGCTGTTTGGGTATAGTCGCTGGTCTGTCCGTTGCCGATGCTTCGGCCTTTGAGGATCACCTTGTCTGCTTCGCCCTGCAACTCCCACGATTCGATAGGGAGCGTCGCCATGTTGATGGAACTGGCCTTGCCTTCGATTTACAGTTCGACTCCCATCCGCTTCGTCGAATCGATCGGATCGGGCATGGTCCATTTGCCTATGGCTTTCGCATACGTTGCGTCCGTGGCGACCTGAGTCGCCGGAGTGATTTCCGACATTTTCCCCAGATAGGAGACCGAAATCAGGTTGCCGATGAGCAGGCCGTCCGCATCTGTCTTGTCCGCTTCGTCGAGCGAGAACGTGTGCGTGTCGTCTCCCGTGAGGGCCTTCACCGTAACGGTATTCATCGAGGCGTCTACGATCACCCCGTCGAATCGGTTCGGTGTATTGTCCTTACACGCGGTCGAGGTCAACACTGCGGCGAGCGCGAGGAATAAGATTTTTTTCATAATCTTGATTTTTAGCAAGAAAACAATGCAAAGTTAATTATTTTTTGTTAAGTTATGCCGATAGCTGGCATAAAATAAGTGCATGGCAGAATGGTGAATTTGAGAAACGTGTGTTAATCGGTTGACAAATAGTATATTATATCCTGTTTGCTTGAACGGGAGTCTGTAGGACCGTGCTAAGACCGAACGGCGTACGGAGGCGGTCGCTACCGTAGCGGTTGCAGGCTTCGGGCAGAGCGGTTTCCCCCGTTATTTTCGGTTGTCGTGCGAAACGTTGCGCGCGGGAATTTATAGGGCTGCGACAGACAGGCCGCCATGCTCGTCTATACAAGCCGTCGGAGTATGTATCCGAAGGAGCGCAAGCGGAATTTTGCGGCCCGGAAGGCTGGACTCCATGCGGCGAGAGGCCCGACGAGCAGAGTGAAAAAGGATCGGTCGGATAGATTTCGGTCCGTTCCTTTTTGTACTTTTGTACAGGAATAGTTCATTTATGCATGCGATAGCTTGATAGGTATGGATGTCAGCGATATCATAAATAAAATCTACCGGTTGCCCCAGACTTCCCTCGATACGCTGATTGACTCCGTGTCGGAAGTGGAATACCCCAAAAATTTCCATTTGCACCGGGAAAATAAAAAGGAGACCAAATCCTATTTTATCAAAAAGGGGATTGTTCGGGCATATACCCATAAGGACGATAAGGAAGTTACGTTTTGGTTCGGTCAGGAGGGGGATCTCGTGTTGCCTTTGCAGACTCTTTCGGCCGGCTTGGGAGAGTATGCCACGGTGGAGCTTCTGGAAGACTGTATATTGTACGAGATCGTTTTAGAGCGGCTTCAGGAGCTGTATCTGAACGATATACATATTGCCAACTGGGGACGCAGATACGCGGAATGCGCATGTATAAAGTCGGAGAAATTGTTCATAGCACGGCAATTCAAGACATCGTTGGAGAGATATCGAGAGCTTATAGGCGAGTATCCCGACATAGTGCAAAGGGTTCAGTTAGGCATAATAGCTTCTTATTTGGGTATTTCTCAAGTCAGTCTGAGCCGTATCCGGGCCCGGATAAGATGAATTTATCAAATGTAAAAACGGCTTTTAAAACATGTAAAAGAGGGATGGGATCCGAATGCGGAAATTTGCATTCCGCAAAAATGGAAGTTATGAACTGGTTTCTTTTGGTGGTGTCCGGGTGCGTGGAGCTCGTTTTCACTTACTGCCTGAGCAAGGCGAGCAAGACCGAGGGTTTGGAGAAAGGCTTATGGAGCATAGGTACGGCAAGCGCCATCGCGCTTAGTCTGTACATCGTGACGAAAGTACTGAAAACCTTGCCTATCGGAACGGCTTATGCCGTCTGGACGGGTATAGGCGCGGTCGGTACGGTTATAATAGGTATCGTTTTCTTTAAAGAGCCTGTAAGTTTCGGGAGACTTTTCTTTATCTTTACGCTGATCGTATCCATCGTGGGGCTGAAAGTTGTCTCTTCCTGAGCTATATCGTATATGATAGAGCAAGACTGGAAAGGCATTTCTTTCCGATCCGCAGCCGGCTGCAAATATAGGGATATATGTCGTATGCCGCGCATTATAGCGACGATTCGGCCGGAGCGCGAGGTGTGAGCTTCTTTTTATGTACGCCCGCTACAGAGTTGCCGTTTGGGGAGCCGCATCGGGCGGCAGGCGGCAGACGATCGCCTCGAAAGGCCGGAGCGCGATCGGGCCGGACGGCTCGATCCGGGTGCGATCACTGTAGTTGCTCAGCAGGACTTCCGCATCCGTCGTGTCGGTATCGACCGTGGCGCAGGCTTCTTTCGGCGTGAAGTTGAGCAGAATGAGGAACCGTTCGTAGTTGCCTTCGCGCACGTAGGCGAATACTTGCTTGTTGTCGGCGTCGGTCAGTCGGAAGCTTCCGATTATCAGTTCGCGGTTCGACCTGCGGAGCCGCATCGCCTTTTTGAAATAGTTCAGCACCGAATCGGGGTCGTTCTGCTCGTCCTCCACGTTGACCCGTTTTCGGTTCGGGTTGATTTTCAGCCAAGGCACCCCAGTGGTGAACCCCGCCCGTTCGCTGCCGTCCCATTGAAAAGGCGTCCGGGCGTTGTCGCGAGCCGTTTGCTTCTGTTCCTCGAGAAAGGCTTTCAGGTCGCCTCCTTCCTTTCGGATCTGCAAGTAATGGTTTCGCGTATCGATGTCGTTGTAGTCGTCGATGTTCTCGAAGCGGATGTTGCTCATGCCGATTTCGTCTCCGGCCAGCCAGAAAGGCGTCCCGCGCATCGTGAGCAGGAAGGTGGCGAGCATCTTGGCCGCATTTTCTCGATGCTCCGGCGCATCGCTTCCGAAGCGGCTGACCATGCGGGGCTGGTCGTGGTTGCCCAAATAGACGGCCGGCCAGCCGTCGCCGGCCGCTCGGTCCAGTTCGGCGAACATCTTCTTGACCGCCAGCAGGCTATAGTCGATCCCGGTATCCGGTGCGTCGGGCTTGGTCGTCTTGCGCAAGTCGGGAATCTCGAACGTGTAAAGCATGTTCAGCTCTCGCCGCGACGGCTCGACGAAACGGTGCAGGTCCGGCGGCTTGACGCCCGAGCCTTCGCCGACGGTCATTACGGCATACCGGCTCGTGACCTGCTCGTTCATTTCCCGTAGGTAATCGTGCAGATGCGGCCCTTGGGAATAGTAGTCGAACATGTCGGGATATTTGCGCGAGTCGACTTCCGGGTACGAGATGTCTTTCGATATGTAGGGGATCGAGTCCATCCGGAAGCCGTCGATCCCTTTGTCGAACCAGAATCTCATCAGTTCGTAGATTTCATGCCGAACCCGGGGATTCTCCCATTTCAGGTCGGGCTGTTTGCGGGAGAAATAGTGCAGGTAGTAGGACATCGTCGCGAAATTGTACCTCCATGCGTTCCCTTCCTCGTCGAAAAAGCTTTTGCGTCGCGGAGGCTCTCCGTTCTCGATCGGCCACCAGTGGTAGAAGTCGTAGAAGGGATTCAGGCGCGATTTGCGGGCTTCGACGAACCACGGATGTTCGTCGCTCGTATGGTTGACGACCAGGTCGAGCACGAGTCTCATGCCCCGGGAATGGACTTCGGCGAGTAGGGTGTCGAAATCGTCCATCGTGCCGAAATCGGCCATGATCCGGCGGTAGTCGCGTATGTCGTACCCGTTGTCGTCGTTCGGCGAATCGTAGATCGGATTCAGCCAGATCACGTCGACGCCCAGATTCTTGACGTAGTCCAGGCGGGAAACGATTCCCTGCAGATCGCCGATGCCGTCGCCGTCGCTGTCCATGAAACTGCGTGGATAGATTTGATAGACCACGGCCTCTTTCCACCATGCGTCATGGGAGTCTGCGCTAGGCCCGGCTTGGAGTTCTCCGGCTCGTTCGTGCGAATTCATAAAGTCGTTTTTCGGGATTGTCCTGCGAAAATTATACCGTTTTCCTGTTACGGTCCGACGCTTCGGCCCGATGGCGGAAACGGGACGGGACGTTTGGAAAAGTGCGCGTTCGTTTATTCGTTTTTGAAACGTAGTAGAGGCCGGGCTAATCCCCCGGCCTCTACTACTTACCTTATGAGTTACAGACGGTCTACTTTCTTGCGTATGCGCTCGGCCGCGTCGTTTACGTCTTGCTGCATTCGCTCGGCGGTTCGGTCGGCATGGTCCAGTATCCGTTCCTCGTAATTGTTTACGGTGCCGCAAGCGTCTCTTGCCCGATAGTTGCCCTCGGAGCTCATAGGAGCCGTTCCCGACGTGCGATAGTCATGGTACTGCGATTCGTCGGTCAAGTCGTCCCGAATGCTTTCTACGCCTTCCTTGAAACGATTTTTGCGCTCTTTGATCTCCTTTTTAGCCTGCTTGGCTTCCTGACGGATTTCTTTTTTCAGCTCGCGGGCGCGTTTGTCGATATCGTCGACGCGGTTTTCATACCGGTTCGAGTACTCCTCGGCATGGTCCTTGACTTCGCCTACGCGCTCCTTGAGGTCTCGGATTTGATCCCGTTTTTGTTGTCTTACTTCCTGCTTGGCGTCGCGGGCTGCCTGCCTTATCTCTTTCTTCGTGTCTCTGACCGTCCGGTCGAATTCGTCTATCCGGTCGCTCAGCCGGTCTTCGTAGCTGTCGCTGCGATACTCGTACGGGCCTTCTTTTTTCATGATTCTATGTTTTTTACGTTAAATAATCGAGAGGGGTTATCCTCGGCTGTCCATGCTGTTGATGTCCGGATTGATCGCGGTGACATCCTGTTCGACGGTCCGTTCGGGGACGACCTCGTCCAAGTTTTGCTCGGTTCTCCTCGGAACCGGAGGCGTGTCGCAAGGCGTCAGTTGCGTTCTGGTGCTGACATGCTCCGGTCCCGAGCAGTCCGGCTGGCTGTCGGTCCGAGCGGTCGTATTTTTTCTATTCATTCCCAATGCGTTTTTTCGATTCGTTCCGGTTTGGCCGGCTTACGTCGTTTCTGGGAACAACGTTCGTACCACAGTTTTCTCGGCGATTCGTTTCGGAAGCGCTTCCGGCTCTATTGAACGGATACACATGCCGTAGCGACGCGGTGGAAATTTGTTGCCGGAACCGGAATACGAGAACTGCCGGATTCGGTGTGAGCAGCTATTTTCGGCGTTCGTGCCCGGATGCGGGAGATAAAGGGCGGGGGCCGGATCACGGTTTGTCGGCCGGCCCATGACAGACAATCATCGTCCGAAGATCTCCCCGAGCCAGTGAGCGATCGCCCTCCGGGGAGAGTAAAGCAGCATGCGCGGCCCCGAGAAACGCATGACGCGTCTCATCTTTTCCCGCATGGCCGGCCGGTAACAATGAACGGGACAGCGGCGGCAACTCGTTTTCGCTTCGCCGAAAACGCATCGGTCCAGCCTGTCGTGCGCATACCGGATCAGGGCGGCGCATTCGGCGCACGGTATCGGATATCCCTCCTTTTTCCTGCAGTACAGGCCGACCATGTATTCTACGGTTCGTTTTTCCCGATCTATTCGTGAGCGCGACGGCTTTTTCCGGTCGACAGGCATATGGGTCGTTTTTTCGATAAGACGAGAATCGCCGGTTTCTATTTTTCTCGCTATTGCAAAGATAAAAGATAAGAGCAATATTAAATATTCTCTCTGGCGGGAGGAAAGGGCTTTCCAGATTATATCCTTATCTTACGCGTTTAAGAAAAGACAGCTTGATCGTTTTGAGCGAGCAGTCTTTTCTGTAGGTAGGTCACTTTACTCCGTAGCTTTCCAACTTGCGGTAGAGCGTTGCGATACCGATGTCCAAAAGTCGCGCGGCTTCGGCTTTGTTGCCATGCGTGTGCTCCAGCACGCGAAGGATATGGCGGCGCTCGATCTCTTCGAGGGTCAGGGAATCGGCCGAGGCGCCGCTTTCGGAAGTCATGCGGAATTCCGGCGAAAGGCAGTCGGAGGTCAGCGTATCCCCATCAGCCATAATCAGGCTGCGTTCCACTACATTGCGCAATTCGCGGACGTTGCCATGCCATGCGTGGCGTTCGAGGGCCTCGATATAGGCCTTGTCGATCGTCTTGATGCGCTTGCCCATTTTCGAGGCGAATTGTGCGGTAAAAAAGTCGATGTAGCCGCCTATATCGCCCGGACGTTCGCGCAAAGAGGGCAGGTGAATATGGAACACGGACAGCCGGAAATAAAGGTCCTCGCGGAAATTGCCGGCGGCGATCTCTTTTTCGAGGTTACGGTTCGTGGCGGCGATGATACGCAGATCGACCTTGGTCGGTAGGGTTTCGCCGATCTTGATGAATTCGCCGCTTTCGAGTACGCGCAACAGCTTGGCTTGCAGTTCGACAGGCATTTCTCCGATTTCGTCGAGAAACAGTGTGCCGTGGTCGGCTTCTTCGAATAGCCCTTTTTTGTCTTTTGTCGCACCCGTGAAGCTGCCGGCACGGTATCCGAAAAGTTCGCTTTCGAGCAGGTCTTTCGTAAAAGCCGAGCAGTTGACGGCGACGAATGTCTCTTTGGCGCGGGAACCGGCGTGGTGGATCGCTTGCGCGAAGACCTCTTTGCCTGTTCCGGTTTCGCCCGTGAGCAGCACCGACGTGTCCGTCGCGGCGACTTTGCGTGCCAGATCCACGGCCTGACGGAGCGCTCCGGAGGAACCGATGATACGGTCGAACGAATGTTCGTCGGACATTTTTGCTTCAAAACGCGCCAGGCGCCGCTGCATCTGCGCTTTCTCCGTCGCACGGCTCAGCAACGGAAGGATTTTGTTATTGTCGTCTCCCTTGGTGATATAATCGAACGCGCCGTTCTTGATAGCCCGTACTCCGTCGGGTATATTGCCGTAAGCCGTCAGAAGAATCACTTCGGATTCCGGTACCGCCGCTTTGATTTTCGCCACCAGATCGACTCCGTTACCGTCGGGTAATTTCACATCGCACAATACCACGTCGGGAGTTTCGCGTTGTAGTATCTTCAGTCCCGATGCGCAATTTTCCGCTTGCAAGACATCGTATCCCTCCAGAGAAATGATACGCGCCAACAACCCCCGTAGTTGCGGTTCGTCGTCTATGATTAGAATTTTCGACATAACTGCCATAATACCATTCTTTACTTGCAAAGATAGCTGTTTATCTTTATTTTGATAATTTATCGACCGGAACGGGGCAGGGCGGAAAATTATGACGTTATTTGCTGGTAAGGACTCTCCGACTATTCTGTTGTTTATTCTAAGATCAAGATACGAGCATCTATCGCATCTTATTTCCTATATGTGTTCGTCGGAAAGTATTTATGATATTTACAGGCGTTTCAATGCTCCAAACATGAAGAACATACGACTGAACTTCGAAGCATTTGTTGCCTCGAATTGTCGTTTGGGATAATATGTCCATTCTATTTTGCTGCAAAAAGTGGCGCGAATTTGCAGAGTAATTTCGCAATATTCCGAATGTTTTTTTAGTGGATTTTGCAAACGACGCTATATGAATCACTCTTGAGGTTTAAAAGAGGCTTTTTTATGAATTTTTGATAATGGTTTGGAATATTTGTCAAATGTATTGTATGAAATTTCATAGGTGATGATTTCTACTGTTATATTAAAATATGCAACTATTTGATTATTAGAGGTGATTATGGCTGGAAAACAATTTCAGTTCTATTTGGATATTATCTGTAACTTGGATAAGTTTTACATGGTACTGATAAAATTTGCCTATTTACCACCGTTAAATTGCACGAGGGACAGAATTTTGTCCCTTGTATCCGTTCAGGGAACAAACGGGGGACAAAATCAGGAAAAATTGATACAATGCTTTATTATCCCTGTGTATTTAATGTGGTGATTATCAATATTATCGAAATTGGATTGTTTTTTCTTCCATTTTCCATTATTTATTATGTAATATGTTGATAACAAATTGATTGTGTGTGATTATTTGCCCACGCAAAACCGGGAAAATATCGAACCGAGAATATCGTTCGTCGTAATTTCTCCTGTAATGGTGCCGAGATGGTGGAGTACCTCGCGGATATCTTGGGAGAGCAGGTCGCCCGGCAAGCCTTCCTCTATGCCCTGTCGGGCTCGGGCGAGCGATTCGGAGGCATGAAGCAGGGCTTCGTGATGGCGGGCGTTGAAAACTACGGTTGCTCCCGCGTTGTCCAGATCGTCCGTGCGTACGCTCTCGCGCAGCGAACGGAGCAGTCCGTCCAAATGAGTTTCGAACTTGGCCGACAGCCATTCGACGGGAACGGATATCCGTTCTCGGAGAGTTGCCTGCTTGGATGCGAGTTCTTGCGCATCCAGCCGGTCGCATTTGTTCAGGACGATGATGAGCCGTTGTTCGGCCCGGAGCGGAATCCCGGCGTAGAGGGCGCTTATTTCTTCCGCGTCGTCGCGGGCATCGGCTACCAGCAGTACGACGGCAGCCTTGCCTATCCGATCGTACGTTCGCTCGATACCCATGCTTTCGAGCGGGTCGTCGGTTTCGCGGATACCTGCCGTATCGATGAAGCGGAACGGCAGTCCGTCTATGTTCAGCGTCTCTTCGATGACGTCGCGCGTCGTGCCTGCGATGTCGGATACCAAGGCTCTGTCTTCTTTCAGCAAGGCGTTCAGCAAGGTGGACTTGCCGACGTTCGGAGCGCCGGCAATGGCTACGGGAATACCGTTTTTGACAGAGTTGCCCAGTGCGAAAGAGGATATCAATCGGGTTATTTTCCGTTCGACGGCCGTCAATATTTCGAGCAATTGTTCCCGATCGGCAAACTCCACGTCTTCTTCGCCGAAGTCCAGTTCCAGCTCGAGTAGAGATACGAGGTGTACGAGTTTTTCCCTGAGTTGGCCGAACTCGTCCGAGTAGCCTCCTCGCATTTGTCTGAACGCCAAATCGTGTGCGGCGCGGTTGTCGGATGCGATGACGTCGGCGACGGCTTCGGCTTGCGACAGGTCCATTTTGCCGGCCAGAAATGCCCGTAGCGTGAACTCGCCCGGTCGCGCGGTCCGAGCGCCGTGCCGGATTGCCAATTCCATCACGCGGCGAAGAATGTAGTCGGAGGCGTGGCACGATATTTCGATCATGTCCTCGCCCGTATAGGAGTGCGGAGCGCGGAAAAGAGAGATCAGCACTTCGTCTATAACGGCTTCGCCGTCGCGAATCGTTCCGTAGTGGATCGTATATCCTTTCTGCGTAGACAGGGGCTTTCCTTGTATGCTTCTGAACAGCGCGTCGCCGATCGGCACGGCCCGTTCTCCGCTGATCCGGATCAGCGCGACGGCGCCGCCTGTACCCGTCGCGACGGCGGCAATCGTCTCGTTCCGCTCGTTAGTCATTTGCCGATGTAGAGTATTTGGCCGATCCGCAGTCGCGTATCCGGCAGGTTATTCCGGCGCATGATTCCTTTGACGGTCGTACCGTATCGCTTGGCAATGGCCCCGAGCGTGTCGCCCTTCTTAACCTTATATTTCGTGCCGACCGGTTCTTTCGGTTTGTAGTCCTCGCCGGTCTGTCCGTATTCCGCCTGCTTCTGTCCGTTCAGACGCTCCTCGTCGCTGTCGTCGTTGCGGGCGAACAGCGCGCTCTGGCAATCGATGAACCGGGAGATTTCGCGTTGCGGCAGCACGAGCGGGTAGGGCTTGATCGTGGCCGGTATGATTCCCTGTTTGTACTGGGGATTCAGCAGCCGGATCATTTCTTCGGGGATGCCGAGCGCCTCGGCCACTTGATCCAAATGCAGATGGCGGTCGATCATGACCGTGTCGGTCGCCAGAGGAATCGGCGGATCGTTTGGCGTGATACCGTAGTCCGGGTAATAATGGTACAGATAGGTCATGGCGACCAGCGCCGGGATGTAATCCCGTGTCGCTTGAGGCAAGTAAGGGTAAATGTCCCAGTAGGTCGAGGCCTTTCCGCCGGCTCGCTTCAGTGCCTTGATTACGTTGCCGGGACCGTAGTTGTACGACGCGAGGGCGAGCGTCCAGTCGTCGAACATGTCGTACAGGTCTTTCAGATAGCGGCAGGCGGCCTGCGTCGAAGCGACCGGATCGCGTCGGGCGTCTACCATCGAAGAGATTTCGAGCCCGTAATAACGGCCTGTCACGAGCGTGAACTGCCACAAACCTACGGCACCGGCCGGCGATGTAGCGGTCGGTTGCAGCGCCGATTCGATTACGGGCAGGAATTTGAGTTCCAGCGGCAGTCCGTTTTTCTCCAATTCCCGTTCGAAGATCGGGAAATAATACCGGCAGTAGGTCAGCATGCGCCGCGTAAGCGCCTTGTGGGTCGTCGTGTAGGCGGCGATCTGTTTGCGGACGATTTCGTTGTACGGAAGATGGATCGGCGAGACGATCGTCTTGAGCCGCTGACGGCAGACCGTTTCCGTGACGGTCGAGAGAGCTGGCAGAAAGCGCGATGTGTCGAGCCCGATGAAATCGCGGGCATAATTGTCGAACGTCTCGGATACGGCGTTGGCTTTCCAACTGGCGACGATCGAGTCGTAACCTGCCGGTGTCGTCCGGATGTGCAGTTTCTCCCGTGCGTCGGGCGCGTCCGCGACGGCAACCGTCCACAGACCGCAGAACATGCCGAAAAGGAAGGGCAGCGGTTTCGGTTTCATTCGGAATCAGAAAGTTAGTTTGAATGCCAGTCCCAGTCCGTTGACATTGCTCGTCTGCATCGTATACAGGTTGATGAGCGTAGGTTCGAGCGTCATGGAGAGATCGTCGCTGATGTCGTAGTCTTTCATTTGCGCGTCCACATGGGCATCGACGATATTGAGCAGATACAGTCCGGCCGTGATGATGATGCACAAGTCCCGGTTACGGCGGTAGTTTTTCCGCATTTTGGCCAGATAGTCGAGCGTGTACCGGCCGTTGAATTCGTTCGTTCCTCCGGCGGCCTGTATGTCATAGGCGAGCTTGAACCGCTGATAGCCCCGGTTGTTGAAGTCGATGACGAACCCCATCGTCGCCAGTCCCCCGAGCACGATCGGCAGCTTCCAGTAGCTGCGGTTGTAGAGCTGGCCGGCTCCCGGACATATAGTAGAGAGCGTCGTAGCTTTTTTCACGCTGTTGACAGACCCCTGATAGTTCAGCGCGGCATCGCCGATGAAGTAGATATAGGAGGCGATCGAGCCTATCCACAGCAGTGTGCGCCCCGTGTTGTGGCGGATCATTTCGCTCTGTATCGGATCGACGTCTTCTTGAGGCGCATTGTCCCGTCTCAGCGCGTCGTACTGGTGCTTGTAGTCGCGGAACTTGCTGTTTTCTCGGAAGCCGAAGTAGGCTGTCGTGGCGACGGTCCCGTACAGAATCGGTATCTTCCATGCCTGTTTGTTATACAATTGGCCGAAGCCGGGGGCGACCGCCGATATCCAGCATACGCGCGAAATCGGCATCGTGTCCCGGAAAAGCTTGCTGTACCGAACGCTCGACGTGTCGCGTGCCATGCGAGCCAGTTGACGGCGCTGTCGGGCGGTCGTCGTCGTGTCGAGCTCGACGGGCGACAGGCTCTGCTGGGTTATGGCTACCGTGTCGGCTTTTGCGGTCGATGCGCTGTCGGATACGACGATCCGGGTACGAACTCCGTTGACGATTTTGTAGCGTTCCTCCGGGGCTTGGGCTTGGGCTCGGGCGTGAGTCCACACTAGCACCGATGCGAGCAAAAAGGCCGCTGTTCGGGCACAAGCCGCTCCCCGTAGAAATATGTTCCTATTTCTCGATACCATTCAGTTTTCCGATAAACGTCTCTATGTCGTCGTCCGAACCGAATCCGATAACGATCTTTCCGCCTCCTTTATTGTTTTTCTTGATGCTGATTTCCTGCGTAAAAAGCCTTTCGAGGTGCTCCACCAGCCGCGAGTAGCTTTCGGGGAATTCTTCGTCGGCTTCGGCCTTGCGGGGCTTTGCCGAGTTGAGTTCCTTGACCGCTTCTTCGACCTGACGGACCGACAGACCTTTCTTGATCGTTTTCTTGAGCAGGGCGATCTGTTGCTGCTCGGACTCCAGGTTGATCAGCGCCCGGGCATGACCCATCGAGATCAATTCTTCGCGGACGGCCAGCTGTACTTCGACCGGAAGTTTAAGCAACCGGAGGTAATTGGCTACGGTCGAGCGTTTTTTGCCTACTCGTTCGCCGAGCGAGTCTTGCGTCAGGTGACACTCGTCGACCAACCGCTGAAGGCTCAGCGCGACTTCGATCGCATTGAGGTCCTGCCGCTGAATGTTCTCGACGATGGCCATCGCGAGCATGGATTCCTCGTCCGCCTCGCGGATATAGGCCGGCATCGAAGTGAGTCCGGCCAGCTTCGAGGCGCGCCAGCGGCGCTCTCCGCTGATGATCGTATATCGTCCGTCCGCTTCCTTACGCACGGTAATCGGCTGAATGACGCCGAGCGTGCGGATCGACTCGGCCAGCTCGTCCAAAGCCTGTTCGCCGAAATGGGTGCGCGGTTGTTTGGGATTCGGGGCGATCCGGTCGATCTCGATCTCCTCGAAAGCGCTGCGCTTCGTTTTCTCGGGCAATGCCGAGCCTTCTATTTCAAAAATTGCGCCCAGACCACGGCCCAAGCCTTTGGTTTTCGCGTTCATGGTGGGGTTCCGTTATTTTTTTCTGTTTTTCTTGATGAATTCTTTGGCCAGATTCAGGTAGTTGACGCTGCCCGACGAGGATGCGTCGTACAATAGCGCCGGTTTCCCGAAGCTGGGTGCTTCGGAGAGTCTCGTGTTGCGCTGGATGATCGTTTGGAACGCCAGATCGCCGAAGTGTTCGCGCACCTCGCCGGCTACCTGGTTGGCCAGCCTCAAACGGGCGTCGTACATGGTCAGCAGAAAGCCTTCGATCTGCAGCTGGGGATTCAGCTTCGATTGGGTCATGCGGATCGTGTTGAGCAGCTTGCCGAGACCTTCCAGCGCGAAATACTCGCACTGGACAGGGATCAGTACGCTGTCGGCCGCGACCAGCGCGTTGAGCGTAACGAGTCCGAGCGAAGGGGAGCAGTCGATCAGAATGAAGTCGTAACGCTGGCGCAGAGGGGCGAGCAGGTTTCGCATCCGCTTCTGTCCGTCCTCGATTTCGAGCAGTTCGGTTTCGGCTCCGACCAGATTGATGCTCGACGGTAGGATGTCCAGCTTCTTTATGTCGGCGAAAGCTTGGATTACGTCCTCGGGCTGCGCTTCGCCCGTGATGCAGTCGTATATGCTCCGGCCGTTGATGTCCAGTCCGAGGCCCGACGTGGCGTTGGCTTGCGGATCGGCATCGACAAGCAGAATCTTTTTGCCGAGTACGGCCATGCTTGCCGCCAGGTTGATGGCTGTCGTCGTTTTCCCGACGCCTCCTTTCTGATTGGCCAGTGCAACGATTTTTCCCATAGCGAGGTTGTGCTTTAACGGTCTTGATCTTCAGTGCGTATCGTTTCGAAAGACCCGAGATGCGGACGTTTCCGGCAATCGGGAAATCCGGTGCAAGATAGGTAAAATTTCGCAATTTCTCAGACCGGGTTTCGCCGCTTTCCCCGAATCGGTACGATATGTGCCCGCGCGCAATGATTTATGGATTAAAGTTTTTATCTTTGAACCCGGAACAGGCTTTTCTGCGACTGACGAAAGCGGAAACCGGTTCGCCACAGTAAAAAGAAGAAATGTAAAAAATCATAGGGAATGGTTGATCTGAGCAAGAGAAGTTTGCTGACCCTGCTCGATTTCTCCGCCGAAGAGATCGGGTATTTGCTGGAGCTGGCCGTTCGGCTGAAGAACGACAAGTATACCGGTCGGGAAAGAAAGACGCTGCAGGGCAAGAACATCGTGCTGCTGTTCGAGAAGGATTCAACCCGTACGCGATGCTCTTTCGAAGTGGCCGCTTACGATCAGGGCGCGCGAGTGACCTATCTGGGGCCGACCGGCTCTCAGGTAGGCAAGAAGGAGTCCATCAAAGATACGGCCCGGGTGTTGGGACGCATGTACGACGGGATCGAATACAGAGGGTTCGCCCAGCGTATCGTGCATACGCTGGCGGAATACTCGGGCGTGCCCGTATGGAACGGCCTGACCAACGAATTTCATCCGACGCAGGCTCTGGCGGATATGATGACGATGCGCGAGCATACACAGAAGCCGCTCTCGGAATGGAAAATCTGTTTTTTGGGCGACGCGCACAACAATGTGGCCAATTCGCTGATGGTGGCCTCGGCCAAGATGGGGATGGACTTCCGGGCGGTCTCGCCCGTCGAGTGCGCTCCCGATGCTTCGCTGGTAAGGCAGTGCCGGACGCTGGCCGGGCAGAGCGGAGGGAAGATCGCCGTGACGGACGATCTGGTCGCCGGCGTCGACGGATGCGATTTCGTCTATACCGACGTATGGGTTTCGATGGGGGAGCCCGACGAAATGTGGCAGCGTCGGATCGATTTGCTTCGGCCGTATCAGGTCAACGGGGCCGTGATGGAGGCCACGCATAATCCCGGAGCCAAATTCATGCATTGCCTTCCGGCGTTTCACAATCTGGAAACCAAGGTCGGTAAGGACATATTCGAAAAATTCGGTCTGACCGAAATGGAAGTGACCGAGGAGGTCTTCGAGTCGGATGCCTCGATCGTTTTCGATCAGGCCGAGAACCGGATGCACACGATCAAGGCCGTGATGGTCGCGACGCTCGGGGGCGAGTACTGAAATCAAACAGGCACGGAATTGGCTGTTCCGTCGAATCATTCGTGAGATTACATGAGGGCTGAAAGCAAATACGGAATCTATCCGACGTGGAGCGACATGCTGGCGTTGCTGGGCGTTTTCGTCGCCGCGACGGTTTTGTGCAATATGCTGGGCGTTTTGTTGGTGCGCACGGGGAGCGTTTCGGAAGGATTCAGCGCATTTGTCTGTTACGGCGTTCAATTCGCCGTGACCATATTGTACGCGCTTTGGGTCAGGCGCCATCGGACGGCACGCGGGACCAAGCTGCTTCGTTTCGGAGTCCGACGGGTCGATCCTGCGGTCGTCTTGTGGGGACTCGTGATGACGATCGCTACCTCGCTGGTGGTCGAGCCGCTCGTCGACTGGATGCCCGAGGGAATGCTCGAGTTGCTTAACCGGCAGATGGGACTCGGCGGCTGGATGATGCTCACGTCGATCGTGCTGGCCCCCGTTTTGGAGGAAATTCTTTTCCGGGGTATCGTGCAGGACTCGCTGACCGAAAAGCTCGGCCCGCTGCGGGGCATTCTGATCGGGGCCTGCGTTTTCGGAATCGTGCATATCATACCGCAGCAGGTAATCAATGCCTTTTTCGTCGGAATCGTGCTCGGGTTCATTTACTATCGTTCCGGATCGCTGGTGCCGGTCATTCTGATCCATATGATCAACAATGCCATCTCGTATTTTTCATGGGTGCTGAGCGGGGAGCGGATCGTGTCGACCCGCCAGATGATCGGTAACGATACGATTTATTATATCGTGTACGCTCTGGCCTGTGCTGTTTTCGTGGTAGCCTTGATTACGATCGTGCGGACCCTGTCCCGGGACAAGGCGGGGCGTTTCGTCGGCTCGGCCGACCGAGAGGAAGCGACCGGAAGGGAGAAAGTTTCCTCGTCTGACGATAATATAAACGGACTTTAGTCGTTGTTAACGCAGAAGATCATATCTTTGCGACGGAAAATATGAGGTCGATCCTGAAAATAGCGCTTCTTCTGATGGTGACGATACCGGTGTCGTGCAAGCGTTTTGCGAATCCTTTCGCCGGAGGCGACAAGGTGCTGGCCGAGGTAGGCGGCGAGAAGCTGTACGTCCACGATCTTTCGTCCATCTTCACTCCGGACATGGCGCCGGAGGACAGCGTGAAGATACTCGGCTCCTATGTCGATCGCTGGGTGAAGATGCAGCTGAAGATTCAGGAAGCGGAGCGCATGTTCGAAAGCAGTCAGCAGGACATCGACCGTATGGTCGAGGAGTACCGCAATTCGCTGCTGACTCATAAAGTCGACCAATATTATGTCGACAAGCTGATCGATACGCTGTTCACGGATTCTCAGATCGGCGAGTACTACCGGAAGAATCAGGCCGACTTCGTGCTCGACAAGACGCTGCTCAAGGCGCGCGTCGTGCGGCTCCCCCGCAGCTACGGTCCGAAAAACAAGATCAAGGAGCTGATGATGGCTTCGGGCGAAGACCGTTATCAGGATCTAGTGGACCTTTGCGTCAAGAACAATTTCGAGTTGACGGAGCTCAACGGCTGGACCGATTTTTCCACGTTGCTCTCCCTGCTTCCGACCGACAGGACGGAAAATTACGACGATTTGCTGACAACCGACCGGGTCAGCGAAATGGAGACTTCCTCCGACGTATATTACGTGCGGATTCTGGTGTTCCGGCGGCCCGGAGACCGGGCTCCTCAGGAGAGCGTGCAGGATCTGATCCGCCGGGTGATTTTCAATCAGAGAAAGGAAGAGATCGTGCGGGCGCATGAAGACAGCCTCTACCGGCACGCGATGGAGAATAAGGAAATAATAGTGAATGTAAAAACAGACGATAGCGATGATATTCAGTAAATGGGTGGCCGCGACGGCCGGTTTGTTCGCCTGTGCGGTTTCGGGCAGCAACGCTCAGGACAAGTTTACGGCGGACAAGGTGGTGGCCGTTGTCGGTCAGTCGGTGGTACTTTATTCCGAGGTGGAGCGATATAGTAAAGCTTTGGTCGAACAGAGCAAGCAGCAGGGCTACACCTCGCAGCGCGATCCGCGTTGCGAGGCACTGGAGCACCTGATTATCCAAAAGCTGCTCTACAACCAGTCTCAGATCGACTCGCTGACGGTCCCTATGGACCGTGTCGCCGAACGCGTGCAGCAGCTCGTGGACGAGCAGATTCTGGAACGGGGATCGGTCGCGGCGCTCGAGATGTACTATCATAAGCCGATATTCAATATCAGAGAAGAGTTGCGCGAGACGATCGAGGAGGGAGCCTATGCCAGCGAAATGGAGCGTACGATCAAGGATAAGGTGCACGTCACGCCCGGCGAGGTGGAAAAGTTCGTCAAAGGCATGTCCAAGGACAGCGTGCCTATCATTCCCGAGCAGTATGTGTTTGCGCAGATCGTGCGTTATCCGAGCAATGCCGACGAGGCGAAGCTCCGGGCGCAGGAGCGTTTGCTGGAACTTAGGGAGCGGATTATCAACGGCGACAAGTTCGATATGCTTGCCAGAACCTACTCCGAAGACCCGCAGTCGGCGATCCGGGGCGGGGATCTGGGATTGATGACCAAGGAGATGCTCGTTCCCGAGTTTGCCGAGGCCATGATGAAACTCAAGCCGGGGCAGGTGTCGGGCGTTGTCGAGACCGATTACGGGTTTCACCTGATTCAGTTGATAGAAAAGATAGGCAGTCAGTACCATGCCCGTCATATTCTGCTCAAGCCTCAGTATACCGACATGGATATGGAAGAGCCTTACAACGTGCTCGACAGCGTGCAAAGGCAGATCGTGGACGGTACGATCACGTTCGAGGAAGCCGCCATGAAATATTCGCAGGACAAGTATTCCAAGCAGAACGGGGGGCTCGCCTCGAATCTGGAACAGCTGGAGATCATGAACTACGGCGATCCGACGGAGGCTTCGGTCAAGTTTTACAAGGACTACCTGAATCCGGACGATTTCCGGGCGCTCGAAAAGTTGGAGATAGACGGCGTGTCGAAACCTTACACCACGCAGGACTACAGGCAACGGACGCTTTGCAAGGTTGTCAAGCTCAAAGAGGTTATTCCCGCTCATCCGGCCAATATCAAGGAAGATTACGTACAGTTGGAGAAGCTCGCTCTGGCCGTCAAGCAGGAGAGAGAGTTCGTCCGGTGGCTGAAGTCGAAGGTCGACGGTATGTATATCCGGATCGACGAGGATTTCAAAGACTGCGAGTTCGAGCATTCGTTCTTATTGAAATAGCCTGCCGGAAGTTCGCATGATTCGCCGTCTTCTTATTCTATTGTTGGCCGCGGCGGCCGCAGGCATGCTCGTTCTTCGGGCCCAGTCTCCGGCGGCGGTCGATTTCCGCGCCGACGTGATGTCGAGCCTCAAGGTGGGCGATTCGACGGCTTTGCTGTTGGTCGGCCATGTAGTCTTTCACCACAACGGAGCCGTGATTACCTGCGACAGCGCGATTCGCTATAACGACCGGCGGATGGACTGTTACAAGAATGTCGTGGTCAACAAGGACAGCACGTTCATTTTCGGAGACAAGGCCGATTACGACGGCCTGTCGAACGAGGCGCATATCTACTCGCCGCTGATCAAGATGATCGACAAGGACGCCACGCTGTATACCTACCACTTCTCGTTCAATACGCTGACCAACGTGGGCCATTACTGGGGCGGGGGGACCATGTCGCAGAAGGACAATCTGATGGAGTCTTCCGACGGGTACTATTACGTCGATACGCGCGATCTGGTCGGCGTGAGGAACGTCGAGATGCGCAATCCGGACTACGTGATGGAGTCGGACTCGGTTTCATACAACATGAATACCGAGATCGCGTCGTTTCATACGCTTTCATATATCTGGAACGCGCAGAACGAGTTTCTGACGGCATACCGGGGCATCTACGACCGGCGCGACGACCGGTATACGTTTACCGATCGCTCGTATATCATGACCGAGACCCAGCAGATGTGGGCCGATACGATCGTATATCGCCCCGGGTCTCAGGATGCCTTGATGCTCAGTAATGTGCAGATCGTCGACGAGCAGCAGCGCGCACTCGCTTTCGGCGATTACGCCCGATATTGGGGTAATGAGCGCAAGGCGCTGCTGACTCGCGATCCGGTAGTCGCGGGATACGACGAGGGCGAGCAGGCCGATACGGTTTTCATGCGGGCCGATTCGATTTTTCTCTATACGGTCAATCGTTTCGCTCCGCCGAAAAACTCGCTGACGGCCGCCGCCGATTCTTCGGCGAGCGACTCGCTGGTCCGGCATAGACCCGGATCCGGCAGAAACGTTTCCGGTCGGGCCCGCGACAGCTTGGGCGCAGGTCCGGGTCTGCCTCAGGAGCCCTTGACCGGGCCTGCGGCAAAGCGTCAGGAGCAGAACGAGGCGGAGGTTTCGGCCGAAGTTTCTTCGGAGGCCGATTCGACCGGATCGGTCATGGCCGTCGACTCGCTTCAGTCCGCTCAGCCTGCCGACAGCGTGGGGCGCCCGTTGACGGAGAAGGAGCTCAAGAAACTGGAGACGGCCCGTCTCCGTTATGAAAAAGAGCAGGCCAAGAAACAGAAACGGGAGGAGCGCGCGGTCCGTATCAAAGAAAAAATCAAGGCACAAAGGGAAAAGGCCCGTTTGGAGGCCGAGAAAATCCGGGAGAAGGAGGAACAGCGTCAGCGTCGCGAGTTGGCCCGGCGCTTTGCCAAGGGCAAATCGACGAGCGCCGACACGCTCGCTTTGCATGCGCTCGATTCGGCCGCTCAGGCCCGACGGGACTCGATTGCGCTGGCTGCCGATTCGTCCCTGCGTGCCGCGGATTCTCTTTCGTCCCGGGAAGAGATCGCCTCGGATTCCGTACAGCCGCAGGCCGGCGATTCGCTGGTCCGGATTATCAGGGCGTACAACAAGGTCCGTACTTATCGTACCGACTTTCAAGCCGTGTGCGATTCGCTGGTCGCCTTTTCGGCCGACTCGACCATTCATATGTACGTCGATCCGGTGCTGTGGAGCGAGCAGAATCAGATTACTTCGCAAGTCGTCGACATATTTACCAAGAATCAGACGATCGACAAGGCCGTTTTTACGGGCGAACCGCTGATGTGCTCGGAGGTGGAGCCCGAGCGGTATTACAATCAGGTGAAGGGAAAGGTCATGGAGGCCTATTTCCGAAAGGGCGAAATATACAAGATGGATGTGAACGGAAACGGACAGACCTACTATTTCATGGAGGACGGCGACAGTACCGACCGTTATGTCAACGGTTTTCTCGTCGCGGAATGCGCCGACATCACATTCCATTTCATCGACAGGCAACTCGATCAGATCGTCTATAAGGGAAAGCCGTCCTATACGATCTATCCGATGGACAAGATTCCCGAGACCCAGCCGCTCGTTATGAAGGGCTTCCGGTGGGAGGCCGTGCGGAGACCGGCCAAACAGGATGTGTTCGATCGCTCGGTGAAGCCTTCCCAGCGCGAGCGCTACGAAAGTATGCCGAAGCCGACTTATCCGATCACCGGAGCGATCGATGAGGCGCGCAAGCGTCTCTCCTCCGAAGGGTGGAACGATCGCACGGACCGCCGGATCACCCCCGAAGCCGAGGAATTCGTCCGCTCGTTGGGAAATTGAAGTCAAAAAGCTATCTTTGTTAGGCCTGTCCCTCGGGAACAGGCCTTTGCTGTCCATAACAATTCAGAATTATGTGCATGATACGACAGTCGCTTTGGGCGATGGCGCTGCTGGTCGCGACGACGGCCGGCGCTCAACGAGCATGGTTCGCTTCCGAACGGGATACTTGGCTGCGTGAGGCTGCGGAAAACATTCCCCCTTTGACCGAACGGACAGAGACTCCGGTCGGTCTGGTCGAAAGCGTTCGGGATACCGGGGCTTTTCAGGGGTGGCGGATGATTCCGGCGGGCGACATGGACTCCCTCTACGGGCACTCTTTCAAGGAGCGTAAGGAAGTAATCGTCGATTTCGGACGACATATGACCGGCTATTTCTCTTTCGACATAGGACGGCTGAGCGCCGATGCGGATGCCCCGCTGCGCTTCCGGCTGACGTTCGCCGAGGTCCCTGCGGAGCTGAACACGCCTTTCGATCCGTACCCCGGCGGGCTGAGCCGGGCTTGGCTGCAGGACGAGGTGGTGACCGTCATGGACGCGCCTGCGACGGTCGAACTCTCTCGCCGGGTGGCGTTCCGCTATGTGAAAATCGAGTTGTTGGCTTGGTCCTCGTTCGATTTCGCCGTGACCGGCATGCGGTTCCGGTCCGTCACTTCGGCATCGGGCGAGCCGAAGCCGCTGGCTTCGACCGCCGACCCGACGATCGTCCGGATCAACCGCATCGGGCTGGCCACGCTCGCAGAGTGCATGCAGACCGTGTACGAAGACGGGCCCAAGCGCGACCGGCGGCTTTGGATCGGGGACCTTTACCTGGAATCGCTGGCCAATACGTATTCGTTCCGGAATCACGGCCTGACGCGCCGCTGCCTCTATCTGCTCGCCGCTTTGGCCGACGAGGAGGGGTTGTTGCACGCCACGGTATTCGAGTATCCGGAGCCGCATCCCCAGACCGGGCAGCACTGCATGGATTACAGTCTGCTGTACGGCGTGACGCTTTACGAGTATCTGAATGCTACGGGCGACAGGGCGACGGTCGAGGCGTTGTGGCCGGTCGTGGTCCGGCAGGTGGAGCATGCGATGACCTATCTGCGGGACGATGTGTACGATATGGAGAAGCAGCCGGCCTGGTGGCTGGTGTTCGACTGGAAGGACGACCTGAACCGGCACGCTCCGATGCAGGGCCTGATGACTTTCGCCATAGAGCAGAGCTATGAATTGGCCAAGCTGCTGGGACGCGAGAGCGAGGTGGCCGGTTGGCCCCGGGTCGTATCCCGAATGAAGGCGGCTTCCCGTCGGGTTTTCTATGATCGTCGCGAAGGCGTCGTCGTTTCGGGTCCGGACCGTCAGCGCTCGTATCTGGGACAGGTGTGGATGATTCTTTCCGGCACGTTGTCGCCTCGGGAAGGGGAGCGCGCGTTGCGTACCGTATTGGCCGACCCGGATGCGTGCTATCCCGGATCGCCCTATGCCTATCATTATCTGATCGAGGCGATGATCCGATGCGGCATGAACGACGAAGCCCGGCGGAGACTGACGGAATATTGGGGCGGAATGGCCGCTTTGGGTGCCGATACGTTCTGGGAGGTATACGATCCGACGGACCATTTCAAGTCGCCTTACAACTTCTTCCCGGTCAACAGCTATTGCCATGCATGGAGCTGTACGCCGGTGTACTTCATCAATAAGTACGCAGATATATTTCAGAAATAGGAGTTTCTGCCGATACGTGTTCCGGCGATATGCTGGTCGGGTCCGTGTCTGTCCGTGACACGTGCGGCCGGTCTGTTGTCGCGTACGCTCCGGGTTTGCAGGCGTGCCGGTCGGCTTGTCCTCTTTATGCGAAAACCGTCTCCGGTTCGAGAGAGAGTTTCTCGCTCAGAGAAGCCCGGCCTCGTACAGCCAGATCAGTTCCTCGACCATCATGTCTTCGCCTTCCTTGTCGTACGTGTCCTTGAGGTTGGCGCCGAACAGCCGTGCGATGCTTTGCCAGAAAAACGCGCGAAAGCCGCCCCGGAGTTCCTTGACCAGTTCGTAGGAGGTCTGGTCCGTCTCCCGGTCGATCAGCTTGATCAGCAGTTTGCCTTGTGAGAGGGTCATCTTTTTCAGCACGGGCGTGTATTTCTTTTTCAGCGCCCGCTCCATCTCCTTGACGAAAATCTGCTTCTCCCGCTTGGTCGCCAGCGTTTCCATATGGGCTTCCATCGCGTGGAGCGTCGCGTTGGCCTCTTTGGCGATCGGGTAGACCCGCTTGAGGTTGTATATCAGGCGCGCGAAGCGCCGCGTGTCGACCGCTTTCCGGAATACGAAAGAGGGACTGAGCTGTATCAGCACGACGGTATCACCGTCGATAACGACATTCCTCGCCTGCCCGTACTCGGTCAGAGCCTGAGCCGACGAAGGCCGTGCGGCAGCCAACAGGAGTATCGCGATGAGTATCGCTTTCTTCATACCCGATTCCCAAATAATTCGTACCTTTGCAAAGGTAATTAAAAATGGCGACGCGAGACCGTGTCCGCCGTTCTATAAACGGGCGGGACGGCAGAATTGTTGCGACGAAGGCTCCCGGGCCTCTGCGGGACGGTTTCTGCTCGCTTGTGGGCGGGAGTCCGCTGAGCGTTTGCCATGTCGTCGGGGCCGCTGACGGTCTCGGCATTCATTCAAAACGTATCGCATATGTACTGTGGACAAAAACTGAGCGAGAGAATTTACTGGACCGGAGTCTATGACAGACGGAAGCATCTTTTCGAGAACATGTGGCCTCTGCCCGAGGGCGTCTCGTACAATTCATACCTGATCAAGGACGAGAAGTGCGCCCTGATGGATACCGTCGAGAGCGGCAGCGACCGCAGCTATCTGGACTGGCTGGCCGATACGCTCGAGGGACGCCCGCTCGACTATCTGGTCATTCATCACATGGAGCTCGACCATTCGGGCGAGATCGAGAACCTGGTCCGCCAATATCCCGACGTGCGGATCGTGGGCAATGCGAAAACTTTCCGCGTTCTGGAAGCCTACTTCGGCAAGCTGCCCAATCTGGTCGAGGTCAAGGACGGCGACACGCTTTCGCTGGGGTATCATAATCTGAAGTTCGTCTTTACGCCTTGGGTGCACTGGCCCGAGACGATGATGAGCTACGATACGACCGACGGCGTGCTTTTCTCGGGCGACGCTTTCGGCATGTTCGGCGCGACGGACGGCGGCGTATTCGACGACCAAGTCGATTTCGCCCGCTACGAAAGCGAGATGCGCCGCTATTACTCGAATATCGTCGGGAAGTACAGCGGAATGGTTCAGAAGGCGCTCGCGAAGCTTTCCTCGGCGCGGATCGGCGCGATCTGTCCGCTTCACGGACTGGTATGGCGCAGCGATCCGGCCCGCGTGATCGGCCTGTACGATCGCTGGAGCCGCTACGAGGCGGACGATGCCGCCGTCGTGATCTATGCGTCGATGTACGGCAATACGGCGCAGATGGCCGATCATATCGCCCGCCGGATCGCCGAGGCCGGAGTACGGGACATTCGGGTTTACGATGTGTCGAAGACGCACGTATCCTATCTTATCAGCGAGATATGGCGCTGCCGGGGCGTGCTGCTGGGCAGTTGCGCCTACAACACGCAGATGTTCCCGCTCATGGAGAACCTGACCCGCGATCTGCTGCATGCCGGCCCGAAAGACAGGCTGTTAGGCGTGTTCGGAACGTATAGTTGGAACGGCGGCGGCGTAAAGAACCTGAACGCATTCGCCGAACAGATAGGGTGGGAGACGGTCGCTCCGTCGGCCGAGATCCTCGGCCGACCGACCTGCGAAAAATACGCGGCATGCGATGCGTTGGCCGATGCCATGGCGTGCAGGCTGAAAAAATAGATAACCGTCTGCTCTTGGTTTCCGTATGCGTGGGTGGCGCCGAACGTGTAGCCGGATTTGCGGATGCCGGTATTTTTAGCACAGCAACGGGTAAAAAAGCGGCCGATTGTTAAAAAATATTAAAAATAAATCGTATTTTTGGATCGCCCGAGGCCGTTTCGGCGGTTTTCGTGGGTGTGCTAACGAACTTAAACTTTAAAGTAAGCGAAGATGGATGCAATTGCAATTTTGACGGGCGGCGGTCCCGCCCCCGGGATGAATACCGTTGTGGGCAGCGTGGCGAAGACTTTCCTCGAGAAGGGCTATCGCGTGCTGGGCCTGCACTGCGGATATTCGAGCCTGTTTACGAAGAATCCGCGTATTACGGAGATCGATTTCCTGTTGGCGGACGATATTTTCAACCGGGGCGGATCGTTCCTGACGATGAGCCGCTTCAAACCGACGGACAAGAACTTCGAGGAGGATTTCAATCTGGACCTGTTCGTCAAGAATAACATCAAACTGCTCGTCACCGTCGGGGGCGACGATACGGCGTCGACGGCCAACCGCATCGCCAAGTTCCTCGAGGCCAAAAAATATCCGATCGCCAATATTCATGTTCCCAAAACGATCGACAACGACCTGCCGCTTCCGGCCGGCTCGCCTACGTTCGGTTACCAGTCGGCCAAGGACATGGGGTCGATCATCGGCCGCACGGTCTATACCGATGCCCGCACGAGCGGCAATTGGTTCGTCGTGGCTGCTATGGGACGTTCGGCCGGACATCTCGCTTTCGGTATCGGCACGGCCTGCCATTATCCGATGATCGTGATTCCCGAAATGTTCAACAAGACGGAGATCACCGTCGAGAAGATCGTCAATCTGGTCGTATCGTCGATCATCAAGCGCAAGATCATGGGAATCGATTACGGTGCCGCGATGATTTCCGAGGGCGTATTCCATTCGCTGAGCGATGCCGAGATCAAGAAGTCGGGTATCCACTTCTCCTATGACGATCACGGGCATCCCGAGCTCGGCAAGGTGTCCAAGGCGCATATCTTCAACGAAATGCTCGAGAAGAAGCTCGCCGAGCTGAAAATCAAGGTCAAGTCGCGTCCGGTCGAGATCGGATACGAGGTCCGTTGCCAGACGCCGGTAGCTTACGACCTGGTTTACTGCTCCCTGCTGGGGATGGGAACCTACAAGTTGTTCAGCGAGGGCAAGACGGGCTGCATGGTCTATGCCGATCCGGCCGGGGAAATCTCACCGCTCTATCTCAAAGATCTGCAGGACCCCGAGACGGGCAAGATTCCGCCCCGTTTGGTCGACATCCGTTCGGACAAGTTCAAGATGGTCGTAGACAATATCCTGAACTATATCACTCCTGCCGACTACGAGGCCGCCAAGAAGTACGTGGCCGATCCGGCGGTTTACGACTTCCGTAAGATTCTGGAGTGGGATAAATAAATCTTTCGAGAGAAACGATCCGGGGGCGGCTTCATCGGGAGGCCGCTCCCGTTGTTTGAATCCGGACTCGGTCCGGCCGCCGCGCCGGAGCGAAATATACGCTCATACTAAATACAATCCTTATGAGAACGATATGGCTTTCTTTGCTGATCGGACCGCTTTTTGCGGCTTGTGCGGACAAGCCGCTGGATATGTCGAAGCCTGTGTACGTGACGGTCTCCACCGCAATGGGGGACGTAACCGTAGAGCTGTACGGCGATACGCCGCTTCACAGGGACAATTTTATCAGACTATGCCGTTCGGGCGCCTACGACGGAGTGCTTTTCCACCGCGTGATCGAAGGGTTCGTCGTGCAAGGCGGCGATCCCGACAGTCGGAAACGGGAACCCGGCGTGCTTTACGGAGGCAACGACGGGGGATATACGGTTCCGGCCGAAATACGTTCCGGGCATTTCAACAAGCGGGGAGCGTTGATCGATGCGAAGGCCGGCGACGAGACGAATCCGGAACGAGCCTCGGCCGGAACCCAGTTCTGCTTCGTTCAGGGACGTAGAATGACGGACGAGGAGCTGGATGAAGCAGAAAAGCAGATCAACGAGATTCGGAGGAATTGGCTTTTTCATCTGTTCAAGAAGCGCTTGAGCGGCCGTTCGACGATGGTTGCCGCCGAAGAAGGCGAACTGGAGAGTCGCGCGTGGCGCATGGTGGAAGATACGTTGAGCCTGCTGGGCCGTTACAGGATTCCGGAAGAGAGGCGCGAAGTGTATCGGACGATCGGCGGAGCGCCCCATCTCGACGGTTCGCTGACGGTTTTCGGCGAAGTAGTCGACGGGTTCGACGTGATCGACAGAATGGCTCGCGTGGAGACCGATCCGAGCGACCGGCCCGTGCACGATCTGGTGATCCGGTCGACCAAGGTGTTTCAGAAGTAGGCCGTTTCCGGTCGGTTCGGAGAGCGGACGGCCGAAAAATGCCGAGGGCGGGCTGCCGGTTTCTGCTTGCGTTCCGTGTCTCCGGACCCGCTGGCGCAGCGGCAGATTCCAGCAGACGGGACAGAAGGGCGAGATAGCCGGTTCTCGGCTCGTGCGGATCGGATATAGCCGGCGAAGCGAAATAAGCAAGGCGGGTAAAACTTACCCGCCTTTTGCTATGCCTGTGCCGATTGCTATCTATTCGTCGCTGTCGTCAGCTACGTCGCTTTCCATGATACTTTCGTCGTCCTTGATTTCCTCATCGCCGAAGAAATCCTTGTCTTCCTCCTCTTCGACTTGATCGTCGACTTTCACATCCACTTTGATCAGGTAGCTGGTGTCTTCCGTCTCGAGTACGATGGCATAAAAAAAGTCGCCCGGCCCTTTGTCGATCCGGATCATATGGTCGGTGTAGCCGAAAGGATATTTTTTCCTCACTTCTTCGCGAAGTTCAGCAGAGAGGTTCTTATAACTGACTACTACCCTTCTCTTTTGCTTCTTTTCGGAAATCATTGCTTCAAAAAAATTTTTTGCAAGTATAAGCAAAATTTGGTAATCAAAACAGCAACCCCGGAAAAAAACTCAAATTTGTCGTAATCCGGCATTTGGCTTGCGAAAATGCGGCGTGCAGCGGGACGGACGGCCGATTTCGATCGGCCGGTCGGCTTTGAATTCGGAGCAAAATGAATACCTTTACTACCTAATTGTTGAAAAAATGCGCGAGAAAATAGAGCAGTTGAGAAGACAGATCAACGAGCATAATTACCGGTACTACGTGCTGAACGATCCGCTGATCGGAGACTATGAGTTCGACGCCCTGCTGCGCGAGTTGCAGGAGCTGGAGGCGGCCCATCCCGAGTTCGACGATCCCAACTCGCCGACCCGGCGCGTGGGGAGCGACTCCACCAACGGATTCGCTACGGTCGAGCACCGCTATCCGATGCTGTCGCTTTCCAACACCTACTCGCTCGACGAGATCAGGGAGTTCGACGCGCGGGTTCGCAAGGAGGTCGGCGAGGCCGAGTATGTATGCGAACTGAAGTTCGACGGAACCGCAATCAGCCTGACTTACGAGAACGGCCGTCTGTTGCGGGCCGTGACGCGCGGCGACGGTACGCGCGGCGATGACGTGACGGCCAATGTCCGGACGATACGTTCCGTTCCGTTGCAGTTGCGGGGGGCGGGCTATCCTGCCTATTTCGAGATCCGGGGCGAGATATTGATGCCCTTCCGTTCGTTCGAGCGACTGAATCGCGAGCGGGAGGATATAGGCGAGACGCCTTTCGCCAATCCCCGCAATGCGGCCGCCGGTTCGCTCAAGCAGCAGAGCTCGGCCGAGACGGCCCGGCGCGAGCTCGACTGTACGCTCTATTCGCTCGTCGGCGACGACTTGCCGTTCGGAACGCATTACGACAGCCTGATGGCGGCCCGTGAGTGGGGATTTAAAATCTCGGACCAGATCGCCCTGTGCCGCGACATGAACGAAATCGACGAGTACATCCGTCGTTGGGATAAGGCCCGGAAGGAGCTGCCGTTCGCAACCGACGGCGTCGTGATCAAGGTCGACAGTTTCGCGCTTCAGCACCGCCTCGGCTATACGGCCAAGGCGCCGCGTTGGGCCGTCGCCTACAAGTTCAAGGCCGAGCAGGCGCTGACTCGGCTGCTGTCGGTCGATTTTCAGGTCGGAAGGACCGGAGCGATTACGCCCGTAGCCAATCTGGAGCCGGTTCTGTTGGCCGGTACGGTCGTCAAGCGCGCCTCGCTGCACAATGCCGAACAGATCGCGCTGCTCGATATCCGGCTGGGCGACCATGTGTATGTGGAAAAGGGGGGCGAGATCATCCCTAAGATAACGGGAGTCGATCTTTCGTCGCGCCCGATGCAAAGCGAGCCTTTCCGCTTTATCACGCATTGCCCGTGCTGCGGGACCGAACTGGTCAAGTACGAGGGCGAGGCCCGCCACTATTGTCCGAATCAGAGCCATTGTCCTCCGCAGATCGTCGGCCGCATGGTCCATTTCATTTCCCGCAAGGCGATGAACATCGACGGATTGGGAGACGAAACCGTCCAGTCGCTTTATGACGCGGGGCTGATTTCCGACGTGGCCGATCTGTACCGGCTCAGGCGCGAGGATCTGGTCGATCTGCCCCGATTGGGCGACAAGTCGGCCGATAACATTTTGCGCAGCATAGACGCCTCGCGCGATGTGCCCTTTCAGCGGGTGTTGTTCGCGATCGGCATCCGGTTCGTCGGAGAGACGACGGCCAAAAATCTCGCCTTGCATTTCCGCAGCATGGATGCACTGATGAACGCTACGCCCGAAGAGCTGGCTGCGGCGGACGAGGTGGGCGACAAAATCGCGCTCAGCATCGTCGATTATTTTCGCGACGAAGCGAACCGGAAGATCGTGGCCCGCTTGCGTGAAAGCGGCTTGCGATTCGAGATCGGGGAGAAGCAACTGCTTTCCAATGCGCTCGACGGACTGAAATTCGTCATTTCGGGAACTTTTTCCGAGCATTCGCGCGATCAGCTCAAGGAATTGATCGAATCGCACGGCGGCCGAAATCAGAGTGGAGTTTCAGCCAATACGGACTATCTGCTCGCCGGGGACCGTATCGGTCCGGCGAAGTTGAACAAGGCGCGCAAACTGGGCGTGCGGATTATCGGCGAGGAAGACTTCGTGCGGATGCTCTCGGGCGATATGCCGGATGCGGCGGTCGCTCCCGGAGACAAAGAAAATCCGCCGGGCCCGGAGCCTCCGGAAGAATCGGTCTATAAAATGGCGGCTTCCGATCAAAATAATGTGAAGCAAGGCACATTGTTTTGATAAAATATGTATTTTTGCTGCAAAATTAACATTTTACGATGAAAACTAACATTTGGGGGGTCGGAGTAGCTTTGGTCACGCCCTTTACCGACGAAGACGGGATCGATTTCGCGGCATTGGACAAACTGATCGAGCATGTGATAGGCGGCGGAGCCGATTATTTGGTGGCGCTCGGCACGACGGCCGAGACTCCCGCGCTGAGCGGAAGCGAGAAAGAAGCGATCCTACGCTTCGTCGTCGAGAGAAGCGCGGGGCGTGTGCCCGTGATAGCGGGCCTCGGAGGCAATTCGACGGCCGATGTCGTTTCGGCCCTCCGTTCGGCGAATCTCGACGGGGTCGATGCCGTGCTGTCGGTGACACCTTATTACAATAAGCCTTCGCAGGAAGGAATCTACCGTCACTACAAGGCGTTGGCCGAAGCCTCGCCTTGCGGGATCGTACTTTATAACGTGCCGGGCCGTACCGGCGTGAACATGACTGCCCAGACCGTGCTGCGGCTCGCGCACGATTGCGGAAACATCATCGGTGTCAAGGAGGCGAGCGGCAACCTGTCGCAGGCGGCATACATTTTGAAAGACCGTCCCGAGGGATTTGCCGTGATCTCCGGCGACGACAGTTTGACCGTTCCGATGGCGGCGCTGGGAGGCGACGGCATTATTTCGGTGGCGGCAAACGCGTTTACCGGTAAATTCTGCCGGATGGCCCATGAGGCGCTCGACGGTCGCTTCGGCGAGGCTTCCGCGTTGCATATGCAGATGATCGAAGCGATCGACGCGCTGTTCGAGGAGGGAAATCCGGTCGGAATCAAGTGCGCCCTTTCTTGCATGGGCCTGATTCGTAACCGGCTCCGTCTGCCTTTGGTCCGTGCGTCCGAGTCGCTCGAACGGAAAATGTCGCGGCTGATCGAGGAGAACGAGCTGGCCTGAGCCTGAATCCCCGGCTCCGAGTTTTGTTTCGCCGTCGTCAAATATTTTTATACTTTTGCCGTTTGAACAGTAAAACACGGAAAATATGAAGCGTACGGCCTTACTGTATGGAGTCCTGCTGGCTTTCGCCGCCTTTCCGCTCGCCGCTCAGCAAGCGCCGGACAACGACGCGATTCTGCGCGAAACGATCGACAAGGGCTCGCCCTATTACTATCCGGCGATCTATATGCGCTATATGTCGGGCGATACGACGTTGACGCTCGAGGATTACCGCCATCTGTACTACGGTTATGCATGGCAGCCGGGTTATAAGCCTTTCGAGACTCCGGCCGCCAAAGACCGTATACTGAACATTCTGGCCAAAGATTCGCTGGCGGAGGCCGATTATCTGAAGATCGTCGAGTACGGCCGCGAAGTGATGCGCAGCGAACCGTATGATCCGAGCACGCTTAATTTTCTGGTATATGCTTACGGAGCCGTCGGGGACTCGGTCAACGAGCGGATCAATTACAGCCGTCTGAAAGGGATTTTGGCGGCTATCGAGTCATCGGGCGGCGGGCTCAGCGAACAGTCGCCCTGGCATGTTCTCTACTTTTCTCATGCCCGAGACCTGCTTGCCAGCATGAATCTGGCGGCCGGCAAGGAGAAAGTGATCAGCCGTACGGTGGCATGGATGCCCCCGCTTGTCAAGCAGAAAGGCGTCAAGGGATACTATTTCGATTTCGGCCGCATCTATTGGCACAAACCCGACAAATTGCCCGAGAAGCGTAGCAACGGCTGGGAAATCAACGGAATCCCGCTGAAAAGGAGGGTGGTTCCCGAAGTCCGCACGGTCGAGTGAATGGCAAAGCAACGAACTAATACGGAAATCATATGAAACGAAAAGGGTGAATTATCCTGGCTGTCGCGGCGGTGCTTGTCATCGGCACGTACTCGTGGCTCAAGGGCAGTTACAACGACATGGTGTTGCGCCGCGAAGCTGCGACGGCTCAATTGGGAAATGTCGAGAACCAGTATCAGCGCCGAATGGACCTGATCCCGAATCTGGTCAATACCGTGAAAGGCTACGCCTCTCACGAGCAAAATACGTTGAGCGAGGTTGTCGAAGCCCGGGCGCAGGCGACTCAAACCCGTATCGACGTGAACGACGCGGCCGCGATGGCCCGGTTCGCTCAGGCTCAGGGCGAGCTTTCCTCGGCACTGAGCCGTCTGATGGCCATTTCGGAAAGCTATCCCGATCTGAAGGCCAGTCAGAACTTCCGCGATTTGCAGACGCAGCTGGAGGGAACCGAAAACCGGATTGCCGTCGAGCGCCGCAAGTATAACGAGGCTGCCCAGTCGTTCAATACCTATATCAAAATGTTCCCGCGCAATTTGCTCGCCGGCATGTTCGGTTTTGCTCCGCTGAACTATTTCGAAGCGCAGCAAGGAGCGGAAAAGGCTCCGGAAGTGCAATTCTAATCGAAAGGCATGATGCGACCGATATTGCGTTTTTTGCGGATGTTCTTGTTCTGGGCCGCACTTGCGCCCGCCGGTATTTCGGCTCAGGATTTGCCCGAGCCGATGTCTCCGCGCCGGTTGGTCAACGATTTCGCAGGCTTGCTGAGCGACTCCCAACGGCAGGCGCTCGAGCGGAAACTGGTCGATTTCGACCGCGAGACTTCCACGCAAATCGCCGTCGTGACCGTCGACGATCTGGGGGACTATGCCCCTTCCGATTTCGCGCAACGGTTGCACGACAAATGGGGCGTCGGTCGGGAAGGTAAGAACAATGGCATTCTGGTATTGGTCAAACCGTCTGTTCCCGGTTCGAGAGGCGAGGCCTATATTTCGGTCGGATACGGTCTCGAAGGGGTCATTCCCGATATTACGGCGGGACGGATACTCGACAACGAAATGATTCCCCGGTTCCGGGAGGGGGATATCTACGGAGGGATCGACCGGACGGCCGATGTGCTGATGCAGCTTTCTCGCGGAGAGTTCACGGCCGAGCAATACGACGAACGGACCGGAGACGGAGCCGATGCCGCGGTGCTGTTCGTCCTGATACCTCTGATTCTTTTTATGATTCTTGCCGGCCGCAGAGGCGGTCGCGGGGGAGGATCGAGCGGCAGCCGGGGCGGAGGCTGGATTCCTCCGATCATTCTCGGCGGCGGATCGCACCGAGGAGGAGGCGGCTTCGGGCCGGGAGGTTTCGGCGGGTTCGGAGGAGGCCTTTCCGGTGGCGGAGGAGCCGGTCGTTCGTGGTAGCAGCCTTTCCCCTCTTCCTTGGAAAGATTTTCGTATATTTGCGGATGAAACCGCCTTTCCGGAGGACCGGTATGCCGGAGCGCGGATGCGCGTGACGGCACTCGGCTGTAATGAAACTGTCATGGGAAAAATGTACCGTTGCCTGCTGCTCCTGACGCTCGCCTTTTTTACGTTCGCCTGCGAAAAGGGCGACGACGCTCCGGCTCCTACACCTACTCCCGACGTTGATCGCACGGTGCTGGTTTATCTGGCGTCCGACAACAATCTGTACCGTTTCGCCTTGCAAAACCTGAACGACATGAAGTCGGCTATGGAGGGGTTGGACGGTAACTTGCTTGTCTATATCGACGAGGCGAACGGAACTTCCCGTCTGTCGAAGATCGAGAGCGACGAGACGGAGCGCGTGATCGAAACCTACGGAAAGGAAAATTCCGCTTCGGCCGCCGTGCTCCGACGGGTGGTCGACCGTGTGCTGACGCTTTATCCGGCCGAGTCGTACGGTCTGATTCTTTGGTCTCATGGCATGGGATGGATTCCGGCCGGGATAGAAGAGACCGGTACGAGCAGCGGTCTGTGCTGTCCGAGAGACACCGAAGCATACCCTGTGACGAAGCATTTCGGCGCGGACACGGAGAACGGTTCGTCCGTGCATATGGAAATTCCGGACCTGGTAGCCGCGCTGCCCGACGACCTCACTTTCGATTTCATCCTGTTCGATGCCTGTTTCATGGGCGGGGTGGAAGTCCTGTACGAGATGCGCCATGCCGCGCACTATCTGATCGCCTCGCCGGCCGAAATCCTCGGCAGCGGGTTTCCCTATGACCGAATCATTCCTCTTATTTTCTCCGAGCGGTTGCAGCTGGAGGAAGTCTGCCGGCAGTTTATGGCCTATTACCGCGCGCAGTCGGGCTACAACCGGTCGGGAAGTATTACCCTGATTCGGGCCGATCAGCTCGATGGACTGGCCGCCGCTGCCCGCGATGTATGGTCGGCAGGGAATCTCGCCGATGTGAGCGCCGGAGAGGTGCAGCCTTTCGAGAGGATGCATACGCACAAATTTTTCGATCTGGCCGACTATTATTCCCGTCTGGTGCCGGTTCCTCAATACACGGACTTCGATGAGCAACTGTCCCGGACGGTGCTTTTCTCGGACTATACGGACCGGATATACAGCGCGGTCGAATACGGCAGTTACGGGTTCTTCGACGTGCGGACGTGTTGCGGCTTGTCCACCTATATCCCGCAACCAGGGTTGCCTTCGCATAACGAAGCGTATCGCTCGACGGCTTGGGCTCTGGCGACGGGCGCAGGAGGGCAATGAACCGCGGGTCAGTTCGCCTCCGTCGCAGGCATGGTAATTCCCCCGCCCAGAGCTTTGTATAGCGTTACGTAGCTGCTCATCGCGCTGCCGACCGCATCGGCATAGTCGGTTTGCGCTTCGAACAGCGTGCGCTCGGCGTCGAGCACGTCCAGATAATCGGTCAGTCCGCCTCGGTACCGCTGCATGGCTACCGTATCGGCGCGCTCGGCCGACCGGACGAGCGTTTTCATCGCTTCGATCTGGGCGCGGTAGGTGTTGACGGCTGTCAGCGCATCCTCTACCTCGCGAAGCGCCTGCAAGTAGCATTGCTCGTAATTGAGCACGCTTTCCCTGTGCTTTTCCCTTGCGATCTGCACGCGCCTTTTGTTGGCTCCGAACTGAAAGACGGGGCCGGTCAGGTTTCCGGCTACCGACCATAGGTACGACTTGCTGCCGAACAGCCGGGAGACGTCGTCGCTGAGCGTTCCTCCGTTGGCTGTCAGCGCGATGCTCGGGAAGCGCATGGCTTGGGCCACTCCGATCTCGGCGTTCGCGGCCATGACCTGATAGTAGGCTTCCTGCATGTCCGGTCTTCGCTCGAGCAGATCGGACGGCAGGCCCGCCGGAATTTCCTCCGGCATATCCAGCTCGGCGAGCGACGCGTGTCTTCCGATCAGATCGTCGGACGGGTTTTGCCCGAGCAGCAGACTGAGCGCGTGGAGCGCTTGTTGCCGGGCTCGCTCGAACCGGGGTATGGCGGCTTGTGCCGTTGCGACGGCCGCTCTGCTTTGGCTCAGCTCCATTTCGTTGATCGTGCCGGCTCGGTAGCTCGATTCCATCAGCCGGTAGGTATCTTCGCGGGATCGCAGCGTGGAGCGTGAAATGTATTCGGCATATTCGTACTGCAGGTAGTCGAAATAAGTCGTCGCCACCTCGGCCGCCAGCGAAACCATCACGCCCTGTGCTGCCCGGTCGGTTGCAAGCATCTGAGCGCGGTCGGCTTCGCTCATCCGGCGGATTTTGCCGAACAGATCCACCTCCCAGCTGATCGTCGGCTTGATCATGTAGCTCTGTTCCGGCTTGTCGGTGGTCAGGCCCACGTACGACTCGGTGCCGTACTGGGCATCGAGACCGTATCCGACCGAAGGTCCGAGACTCGCTTTCGTGGCCTTGAGCGTGAGCCGGGCCTGCTCGACGCGCGACAGGGCTACGGCTATGTTGCGGTTATTTCTGAGGGCGGTCGAGACCAGCCTGACGAGCGTCGTGTCGTTGAACAGTTTCCACCACCCGAGGTCCGAGGCCGCATCGGATACCTGACCGATGTAGCGTTGCGGAATTGCGACCGCAGGGGGCTCGAACCGCGGGCCTACCGTGCAGCCGAACAGGGCTGCCGAGGCGAGGAGCAGAGGAAGGTATTTCGGATTTTTCATGACTTTTCGTTTTTCGTTTTTCGTTTCTGCTCGTATCGGCTCATGCGGCCGACGAGTACGAACAGGGCCGGGTAGGCGTACAGCCCGATGACCGTAGCGACCAGCATGCCTCCGAAAAGCGCGAGGCCCATGATGTTGCGGGCAACGGCATTGCTTCCCGTGGCCAGTATCAGCGGAAGCACGCCCATCAGGAAGGCTACGGCCGTCATGACGACGGGGCGGACACGCAGCTTGGCTCCTTCCAGCGCGGCTTGTTGCAGGTCCATCCCCTCGTCGAACTTGTCGCGCGCGTATTCGACGATCAGAATCGCATTCTTGGCTGCCAGTCCGATCAGCATGATGAGCGATACTTGCAGAAAAATGTCGTTGATGTAGACCGGATTGAACAGATATCCCAGATAAGTGAACGCCAGAGCCCCGAACACTGCGAAGGGAATGCCCAGCAGGATACTGAGCGGAAGCGTCCAGCTTTCGTACAGCGCTGCGAGGATCAGGAAGACGAAGACGACCGCGTATAGGAATACCGTGCCTGCTCCGCTTTTCTGCGCTTCCTGATACGACATGTTGCTCCAAGCGTAGCCCATGTCCGAGGGAAGCGCCTCGTCGGCGACTTCTTCCAGTGCCTTCATGGCCTGAGCCGTCGAATATTCGGACGCCGGGAGCCCCGTCACGCCGGCGGCCCGGTACAGGTTGAAGCGATTCGTAAACTGCGGTCCCGTCGTGTCCCTCACGGTAATGAAGGCCGACAGCGGCACGCTTTCGCCTCGGTCGTTGGTCAGATAGAACATGTCCAGCTTCGACTCGTTGAGCCGATACTCGTCCTCGGCCTGAATGTAGGTCTGGTACATGCGGCCGAAACGGTTGAAGTTATTGACGTACATGCCGCCCAGATACGAGCTGATCTGCGAGTGCAGCTCGTCGAGCGAGATGCCAGCCTTGAGCACTTTCTCGTTGTCGATCGAGATGGCCTTCTGGGGCTCGTCGGCCTGAAAGGTCGTGCTGATAGTCGCTATTTCGGGCCGCTGCCGGGCGGCGGCTATGAAGCGGTCGGTATAGTCAGCCAGATAGCCGGGCGTGTTGCCGCCTTTGTCCTGGATCATGATCGTGAAGCCGGAGCCGGGGCCCAGTCCCGGTATCGAGGGAGGTCCGAACGTGTATACCTGAGCCGAGTTGATCTCATAGTAGAGCTGCTCGTTGAGCCGGGTCGTGATCTGCCCGGCCGTCATCTTGCGTTGGCTCCAGTCTTTCAGTCGGATGAAAATCAGGCCGCTGTTCGGCGATTGGTTGCCCGACAGAATGCTGAATCCGGCAACGGAGGTCACCGATTGAACGTTGTCGTTCCGGCGCAGGATGGAGTTGATCCGGTCGATCGCCTCCTTGGTCCGGTTCAGCGAGGCGGCTTCCGGCAGCTGTACGTCCGCCATCAGATAGCCCTGATCCTCGTTGGGCAGGAATCCGGTGGGAACCGTTTTCAGCAGAAGCAGCACGGCTATGACGGATATCGCGATGAAAATCAGCGTTCGGGCGCTGTGTCGAACCATGATTTTGCTGGTTTTCAGGTAGCTGTCTACGCTCCGGCCGAAACGGCGGTTGAACCAGCCGAAAAATCCTTTGGTTTTTTTCCCGCTCTGAGGTCGCAGCAGGATCGAACAGAGTGCAGGGCTCAGCGACAGGGCATTGACACCCGACAGCGCGACGCTGATGGCAATCGTGATGGCGAACTGTCCGTACAGCTTGCCGGCCGCTCCGGGCATCAGGCCGACGGGCAGAAAGACGGCCATCAGTACCGTGGTCGTCGCAATGATCGGGGAGGCTACCGTTTTCATCGCGGCGATCGTCGCGTCTTTCCCGTTCATGCCTTTTTCGATGTTGACCTGCACCGCTTCCACGACGACGATCGCGTCGTCGACGACCAGGCCGATGGCAAGCACCAGACCGAGCAGCGAGAAGACGTTGATCGAAAAGCCGAACAGCGGAAAGACCATGAATGCCCCGACCAGCGAGACCGGAATCGCGATGATCGGCACGATCGTGGCCCGAATGTTCTGCAGGAACAGGTAGATGACCAAGACGACCAGCAGCAGTGCCAGAGCGAGCGTGACGACGATATCGTGGATGCCGAGCAAGATCGTCCGGGTCGAGTCGACGATCGTGTGATAGTGCATTCCCTCGGGGAACGACTGCGAGAGCTCCCGCATCGCGGCGTTGACCTCCTTACCTACCTCGACGGCATTGCTGCCCGGCGACTGGTTGATCATGATCATGCTGGAGGGCTGTTGCTGGTAGGTCGAGTAGACGTCGTAAGTCTGCGAGCCCAACTCGACGTCGGCCACGTCTTTCAGATACACGAGCGACCCGTCCGGCTCGGCGCGTAGAACGATCCGCTCGAATTGCTCGACCGTGTTGTACTGGGCCGGCATGCGTACCGTATAGGTGAACTGGGCCGAGCCGTCGTTAGGCTCGGCGCCGAGCTGGCCGCCGGGTATCACCTCGCTCTGCTGTTCGATGGCCGAAGCGATGTCGGCGACGGTCACTCCCAGATAGTCCATTCGGTCGGGCTTGACCCAAATGCGCATCGCATAGGCGCCTCCGCCCATGACCTGGACGCTTCCCACGCCGTTGATCCGCGCCAGCCGGTCCTTGATATGCAGGATCGCGTAATTGCCCAAGAAGTTTTCGTCGTATCTGCCGTCCGAGTAGAGCGACAGTACCTGAATGAAACTGCTCATCGTTTTCTCGGTCGTGACTCCTTGCTTGATGACGACCTGCGGGAGCATGGGCGTGGCCGACGATACGCGGTTCTGCGTGAAGATCGTATTCATGTCGGGATCCGTGCCGACGGCGAACGACACCTGCAGCGACATGCTGCCGTTGTTCGAGTTGGTCGATTGCATGTAGATCATGTCGCTCACGCCGTTGACGCTTTCTTCGAGCGGCGTGGCGACGCTCTGTTCGATCGTCAGCGCGTCGGCTCCGAGATACTCGGCCGATACCTCGACCACGGGCGGGGTGATGTCCGGATACTGCTCGATCGGCATGCTCCGTATGGCGATCAGTCCGAGCACGACGATCATAATGGCTATGACCATTGCGAAGATCGGACGTCTGACGAAGATATTTCCCATATTTTTCAATGCTTTACGGTTGAATCGGCCGTCGGATCCGGCTCGACGACAGCCCCTTCGCGCAGTTTATGGAATCCGGAGGTGACGATCCGTTCGCCGGCGTTCACTCCGGAAGTGACGATCCGTCGGTCGCCGTACGTCCCTCCGAGCGTGACGATCCGCTGCCGTGCGCGGTTGTCTTTGTCGAGCACGTAGACGCTATATACGTTCTGCGTCTGGACGACGGCCGTCTGTGGAATCAGGAGCGCTCCGTAAACCGTGTCGGCCACGACCTCGATCCGGGCGAACTGTCCCGGCCGGAGCAGCGTGTCGGGATTGGGAAACGTGACCTGCGCATCCAGCGATCCGGTTTGTTGTTGGACGGCCCGGCCGATGAAGTCGAAACGGCCTTTCTGCGGATAGACGACATTGCCTGCGATACGTAGCGAAATATCGTACATCCGGGTTCTGTCCCGGCTGAGCATGTCGTAATAGGTCTGTTCCGGTATGTAAAAGAGAACGCGTATGGAATCGACCTGCGAGACAGTGTTCAGAACGGTGTACTGAGACCCTTCGCCCACATAGTCTCCCACGCGGGCCAGCGTTCGGCCGATAATGCCGTTGAGCGGAGAGGAGATGCGCGTATAGCCCTGCTCTATGCGTGTGTAGTCGAGCGAGGCTTGGGCTGCGTTGAGCGAGGCGCGGGCGGCCGAGAGGCGAGCTACGGCCTGGTCCAGATCGCTTTTGCTGGCGGCGCTGGTCTCTGCCAGCGGTTTGACCCGGTCGTAGTTCTGTCTGGCGGCGATCATTTCCGCTTCGGCTTGCCGGACTGCGGCCGTGCTGCGGGCCGTTTGCGCTTCGTAAGGCTGCGGCTCGATCACGTACAGCAACTCGCCCTTGCGGACGAACGAGCCTTCCTTGAAATGGATGCTGCGGAGGAAGCCGCTGACCCGCGCTTGAATCGTAATGTCGTTGCGTCCGTAAGTCTGTCCCACGAAACTCATCGTAACCGGGACGTCCCCGGCGATGACTTCGGCGACCGGCAAGCGGAGCGGAGGAGAAGATACGCTTTTTTCTTGACGGCATCCCCAGATCATGACAGCGGAGATAATCGGAAATAAGAAAATGGTACGGACGTTTTTCATGGAATCGAATTTTGTTCTGCCGATTCGTCAAAAAACATACCGTTCGGCGAGTCGAAATGCCGATTTCGAGGCTTCTTCCCCCGATTTTTAGCCTGTGCACGATTTTTACGATAGATCTTGATAGGACGTTTGGAATAAGAAAGGTCCCGACCGTAGTGTGTCGAGACCTTTCCCATTGACAAGGGAAGAATGCTGTTTGCCTTACTCGGCAAAATTTGAACCGGAACCTCTTTTCGTTCCGGTCATAGCACTTTTTTCAGTGTGCCGCCAATCTTGCGTCTTGAAAATCGTTATTTTTCCCGTACTGCATCAGATGCCGGTTGTGGAAGGCGGGCACCTTATTGCTCCTGTTTATCGTTCGTTGCCGTCGGGTTTCATCAGGTTAAGCGTCCGGCGGAGCCATACCCGGTAACGGATATTTCGGTTCCAAGTATTGCCTGCCGAGGCGAAATCGCACAGCATGATCTGGCGCGGCTCAGCCAGCTCGCCTTCGAGGTCGGTCCCCAAGATCATCGGGGCGGTGAACGCCATCCACATTTTCTCGGGCTTTTCCTCGGCAGGCAACAGCGTCACGAAACCGTCCGTTGCCTGAACGACGACTGTCTCATCGACAAAACCGTCCCCGAAACGCGTGTCCCGGGCCAATACGACCGGTCCGCGCTCGATCGCCTGAAATCCTCCCTGACGGATCAGCCGGCCGCGCATATCGAGCTTCACCCCGATTCGGTCGCCGGCTTCCCATCTCCGCTTGAGGCGGAGGTATTCGCCGGGAATCGCGCCCTCCACGGACTGGCCGTTGACCGTGACCATCGAGACGGCGCTCCATGCCGGTATGCGCAGGGAAACGGTGAACTCGAAGCTTTTGCGCGGGTCGATCATGATCTCGATATCGCCTTGTTCGGGATAGCTCGTCGCTTGTTCGAGCAGCACCTCGCCTCCGTCGAGTCTGACGGTCGACGACATGGGACCATACAGGTTAACGAACAGTTCGTCGCCGTAGTCGGTTACGGCAGCCTCGGGCAGCAAAGCGAAAGCGCGGGGCCCGTTCATATTGCAGCAGTTTACGTGCATGCCGCACTGCTCTTCGCCGGCCGACCGCGCGCCTTCGAGCGGGCTGTACTTGGCTATTTGCGAGGCGTCCTCCTTCATCGAGGCGGCCAGCGCGTTGTAGGCGCTTCGCTCGATCTGGTCGGCATAAAGCGGATTGCGGGTCAGTCGGAGCAGATCGTAGCACAGTTTCATCCATGTCATCGTGACGCAGGTCTCCATCGTATGATAGGCCGGTTCCGTCTGGAGAGCCTTTCCCTTGTAAAAGCATTCGAACGAACTCCCCGATCCGGCAATGTTGATCTCGTCGGCGATGATGCTCGTCACGGTCGCCTCGACCGCTTTCAGATAGCGGGGGTCGTTCGTAACCTTATACAGTTCGAGCAGTCCGTCGTAGCACGACATCATCTCGTAGGCTTTCTGTCCGTTCTCCCAAACGAACCATCCCCGAGACGGATCGTCGAGCGGGAAGCGTTCCGACACGGGAACGCCGTCGAGCGCCTTGGCTATCAGTTGCGGTCCGTCGGCCGATTCCATACGATCGACGATATACCGCGCGAAGTCGAGGTACTTTTCGTCCAGCGTACGGTTGTACAACAGCATGATCGGTTCCAGAATCGAGCACGACGACATGCCCCGGTAAATGCCTGTCCGCTCGATTTGCCTGACGGCCGGAATTTGCGTCAGCAGATGATCGGCCAGACGTACCGTCCCGTCGAGCGCTTTCTTGTCGCCCGTCAGGTCGTAGTAGGCGAGCAGACCGAGCATGGTGTACTTGCGGCCCCACACGTCCCAGTTGGTCAGTTGGGCCTCCGGCGCGTAGTTGCCGATGTATCCGTCGGGTTGCTGGGTGACGAGCAGCGATTCGACTCCGCCCTCTATTTTGCGCAACAGCTCGGGATCTTTGTTGTAACGGTAGGATGCGATGGCTCCGAGAGTCCATTTACCCCAGAATTCGGACTGCCACAGGCTGGTTTCCGTTTGCCGGCGCATCGGAGCGACTAGCAGATCGGGGTCTTCGCTGCATACGCGGACCCGGATACAAGCGTCGATCCGGTCGCCCAGATAGCCGTCCATATGCGTTTGTACCCGCGAAACGGGAATTTTCGGTTTTTTCTTCGCGGATTTCGGGGCGGCCGTCGATCCGGCGATAACAAAACAGCAAAGGATCGCGGCGGTCAGCAGTTGTTTTTTCATGATCGTTCGGGTTGTGAAATGTTTGATTCGAACGATAAAGATAGTGAAAAAATCGATGTAAGCCGTTTCGGCAGGACAACTCCCAAACAGGCCGCAGCGAAAACTGCGGCCTGTTTGGGAAAAATCCACCGGCGGAGAGCTTACATGAAAGCCTTCACGTCGGTAACGAGTTCGCCGTCGAACAGGTTCAGCACTCGGTGGGCGAACGTCGAATCGTGCTGGGAGTGAGTCACCATGACGATCGTCGTACCTTCTTTGTTCAGCTCGGTCAGCAGAGCCATGACCTCTTTGCCGTTTTTCGAGTCCAGATTACCGGTCGGCTCGTCGGCCAGAATCAGTTTCGGGTTCGATACGACGGCCCGGGCGATGGCGACTCGCTGCTGTTGGCCTCCCGACAGTTGCTGAGGGAAATGGCGCGCACGGTGGCTGATGTTCATTCGGTCCAGAATGGCATTGACCATTTTTTTCCTTTCAGCAGCCTTGACTCTCAGGTAGATCAGCGGGAGCTCCACGTTTTCGTAGACGTTCAGTTCGTCGATCAGATTGAAGCTCTGGAACACGAAGCCGATCTTTCCCTTGCGGTAAAGCGTCCGGTCGCGCTCCTTCAGCGTGCCGACTTCCTTGCCGAGCAGGAAATACTGGCCCGAAGTCGGATTGTCCAGCAGGCCCAGAATATTCAACAGAGTAGATTTGCCGCAGCCCGAGGGACCCATGACAGCGACGAACTCGCCCTGTTGCACCTCGAACGACACTTTGTTCAGCGCGATCGTTTCGATCTCTTCCGTACGGAAACTTTTGCTCAGTTCTTCGACTTTTAACATGGTACGATTTTTTTTTGAGGTTAATTGAATATAATTTATTGTTGTAAACTATCGGATAGTTTTTTGCTCGTTATTTTTTCACCGAGTCGACCGGATTGGCGTTGGCGGCCCGGCAGCTCTGCCAGTAGACGGTCAGAAGCGCGATCGCGGCGGCAGTCAGTCCGGCGGCGGCGAACGTGAGCCAGCCGATAGCGATGCGTTCGGTGTAGGCGCTGAGCCACTCGCGCATGATATACCATGTGACAGGCACGGCCAATACGAATCCCACGGCGACCATTTTCATGAAACCCGCGATCAGCAGCCGCAGCACCTCGGCGTTCGTCGAGCCGTATACCTTTCGCATGGCGATTTCCTGAGAGCGTTGACGGATATAGTAGGTCGACATGGCCAGCAGTCCCAGCGCGGCGATCAGAATAGCGATCAGAGTCAGGTAACCGACGGCGTTAGCTGTTCTTAACTGGTTTTCATACCAGTCGCGTATCAGCTGATCGGTAAAGTGACATGAGAAAGGCCGTCCGTCCGTATGCTTTTCGATCGTTTGGCTGACCTGCTGGAACGTGAGCGCCGGATCGTTGGCCGTGCTGATGCGTACCAGAACGTTCATGCAATAATTGTCGTCGCCAACGACATACACCTTTGCGGGGCCTACCGGTTGGCTCAGGTCCCTGAAGCGGAAATCGCGCAGGACGCCGGCGATCGGGATGTGATTTTTGCTGAACTCATCCGCATCGACGGTCAGTCCGTTCGCTCGGATCGCTTCTTCGTTCAGCCATGTCCCCTGGTCGGTTCGCGCGTCGTTGTCCCGGACGATCTCGAATCCGCAGGTGCGAATGAACGCGGTATCGCCCATGAAAACCTGATAACTGATCGGATGGTCCGGGTCCGACGGATCCGTGTCGTTGTTACCGCCCGACGAAGGAGTGAAAGTCGCCAGCGACACGCTCTCCACTCCGCCGATTGTCATCAGATCGTTTCTCAGCGGAGCGTAGCTCGACATCAGATTGCCGGGAACGTCGGCCTGAATGAGCGCTTCGGTCCCGTAGCCCATATCGAAGCGGAGCATGAACCGGATTTGGCGGATCATCACGAGCGTGCAGCCGATCAGCGCGATCGTGATGAAATACTGGAACACGATCAGAATCTTGCTGTAAACCATTTTGGTTTTCTGCCGGAACGTTCCTTTCATCACTTCGATCGGCCGGTAGCTTGAGATCAGCGCGGCTGGAATGCTTCCGGAAACGATCCCCAGCAACAGGATGAACAGCAGACCGCCCGCCGCCGTGTACGGATCGATCGCTTCCCGAACGGAAACGTCCGTACGGACCAGCCAGCCAAAGGCATTTTCCGCAGCCATAGAGAACAGCAAAGCCAGCACGAACGAAAACAGACACAGCAGAATCGATTCGGCCACGATGCTCGAGTACAGTTGCCGTCGCGTTCCGCCCAGCATGCGGCGCATGGCCATCTCGCGGGCTCTGAAACCGGTTTGGGCTACCGACAGGTTGATATAGTTGATGACGGCGAAAACGAGGATCAGCAGTCCGACGACCGCCAGAATCAGGACGAACTTCTTATTGCCTCCGTTCTGAAAATGGAAACCGTCGAAGAAAATATCCTTCATCGGCCGGAGTATCGCTTTTTCATCGTGCGAGAAAGCATAGTCGCCGGTTTCCTTGATACATTGCCGGATCGATTCGGTTTTGGCCGGCAAGTCGGCGTTCCGGCGCGCCATCAGGAACAATTCCCATGAATGGCAATCCATATAAGATTCTATACACCAAAGGTTATCCGTATTGAAAATGCTTGTAATCAATTGCGGAGTGCGGAATATGCCGTACGGGAAGTCGGCGAATACGCCTGTGACGGTCAGTTGCCGGTCGTCGATATCGAGCACCTTGCCCATCGGCGATTCTTCGCCGAAGAGCGTTTTGGCGAACTTGCTGTTGATGACGACACCGTCCCGAGTCGCCAACACGTGACGGGGATCGCCTTGCTCCAGTTCGATCGTGAACATATGGAAGAACGACGAGTCGACGCAGTCGACCGCTACTTGCATATATTCCTCGCCGATACGTAACGTCTTGTTTTCGTAAGAGACGACGCAGTAACTTTCGATTTCCGGGAAACGATCCTGAAGCACTCGCCCTGCCGCATAAGCGCTGTAGGCGAAGTCTTGATGCTCGAACCGGTAGATCCGGTCGCCGTTGACGTGATGACGGTCGGCCGACAGTTCTTTGGCTACGTAGGCCGCGATCAGAATCACGAACATCAGCGACACGGAGAATCCGAACACGTTGATCGCCGTATAGAGTCGGTGACGGTTCAGAAAGCGTAGAAAAAACTTGAGATTGAATGCGTGTTTCATAAGACAGAGAGTTATTCGGTTTTAGGTCGTTTGATCGTAGTTTTCATATCGGCAGGGTAGGCTGCTATTCAGTCTTGATCGACCTGACCGGATTCTCGGCGGCTGTCCGGTAACTTCGGACGGTGATCGTCGCAACGGTAAGCAGCAGTACGATGGCGGCCGTCGACACGAATATCCACGGGCCGATCGTGGTCCGGTACGCGAAGTTGTCGATCCAGTTGCGCGAGACGAAATAGCCGATAGGGGCTCCGAGGGCGAAACATATCAGTACCAGACGGATATAGGGCATGTTGATCATTCCGAGAATTTCGCCTGTCGTTGCGCCGTAAACCTTGCGCAGTCCGATCTCCTTGCGCCTGAATTCCGTTTCGAAAAGGATCAGACCGAAAATTCCGACGAGCGAGATGAATACCGACAACAGACAGAACAGCGTGATTTGCCGGGCAGTGGCTCTTTCTTTCCGGTAGAGCGAGCCGATGTGTTCGTCCAGAAAACGCACGTCGTCGTTCCATCCTCCGTCGAATTGCCGGATCGTCTCCCGAATATGTCGGAAAAGCTCGGGATAGTCCGCCGTCCGGGTTTTGACGAACAGATAATTCATGGACTTGAATGCGTACGATTTTCCGCGTACCATGAATGCGAACGGATCGATCGCGTACTGCAAGGGCATAAAGTTGAAATCGCGGGCGATGCCGACGATTTCGTCGCCCCATATCCGGTCTCCGACGGTTATGCCGTCGCGCAGCTGAGCCGTTCGGTTGAAAATCAGACTCGCGTTCTCTTTCTGTTCGTCGTTCGCCGTAAAATCGCGCCCTTCGATTATATCGATTCCCATGAATTTCGGAAAATTCGGGGCGACCGGATAGCAGTCGAATGAGATGTGCTTGTTTCGGTACTGCATACTCCAATTCATGCGCGAAGGCGCTATCAGCGGACCGTTGGCGAATGTCACGTCGACGATTCTCGGATCGGTTTTCAGCTTTTGAGCGAGTGTTTCCGCCGAGTTAGCCGCCGGTTGGCCGAGTTCGGCGACCAGTATGTTTTCGCGGGGGACCCCCATATCGTAAGCCAGCATGAAACGATTCTGTTTCCACACCGACAAGGCTGCTACGATCAGGACGATCGAGACGACGTACTGGAACGAGATCAGCGTCGTCCGCAGCCTGTGCCCCCGGACCGAAAGGCCGAACGAGCCTTTCAGAATCATCGCGGGCGGGAACGAAGTGCTGTAAGCGGCAGGATACAAGCCGGCCAGCGTTCCGAGGACAATCGCGACGAGCCCCGTGCCCAGCGCCACGTCCGCATTTTCGGCCAGATTGATCGGCGCATTGACCAAAGAAGCGACGGCGGTCGTGGAAAAATATTCGGTCAGTATCAGGGCTGACAGATAGGCGACGAAGGCCGTCAGAACCGACTCGGCAAGCAATCCCCGACGAATCGATCCGTTCGACTCGCCCAGTACTTTGCGCGTATTGATCTGTCTGATTCGCATCGGTAGTCGGGCCGTAGCGAAGTTGACGAAATTGATGATTGCGATCAGCAGGATCAGTACGGCGATCGTCAACAGCGTATAGACCGTAGCCGGGTTGCTCTTGTCTACGAAATCGAAACGGATATCGCGCATGAAGTGCATCTGCGACACGGGTGTGCATCGGACTCGAAAGGCGCTTTCGTCTTGAGAGCGGGCGCTCAGGGATTCGACGCTTTGCCCGAGATCGGCTGCGATCCGAGCGGGATTGCTGGTGCGCACGGCTTTGATGAAATAAATATAGCTGAACTCTCCATAGTCTTCTATCGACTCGTCTAAAATATTCGTGAACAAGCTGTTGGCTTGGAAACTCGAATTGTCCGGACAATCCCTGCAAACGGCGATTACTTCTCCGGGATGGGTTTCGTCGCCGTTGACGACTACGGATTTCCCGATGGGATCGGCCGAGCCGAAAATCGAGCGGGCGGCGCTTTGAGACAGAATGACCGTTCCTCGCGAGTCGTCGAACCGGTCGATGTCGCCCGCAACGATTTCCGTTCCGAGGACGTCGAACATGGAGCGGGATATTCGGTATAGGGTAAGTCCTGCTCCGTCTTCCTCTCCTTTGGCGAAATCGTGAACGGAAACGCGTTGCGGGATAGCCATGACGCCGCCGGCCTCTATGTCGGGCGACGAAGCGAGCATCCGTTCGCCGAGCGGCCGGCATAACAGTGGCGAATAAACGCCGAGTTCGGTCGGCACGTCTCTTTCGATCCGGAAAATCCGGTCGGCATCTCGAAAATGCGTGTCGTACGTCAGTTCATACCGTACCTGAGCGATCAGAATGATAAAAAAGCTCAGGGCGATTGTCAAACCGAACAGGTTCAATAAAGTCGAGGTCCGGGAATTGCGAAGTTGCTTGAGAAAAAGAGGAAGAAAGTTCATGTCGTTCGGGGTGCGTTTAATTCGGTCCGTATGCGAAGAATACGGCGCCGTTGATTCGCGGATAACATGCGGCTGCATCGCAGCGGCGGTCCGGAAGCCGTAGAACCTGCCGCTGCAACGGGAGCCTGTATGTCGGAATGAATTTTCATATTTCGAATACGCATGGAGATTTCGGATGCTGCGCGGGACGCTCGTTCCTTTCCTATTTCAGTACGAGAATGTCGTTATCCCCGTAGGTTTCGTAGCTCGAAACGATGACTTTCTCGCCCGGATCGAGTCCTTCGATTACCTCGTAGGACTGCGGGTTCTGGCGACCGATCCTGATCGGCCGCTTGAAAGCCCGGTCGCCTTCCGGCGAGAGCACGTAGATCCAGTTGCCTCCCGTTTTCTGGTAGAACGTCCCGCGCGGAATCATCACCGCTTCGGTCGGCTCGCCCAGCTCGATATTGATATAGTAGCTTTTGCCCGTGCGGATGTTTTCGGGCCGATCGCCCACGAAATGGAGGTCGGTTTTGAACTGGCCGTTCTGCACTTCGGGATAGACTTTCTTGACGAGCAGGGAATATTTCGTGCCGCCGGTTTCCTCGTAGCTTGCGCTGAGTCCCGTCTGTACCTTGTCGATGTAGTGCTCGTCGACCTGAGCCTGCAGCTTGAAATCGGTCAGGTCGTTGATTTGGGCTATCTTCGTGCCGGCCGAGATCCACTGTCCGAGCTCTGCGTCGAGCCGGCCTACCTGGCCGTCGATCGGAGACTTGACGCTCAGATTTTCCAGTTGCTGGCGCACGAGCACCATATTCTCGCGCATGTTGTCGAGACTGTTTTCCAGCTGCTCGATCTGCACTTCTCTCTGAAGCGAATCCTGCCTCTGTCTGTTGATAAGGACCTCGAGCCTCAGTTCGGCGAGCGAGTAAGCCTCTTTGGCTTGTAGGTATTCCTCTTTGGAGATCAGTCGTTCCTCGAAAAGTTTTTCGTATTGCTCGAACTTACGCTTGTCCTGTCTGAATTTCACCTCTGCATCCAGCCGCTGCTGTTGCAGGTCGAGCTTGTCCTGCTCGAGTTTCAGTTTGGTGTCGCGCAGAATATTTTCCTTTTCGGCCAGCTCGGCCTCCGAGCGGAGAATGGACACGCGGAGCGAAAGGTTGCTCAGTGTGACGATCACGTCTCCCTTCCGGACGACGGCTCCTTCCTCTACGTTGCGCATCTCGACGACTCCGCCTTCGGTCGTGCTGAGGTGAATGGTCGTCATCGGCTGTACTTGCGCGTTGATGCGAATATAGTCTTTGAACGGGCCTTTCTCGGCCTTCCCGATCGTGATCGAGCGACTGTCCACCTTCAGCGTGGACGAGTGGTCGCTGGCAATCAGCCAGACGACGAATGCCAGCAACAGGGCTCCTAATACGTACGGAATATGCTTCTTTTTGAATCCTTTTTTCTTTTCGATAGCGATGTCCATGATATGCGTTTTATTTCGTTATATTAGGTTCGGTTTGCTATTGCAATTGCTCGATCAGGGGAATTCCCTTGTAATATTTTACCAGACGGCACTGGATGATGTAGTCGAGTTTCGTTTTCAGTTGGTCGGCCTTGGCCGACAGCAGCAGGTTGGCGCTCGTCTGCAAATCGAGCGGACTGACCAGCCCTTCTTCGTACTTGCGACGCATGACGTCGTATGCCAGTTGGTTCGCCTCGACGCGTTTTTTCATCTGCTCGTACTGTTTGGCATAGCCTTGGCAGTCGTTGACGGCCTTGCGGATGTCGCTTTGCAACTGTTGCAGGGTCTGGTTTCTGTTCTGCTCCTGAATCAGCATGTTGTTGCGTGAGCGGTTGACGTTCGTGCGGCGCGAAAGCGAGTTGAAAATCGGAATGCTGAGCGAGGCCTGGATATATTCCCCCCGGTTATCGCGGAACTGATTTTTGAACGAGGGCGACTGATCGGTATGATCCATGTCCGCGATGAAATAGTTGGTCTGGTAGCCGCCCGATATGGATAAGGAAGGATAGTAATTGCCTTTGGCGATCGAATATCTCAATCGGCTTTGCCGGAGGTTGAAGTCGGCGATCTTGGCCGTGGGATTTTGCCTCCGGGCGTCGAAATAGATACTTTCCGCCGTTTCGGACATTTCTTGAGCAAGCAGATCGACCTGCGTGTCGATCCGAAGCGTGTCGTTCAAAGGGTAGTTCATTTTCGTTTTCAACAGAGTCAGGTAATTGGTCAGATTGTTCCGGCTGCCGGTCAGTGCGGCGTCGTTGGTCGCCACTTCGGCCTCCACCTGCACCACGTCCGCCCGACTCTTCAGTCCCAAAGCCTCCTGTTCCACGGTCTGGCGCAGTTTCAGGCGACTTTCCTCCAATTGCTCCTCGGACATGCGGACGACGCCTTCGTAGTAGACCACCCAAAAATAGTTTTCCATTACGCTGAGCGATATGTCGTCGGCGGCTTTTTGCAGTTCGTCCTCACCCTGCCGGCGGGCGACCTTGGTCAATCGAAGATTGTTGATCGCGGTGAATCCGCCGAATACTCCGATCGAAGCGCCGACTCCGTACGAGTTGTTGAAATTGACGTTCGAGGCATAGGTATTGGTCGCAGGGTCCAACGAACGGCCGAAATTCGACGAAACGTCTACGCTGCCGCTGACCGACGGCATCATTTGGGCTACGGCCGAGATGTAGTCTTGGCGGTAGTTGGCGTTAGTATATTGCTGCTTTTTGACTTCGTGACTATTTTCGATCGCGTAGCGCATACATTCTTCCAGCGTCCAGACTTTCTCTGCGGATTGAGCCTGTAGTCCGCCGATAGGTAAAACAGACCATACGATGACGAGGACGGTTTTTCTCATACCGATATTTGTTTTTTTAATTTATGATTCGATATCGGCGCCAATATCGTGCCTATGTGTGTATCTTGTTGTTTATTAGGGTTGTATACTGATTTTGCAAATTCTTTGTTGTCAATTTTTTAGACAGGCGTGTCCTGTTTTTTGACAGGGGAAGCCGTATTCCGGTAATAATGCTTACCTTTATAAGAGTTGAAAACGGAACGCATATGGGCAGACAGGGAACCATTCTGGTAGTCGACGACAATAAAAGCATTCTGAAAGCTCTCGAGCTATTGCTGGAAAAATATTTCGCCCGAACGGTCATGATTTCCTCTCCGAACCGGATTCCGACGATTCTGCGCGAAGAGAGGATCGATCTGGTGCTGCTCGACATGAATTTCTCGGCAGGAATCAACAACGGAAACGAAGGTCTGTTCTGGCTGTCCCGGATCAAAAAGACCAATCCGTCGCTTCCGGTCGTGCTGTTTACCGCCTATGCCGACATCGATCTGGCCGTCAATGCCATCAAGGACGGGGCCGCCGATTTTATCGTCAAGCCGTGGAACAACGACAAGCTGATTTCCACTTTGCTGTCGGTCTACAATCTGGGCCGGTCGAAACGGAAAGTCAAGTATCTGACGGAAGTCAGTCAAGGGCTTTCGTCTTCCGAGGCGATGTTCTGGGGCGAGTCGGAAGCAATGCGCCGTATTCTCAGACTGGTCGAGAAAGTAGCGGAGACCGATGCCAATGTGTTGATTACCGGCGAGAACGGGACCGGAAAAGAAGTGATGGCCCGGGAAATACACCGTCGCTCGCTGCGCAGGGACGAGCTGATGGTGGCCGTCGATATGGGAGCGTTGCCCGAGTCGCTGTTCGAAAGCGAGCTGTTCGGACACTGCAAGGGCGCTTTTACGGACGCTCATACCGACCGGATCGGAAAGTTCGAGATCGCTCAGGGCGGGACGCTTTTCCTCGACGAGATAGGCAACCTGTCTTATCATTTGCAAGCCAAATTGCTATCGGCCATTCAGAGCCGTACGATCGTGAGAGTGGGCAGCAACCGGTCCGTCGAGACCGATGTGCGACTGATCTGCGCCACGAACCAGAATTTGCAGGCGATGGTCGCTCAGGAGCGATTCCGCCGGGATTTGCTTTACCGTATCAACACGATTCATATCGAGATTCCGCCTCTGCGGCAGAGGCGCGAGGACATCGTTCCGCTCGCCCGCCTGTTTCTGGAAAAATATGCGGCCAAATACGGCAAGCAAGGAATAAGGATCGATGAGGAAGCCTGCCGGAAACTGCAAGAATACGACTGGTACGGCAATATCCGGGAATTGCAGCATACCGTCGAGAAAGCCGTCATCATCTGCGACTCGATGACCATCGGTCAGGAGAGCCTGCTGATGACGCCTCAGCAGGAAGAGCCGAATGCCGGCGGCGTTTCCACGTTGGAGGAAATGGAGCGAAACATGATTCGCCAAGCCATCCGGCTCCACGAAAGCAATATGTCCGCAGTGGCCGCCCAGTTGGGAATTACACGGCAGACGCTTTATAACAAGATCAAGAAATACGGGTTGTAGCATTTGTTATGTTCAAGGGATCGACATACCGGTTGGCCAGACTGCTGCTTTTACTGACTGCCGCGATAGTCGGCACGACGCTGTCGGTCGTCTATCGCCAATGGATGCTGCTGCTGTTGGCCGTTCCGGCGCTTATATTTCTGTTTTCGGCCTTGTTCAGGCTGCATTTCCAGAATATCCGCAAGATGACTTTCATGTTCAACTCGATAGAAAACGGAGACTATTCGTTCAAGTTCACCGAGTACGACGCTCCGGTCAGCGACAACCTGCTGAATCTGACGTTGAACCGCATCAAGGATCTGTTGGTCAAGGCTAAGAACGAAGTTATCGACAAGGAAAGGTACTACGAACTGATTCTCAATAGCGTTCATACGGGCGTGATTGTTCTCAACGAGACCGGAAACGTGTACCAGATCAACAACGAAGCCCGGCGGCTGATCGGACTTCCCCGGTTTACCCATATCAATCAGCTGGCCACGATAGATCGCTCGCTGCAGGAACTTTTCTTCGCGATCCGGGGAGGGGAGAGAAAACAGGCTTCCTACTCGAACGAGCGCGGTACGGTCTATCTGGCGGTCAACGCGTCGGAAATCACGATCCGGGGGAAGAGGCTGCGCATTCTGGCGGTCAACGACATCAACAACGAGCTCGACGAGCGGGAGACCGAGTCGTGGATTCGCCTGATCCGCGTGCTGACGCACGAGATCATGAATTCGATCACTCCGATCACGTCGCTCAGCGATACGCTGCTGGGAATGGAAAACAAAGTGGAGGGAGAGGTTCGCGAGGGACTGGAAGCGATCAATTCGACCGGCAGGAGCCTGATCCGCTTCGTGGAAGCCTATCGCAAGGTAACCCGCATTCCGACTCCCCGGCCCACGTCGTTCTATGTAAAACCGTTTCTCGAGCGCATGGCGAAACTGGCCGAACCGTACACGCAAAAGGAAAATACTTCCGTCCGGCTTCGCATTACTCCGAGCGATCTGCTGGTCTATGCCGACGAGGACCTGATCGGACAGGTGGTGCTGAATTTGCTGAAAAACGCCGCTCATGCCGTGGCCGGAAAACCGGACGGGGAGATCGTCGTTACCGCCTATTGTACCGAGGCCGAGCAGGTGGCCGTCGACGTGACCGACAACGGCTGCGGCATACCGGCCGATGTGGCGGCCAATATTTTCGTTCCTTTCTTTACGACCAAGCCGAACGGCTCGGGCATCGGCCTGAGCGTATCGAGGCAAATCATGCGTATGCACAACGGCAGCATCATGCTGAAGCATTCGCTGGCAGGCAAGACGACTTTTATGCTGCTTTTCAACTGACGGCTGGCGTGCGGCCGGGCGCGGCTCTATTCGGAATCGGCGGGCTGGAAAAACAATTCTTTGATGACGACGTAGCCTATCCCCGCCATCAAGCCGAGGAAAACGAAGATAAAGAGTATGGTCGGTTTTCCCATATTGGACCGGTTGACAGGTACCGATGCCGGCTCGATGATCGTGACGCAGGGCATTTGCTCCTGCACTTTGATTTTCGCATTTTCGAGCTGTTGCGCCAGTTGGCTGTAAACGCCGAATGTCAGCTGCTGCTCGTTCTGCAACCGGTCCAATTCGACTTGCGCCGACTGGCGCGCAATGTTGCGGTTAGCGTCCACGGCCCGGGCGTAGCGCTGCTGCGCATCGTAGTACTGCTGTCGCGCCTCGTCGAACAGGTTTTGGGTAAAGGCCAGATCGCGTTTGGCCTTTTCGGTGCGGTACTCGGACATGTACGCTTCCAGCTTGCCGACCATCGAGTCGGCTGTCTGAGCAGCTACGAGCGGATCCTGCATCGTGGCCGTCGCGGTGATGACGCCGGTTTTCTTGTCTACGGAGATGGCTATTCTATGCTGCAACGCATTCAGGACAAGGCTTTGCTCGCGGGACAGCGCATAGGGATTCAGCGCCTCGGCCGTACCGTCGTCCTCAGACCCGGAGGAGAAAATCCAGCCGATCAGACGCATCGGAGCCCCGATGACATGACTCCACCAAGGCGCCGACAGCTCTTGGTCCACATAGTCGTACAGCGAAATCTCCGAGGGCATCTCTTTTCCCCGGACCGGAATCTGGCTCATCTCAACGATGAAGGGCGTGCTGCTCACGATATCGGGATAGAGCATCAGGTTGATGCCGTCTCCCGACTGATTCTGGCCGCCCAGATTGATGCCGGCCATGGCGGCCAGATCGGCCATGCCGCCGGCAGCGGAGGTCTTCACGCCCTCGGGAGCCATCTTGACCGTCGTAGTGTATTCCCGGGGTATGCTGAACGCGACCACGAGCCCGACAACGGCACCGGCGGCCGCAACCTTCAGAATGAACGCACGCTTGCGCCAAACTGACTTGGCAAGCTTGAGCAAATCGATCTCCTCCATGTTCGAGGCGCTTTGACGGGTATCCTCCATGACGTTCGCTTTTTGATGAGCGTACAAATATACCGATTATTTTTCCGGATAGAAACGGCCTCCGGGATATTTATCCGCCGAAAAAAGACGGATTATGTCGTTTATTGCTAACTTTGTCTGCCCTAAACAATACGTCACTATGGTCAAAATAGGAACAACATTATCCCCACTGGGAAAGAAAGCCGTCCTTTGCGGCTCCGGCGAACTGGGCAAGGAGGTCGCCATCGAGTTGCAGCGGTACGGCGTCGAAGTCGTCGCGCTGGACCGTTACGCGAACGCTCCCGCCATGCAGGTAGCTCATCGCTCTTACGTGCTTTCGATGCTCGACGGGGCGCAGTTGCGCGCCGTCATCGAGAAGGAAAAGCCCGACTATATTATTCCCGAGATCGAGGCGATCGCTACGGATACGCTGCTGGAATTGGAAAAGGAAGGCTACAACGTGATCCCGACGGCCCGGGCCACCCGCCTCACGATGAATCGCGAAGGCATCCGCCGGCTGGCTGCCGAGGAACTCGGCATCCCGACTTCGCCGTACCGTTTCGCTTCCGACTACGAGGAGTTCGTCGAAGCCGTCGGGCAAATCGGGACGCCTTGCGTCGTGAAGCCGGTAATGAGCTCATCGGGACACGGGCAAAGCGTCGTCCGTTCTTCCGAAGAAATCGACCGGGCCTGGGAGAATTCGCAGAAAGGAGGTCGGGCGGGAGCCGGACGCGTGATCGTCGAAGGGTTCGTCGATTTCGACTATGAAATCACGCTTCTCACGGTACGTCATTGCGGCGGGACTTCGTTCCTCGAGCCGATCGGCCATTATCAGCAGGACGGAGACTACCGCGAGTCGTGGCAGCCGCAGCCGATGAATCCGGCCGTTCGTGCGCAGGCCGAGGAGATCGCCCGCCGGATTACCGAGGCGCTCGGTGGCTGGGGACTGTTCGGCGTGGAACTGTTCGTCCGGGGCAATCGGGTTATTTTCAGCGAGGTCTCTCCGCGTCCGCACGACACGGGCATGGTGACGATGATCTCGCAGGATTTGTCGGAGTTCGCGCTTCACGTACGCGCCGTACTGGGACTGCCGATTCCCAACATCGCCTTTCACGGCCCTTCGGCGTCGCGGGCCGTCGTGGTCGAGGGAGACACGAACCGGATGGAATTCGCCAACCTCGAGAACGTGCTTTCGGAACCCGATACGCAGATTCGGATTTTCGGTAAGCCCGAGATCGAAGGCCACCGGCGCATGGCCGTTCTGCTCGCGCGCGCCGAGAGCGTCGAACAGGCGAGAGAAAAGACGGCGCGCGCCTACGCCAAACTGCAAGTCAACGTATTCGACCGCGAAACGCAACCGAAGTAAATATCCGTTCTGATTCACAATAAATTCTCATGCCGTATCGTTCTCGGTGTAAACCCGATACGGTATGAGAATTTGCATTTGTATTTCCGTGCTGGCGTGTTGCCTTTCCTCCGCACGTTCGCAGGACCTGTTGCGCGGTCGCGTACTCGATTCGGCGGATCGTTCGGCCGTGCCCTACGTCAGTATCGGCATCGAAGGGAAAAATGTCGGAACGATGTCGGATGCCGAGGGGAATTTCGTGCTGCCTGTAGCGGATGCGGCGGGCAATGCCGATACGCTGCTGTTCTCCTGCGTCGGATACGCTCCCCGGAAAATCCCCGTATCGGAGATCGATTTTTCTCGGAAATTCTCCTTCGCTTTGAAGCGGAACGACAGCCCGATTCCCGAAACCGTAGTCCGTACTTCCCGAAGCCGACGCATGAAAATAGGACGAAGCAAGATCGGGACCGATCTGCTATCGGCCGCGACCGTCTGTTTCAGCTCTCCGGAGCCTCTCGGCGAAGAGTGCGGCATGCTGCTCAGCAGTCGGTACGACTGCACGGTGAATAGGCTGTCCTTTTTCGTCAGAAAGAACGGTTTTGAAAGCGCCTCTTTCAGGTTGACTTTCTATTCTGCGGAAAACGGCTTGCCGAAAGATATTCTGGGAGATAAGGACATTCGTTTCGATCTGCCCGACGGCTATACGGGCTGGGTCGATCTCGACCTGAGCGAATGTCCCGTGCACGTGAAAGCGGGAGACTTTGCCGTGACGATGACTTTTTTGGACGGAAAACAGGGCGAGTCCGCCTTCCGGGGACTCGAATTTCCGATTACCGTCGCGCCTTTGTCGAAATATACGCTGGTGAGCCGAGACCGCGCGCTGGGAGCATGGAGCAAAGAAGGGACGGTCATAACTCTTTTTACGGAAGTCACTGCCTATCCCGACTGATTTCAGAACGGTTTCATGCTATGCCGTCCCGAGCCGTAACGGTCGTCAGTTGAAAATGACCGTCTTGTTTTTGTACACCAGTACCTTTCGCTCGATGTGCTTTTGGACGGCTCTCGACAGCACGATCTTTTCCAGATCCTTTCCCTTGTTGACCAGATCCTCGATCGTGTCCTTGTGCGTAATCCGGACGATTTCCTGCTCGATGATCGGTCCGGCGTCCAGCTCGGTGGTCACGTAGTGGCTCGTAGCGCCGATGATTTTCACGCCCCGCTCGTAGGCCGCATGGTAAGGGCGCGCGCCGACGAATGCGGGCAGAAACGAATGATGAATATTGATGATCCGGTTGGGATACGCCTCGATCATCTTCTCCGAAACGATCTGCATGTAGCGGGCCAGCACGATGAAATTGATTCGGTTCTCCGCCAGCAGACGCATCTCTTCGGCTTCCTGCCGCTCCTTGTTCTGCTTGGTGATCGGGAACAGGTAAAACGGAATATCGAAACGGCGGGCCACATGTTCCAGATCGGGGTGGTTGCTGACGATCAGGGGAATCTCCACGTTCCATTCTCCGGCGGTATACCGGGCCAGCATATCGTACAGGCAGTGCGACATGCGCGAAACGAAGACCGCCATGCGCGGTTTGACGTCCGAAAAGTAGAGCCGGAAAATCATTTGGTACTTGCGGCCGTAAAGCGTTTGGAAGTAGTCCTCGATCTTTTCCTTGGGAATCAAAAAACCGTCCAGCTCCCAGGCGATCCGCATGAAAAACACGTTTTCCGCATGGTCGACATATTGGTCCAGATAGACGATGTTGCCTTTGTTGACCGTGATGAAGTCGGTCACCTCGGCCAGAATTCCCGGCTTGTCGGGACAATGCAGCAGCAACTGCGCCACCTCGCTCTTTATCGGCATAAAACGTTCGATTTTTTGCAAAAGTAGCGATTTTTTCACAGACAGGCTCGATTTACGGTTCGAATTCGTCCGCAATTTTTTTAAGCGCGGCGCATACGGCGGCAGCCGTTTGCGCACTCCGTGCAAGACGGATTGTAAAAATCGATGAAAAAGAGTTACTTTGGCCTGAAAATTGGCAGGGCCTTCAGCAGTCCGGTGTCTGCCAGCGAGCCGTCGATCATGATTGGAAAGATTCTGAAATATACGCTGAAAGTCGTCTCGGTCCTCGTGGCGATCGTTCTCCTCATCCTGCTGTTGCTCTACATGCCTTTCGTGCAGGATTTCGTCAAAAGCGAGGGATTCGACTACATCCAGCGAAAAACGCAGATGCACCTCTCGGCCGAGCGCATACGGCTTTCCTTTCCGCTGAAACTGGTCGTCGATCGGGCATATGCCGTCCGGCCCGACGGCGACACGCTGCTTCGCTGCGAGCGGCTGGACGCGCATGTCGCGCTATGGCCGCTACTGCGTAAGGAGGTCGTCGTCCGCCGCTTCGTGCTCGACAGTACGCAGGTGCATTATAGGGACACGGCCTCCGCTTTCGATCTGAGGGCGCGTCTGGACGCATTTTCGTTACGGACGAACCGGGTCGATTTGGGCGAGCGGCTGGCCGACATCGCCTCGGCCGAGCTGACCGGCGGCGATATCGCCATTATGCTCGGCAAACCGGAAACTCCGGCCGACACGGTCGCCGCCGATACGACCTCGCTTCCATGGAAACTGCTGGCGGGACGACTGAAGCTGACCGACATCCGTTTTTCGATGAGCGGATCCTCTCCCGATTCGATGCGGCTCGGCGTCGCGTTGCAGTCGGGCCGCATAGCACAGGCCGCCGTCGATCTGGGCACGCAACAAGTGGCGGTCGGGACCGTCTATCTGCGACAGGGAGACTACGTTTTTCTGACCGATACGACTCGTGTTTCCCCGGCTACGGGGGATACCGTTACGCCCGAAACTTCCGATACTTTGCCTTGGATCATTCGTGTCGATCACGTACAGATAACCGACAATTCTCTGAAATACGGATCTTTATACGGGGCACCTAAAGCCGGACTTGACTTCGGCCATTTGGCCGTTTCCCGATTGAATTTGGCTGCCGATTCGATCTACAATCGGGGCAGCGCTGTCCGGATCGACGTCGACCGGTTGTCTCTCGAGGAGCGTAGCGGCTTGACAGTCCGTTCCATGAAAGGACGTTTCGGAATGGACAGCGCCCGGTTGTTCCTGACGGATTTCCGGCTTCGGACCGCCTCCTCCTCCGTCCGTGCCGATGCTTCGGCCGACGCATCCGTTCTCGATCGGTCTCCGCAGGCACGGCTTCGCCTGAGTCTGAAAGCCGACGTCGATTTGCCCGAAATCGCGCATCTGTTTCCAGTCGGCGACACTTTGAGAAATCTGGCTGCCGGCAAAACGCTTCGTGCCGGAGCCGATTTTTCGGGTACGCTCGGACGGCTTCGCATCGCTCCGGCGGAAGTGGCCGTTCCCGGGATCGCTTCCCTTTCGCTCGACGGAACGCTTGTTTCGCCGACCGAGCCCGAGCGGCTTTCCGGAAACCTCCGGCTGAAAGGCTTATTCGACGATCTCGGCTTCGTAACGGTCCTGTTGCCCGACACCTCGCTGAGGAACCGAGTCTCCATACCGAAGGACATCCGGCTCTCGGGGACATTGAAAGCCGATACCGGAACCCTGTACCCCGCCGTCGAGTTGGCCGTCGATTCCGGCTTGCTGGCTGTCAAGGGCATGCTCGACCGGCGAACGGAGCGATACCGAGCCGAACTGACCGCCGAGCGATTCCCGGTCGGACGTTTCCTGCCGAAAGACTCTCTCGGCTTGCTCGGCATGCGCCTCGAGGCGGACGGCCGCGGGTTCGAACCGCTGGCGGCGTCGACTGCAGTCGATGCTTCGTTGGAGATCGGGCAATTCGACTACAACGGGTTCGACTACAAGGGAATCGGTCTGAAAGCGGCTCTCCGGAACAACGACCTGACCGGGCGAATCTCCGCTTCGAACGAGGCTCTGCAACTGGGACTGGATCTGAGCGGCCGTCTGACCGAACGATTCCGACAGGTCCGTATCAACGGTCGTATAGACAGTTGCGATCTGCACCGGATGAATCTGACCCGGGACAGACTCTCCTGTGCCCTGTCGCTCGATCTGACCGCTTCGGCTACGGACAGCGGGAGCTATACGCTCGGTCTGGCCACGGATCGGATCGAGGTGCGCAACAAGTGGCAGCTCGACAAGATTCGTCCCATATCGCTGGAAGTCTATGCAGGCCGGGATCGGGTAGAGGCCGCGTTGCGCTCGGGAGACTTGCGCATGGACTTTTTCTCTCCCGAGGGAACCGACTCCTTGGTTCGTAACCTGAACCGCACGTCGCAGCGGGTGGCCGAGCAATTGCAGATCGGCAGCCTCGACATGCGGCCCATACGCGACAGCATGCCGTCGCTGCGCTTCAGCCTGACGGCCGGTCCGGACAATATCGTCAACAATTTTCTAAGAAGCAAGGGTATGCATTTCGACTCGCTGTCGGTCAAAACATCCACGATCGAACCGAAACCGCTACGGATGATTCTCCGGATCGATCGTTTCTCGAGCGGAGGCATCGTGTTGGATACGATCACGACGGGAATATGGCAGAACGGCTCCGGTCTGAACTATCTCCTGAGACTGGCCAACAGTCCGGGCAACATGGATAACGTGGCCCAGATCGCCCTGTTCGGCCGGGCTCAGGGCAACCGGGCCAGCCTGAATTGCAGGCAGCGGACGCGCTCCGGCGAGCTCGGGTTCGATTTCGGACTGAACGCGCTATGGATTGACAGTATATTGACGATCAGTATGTTCCCGGAGCATCCGACGCTCGGTTTTAAAAAATGGAGCGTCAACGAGGATAACCGCATCGCTTACCGCTCCGGCGGGGAAATCGAGGCCGACCTGACTCTGACCCGTCCCGGACAACGTTTCAGTTTGCGCACGCTGCCCTCGGTGGATTCCACGCTTCAGGCGCTGACACTGAATATCGTCGGCATAGATATCGGCTCGACGCTCGCGCTCTTTCCCGGAGCTCCTCCGCTCGGAGGCCGGTTCGGCACAAACCTCGATCTCCGGACCCGAGCGGCCGGATTCCAGATCGGAGGTACGCTGACGGTCGACAGTCTTACCTATGACAGGCAACGGATAGGCGATCTGGAAGTCGCGCTGAACTACCGGCCGGACAGTCTCGGACAGAATGCCGGTCTGAGCGTCGACATAGACGGCGAGCGCGTCTTGGCCGCGAACGGCGTCTATCGCGCAGGAAGCGACGGCCCGCTCGACTTCGACGTGACCGTTCCGGGGATTCCGCTTGCGGCCGCCAATGCCTTCATGCCGGCCGGAACCGTTTCGCTCGCCGGCATGCTGCGCGGAGAGGCGGGCATTCGGGGAAAAACTTCCGACATGCGCATCGACGGCGAGCTGACATTCGCCGGAACGAACGTCGGCGTGCCGATGATCGGAACTTCGTTCGGCCTGTCCGAAACGCCGATCGTAATCCGCGACAACGAAGTGCTGTTCACGAATTTCGCGATCGTTTCGCCGAACAAAAAGCCGCTTACGATCGACGGCCGGATCTCTTTAGGGGATTTTTCGCAGATCACGACCGACCTGCGCATGAAGGCCCGCGATTTCGAAATGATCGACGTGCGCAAGAACCGCCGTTCGATGGTATACGGCACGGGCTATCTGGATTTGGACGCGACGGTCAAGGGGCCTTTGGACGAGCTGACCGTGCGCGGCGACGCCGGCCTGCTCAACGGGACGGAGATTACCTATGTCATGCGCGACTCGCCGCTCGAAGTGCAGAATAAGAAGCAGGATCTGGTCACGTTCGTCTCGTTCCGGGATACGACGGCCGTACAGGCGGCCGATTCGGTCGCTCCGATCCGGATCGGAGGCATCGACATGCTGGTCAACGTGAGCGTGAACAGTTCGGCCAAGCTGGCCGTCGATCTGTCCGACGACGGTCAGAATCGAATCGATTTGCAGGGCGGGGGAGACCTCACCTATACGATGAACCGCCTCGGCGACACGCGCTTTTCGGGCAAATACGTCGTCAGCGGTGGAACTGTCCGCTACAACCCGCCCGTCATCTCGGAACTCGTCTTCAAGATCACGCAGGGCAGCTCCGTCGAGTGGACCGGCAATATGGAGGATCCGATGCTGAACATCACGGCTGTCGAGACGATGCGCACGAACGTATCGACCGAGGGGCAGAGCAGCCGTCCTGTCAACTTCAATATCAGCATCCGCATTCGCAATACGCTCGAAAATCTATCGATTACGTTCGATCTGTCGGCTCCGGAGGATTTGGCCATGCAGAACGAGCTGTCGTCCCTGACGGCCGAGCAGCGGGCTACTCAGGCAATGAACCTGTTGATATACAATACTTACACGGGTCCCGGAACAACCGCCAAGACCAACTCGTCGAACCCGTTGAACAACTTCATCGAGAAAGAGCTGAACCAATGGGCGGCCAACAGCCTCAAGGGCGTCGATCTGAGCTTCGGAATCGACTCTTACGACGACGAGGCGACCGGCGGTCGCGGCAACCGGACCGACTACTCCTATCAGCTGTCCAAAAGTCTGTTCAACAATCGGCTGAAAGCGGTGATCGGAGGCAAAATCAGTTCCGATGCCGATCCGGACGAAAACCTGAAGGAAAACCTGATCGACGACGTTTCGCTGGAATATCGGCTCACCAAGCGCGACAACATGTTCCTCAAGCTGTTCCGGCACACCGGGTACGAAAGCATTCTGGAAGGAGAGGTCACTCAGACGGGGCTCGGCTTCGTGATCCGCAAGAAGCTGCTCAAGCTTTCCGACCTGTTCCGGATCATGCGCAACCGCGTGCAGGCCGCCGATTCCGTCGAGACGGAAAACCCTGCGACGAACGACGCTGCGTCCGCCGGCGATGTCGTACGCAAGACGGACGCGGCCGGAAACGAAACGACAGGAGTCGAAGAACCCGTACCGGTTCCGCCGGCAAACGAACCTTAAACAGATGAAACGATACAGACTGCATATCGCTTTTCTGACGGCCGCCGCCCTTGTTGCCGGCTGTTCCACGACCAAGCGTTTGGGGCAGGACGAAGTGCTCTATACGGGAGTCCGCAAAATCACGATCGAGGCAGACTCCGGCGTACATATGCCTTCCTATGTCGAATCCGCCGTCAAGAACCCGCTCTCGGTCAAACCGAACAATCCTCTGTACAGTCCCTACATACGAACTCCGCTTCCGGTTGGACTGTGGGCGTACAACTATCTGTATACCGAAAAGACGAAGGGATTCAAGCACTGGCTTTACGAGCGTCTGGCCAAGGACCCCGTGCTGGTCTCTTCGGTACAGCCCGAGCTGCGCGTCCAAATGGTAAGCGACATTCTGGCCAACTACGGCTATTTCGGCTCCCGGGCGGAGTACGAGACGCGCTATAAGAAGCACGGCAGGAAAGCCCGGCTCAGTTACCGTGTCTATGCAGCGCCGCCGTGGCGCTACAGCCGGATCGCCTATCCGGCCGTCCGGGGACCGCTGACCGCGCTGGTCGACAGCCTGCAGAGTTCGTCGCTGCTGAAAACGGGAGCTCAGTACAATATCGATACGCTGGCTGCGGAGCGCACCCGGCTTTCCCGGATTCTTCGCAACAGAGGCTACTACTATTTCCGTCCCGAATATTTCGAATATCAGGCCGATACGACTCGGAAACGCCGCGAAGTGGACCTGCGTCTGCTGCTCAAACCCGGCATCCCTGCTCAGGCGACCCGATCTTACCGGATAGGGGATATCACGGTCAACCTGCAGAATATCCGTCCGAAATCGCGCGATTCGATGCGCGTGCGGGACATGCGGGTCTATTTCGACACGCCCCGGAAAATCCGCCCGAAAGTGCTCGCCCGCAACGTGAACCTGCGTCCGGGAGAACTTTTTACGGTCGACGCTCAGAACGCGACCCAGACCAATCTGAACAAGCTCGGCATTTTCCGGTACGTCAATCTGAGCGTGACTCCTCTCGACTCGCTTCAGGGCGGCGACAGACTGGACGTGACGATCGACGCGGGCTTCGATTATCCGCTCGAGGCCGAGCTGGAGGTCAACGTGTCGTCGAAGTCGAACAGCTTTCTGGGGCCCGGAGCCTCGTTCAAGGTCAGCAACAACAATTTCTTTCACGGCGGGGAGGTGTTCACCGTAGCCCTGAACGGAGCCTACGAGTGGCAGACGGGCAACAGCAAGCGGGGCGACGAGAAGTCGTCGCTGCTCAACTCCTACGAGTTCGGACTCAACGCGACGCTCGACATCAAGCGCCTGCTCGTCCCGCAGTTCATCTCGCGCGGAACGAGGTATCCGGCCAAAACGTCGTTCCAGATCGGGGTCGATCTGATGAACCGGCCCAAGTTCTTTCAGCTGATCTCGTTCGGCGGCTCGGCCAGCTACGATTTCCAGTCATCGCCGCGCAGCTTTCACTCGTTCACCGTTCTGAAGTTGGTGTATAACAAGTTGCTGCACACGACCGCCGAGTTCGACCGGACGATGGACGAGAACCCGGCCATCGCGCTGAGCTTCCGCGATCAGTTCATTCCCTCGATGAATTACACCTATACCTACGATAATACGTTCGGGCCGAGGCAGAACAAGCGCATATTCTGGCAAAACTCGATTACTTCGGCCGGCAACCTGCTCTACGGGGCCATGGAGCTGTTCGGCAAGCGGGGTGCGAAATACCTGTTCGGAAATCAGTTTTCCCAGTTCATCAAAGGGGTCAGCGAAATCCGGTACTCGTTCAAGACAGGCAGGAAAAGCTGGCTGGTCACCCGTTTGCTGATAGGCGCGGGCTATGCGTACGGCAACTCGAAAGTCATGCCCTACAGCGAGCAGTTCTATATCGGCGGAGCGAACAGTATCCGGGCTTTCACGGTCCGCTCGCTGGGCCCCGGCAGTTATCATCCGAAAGAAAGCGACCGGAATAGCTATCTGGATCAGACCGGCGACTTCAAGATGGAGGCCAATGTCGAGTTCCGTTTCCCGCTGATGGGGGACCTGCACGGCGCGCTGTTCGTCGATGCAGGCAATATTTGGCTGCTCAAGAACGACCCGAACCGTCCCGGGGGAACGCTCAAGTGGAAAGGCCTGCTGAACGAAGTGGCTCTGGGGACCGGATTCGGGCTGCGCTACGATCTGCAGTTCATCATCCTCCGGGCGGACCTCGGCATAGCGATCCACACGCCTTATCCGAACCCGGACAAGCCCCACTACTACAACATATCGAGCTTCAAGGACGGGTTGGGGTTCCATCTGGCCATAGGCTATCCGTTCTGACGCCTTGCCCGCACTGATTGCCGGACTGGCATTCCGTCTCCAGGTAGAACCTGCTGCCGTCGCAGCGGCATGTTGGGGAATCCGGTCCGAAATGATTATTTTTGCCCTGCTAAAACAACTAAAGACATGACACGACTGGTCATATTCGACTTGGACGGCACGCTGCTCGATACGATCGACGATCTGGCGGCGAGCACCAATTACGCGCTGCGCCGAAACGGCTATCCCGAGCACGAGCTCGCGGCCTATCGCTATTTTGTCGGCAACGGCGTAGCCAAGCTGATCGAGCGCGCGCTGCCCGAGGCGGAAAGAAACGCGCAGAACGTCGAAAGGCTGCGCCGCGACTTCGTCGAATACTATACGAAGCATAGCACCGATCTGACCAAACCCTATCCCGGTATCATGGAAACGGTTTCGGAATTGGAGAGGCGGGGAATCGTCCGGGCCGTAGCGTCGAACAAGTATCAGGCCGCTACGGAAAAGCTCGTCGCTCATTTCTTCGGCGAGGAAACGTTCCGCGTCGTGTTGGGCCAGCGGGAAGGGATCGCGCCGAAACCCGACCCGACGATCGTGCGCGATATTCTTTCGAGGACGGGCTTCACCCCCGCCGAAACGCTCTATGTCGGCGATTCGTGCGTCGATATGCAGACGGCGCGTAACGGCGGCCTGCGCTCGGTCGGCGTAAGCTGGGGATTCCGTCCTCGCGCCGAATTGGAGCAGAACGGGGCGACGTTCGTCATCGACTGTCCCGCTCAACTACTCGACTTGCTCTGAATCCGGTCTTCGATACGCGTGGCAGCTGCATAAGAAATATGCAACCGTCACGCGTATTCTGGCAGACGAATTACCTCGGCCGCAACAGTTCGGAGCCCGTTTCTTACAAAGCATACACTCTATGCGCCGACGAAAAGCTCCGCCTGTTCGGCCCGCGACAGCAAATAGCCGGCAGGAGACCGGTCGTTCTGCTTTTCGGCCAGATGGCGGGCCGTTGCCAGTTTACGCTCTCCCAGCATCGGGACCAGCACCATGCGGGCGGCGAGAATCAAGGGACCCGTCATCGTGATACGCATCTGGGCGGAGCGGGGGTGGCTCGACACCCGATAGCCGGGTTCGGCTGTCAGCAGAAAGGACGTTTCCGAAAATATCGAAGCCGTGTGCATGTCTTCGCCTATGCCAAGTACGATGCAGTCGAAACGGGGCATGTCGTCCGGGCCGGATAGTTCCTGTCCGATCAGATGCGTATAGCGCTCGGCTTCGGTTTCGGGAGGCTGTTCTCCCCGGATTCGGTGCACATGCGAGGCTGGCACGGTCAGAGGCGAGAACAGCAGGCGTTCGGCGGTCCCGAAGTTGCTTTGCGGATCGTCGGGCGGCACGCAGCGCTCGTCCACCCAGTAAAAGCGAATCCGATCCCAATCGAGCCGGTCGGCGAAAGGTCCGCTCCAAAATGGGAATAGCCGTTTGGCCGTTTCTCCGCCGGACAAGGCCACATGGAAGCTTCCGGCGGAGCCGAGCATCCGGTCGGCCATTCGCCGGGTCAGTGCCTCGATCGCCTCGTGGGCGACGGAATACGAGTGAATATTCATAGTTGCATATTTTTTCAGTTTTCCTCGCACAATAGCGAGTCATCCGGCCTCTCGAGCGCCAGCGCCTCCTCGGGTCCCTGCGAACCCGGCGTATAAAAGCGCAGTCCGCGGGACGGATGCTCGGCCCAGTGACGCAGAACCGGATCGATGATTTTCCAGCTCGCCTCCAGCGCGTCGCTTCGCGCATAAAGCGTCGAATCGCCCAGTATGGCGTCGAGAAGCAATCTTTCGTAAGCGTCGGGCAAATAGTTGTGCGACAACGAATCGTAGCGAAAATCCATACTGACCTGCTTGACTCGGAATCCGGCCCCCGGCATTTTCAGTCCGAAGCCCAGCGACACGCTTTCGTCAGGCTGAATTCTGATCGTCAGCTTGTTGCACGAGCTGCCCGAGCATTGGCCGGCGAACAGCCGCTGAGGCGTCGACTTGAAGCGAATGACGATCTCCGATTCCTTTCGGTCCAGCTTCTTTCCCGTGTACAGCAGAAAAGGCACGCCGCCCCAGCGCCAGTTATCGATGTAGAATTTCATCGCGACGAACGTCTCGGTCATCGAGTCCGGCGAAACGTCCTTTTCCTCGCGGTATCCCCGGTATTGCGCCCGCACGATGTCGCAATCCATCCGCTGCGCCGTATAGGGATGCAGCGAGCGGAAGACCTTGACGATCTCGTCCCGCATGGGTTCCGGCTCGAACACGGCCGGCGCTTCCATGGCGATAAAGGCCATGAGCTGCATCAGATGATTCTGCACCATGTCGCGCATGGCTCCGGCCCCGTCGTAGTATTTTCCCCGGCTTTCCACGCCGAGGGTTTCGGTAGCCCGTATTTCCACCCGGTCGATGTAGTTCCGGTTCCACAGCGGCTCGAAGATTCCGTTTGAAAAGCGCAGTACCAGAATGTTCTGGACGGTTTCCTTCCCCAGATAGTGGTCGATCCGGTATATCTCGCGCTCGGCGAATATTCCTCGGAGCAGTCCGTTCAGCCTGCGCGCCGTCTCCAGATCGCTGCCGAACGGTTTCTCGACGATGATCCGGCGCCATCCTCCGTCCCTTTCCGGCACATTCAGTCCGCTTTCGAGAAGGCCCTGCGCGATTACCGGATACATGGAGGGCGGCGTGGCCAGATAGTAGAGTATTCGGTCCGGCAGTCGCAAATCCTCCCTGAGCCGGCCGATACGCTCCGCGAGCTTCTTGTAGGCGAGCGGGGCCGTCGGATCGAAACGCAGGTAATAGACTCTGTCGAGAAACTCGTCCGCGCGATCGCCCTCCAATAGTCGACGATGCGACCGGCGAAACGAGACGTCGGAAAAATCGCTTCGCGCGGCACCCAGAATCGCAAAGCGGTCCGGCAGCAGCCCTCGCGAGAAAAGCTCGGAAAAGGCCGGCAGCAGCTTGCGGGAGGTCAGATCGCCCGAAGCACCGAAAATAACCAGCAATTGGTCGTATGATTCCTTGTTCGCACTCATGCCTCGTAGCTTTCCGCGCTGGTCTTTCCGCCCCGGCCCGTCCAGTCGGTATGAAACGTCGCTCCGTCGTCCCGGTCGATTCTCTCGTAGCGGTGCGCCCCGAAATAGTCGCGCTGGGCCTGAAGCAGATTGGCCGGAGAACGAAGCGTGCGTAACCCGTCGAAATAGCTCAGGGCCGAGCTCATGCAGGGTAGGGCGACGGCACCCAGCGCACCGTGCGCCACGACCCGACGCCATGCCGGCAGAGTCTGTCCGATCTTGTCCCGGAAAAAATCGTCGAACAACAGGCTGCGCAGATCGGGATCGGTCCGAAAGGCCTCGGTCACTTTTTCGAGAAAGGCCGAGCGGATGATGCAGCCGTTGCGCCATATCCTCGCGATCGTTCCGTAGTCCAGCCGCCAGTCGTAAAGTTCCGACACGCGGCGCATCAGCGAAAATCCCTGCGCATACGAGACCAGCTTCGAGACATACAGCGCGGCCCGGACCTGTCCTGCCGTCAGCGTCTCGACTACGGACTGGGCCTGAGGGTCCGGGTAGCCTTCCGCGGCGGTCCTGCGCTCGTCCGGCAAGGCGGAAAGCATGCGGGCGAATACCGCCTCGGCAATCAGCGTCAGCGGATCGTTCCGGTCCAGAGCGGCCGACACGCTCCATTTGCCCGTCCCTTTCTGCCGGGCCACGTCGCGGATACGATCGAGCAGATATGCCCCGTCGTCGTCCTTGAAGCGGAAAATTTCGGCGGTGATGCCGATCAGGTAGCTGTTCAGTTCGCCTCGATTCCACGACTCGAACAGCGAGGCGAGGGACTCGTTATCCATGCCGAGCCGATTTCTCAGCAACGAGTAGGTCTCGGCTATCAGCTGCATGTCGCCGTATTCGATGCCGTTGTGGACCGTTTTGACGAAATGACCCGATCCGCCCGGTCCGATCCACTCGCAGCACGGCGAGCCGTCGTCGAGCTTGGCCGCGATGGCTTGAAACGGCTCTTTGATCAGCGGCCATGCCGCAGCCGATCCGCCCGGCATAAGCGAAGGACCGTGCAAGGCGCCTAGCTCGCCTCCCGATACGCCGCATCCCACGAACAGCAGCCCTGCCTTTTCCGCCTGCGCGACCCGTCTCCGCGTGTCGAGATAATCGGAGTTGCCCCCGTCGATCACCACGTCTCCCGGCTCCAGATAGGGCATCAGCTGTCCGATCATTTCGTCGACAGGCTCCCCTGCCCGGATCATCATCAGAATCCGCCGAGGCCGTCTCACCGATTCGACCAACTCTCGGATCGAATGCGTCCCGACGAAGCGCCTGCCTCGGCCGCGTCCCTCGACGAACCGATCCGCGGCATGCTCGCGTCCCGGCGAGCGACGGTTGTACACGGCTACGGCGTAACCCTTGCTTTCGAAGTTCAAAGCGAGATTCTCTCCCATGACGGCCAGTCCGATCAGGCCTATGTCTGCTGTTTCCATGCGCTGTGCTCGATTCTTGTTCCGACTCTTTCGTCGTCGAGGGGAACCGTTCAATTTTCACGCCATGTTCTTCTCCATCCCACGCTCCGACGTGCGATTTCGGCCCACGCGCCGGCCGGACAGGAAGGCGGCGGACCTGCCTCCGCGGTTCGGACGGATCGGGCTGCTCCTCGGGTCCTGCCTACAAAACAACCCGGCCCTCCGCATGAAAAAATGCGGAGGGCCGGATTGTCGTGCGATCGCTTGCCTGCTACCGTTTCTTTCGGTGCTTGTCCGGATTGAAAATCATCAGGCCGATCGATACCCCGATCTTATTGGGCAGCCACTCGCCCGAGCCGTTGAACGGGTCGGGATGCTCGGGCTCGTCCCGGCGATGCGGATGCCACTGGACCGTACCGTCCAGGTTGTATCCGTTGTACCAGCTTGCCATGTAGGCCCACCCGAAATAGACGTCCAGCAGCCACCGGTCGGCGAAACGGTACTCATAGCCGCCGCAGACGCCGAACATCAGGCCGTAGCCCTTGCTGTAGCGATCCTGCAGCCCGAGCTTGCCGCCGGCGAACGTGGGCTTCGACATCTTGAACGCCATCATGCCGGCATTCGCCCCGATATACCACCCCGTATTGTGCCGCTTGAAATAGCGGCGATACTCGTTCATGAAAATTCCGAAAAGCATCGGCTTGTGCGCTCCGTTATGCTCGATGGATTTCCACGGCGAGCAAACGAACTCGGACTGGAAAGTGGAATGGGGACTCAGCCGGAACTCGACGGCCGGATTGATCACCCCGACCAATGCGTACAGCCCGTTGAGCTTCACGTACGTCTGCGCCTCGGACCGCTGTGCAGACAGCAGGATTCCCGCTGCCGCGAGCAGCATCCATTTCAAACCGTATTTCATCATATCTTCGAATGTTACGCCCGTTCGGACCGCCGAAGCGTTCCCTGTTGTCCTCGTTCTCGGACAGCGTCGGGCCGGTTAAACTTTTCCTTGACCGTTGTTGTCCGGGGCTTCCTCCGGTCCGTTTTCCGGATTCCCCATCGTGAAGCGCCACGAGCAGGCGCATCCGGGGTCGCTCACCCGAGGGAAACAGCTTACCGGTTCGCATACTATGCGATCGTCGATCGTTTTGGCGAAAAATGCGTATTCGCGGATTCCTACGGACAGACACGGATGCAACGGCATCCCTTTTCGCTTGCGCGCAGACTGTACCCGGCAATCTACCACACGGAATGTCAGGGAATCGCTTTCCCGTATCAGTTCGACCTGCCGGTTGGCGAATGCCGCGAAGCGGAGCGAAAGCGCCCGCTCCAGTCCGTCCAGTCCCGGCCTGTCGGGCAACTGCAGGAATCCTTTGATGCGCCGTGCCTCCGTTTGGGTGAAGGCTTGCCACACCCGCTCGTCGTGCCTCATGGCCCGGTCCATTCCGAGCTCGCGCTCGACGGACTGGAACCACACGCCGTCCAAAGCCAGCATGTTGCGCGCGTACGTTCTCACCAACTCTTCGAGCTGCTCCTTGGACAGCTTCGACAAGACATCCGTTTCCATTTCAGTGCGATGACGAGGCAAAAATAAGGATTTTTAACGGATTCGGTTCGGTCCGTGCGACGGATCGCCCGATATTTTCCCGCTCTGTATCCGCATACGTTCGGACTCAGCCCGTAGTCCGCAAGAGCATGCCCGGCCGGGAAAGGATGCGGGCGTAAAAACGAAAGCCTTTCCGTCATGAAGTCGGAAAGGCTTTCGGCAATCGGTTTTACCCCGAGCTTATTCGTTCCATCGGATCGTCATCAGCAGTCCCCGGTGGTCGCTCGGCCAATGCTCGCCGGCCTGATCGATAATGGGCTCCTGCGTATCGGCAGCCACGCGTTCGCCCCGGACGATCGTTCCGGTAGGACCTACCATTTTGATATCCACCAGACTGAATCGGCTGTCGGGATAGTAGTAAATGTAATCGATCCTGTCGCGTTCGTCCGCTTCGGCGGCCCATGCCAGATCCGATACGGGAACGCCTTTGTTGTTGACCGGCCACGTCAGGCCCGGGTGCGTTGCCGGATCGGGATACATCTGCCGGAAAGCATCGATGAAACCGCTCTCGGTCAGCAGCAGCGAAGTCTGCCAAGGTACGATGCAACCGTTATGCTCGAACATATCTTTCGTAGACTCGACCCAGTCCAGATGCGAGGGCTCGTTCAGGTCGCCTGCCAGAATGACGATAGCCCCTTTGTCCAACTCTTTTTTCGCATTTTCGACGAACTCCCGAGCCGATTCCGGACGTCCCGAAAGCGCATTGCGCTCGAGAATCTCGCTTACGTCGGTATTCGGACCGTCGGGTAACTTTTCCCAACCGCTGTTTCCGCCGCCGTCGTTATATCCGCGCGGATAGTAGCATGAATAGTAAACGTAGTTGGAATGAGACGGATAGATAGCGATCCGCTTGCCGTCCACGTTGCATACGCCCTTGAACATCCATGAATTGATCAGCTCCGTTTCCTCGATCGGATATTTCGACAGCAGTCCGCGCGCTCCGCCGCCGCCTTTGCCGAACCCGGTCTCGGCGTAATAGGTCAGCCCCCGCTCCTTCAAGGCTGCCACGAGTTTCTTCATGACCATGTCGTCCCCGTTTTTATACAGCTCACAGAAAGTCGCGAAGTCGGGCTCGAGAGCGACTATCTGGTCCACGAGCGACTGGAACGCGCTGTAACCGTCCGTCGAGTTGTGCCCGCATTCCTCCCAGATATTGAGCTGAAAAAGCGTCAGTTCCTTACCGGCGGTCTGGCCGGCCTGTACGATAGTGATTTCCGTAGGCGCGAGGTGTCAGCCGTGAATTTCACCACGGCCGTACGTTCTTGCTCGTCCGTATTGGCCGATATTTGGAACCGCACCGAAGATGTTTCCATTGCCGATTTGTTCTGAACCTGCGCGATCCGGTTTCCTTCCTGAACAATCGAGCATTGATAAGCTACATTGGCCGATACGTTGACCGTAAGCAGCGTGTCTCCGGCCTTTACATCATAGCGCCCTTGTTCGGGAACGACTTCTTCGTGCGTGCGCTGAGTGACCGAGATTGTCTTCTGTTCATTGCCGCACGTAACCGTCAGCAAAGCTTCGCGGTCCGTACTGTTGGACGGATTATTGCCTGCCGAAAGCGTCAGCTTGTGCTGCCCGGCGGCGCCGGACGTCTTGCTGACAGAGAGCCACCGCTCTCCTCCGGCGATGTAATCGGTCTTGACTTTCCACTCGCCCGGGGCCTGCAGGTCGACCTCCTCGGTCGCCCCCTGAGAGGGTACGTTCCATTGACTGACGGATAGCTCGAAAGGCAGATTTCCGCCGCTCGCAGAGCCTCCGTCTTTGTCGCATTGGCAAAAAGCCAGCGAACAAACGGCAAACAAGCTGTACAAAATGCTCATTTTCATCATGTTGAATTATATCTGAAATCAAATTAATCGCACAAAGATGCTAATAATTTTACGGATCGGAGATGCTTCCGCAACATTTTCTTAACATTCCGTTGAAAATGCGTACGGCTTTCGAGGCAATCCTGAGCATAAACGTTTCAAAGAAAATATTATTGCCGATGGAACAGGACAAGTCGGGTAATTTCCAGCGAATTTTCGGAAAAAGTTGTTGAATTTTCGGTCGTTCTGCGACGAATCGTTATATTTCTTGCAGATATTGTCTGATCCTGAATTTTGTTTCATCTTTGCATTGCGAGCGCCGGACAGGCCCCGACGGGAAGCGGAACGTATTTCCGGACCGGGCCGTTTCCCGGCTATGACTATTATGAAAAAACTGCCGCTTTACATTACGATTCTGATCGGAATGCTCGTGGGAACCGGACTCGGCTTCTGGGCCGTAGCGGGAGGGTGGGAGCATCTGCTCACGGAATGGATCAAGCCTTGGGGAACGATTTTTATCCGGTTGCTGCGACTGGTCGCCGTTCCGTTGGTAGTCGTTTCCCTGATCAGCGGAATCACGAATCTGAGCGATACGAAGCATCTGTCGCGCATGGGGCTCAAGACGCTGGGCATCTATCTGTCGACGACCGTCTTCGCCATTGTCATCGGTCTGGTCGTCGTCAATCTGATCCGTCCCGGAGAAGTATTCCCTCGCGAGAAAACCGCCGAGTTCCGAAGCCGTTACGAACAGTCTGTTTCGGAAAAGGCTACCGCAGCCGAGAACATGCGCGAAGACAGTCCGCTCCAATTTTTAGTGGATATGGTTCCGGAAAACGTCGTCCGTTCGGCCGGCGACAATTCGGCCATGCTTCAGATCGTTCTGCTGTCCATCGCTTTTGGCATAGCCATGGTAGCCGTCGGCAGGGAAAGAGCCGACCCGGTCAAAAAATTGGTCGAGTCGCTCAACGAAATCATCCTGAAGATCATCGGATACGTGATGAAGCTGGCGCCGTTGGGCGTCATGGCGCTGATGGCCGACCTGATCGTCGGTTTCGCCGGCGACTCGGACCTGCTGCTGGCGTTGGGCTATTATGCGCTGACGGTCGTCATCGGACTATGCGTCATCCTGCTCATCTGTTATCCGCTGATCATCCGTTTTTTTACCGACATTCGGCTCCCGGACTATGTCCGCGCCGTATTGCCGGTCCAAATGCTCGCCTTTACGTCCTGCTCCAGCGCGGCCTGTCTGCCGGTCAATATCGAGCAGATGCGCAGGCTGGGACTCCCGCATAACGTGATCTCGTTCGTGCTGCCGACCGGCGTGACGGTCAACATGAACGGCACGAGCTGTTACCACGCCATCGCCACCGTTTTCGTCGCGCAGGTGATGGGCATCGAGCTTTCGCTCGCTCAGATGCTCTCGATCGTCGTGCTGACGACCGTCTCGTCGATCGGAACGCCGGGCATACCCAGCGGAGGCATGGCCGTGCTGACGCTCGTACTCGTCTCGGTCGGCATACCGGCCGAAGGAATCGCCATGATTATCGCGATGGACCGTCCGCTCGACATGCTGATTACGGCGGTGAACGTCTCGGGCGATGCGATGGCCGCATGCGTCGTCTCGCGGGGCGAACGATCCGAATCCGCCGAAACGGTTATTTCCGCTCACACGAATACAGAACAATCATGACTAACCTTAACGAGTCCAAGCGGCACAGCCGCTCCGTACGCCGTCTCGGCATGATAGCGTCCGGCCTTGCGCTGGCTCTGATCGTCCTGTGGGCCGCACGCGTGCTTGCCCCTGGCCGGATCGCATTCGTACGAACGCTCAGTCTTCCCGACAGCCTGCCCGGTTACCACGCCCTTGCAGACAGTCTCCGCGAAGGCCTGACGAACTGCCGCAATACCGTTGCTCTCAAGCTGGCGGCGCTTTCCGACCCGGCGCGAATCCCCGTTTCGGAAATACGGCCGTTCGATACGGAGGCTTTGGCTTCCGCGATACACGGCGAACGCATCGGAATCGACGGTTCGCCCGACTGGATGCAAACGCTGAAGAAGTCGCTCCGGCGTGGATTCGGGAAAACGAACGATTTGACGCTGACGTTCCGGAAGGATGCTCCCGATACGGTTCAATGTACCGTTTTTCTCGGCGAATCGATCATGACGGCCGACCGTTTCCCTCTCGGTCGCTGGCCCGTGTTTTTCGAAGAAATAGGAACCGCCGTATGGACGGCGCTGGACCCGGCCGTTGCGCTTATGGATCATTACGATCCCTGCCCGGCGGACGATTACATGGAGAAAATAAACCGGATGCGTCTGTACGAATCGGCGGACGATGCCGGATTGCTGAACGCTTCCGGCTGTTCCGATCCGCGCTCGGATCTCGTATCGGGTATCGTCTGCGAGAGCTTCGGCTATGCGGTTCAGGATACGGCCGCCCTGAACGCTGCCGCTGTCCGATACCGCCGCCTCGTGGGCTCTGACAGACGGCTCGCTGAAACGCTCGGCAGCCGGATCGACCGGATCGGAACCTATGTCGCCTCTTTAGAGGCGCCCGGCCGCGACGACGCGTTCGTCGAAAGTTTCTTGAACGAGCAGATTCGTTTGCCGGACAGTTGCCGTCAGCTGATACTCGTATACAACGACCGGCCCGACCGGGTTTCCTGCGTTTTCCGCCGTTACGAGAAAAAGAACGGACAATGGCGGGAGACTGCCTATCCGCTTCGCTCGAACGTCGGCCGGGCCGGCATCGCGCCTTACGGCGAGAAACGAGAAGGAGACGGCCGAACGCCCAGCGGAGCCTATCCGATGGGATTCGCGTTCGGATACGTGCGCGATATCGATCTGTCGTGGCCGTTCGTCGTCGTGAGCAAACAGCACTATTGGATCAGCGATCCCGAAGACCCGCTTTACAACCAGATGACGCAACAGACGCCCCGGACCGACAATTTCGAATACCTTCGCCGCGACGACGAGGTATACCGCTATGCCGCCGTGGTCGAATACAACATGCGCCCGATCGAGAAGTACAAGGGAAGCGCGATCTTCTTCCATATCGAGAGCGGCTTCGACCGCGGTACGGCCGGCTGCATCAGCGTCACCCGACGCAAAACCGTCGAGGTGCTGCAATGGTTCGATCCGCAGAAAGTCCCATACATGCTGATCGTTACGAAGCCGCAAGCTCTGCAGAACCCGGGGAGCCGATCTTTCGATTACCACTGAAAATGTGTTTGCAACGAAACGGGACGGGGCGTTACCCCTTCGAGAATCGCGTATTTGAAAACTCAATCGTACCGATTTGATTTTGCTGTCGAATTCTACCTTTCAAAAATAATTTAGGAGATATTTCTATGTCTATTCTATTCTTTGATACTTAGGATATCAAAGCAGAAAGTAATTTAAATAATATATTATCACCCTGCTAATTCCCGCCAAGAGGGATAATAACCCGAATCCACCTCGTATTTTGCGAGGTGGATTGTTTGTTTAAGTATCAAAACGAATATAAGTGGAACGATAATTTATGCTTTCCCTGCGCCGTATATTGTTACTTGTTGTTCTTCTTAATGTTCCATAACTTGGTCAAAGACTCCGTCGTTATATTGCGGAGGATAACTTTTGTTTAACGAGACAGAAGAATATTTTTTGATTCAGTTCAGCCCTTAATATTTGAATTGTTCAGTCAATCTGCAAATGATGATTGAACGTCAATAAGCTCCTTGATCTTTCCCGGAAAAAGTCTTACACTTGTCAGTGGATTATCACACCTTCTATATTCTTATCTTCGCCATACTCGAAATTGTGTTTGTTGTACGGGTGCGTAAGGATATCATAGAAAGCTTTTCCTTCAAATGTCAAACCCAATTTGCGGAAACTATCCTTGTTCTGTCCTAATCCTACAAGAATATCAAGTGTCTGTTGTGTCGAATTTTTTATAATCTCATCTCTACAAAAGCTTCTTCGAGTAACAGCTTCGCGCTGCAGTTGTGATACTTGTCAAGAGCCTTTTTTCAGTAACGCTTCATATTTCTCGGCAGCAATTTTATACTCTTTAATCGATTGCGAAAAGAATGGCAAGTATCTCCAATTTTTTGCAGGTAACTTTAATTGCGTAACAAATTCAGGACTGAATAATAAAGCCGTTTATGTCGAAATATTCATTATATCTCCCCTCTTAAAACCAAGGTGGCACGCATACTATTTCAAAACAAGCATAGAGCAAGGTTCGTTTTAGGTGACAAATTCATCCTTATAGACCTTGTAATAAAAGTAATTAAACCATGAAAAAATAAATCCTTCCTTCATAAGACTTTTTTGGCTTATTTTTGATATGTTTTCTGCAAAAACGGTTACGCTCTGGTATTTTGAATAGAACTCATTATTAACTTAAATTTTGTCAACATGAAAAGAAAAACATTTACGGTAATGATGGTGACTTTACTTTGTTCCTGTATCGCCTTCACCTCTTGTATCGGATCGTTCAAACTGAGCAATAAAGTATTGAGTTGGAACAAACAAGTTTCCAATAGCAAGTTCGTCAATGAAGTCGTCTTCTTTTGTTTCTGGGTAATACCTGTATATGAAGTAACCACAATCGCCGATGTTTTGGTCGTCAACAGCATCGAGTTTTGGAGCGGCGACAATCCTCTGGCAGAAACTGAAACAGAAAAATCCATTCACGGTAAAAAGGGGGAATATTTGGTACGGTACAAACGTAACGGCTATCGCATCGTTAATCGCAACACCAAAACCAGTGTCGATTTAATCTATGACAAAGGTACGAAGACATGGTCCGCAATGGCTAAAAACAAACCCGTAGAGTTTATGACTTTCCTTGACGACAATACGGTCAGGGTATATCTGCCTGGAGGAAAAACCATGAATGTTGAATTATCCGAATCTGGTGTAGCCACATTTAGAGAAGTCATCGAACGTGATTATGCCATGTTGCGTTAAAAACCGATAAGGACAAATTTTTGTAAAGGGGATCATTCAAGTCCCCTTTACAAAGTCTGTCCCGCCTTGTAATCTGCCGGAACCGTATGTGGATCATTCGTAATTGAAACACCCGAACGTTTAAGCGCAGTCGCAAATGAATGTCTTGCGACATAGGGGGTCAAATTGATACTAATATTTAATTCTTTGTTTATCAACTTTAAAAATAAATTTATTTTAGCAATTACTTTATGAGTGCAATTCCGTCGCTGTTGCTCTGTCGTGTGATAAAACGATAAAATCGGAAACAGATAGGGCGATTGGTCTCGACGGTTACGGACGACTATCTCCATTGCTTGAGATAACGAAGTTAATTTTATCATTTTATGCGTCTTGCGCCTTATATAGTCTTCCGCTATATTTTGCTGGGTAAGATAAGCCATGTCTACGAAATTGATTCCTCCCATATAATAGCTGAAAGCGAACAAATCGACGGCCAGTCGGACATAAGGACGATCGCTGGCATAGTTGATGATCCGAAATATTTCCGCTTTGCCGATAGCACGTTTAGCGGTCGCTCGGTGCAATTTCGACTTGAAAGGGTAGTGTTCCGACTTGGCAACCTTTCCCTCAATAGCGACATTATATACAACCGCAACGTGCGAAAACGTCGGCCTATCGTATTCTCGGAAAATTCCTGTCCACGCAACCACGATTCATAACGCTTCAGCCATGCCGTATCAATATCGGAGAAATAGATATTCAAGTGGCCGTTGAATTTTAGCAATGAATGATGGGTTTCCTGATGAGATAGGGCGTAACCTTCACGATGTTGTTTTTTTCAATCGCTGTATTTGCAACAAAAACATATCGCCAACCATCCGACAGGGCGAATAACTGTCGATTTGTTCAACCAACCTTGTTGTAGTAAACTCCCTGTGTTCACTAATCAATTCAATGACGCGCTCCGAATACTGCCTGCTTTTCTCAGCTATGACCTTTTCGATCATATCTTTGTTAGGACAGTGTCGTTGGGGCTTATTCTTATCTGAATCCCAATACTGAGGCAAAACAGATATGTCAAGGCTGACATATTTCTTTTTGCCGTTTTTGCACACCCTAAATCATTAAAGGATGCTCACCATTTGAGAGTGTTTTGGATTTGTAACACAAAACATTAATACACCTGTACCCATTGCGGAGCATGGTTTAACTCTCGGTTTAACTCTGAGTCCCAAACCACCGTACAACCGCTTCGGGAGAGGCACAAAAAAGGAGTCGCATCTCTGCAACTCCTTGATTTTCAGTGGTGCCACCACGAATCGAACGAGGGACACAAGGATTTTCAGTCCTTTGCTCTACCAACTGAGCTATGGCACCTTTTCCGTTTGACGGTGCAAAGATATACATAAAATTCAATTAAACAATATTCCGAACGAATTTTAGTTCTAGACTAAAAATTATATCTTTGCATAGTCTATACCAATGATAAAACCCGGACGCAATGAAAATAGCTCTTGCCCAACAAAATTACACGATTGGGGACTTCAAGTCGAACAAGGAAAAAATTGTCCGATGCATCGAGCAGGCCAAGTCCGAATCGGCCGATTTGGTCGTATTCTCAGAACAGGCTATCAGCGGCGCTCCGGCATACGATCTACTGAATAAAGTCACATTTTTGGAACTGTGCGAGGAGACTCTCGAAGAGATCGCGCGCTGTTGCGAAGGCATTTCCGTATTGGTCGGCATGCCGGCGCAGTGCATGAACAAGACGATCAGCGTGGCGGCTTTGATCGAGGATCGGAAAATCAAGCGGTACGTCGGGAAAAAGACGATCGAATCACGCGACGAAATGTGCCATATATCGTCGTCGAAAGGCTGCGAGTACATTAAGATTCGCGGCAAGAAGATCGCCGTCGTCGTGGGGGAGGATATCAAGACCGAGCAGGAATACGGCGAATACGCCGATCTGATCGTCAATTTGGCTCATAGTCCCTATTCGCGCGGAGTCGTTGAGAAACGCTACGACTTTTACCGTCAGATGGCTTTCATGACAGGCAAGACCATTTTGTATGTCAATAGCGTCGGCGGGCAAACGGATATTGTCTACGACGGCTCTTCGGCGGCTTTCAACAGCCGAGGAGAGGCGATCGCCCTACTGAAAAGTTTCGAGGAGGACTTTCATACAGTGGATGTGGACGGCAACGAAACGCCGAAAAAGATACCCGAGCAAAACAAAACCTATAATGTCTATCGGGCGATTAAGCTCGGCCTCGGCGATTTCTTCGTGAAAAACGGATTCAAAACGGCCTGTCTCGGCCTCTCGGGAGGTATCGATTCGGCCGTTGTTCTTTCGATGGCTGCCGAAACGCTGGGTCCCGAAAACATCCGGGTTCTATTGATGCCTTCTCAATTTTCCTCCGACCATTCGGTGGAAGACGCGCGCGAGCTGGCGGAAAATCTGGGCGTCGAATACCAGATCGTTCCGATCAACGAGACGTTCGCCGCGCTTACGGCAACGCTCGGTCCGGTCTTCGGCGAATTGCCTTTCAATGTAGCCGAGGAAAATATGCAGGCGCGCATCCGGGGCATGATGATGATGGCCATATCGAACAAGTTCGGCAACGTTCTGCTCGCCACCTCCAACAAGAGCGAGATAGCGGTCGGCTACGGCACGCTTTACGGCGATACGGTCGGCGCGCTGAGCATCATAGGAGACCTGTATAAAAGCGAGGTATACGATTTGGCCCGCTATATCAATCGTCAACGCGAGATCATCCCGCTGAACACGATCATGAAAGCGCCGTCCGCCGAGTTGCGGCTCGAGCAGAAAGATTCCGACTCGTTGCCGCCCTACGATGTGCTCGACGCCATACTGTACCGAATGATCGAAGAGGGCCAGAGCCGGGAAGAAATCATCAACGCGGGCTTCGACGAGGACGAAGTGTACAAAGTATACAATCTGGTCGTCAAAAGCGAGTTCAAACGATACCAAAGCTGTCCCACGTTACGGCTGTCGACCCGTCCGATGAGAACGGGACGCACCATGCCGCTGACTAACAAATACGGATGCTAGACGGTTTATATCAAAGAGTGAGTCGACCGTGAGCGGAGTCATTACACACAGGGGAGTCGTAACGGAAATTTTCCCCGATGCCATACAAGTCACCATTCGCAGCGAGAGCGCCTGCGGCGGTTGCCGTGTTCGGAAACAATGCGCCATGGGTGAGAGCGAAGATAAAACGCTGGCAATTCCTTCGGCACAAGCTTCCTATTTCGAAAAAGGGGAAACGGTCGAGGTCGTCACCGAGCAAGCCATGGGTATCAAAGCAGTCGTATGGGCTTATGTGCTTCCTTTTCTGTCGGTCATGACCGCCTTGCTCGTTCTGCTGCAAGCCGGAGCAGGGGAATTGGTTTCGGGATTGACGTCGCTGGGGATATTGGCGTTGTATTATTGCGTGCTTTACCTGCTCCGACACCGTCTCGAAAAGGAAATTACGTTTAAAGTCAGAAAAACATCATGAGTGAAGTGCTGTTATTCACTGTCTTGACGCTATGTATCGTCGGAGTTCTCGCGGCGGTCGTGCTCTATTTCGTCGCACAGAAATTCAAGGTCTACGAAGATCCTCGTATCGATGCCGTCGAAAGCATGCTGCCCGGAGCCAATTGCGGCGGATGCGGATATCCGGGTTGCCGGGGATTGGCCGACGCGCTGGTAGGCAGCGACGATCTGTCGTCGCTGTATTGTACGGCCGGAGGCGCCGAGACGATGAAGAGGATCGCCGAATATCTGGGGAAAGTCGCCCCGGAAAAAGAACCGGCAGTCGCGGTCGTTCGTTGCAACGGCAGTTGCGAAAAGCGTCCCCGGACCAATATATACGACGGAGCCGCCTCCTGCGCGATCGAGGCGACCCTGTACGGCGGAGAAACGGGTTGTTCGTACGGTTGCCTCGGAGGGGGCGATTGCGTGTCGGTCTGCGCTTTCGGGGCTTTGTCGATCGACCCGCGAAGCGGGTTGCCCGTTGTGAACGAAGCGCTTTGCACTGCCTGCGGCGCGTGCGTCAAGGCTTGTCCAAAAGGAATTATCGAGCTTCGCAAGAAAGGAGTGAAAGGCCGCAGGGTCTACGTCGGGTGCGTAAACAAGGACAAAGGCGCCATAGCGCGGAAAGCCTGCGCCTCTGCCTGCATCGGATGCGGCAAATGTCAGAAAACATGTTCTTTCGATGCGATTACATTACAGAACAATTTAGCATATATCGATGCGGACAAATGTCGCTTATGCCGTAAATGCGTGGAAGAATGTCCGACCGGAGCGATCCTTCAGGTCAACTTTCCGGCCCGGCCCGCTCCAAGCGGAACGGAAGTAAAGGCAAGCACATCTGCTCCATCAGTTTAGACTGCAAACCGAAATTTAACGAAATACAGTATGTTGAAGGGATTCAGCAAAGGTGGTGTTCATCCTCCCGGATTCAAGATAAGCCGAGCGGAGGCCATCGTTGAGTTACCGCCGCCTACGGTCGCCGTCATTCCGCTATCGCAACATATCGGAGCTCCGGCCGTACCGTGCGTAGCCAAGGGGGATCGTGTCGTGACGGGGCAGTTGATCGCTGCGGCCGACGGATTTGTATCGGCCAACGTCCACTCGTCGGTTTCGGGCACCGTGACAGCCGTCGGGGAAGTTCCCGATGCGGGCGGAGTCCGCCGGCCGGCTATTACGATCGCCGTCGAAGGAGACCAGTGGCTCGACATCATCGACCGAAGCGAATCTTTAGTTAAAGAATGTCATCTGACTCGCGACGAGATCATAACGCGCATTAAAAATGCAGGGATCGTCGGCATGGGGGGAGCCACTTTCCCCACGCATGTCAAGCTCTCGGTCCCCGTAGGGAAAAAAGCCGAATTTCTGATCGTCAACGGAGTGGAATGCGAACCGTTCCTGACGGCGGACCATCGCGTCATGCTGGAGAGGGGAGCCGAAATGCTCGTCGGAACCGACATTCTGTCCCGGGCTCTCGGAGTCGACAAGGCTTACATAGGCATAGAGAACAACAAGCCCGACGCGATCGAGCATCTGCGACAACTGAGCGCTGGTTATCCGGATATCGAAGTCGTCCCGCTGCGAGTACGTTATCCGCAGGGGGGAGAAAAACAACTGATCGAGGCCGTACTGGGCCGCGAAGTACCTTCAGGAGGCCTGCCGATCGACGTGGGGGCCGTCGTGCAAAATGCGGGTACGACCTTGGCCGTATACGAGGCAGTGCAGAAGAACAAGCCGCTGATCGAACGCGTCGTGACCGTTACCGGCCGGGCAATGTCCCATACGGCGAACCTGAAGGTCAGGATCGGCACGCCGATCTCGTCGCTGATCGAATACGGCGGAGGAATGCCCGAGGACACCGGCAAGATCGTGAACGGAGGCCCGATGATGGGCCGGGCCGTAGCCAATCCGGAAGCTCCCGTCACCAAAGGAACGTCCGGTATTCTGCTGATCCGTCGCAAGGGCTCCGTGAGAAAAACGCCGCAAAGTTGCATCAAGTGTGCCAAATGCGTCGGCGTATGCCCCATGGGACTCGAACCTTACTTGATGTACGGGTTCGCCCGCCGGTTACGCTACGAGGAGCTCGAAGCGGCCCATGTCACGGATTGCATAGAGTGCGGTTGCTGTTCTTACACCTGTCCTGCCTACCTGCCGCTGCTGGACTATATCCGGCTGGGTAAGTCGGAAGTGGCCAAAATTCTCCGGGCGCGAAAAGCCCGATAGGTTAGGGGACCGGCAAAAACGGATTGCGCAAACAAGAAGAACCAAGCATATATTCATGGAGAAAAAACTAATCGTATCCCCGTCGCCTCATATACACGGAGCCATGACGACCCGCCGGCTGATGAAGGACGTGGTGATCGCGCTGATTCCTGCGCTGATCGTCGCTATGATCGTCTACGGGACGAGCGCCCTGATCGTGACGGGAGTGTCGGTGGCAGCCTGCGTAGCGTTCGAGTATCTGATCCAACGCTTCATGCTGAAAGGCCCCGTCACCATCGGCGACTACTCGGCCGTCGTGACGGGCCTGTTGCTCGGATTCAACCTGCCCAGCTCGCTTCCTATCTGGATCGTGCTGATCGGCGCTTTGGTAGCCGTCGGAGTAGGAAAAATGTCATTCGGAGGGTTGGGAAGAAATCCGTTCAATCCGGCGCTCGTGGGACGGGTTTTCCTGCTGATCTCGTTTCCCGCTCAAATGACCAGTTATGTGACTCCGTCCGGAGTCGACTCGCTGTCCGGAGCTTCGATTCCGGTAGAGATCAGCGCCGAGATGAGCGTCGATGCCGTATCGGGACCGACGCTGCTCGGCTATGTAAAAGAAGCGCTTGCCGGCGGTCAGACGACGGCCGATCTGACGGACCGTCTGAATTCTTACGGAGACATGCTGCTGGGCTTCCGCAGCGGGTCGCTGGGCGAGATAGCGGCTTTGGCATTGCTGCTCGGCGGCATCTACTTGCTTTGCCGCCGGGTCATCACCTGGCATATCCCGGTAGCCGTGCTCGGATCGATGGCCGTTTTCTCCGGCATTCTATGGGTTGCCGATCCTCTGCACTACATGAATCCGCTCTTCCATCTGCTGACGGGAGGCGCTTTGCTCGGCGCCCTGTTCATGGCCACCGATTACGTAACCTCGCCGATGACGTCGCGGGGCATGCTGATCTACGGAGCGGGGATCGGGATCATCACGATTCTGATCCGCGTATGGGGCGCCTATCCGGAAGGCATGTCTTTCGCTATTCTGATTATGAACGCCGTCGTGCCGCTGATCAACAAGTATGTCAAGCCGAAGCGCTTCGGAGCCGCTGCGGTCCGGTAACATTCAAAGAATACGAATATGGAGAGTTCGTTGAAAAATATGGTTCTTACGCTGCTGGCCATCACCTTCGTTTCGGCGGCGGCCGTGGGAACGATCTACGAGATCACCCAAGAGCCCATCGCCGCAGCCAAGAGCGCGAAGATCGGCAGTGCGGTCGCGCTGGTCGTGCCGCCGTTCGACAACAATCCGGACGAGACGAAAACGATCGACTCGCTGGACGGCAAGACCGTTACGGTCTATACGGCCCTGTCGGGACAGGACACGGTCGGATATGCGATCGAGACATTTTCCAACAGCGGATTCGGCGGTGAAATCCGCCTGATGGTAGGATTCCTTCCCGACGGTACGATTCACCGGGTCGAAACGCTGTCCCACAACGAGACGCCCGGACTCGGCGACAAGATCGACCGCAGCAAGTCGGACTTCTCGGTCCAGTTCGAGGGGAAGAATCCCCGAACGTTCCGGCTGGCCGTCCGAAAGGACGGAGGCGATGTAGACGCTATCACGGCCTCTACGATCTCATCGCGGGCATATGCCGACGCGCTGACGCGCGCCTATCATGTTTTCGAGTCGATACATCAAACGGGAACGAGCCATGAGTAAACTGCAAATTCTGATCAAGGGTCTGATTCGGGAAAATCCGACTTTCGTGCTGCTGCTCGGCATGTGCCCGACGCTCGGCACGACCACTTCGGCCCTGAACGGCATGGGCATGGGAGCGGCCACGCTGTTCGTCCTGACGTTGTCGAACATCGTCATATCGATGATCAAAAACGTCGTCCCGGACAAGGTACGCATTCCGGCTTTCATCGTCGTGATCGCATCGTTCGTCACGGTGGTCCAGCTCTGTATGGAGGCTTACATGCCCGATCTGTACAAGACATTGGGCGTTTACATCCCTCTGATCGTCGTCAACTGCATCATTTTGGGGCGCGCCGAAGCGTTCGCCTCGAAAAACGGAGTGCTCGACTCGGCATTGGACGGTTTGGGCATCGGCCTGGGTTTCACGCTGTCGCTGACGCTCCTCGGAGCCGTCCGAGAACTGCTGGGAGCCGGAGCGATTTTCGGCCATAAACTCATCGCGGGCGACGGCATGCTGGTCTTCATTCTGGCTCCCGGAGCGTTCATCGCGCTGGCCTACCTGATGACGATTTTCAACAAACTGACGGCTAAACACAAACAAGGATAGTCATGGAATATTTCGTCATAATCATAGCCTCCATTTTCGTCAATAACGTCGTCCTGTCGCAGTTTTTGGGCATCTGCCCGTTCTTGGGCGTGTCGAGCAGGGTAAGTACCTCCGTGGGCATGGGGGCGGCCGTCACGTTCGTCATGGCCATTTCGTCGGTAGTGGCCTATCTGATCCAATACTACGTGCTCGTACCGCTGCATATCGAGTACATGCAGACGATTATTTTCATTCTGGTGATCGCCGCGCTGGTACAGATGGTCGAAATCGTCCTCAAGAAGCTCAGTCCCGCGCTCTATCAGGCTCTGGGCATTTTCCTGCCGCTGATCACGACCAACTGCGCCGTATTGGGCATCGCTATCCTGCTCGTCCAAAAAGAGTACAATCTGGGCGAATCGGTCGTCTTCGCGACGGCCACGGCGATCGGATTCTCGCTGGCTTTGGTGCTGTTTGCCGGTTTGCGCGAGCGGCTCGAGATGGAAGATATTCCCGCCGCGATGAAAGGGATGCCGATCGCCTTGCTCACCGCAGGCATACTGGCTATGGCGTTCATGGGATTTTCCGGCTTGGTCAGATAGCGCTTCGATTCAGGGAACGGATATTGTTACGGGCACAAAAGCGAATCGCTTCCTGTGCCCGTAACATTTTGCGTCGAATTTGCGTTATCTTTAAAGTGTAGATTGCGTCCGATGGGGAAACTCGCTCCGATCATATTGGCTATCCTGCTGTTTTGCCCGCACGCCCGGGCGAACAGCGGGACGGATATGCCTGCGGCAGCCGACACCGTCGCCGACGAAAAGAAAAGGAGCGGATTGTCCCGGCTGATACAAAACACGATTTCGGCCCCTAAACGCGACCGACAGGCCGAGCTGGAAGCCGCCCGGAAAGATATGGAGTATTTCAGTCGGTACGATGGGAAAACGATCGGGCAAGTCGTCATCGTCCGCAACAACGTCTTCGACCGCGATACCGAGCGATGGGGCGAGCGGAAAGTCAACGCCATCCACAGGCTTACCCGCGAAAGCCAGATACGCAAGGACCTGTTCATCCGGCCGGGAGATGTCTTCGACGCAGCCACGATCATACGGAACCGGCGACTGATTCGCTCGCGGGACTACATATCGGACGTGAGTATCGAAGCCGTTCCGGCCGATGCGGACACCTCGACGGTCGATCTGATCGTCACCACGCGCGACAAATGGACGATCAGCCTCGACGCCGAGGTCAGCAGTAACGGCAACTCGTTCGTGAAACTGTACGACGACAACATACTGGGCTGGGGACACATGTTCGCGATAAGTACCTATATCAACTACAAGAACGGCCATTACGGAGGAAACGTATTCGAGTACGAGAATCCGAATATCATGGGAACCTTTTTCAGCGGCCGCCTGATCGCCGGGCACGGTTTCGACCATACGGACTACGGAGCCGAGATAAAAAAGGAATTCATCCGGCCGACCGACTACGGAGCCGGAGCCTCCTTCTACTACCAAAAAGAGCCTATCGGCATCTATCCGCTCGACAGCACCGTGCAGAGTCGGGACAGGGAGTGGAACCTATGGTTCGGCAAATCCCGCTATATCAGGGGGCTGAACAGCAGCTTTTTTTTTACGGGCCGCTACAACGACCTGCGGTTTACCCAGCGACCGGATGTCGCCGACACGCTGAACCCGTACTTTCACAACAAGCGGTCGGTTCTGCTGAGCGTCGGACTGTACCGCGAGCGATTCCGTACGTCCAGTCTGATCTACGGCTACGGCGTCAACGAGGATATCGCCTACGGATTCCGGTTCACGCTGACCGGCGGCCACACATGGGGCGAATTCGGAAACCGGTGGTACGTCGGGGGAGATTTCAGCGCGGGTTACTTCACCTCGTTCGGCTACATGCGCTGGAGCATCGAATTGGGCAGCTACATCAACACGCGGGACGGGAAGTTCTACCGCACGGCCTTGGTCTCCAATATCAACTATTTCTCCAATCTGCTGGGAACAGGGCGCTACAAGGTCCGGCAGTTCCTGAATTTCAATTACACCCGAGGCTGGAACCGGCTCGACGGGTTCCGCGAGAGCATCGGCTTCGTCGACGAGGCGCGCCTGCGCGGACTGAGAGAGAATGTCTACGGCTGTCATCGCCTGGTCGGAACCTCGGAAACCGTCGTTTTCACGCCGTGGAAGATTCACGAATTCCGTTTCGCGATGTACGGATTCGCCGATTTGGGCCTGATCGGCAACGACATGAATCTGTTCGGCAACCGTTTTTTCTCGACGATAGGGGTAGGCGTGCGGATCAAGAACGAAAATCTCGTATTCGGCACGATCAATATCCGGTTGGGCATAGCCCTCAGCGGAGACGGGTTCAGGAAGGCCGACTATTTCCATATCAGCAGCGAGCAGCGTAAAGATCCGCTCCGTTACATCCCCGAGCAAGCCGCCCCTGTCGACTACCGATAGGAAACCCGCGCTCGACAGGACGATCGCATGGCCTCGGCTTCTCCCGGAAATCCGAACCGTAGCAGTTGTCTAAAAGCACAACGGAGCGTCGAGACACGCCGCCTTCAGGACAGCAGGATCAGGCTGAGAGCCATCACGGCCATGCCGCTCAACAGACCGTAAATCGCTATATGAGGCTGGCCGTACTCCCGCGCGGCAGGCAGCAGCTCGTCCAGCGAAATGAAGACCATGATGCCGGCGACGGCGGCGAACACGCAGTTCAGCAGCACGGGAGACATGAAAGGCATCAGCACGAGGTAGGCTGCCAACGCGCCGACCGGCTCGGATATTCCCGACAAAAACGAGTACCAGAACGCCTTCTTGCGGCTGCCGGTCGCATAATAGACGGGGACAGAGACAGCGATCCCTTCCGGAATGTTGTGAATCGCTATGGCGGCGGCGATAGCGAGACCTATCTCGGTCGAATCGACCGAAGCCATAAATGTGGCTATTCCCTCCGGAAAATTGTGAATGCCCACGACCAGCGCCGTCAGCAATCCCGTGCGCATCATTCTGTGCCGGGGCGGCACGGGAGCGTCCAAATTCTCCACGCTCTTGAATTCATGCGGATTCTCGGCCGAAGGGACGATCCGGTCGATCAGGGCCGACAGCAACATACCTCCGAAAAAAGCGAGCGCACAGACCGACATGCCTCCGCGCACGCCCAGTATCTCCTCCAGCGAGATCTGGGCACCGTGCAGTATTTCGACGAACGACACGTAGATCATCACCCCGGCCGATACGCCGAGCGAGAAGGAAAGGAATTTCCGGTTCGTATGATTCGCGAAAAACGCGATCGCACTGCCGATGCCCGTAGCCAGACCGGCCCCGAGCGTCAGCAGGAACGCGTATAGCATAGGCGCTTCCATCGCGCTTTAGTTCGTCTTGAAAGGCCGGCTGACCTGCGAAAGCTCCTCGTTGGCGCGCTCGATCTTCCGGGCGAGGTCCTGTTTGAAGGCGATCAGTTTGCGCATCAGAGCCTCGTCTCCGGCAGCCAGAATCTGAACGGCCAGAATCGCGGCGTTACGCGCCCCGTCCAGCGCCATGGTCGCCACGGGAATACCCGAGGGCATCTGCAAAATCGACAGGATACTGTCCCAGCCGTCGATCGAGTTGGACGACTTGATCGGCACGCCGATTACGGGAACCGGCGTATGGGCGGCTATCACGCCGGGCAGGTGGGCCGCTCCGCCGGCTCCGGCGATAATCGCTCGGATACCTCTCCGGTGAGCGTTCTTGGCGAAATCGGCGACCATTTCGGGCACCCGGTGCGCCGACAAGGCGTTGATCTCGTAGGGAATCTCCATTTCGTCGAGAAAAGCGGCGGCAGCCTCCATGACTTTCATGTCGGAAGTGCTGCCCATGATGATACTGACTTTCGGTGTCATTGCGTTATGGCGTTTGATTATTCTGCGATTCGTATTACTTTTGCGCAAAGATAAGGAAGAAACCCGCGAATACCGCAACGGGACGGCGCAAATTTTCAGACGATCTTCCCATTAATCCGTTCGCCCATGAAAACGATCCGGCTTCACGACAAAAATTTCAGGCTCGCCATACCCAACGGGCGTATCTGCGATGCGATCGGCCGGGTCGCCGACCGTATCAATAAGGATTATGCCGGACGAGAGACGCCGCTTTTCGTCGGCGTGCTCAACGGTTCGTTCATGTTCATGGCCGAGCTGATGCAACGCATCACGCTGGACTGCGAAGCGTCTTTCGTCAAAATCGCCTCGTACAGAGGCACCGCTTCGACCGGGAAAGTACATGAATTGATCGGGCTGAGCGCCGATATTCGCGGACGGCACGTCGTCATCGTCGAGGACATCGTCGATACGGGCGCCAGCATCGAGCACACGGTGAACCTGCTCAAGGCGAAGGCTCCCGCGAGCATCGCCGTCGCCACGCTGCTGTTCAAGCCGGAAGTGTACCGCAAGGAGATCGGGATCGATTACTGTGCGCTGAAAGTTTCCGACCGCTTCCTTGTCGGGTTCGGGCTCGACTACGATCAGTTGGGACGCAATCTGAAAGATATTTACGAGGCAACCGATGAATAACGATCCGTTTTGCGGGGGCAGGAAACTGCCGCTCGTCGAAGATTTCTATACGATACAAGGCGAAGGCTTCCACGCCGGCAAGCCGGCTTATTTCATCCGTTTGGGCGGATGCGACGTGGGATGCCGCTGGTGCGACGCCAAAATGACGTGGAATCCCCGGCTCTACCCGCCGGTCGAAGTCGATTCGATCGTCGAGAGGGCCTGCAGCTATCCGGCGCAGGCCATCGTCATTACGGGAGGGGAGCCCTCGCTCTATCCGCTGGACTATCTGACGGAGCGGCTGACGGAACGGGGTCTCGAAATATTCCTCGAAACCTCGGGTGCGCACGAACTGACAGGCCGTTTCGACTGGATCTGCCTCTCCCCCAAAAGACAACAGCCCCCCGTAGACAGTATTTATCCGAGAGCCCACGAACTGAAAGTGATCGTCGAAAGCGAGGAAGACTTCCGATGGGCCGAGACCAACGCCGCCCGGGTAGCCGCCGGGTGCAGACTGTACCTGCAACCCGAATGGAGCCGTTACGACCGGATCGTCGGGCCGGTCGTCGAATACGCCAAGGCGAATCCCCGATGGAACATCTCCGTACAGGCCCACAAATTCATGCGGATTCCTTGACAGCCGATCGCCTGCTGCGCCGCATATCGAGGAAATAATCCGCCAGCGAGGCCGTCAGCGCCAGCGAAGGCAGAAAGACGGGCATCGTGTAACGCCACGCCGTATTGGGCGAAGCCAGAGCGGAGGCTCCCAGATAGACCACGACGAAAGCCGCCAGCATCAACAGGAGTTGCCTCCTTTTCCGGTCCGCTCTTCCGAGCGATTTCCATGCTATCGCCAAACAAGCCAGACTAAGGCCCAGCGCGCTCCAATAAACGTAGTGCATAGCCCTGCGTACCGGATTCAGCGCTGCGAAAACCCGATGAGCGTGTTCGTAGCGTTCGGCCGTCAGCCCGTAGTAGTCGCGGTACATCGGCTCGTTCTCCAGTGCGAAACGTTCCTCGGTAATATCCATCGGCCGGAACAGACTGGCGACCGACGGCCAAAGGAAACGCTCGACATATAACATGGGGTAATGTCGGATCAACTCGCGGGCGTATTCGCCGTACAGCACGCCCAAGGCGACCCATGCGTTCGCATAGGGTCGTCCGGTCGTTTTCACCACATGAAACAGGAAATACTTGTAAGGCAACTTGTTATCCCACATGCAAAATGTTTCGAGCATATTCCGCTCGCTGAACACCGAGTCGGGACAAGTCCGCATGAACGCATGCAGCGTCTGCAAATCCTGCGACGCGAAACTTTCCGGCGTGAGCTCCCGATTGGCTTCCGGAATCAGCACCGAAGCATTGTTGAGCAGCTGCCACCCGCTGAATGCCGAGAAGGTGTCGACGCCGGTCTGCTGCATGTATGTGCGCTTGGCCGACATATAAAGCAATCCGAAGACCAGCACCGGAAGGGCCATGTACCCCACGCGGGTCCGGACCGAGCCGGACGGCATGGACCAGACGGCCAAAAGCGTGATCGGCAGATAGAACATGCCGGCATAACGCACCTCGTAGAGCACTGCAAAAACGGACAGATGCCATATCAGCCACATCGGATTCCGGCTGCAGGCGACCCAAAGAACCGTCGTAACGAAAAGGACCGTCAGCGTATGGAACAGGCTGTCGCTCATCAGAAAGTTGGTGCAGAACAGCAGCCGGGGCGCCGCGACGGCGAAAAGGCAAAAGATTCCGAATATCCGCCGGTCGCGTATTTCCAGCAGGTATTTGGCCGAAAACAGCAGCCACAGCGTCGAAAGCGCGTGGATCGCATAGGAAAAGACAAAAACGAAAGTCAGGCTCGGAGAGATTCCGTGCAGCAGGCCGAGATACTGCGAATAGCCCATCGGACGGTAGACATTGAACGTACCGCTCGCGGCCGAGTTCACGTAGGACCCCGAGTCGGGAAAAACGAAAGGGGTGGGATAGAGCAGATGCAGAGCAACCCCCAGCGCGAGCAGAACAGCGGCCCATATGCCGAGCTCGACGCGCTGCGGTTTTTTCTTCATAAAATCGATGAATGCCCGGAAAGTCTTGGTTTCTCCGGTCCGAATCCGTCTTGTCATGTATTCCGATTTTTCAATTGACGCTCAAAGGCTGCCCGCTCGTTGTGCGAGATCGTGTCGAGAATCACCCCGCACAGGAAAACCATCACGGAGATGCCGAAAAGCCCGCTGGCCAAAACGGCCGACGGCACCTTGTACACGAAATGGAAGCGGACGTATTCGATCACTACCGGCACGCCGACCGCGATCGCGAACAGCGCCAGCAACAACGCCGCCCACGAGAAAAAGGCCAGCGGCCGATAATGACGGTACATGTTGAAAATGCACAACAGCACTTTCGCTCCGTCGCGGAACGTGCTGAGCTTCGAGAAGCTCCCTTCGGGGCGCTCGGTAAAATCGATCGGCACCTCGACGATCCGCATGTGATGGCTCAGCGCGAAAATGGTCATCTCGGTTTCCAGCTGAAACCCGCCGCTCAGGGCTGGGAAATTTTTCACGAAGCGGCGGCTGAACGCCCGGTAGCCGGTCATGATGTCGGAGAGCGAGGTCCCGAAGAAGCGGTTTACGGCGGACCGGACCAGATTGTTCCCCAGCGAATGGAAATTCCGGCGGTTCTCCCGCTCGTACGAACCGTTCGACAGCCGGTCGCCGATCACCATGTCCGCCCGGCCGTCGAGCACGGGCTGCAAAACCCGCATCAATGCCTCGGCCGGATACGTATCGTCTCCGTCCACCATGACATAGGCGTCGGCATCGATGTCGCGAAACATGCTGCGGACGACGTTACCTTTGCCTTGGGCGGGTTCGGCGACGACGCGGGCTCCGGCCCCGAGCGCCTCGCGGGCCGTCCCGTCCGTCGAATTGTTGTCGTAGACGTAAATTTCCATTTCCGGCAGGCAACGGCGGAAATCGGACACGACCTTGGCTACGGTCGCCTCCTCGTTGTAACAGGGAATCAGCAGGCAGATTTTTTTCATTCGGATATCGGTTTACGGGTATCGGAACCCTCAGACCGCCTTCCCGCCCCGCCGGTCAGCGAATAGCGGACCATCAGGTAGTTGATCGGAACGGCAACCGGCCAGACGAGCAGGGGAGCCACGTATTCCGAGACTCCGAGCCGGACATACAGATTGAGCAGACCGATGCTCAACAGATAATTGACCGCATGAGCTCCGCAGAAACGAAGCCCGCGACCGGCGGAAAGTCCGGTTCGGAACGTAAACCGGCTCGAGGCGACGAAATTGAACGCGAGGCTCAGCGCGACGCCTACGGTAAAGGCCAGATTATAATTCACGCTCAGGGCCGTCAACGCATAATAGGTTCCGAAATGAACAACCGTAGCCGTGCCTCCGACCAGCACATGCCGGACGATCGCGTATTTTCCTATCCATGTTCCGATCGTCGTCGGTCGAGCGTCACTTGAGCAAATAGATCGTTTCATCCTCGCGTTTCATCAGATAGTGTTCCCGCGCGTACTGCTCCAGAAACCGGTCGTCCTTGAGGTTCTCCAGAATCGTGCTGTCCTCGGTGATCTTATTCTGATAATAGTCCTTTTGCGCCTCCAACTCGTTGATCTTCTGCTTGAGACGCCATGCCTCGATCAGGTTGTTCTTGTCGAATACCGTTATCACCAGTATGAACACGGCGATCGTAATCAGCCACAGGCGCCTGTCCTTGAAGAATTTTCCGAGAATCATCCGAGTCAGCGGTTTTTACAAAAATAGCGTTTATGCGACAAAAGCCTATTTCCAGAACCTGTAAAAATGATGAACGGGACCGTGCCCGCACCCGGTCCGATACTCGCGCCCGGCCATGATCGCCCCATGCACATAGTCCTCCGCACGACGGACGGCCTCCGGCAACTCGTGCCCCTGCGCGAGAAACGACGCGACGGCCGAGGAGAGCGTACAGCCCGTGCCGTGCGTGTTCGGCGTGTCGATCCGCTCGTAGCGGTAACGCTGTTCGACGCCGTCCGCCGTGTACAGGTATTCGGTCAGTTCGGCTCCTTGCAAATGCCCGGCCTTGAGCAGCACTCCGCGCGCGCCCTTCTCTACGAGCCGGCCGGCAGCACGAGGGAAGTCGTCTTCGGAGCGAATTTTCAGTCCGGTCAGATACTCAGCTTCCGGAATATTCGGCGTTACGAGAGCCGCCAGCGGGAAAATATGGCGCAATATCGCCTCGACGGCCGACTCGGCGACCAAGCGATCTCCCGACGTAGCGATCATCACGGGATCCATCACGACATGCCGGACCCCGTACTTCCGGATCAGGCGGGCCGTCTCGGCGATTATCTCCTCCGAGGGAAGCATCCCCAGTTTCACCGCATCGACCCCTATGTCTTCCAGCACGGCATCGATCTGTCCTGCGACTACGTCTGCCGGAACGGCATACACTCCGCGTACGCCCTGCGTATTCTGAACCGTCACGGCCGTTATGGCGGTCATGCCGTAGCAGCCGCAGGCCGCGATCGTTTTCAGATCGGCCTGAATGCCGGCTCCGCCTCCGCTGTCCGAGCCGGCGACCGAAAGTACCCTTTTGAATCGTTCCATAGCGCGAATGTACGAATTTGCGGTCGTTTTCAGAAATGGCGGAATCCCTGCCAACGCGGACGGATCGCGCGGCCGTTCTCTTTCCACCGGATACCGCTACCTTCGATTATCCGGCCGATCTCGTAAAGCGGAGTCCCGAACCTCTGCGCGTACCGCTCGATCAGCGCGTCCGCTTCATCGGGATCGGTCGTCAACAGCAAACGGTAGTCCTCTCCGCCCGTTACGGCCAGTTCGACCGTCGTACGGGTCGGTATGCGCTCGACGGAAATCTCCGCTCCGGCCCCCGAAGCCTTCAGTATATGTCCCAGATCCGAAGCCAACCCGTCGGAAAGGTCCATCATCGCTCGGACGGCCCGCTGCTTTCCGAGCCAAGCGCCTTCGCGCACGTACGGTTTCGGGTCGAGATGAGCCGAGACAAACTCCGTTCCGAGCCTGCCTTCCCGAAGATCGGCTAGCCCCTGAGCCGAATCGCCCAGCGTACCCGTGACGAAAATCCGGTCTCCGGGACGAGCCGAAGCGCGGCGTTTGATCTCGCTGTCGGGCACGCGCCCGACAGCCGTCACGCTAATCGCGAGCTTCCCCGGCGAAGCGGTCGTGTCCCCTCCGAGCAACGGAACGAAAAACTCGGACGACAAGCTGCAATAGCCGTCCAAAAACCGCTCGACCCATTCGACCTCCGTGTCCGGAGGCAAGGCGATCGAAAGAAAAGAAGCCGCCGGAGCGGCCCCCATGGCCGCTATATCGCTCAGATTTACGGCAAGGGATTTGCGTCCCAAACGATAGGGATCGGTCGTGCACAGGCGGAAATGCACCTCTTCGATCAGCATGTCGGTCGTCACGACCAGCGACGTGCCGTCGCCGCAGGGCATCACCGCGCAGTCGTCCCCGATACCCTCGTACCCGGCGGCGGAAACAGAAGCGAATTTTTCCCGGATCAGGCCGATCAGGCCGAATTCGCCCAATTCGTTCAGTTGCATGGGAACGTTTTCAAATGGTTAATTTATCGCAAAAATATGCTAATTATTCGATTCGCTGATGTATTTTTGCAATGAATTTCGCAAACGGCTCAGGCCGCCTAAAAAGAAGATCCCATGAAACTGCTGATCATAAACGGTCCCAATCTGAATCTGCTCGGACAACGCGAAAAAGGCATCTACGGAGAACGGACGTTCGAGTCCTATCTGGAAGAACTGCGCGGACGATTCCCCGGGGTGACGATCGACTGCTACCAGTCCAACATCGAAGGCGAGATCGTCGACCGGCTCCACGCCTCGCAGGACGTCTACGACGGAGTCGTGATCAATGCCGGAGCCTATACCCATACCTCGATCGCAATCGCCGATGCGATCGGAGGCATCCGCACGCCGGTGGTCGAGGTGCACATCTCCTGTATTCTGGCCCGGGAGGAGTACCGCCACGTCTCGCTGATCGCGCCCAAATGCAAGGGGTCGGTCATGGGCTTCGGACTCGACTCGTACCGGCTCGGTCTGCTCAGTTTCATGGAATGAACCGTCTCCGGCCGCCGGCGCGCCCGGAACAGACAAACGGAAATCGAAAGCTATGGATAAAAGAACCAAAATAATCGCCACGATCTCGGACAAGCGCTGCGAGGTAGAGTTCATCCGCTCCCTGTACGAGGCCGGCATGAACGCCGTGCGCATCAACACGGCTCACGTCACGACCCGCAGCGCGGCGACGATCGTCGAAAACGTCCGCCGCGTCTCCGAGAAGATCGCTATCATCATCGACACCAAAGGACCCGAAATCCGCCTGACCGGCATGGCCGCCGGCTTCGAGAGCGGCATTCCCATCGAAAAGGGACAGCTTGTCCGGATGAAGGGCACGGCCGAAGACCGTCCGTCGAGCGATCAAACGATATATCTGAACGATCCGACGATATACGATGCGGTTCCGACCGGATCGATCATCCTGATAGACGACGGCGAACTCGAACTGCAAGTGGTCGACAAAGCCGATGACGAGCTGGTCTGCGAGGTGCATAACGGCGGCGTAATCAAACCCCGCAAGAGCGTGAACATTCCCGGCGTACCGATCGACCTTCCCTCGGTGACGGACAAGGACCACGAGTTCATCAATTGGGCGATCGACATGGATATCGACTTCATCGCCCACTCGTTCGTCCGGAAAAAGTCGGACGTTCTGGCCGTCAAGAAGATACTCAAGGACCGCAACAGCTCGATCAAAATCATCTCGAAAATCGAGAACAGCGAAGGCGTAGACAATATCGACGAGATACTCGACGAGACGTACGGTATCATGGTCGCCCGGGGCGATCTGGGCGTCGAGATTCCGGCCGAGCGGATTCCGGTCACGCAGCGGCTGCTCGTCAAGAAGTGCATCGAGAGCAAAAAGCCCGTCATCATCGCCACGCAGATGCTTCATACGATGATCGAGCATCCGAGGCCGACCCGGGCCGAAATCAGCGACGTGGCCAATGCGATCTATCAGCGGGTGGACGCCGTGATGCTGAGCGGTGAAACGGCCAACGGGCTCTATCCGGTCGAGGCCGTCGCCACGATGGCCCGCGTAGCGCGAGAGATCGAGAACGACGAAGTGAACAACGGTCCGAACATCGATATGAATCTGGTGCGCATCAACAACGAAATCACGGCTCAGCTCGCGCGCTCCGCCGTACGGGCTTCGATCAACCTGCGCGTCAAGGCGATCGTCATCGACACGCTGTCGGGCCGTACCGGACGCTACGTAGCGGCGTTCCGGGGGCAGATGCCGGTCTATGCCGTCTGCTACCGCAAGAGCACGATGCGTCAACTGGCTCTCTCGTACGGCGTCCATGCGATCTATTGCGAGCCTTCCGTCAGCCGCGAAGGCTTCTTGTTGAACATACTCTACTATCTCGAAGACCGGAAATGGCTCTCCAAGGAAGACCTGATCGTCGTATTGGGCGGCAGCTTCGGAGCGGCTACAGGCGCGTCTTTCCTCGAAATAGGAAACGTGCTGAATCTGGAGCACAAAGCCCTGAGTCAATACAATGCTTACAGAAAGGATTGATTGCCGGAGGAAGATTCTGCGATACGAGCGAAGCGCGCCTCTGCCTCGAGCATAGGCGCGCTTTTTATGGAAAATCATACGGAATAAGCAGTTCCGGTATCGGACAGCCGAAACAGCGGAGCGACTCTTCGGGAGACTGCCCGACTTCAGACCGGCAAGCCGATTTCCGAAAGAGCCCTCTATTCATAAATTTTCGGACGCTCCTCTCCGCGCAGCACGCGCAGCGCATTCTCGGCCAATGCGCCCATCTCGTCCTCGCCCGGCATGACGACAACGGGCGCGACGAACGCCGTCCGCCGGCGGATCAGATCGCAGACCGTTTCGCTATAAGCGATACCGCCGGTCAGCAGCACCGCATCGACCCGGCCTTCGAGCACGGCAGCCATCGCGCCGATCTGCTTGGCCACCTGATAGGCCATAGCTTCGATCACTCGGCGGCAATCGTCGTCGCCGGCCTTCATCCGCTCGACGATCTCGCGCACGCTGTTCGAACCGACCCACGCAGACAATCCTCCCCGACCGCATATCATTCGGCGCACCTCTTCGGCCGAAAATTTCCCGCCGAAGCAAAGATCGGCCAACTGTCCGGCGGGAAGCGATCCGGAACGATCCGGAGAGAGTGCGCCGTCGCCGTCCAGCGCATTGTTCACGTCGACGACCCGCCCCCGGCGATGAGCGCCGACCGATATACCGCCGCCCATGTGCGCGACGATCAGATTCATATCTTCGTATGCCCGGCCGTTTTCCCGTGCATAGCGCCGGCCTGTCGCCTTCTGATTCAGCGCATGGAAAATCGACACGCGCCGGAAAAGCGGATGGCCGGCCACGCGCGCCACGTCGTCCAGCTCGTCGACGACGACCGGGTCTGCGATGAATGCCCGCGCTCCGGGAATACGCGATGCGATATCGGCCGCGATCAACCCGCCTAGATTCGAGGCATGCTCGCCCTGCGGAGCATGGCCCAAGTCGCGCCGCAGCGCGTCGTTTACCTCGTAGACTCCCGACTCGATCGGCTTGACCAAGCCTCCCCGGCCGATCACGGCCGAGAGCGAAGCGAACTCGACGCCCTCCTCCCGCAGAGCCTCCAGAACCAGATCGCGCCGAAAGCCGAACTGGTCCGCAACGCTCGCATAAGGCTTCAGCTCGTCGGCCGAGTGCCGTATCGTGCGGGACACGCGCTCGCGCAGATCGTCGTAAACCGACACTTTGGTCGACGTGGCCCCCGGATTGACGACCAGTATGACATATTGCCTATCCATTGCTTCTTTCTGCCGGGTAATTAATCGGCGGACAAAGCGGCCAGCGCGATCGAATAGAGCTTCGACTCGGGCGAGTCGCCGCGCGAGGTCAATACGCACGGGCACCGCGTTCCTACGACCATACCGGCCAACCGGGCGCCGCACAGCTTGGTCGCCGCCTTGAAGAAGGCATTGGCCGCATCCAGATTCGGAAACAGCAGGCAGTCGGCATCGCCCGCGACGGAACTCGTCAGCCTTTTGGTCTCGGCCGCTTCGCGAACGAGCGCGACGTCGACCGCCAGCGGACCGTCGACCAACGCATCGCCCAGCTGTCCCCGGTCGCCCATTTTGGCGAGTATCGCCGCATCGACCGACGACTGTATGCCGGGCAACATCTGCTCGCTCGGTGCGATGACGGCCAATTTCGGAGTCCGGATGCCGAGCGTCCGGGACGTTCCGATCAGATACTTGGCGATACGGATTTTCTGATTCATATCGGGGTAGGGTATCACCGCCACGTCCGACACGAGCAACAGCTTGTGATACATAGGCAATTCCAGTACGGCGACATGGCTCAGCACGCCTTTGGGCGGCAGCAGTCCGAAATCTTTGTTCAGAATACCGCGCATGTACTTGTCCGTCGACACGAGCCCTTTCATCAGCACGTCGGCCATCGAATCGCGTATCATTCGCACCGCGGTCTCGACGCAAACAGTATCATTTTTTTCGTCTACGATCGAAAACTTCTCCGGGTCGATCCCGTCGGCCATGCAGACTTTGACAATCTGCTCCCTGTCGCCGATCAGAATAGCTTCGACGATACCCATGTCCGTAGCGGCATTCACGGCCTCGAGCGTGTGCGAATCTTGGGCGTAAGCCACTGCCAGCTTCTTCCTGCCCCGGCCCTGAACGGCCCGGACGATCTGATCGAGTTTCGTTATCATGATTTGCCTGTTTAACGGACGAAATGTAACGAAAAAAAATTCTCCGGCCAAACGGCCGGAGAACAATGACCGGACAGCGAACCGGTCCGGAAACTTATCTGCAAAGCCCTGCCGGCCCCGCAACGGAACGGCGGGCGGGAAACTACTCGGAACGCTTTTTCGTCAGTCGGAACGTGTCCGACGCGATCACGAGCTCCTCGTTGGTGGCTATCACGGCCACCTTCACTTTCGAATCGGGCGTCGACAGGAGCGTATCCTCGCCGTGCACCTGCTTGTTCAACTGGAAATCGAACCGGATACCCATGAATTCCAAGCCTTGGCATACCAGCTCGCGCGTGGTCGGATCGTTCTCGCCGATCCCCCCGGTAAAGACAAGCAGATCGATTCCCTCCATCAGCGCGGCATACGAGCCGACGAACTTCTTGATCCGCGCGGCGAACATCTCGATCGCCAGCTGCGCACGGGCGTTCCCGTTCTCGGCGGCCGCGCGGATGTCGCGCATGTCGGACGAGACGTTCGTGATGCCCAACATACCCGACTCCTTGTTGATCATGCCGCTCAGACGATCCAGATTCAGTCCCTCCTTCTCGGCGATGTAGATCAGCGCTCCGGGATCGGTGCTGCCGCACCGGGTCCCCATAATCAGGCCGTCGACCGGAGTGAATCCCATCGACGTGTCGTAGGACTTGCCGTCCAGAATGGCCGTAACGGACGCGCCGCTGCCGATATGGCAGGTCACGATCTTGGAATGTCCGTAATCGACGCCCGTCAGCCGGCAGGCCATCTGCGCGACGTACTTGTGGCTCGTACCGTGAAATCCGTAGCGGCGCACGCGGTACTGGTCGTAATACCTGTAGGGAAGCGCGTACATGAAGTTCTTGGGCGGCATCGTCTGGTGGAACGAGGTGTCGAACACGGCGACCTGCGGGGTATTGGGCAAAATGTTCTCCATGGCCAGAATACCTTTCAGGTTGGCCGGATTGTGCAGCGGGGCCAGTTCGAAACATGCCTCGATCTTCTGCTTGACGGCCCTATCCACCACCGCGCTGTCCTTAAAGTACTCGCCGCCGTGGGCCACCCGGTGGCCGACCGCCGCGATTTCGGAAATGCTTTCCAGCACGCCGTGCTCCGGATCGACGAGCGCGTCGAGAATCAGGCTGATTCCGGAAGTATGGTCGGGAATGCTCTTCACGATTTCATACTTGGACTTTCCGGTCGGCTTATGGGTCAGTATCGCGTCCGAAAGACCGATTCGCTCGACGATTCCCTTCACGAGCAGCGTATAATCGGCGCTCTTCATGTCGATCACCTGATACTTGATCGACGAGCTGCCGCAATTCAGAACAAGGATTTTCATCGCTTTATATAATCGTGTATTAAATTCTGTCTGTCAAGAAGAAAACAAATCACTCCATTCCCCCGGCCTGACAAGCCGTAATGGCTACCAGCGACACGATGTCGTCGACCGAGCATCCGCGCGAAAGGTCGTTGATCGGAGCGGCCATTCCCTGCAGGATCGGGCCGATCGCCTCGGCATGCGCCATGCGCTGCACGAGCTTGTAGGCGATGTTGCCCACCTCGAGGGTAGGGAAGACGAGCACGTTCGCCTTGCCGGCGATCTTGCTGCCCGGCGCCTTGCTGGCCCCGATGCCCGGAACGATGGCCGCATCGGCCTGCAATTCGCCGTCGATCGCGAGCGACGGGTCCATCTGCTTGGCCAGTTCGGTAGCGCGGACCACTTTGTCAACCATTTCGTGCTTGGCCGATCCTTTCGTCGAAAAGCTTAGCATCGCGATGCGAGGCTCGAACCCGGCAATCGCGCGGGTCGTGCGCCCGGTCATCACGGCGATCTGAGCCAGTTCCTCGGCCGTCGGATTCGGATGCACGGCGCAATCGGCGAAAACCATCATGCCGTTCTCGCCGAACATCGTATCCGGGAGCATCATGATGAAAGCGCCCGATACGACGCTGATGCCCGGCAGCGTCTTCACGTACTGGAAAGCGGGCCGGAGCACGTCGCCCGTCGGATTGTTCGCCCCGGCCACTTCGCCGTCGGCATCGCCGGCCTTGACCATCAGCGCACCCAGATAGAGCGGATTGACGATCAGCTTCTCGGCCTGCTCGGCGGTCAGGCCTTTCGAGGCGCGCAGCTTCAGCATCAGATCGACGTATTGCTGCTTTTTCGGATTGTCGTTGGGATCGACGATTTCCGCGCCGGCGATATTCTCGAGATACAGTTCGGAAGCCAGGTGATGCACCTTCTCGGGATTGCCGATCAGGATCAGCTTCGCGAAGCCTTCGCTGAGAATCCGGTCGGCAGCCTTCAGGTTTCTCTCTTCCTCGGCCTCGGGCAATACGATCGTCTTGAGATTGCTCTTGGCCTTTTGTTTGATTTTTTCAACAAATTCCATCGCTATTGTAATTTATTCAAAGGTATTGAATTTAGTTCCCAGATAGTAGCCGCCGCAGACGGCCGCAATCGAAAGCACCATGCTCGACCACATATACAGCGCGGCCGGAAGATAGCTGCCCGCCCGAAGCAACGTGACGGTCTCGAGCGAAAAAGTCGAAAACGTCGTAAACCCTCCGCAAAAACCGACGATGCAAAGCAAGGCCCAACCGCCGGACAATCCGAGACCCATCAGCGCGCCGATCAGCAGCGAGCCCGCCACATTGACCGTCAACGTAGAAAACGGAAAGCCGGACGACACCGCCCAAGGCAGCATCAGCCGCGAAATGAGATATCTCAGCGCGCTTCCGGCGAAGCCGCCGGCACCGACCAGCAAAAGAGCTTTCATATTCGTCTGCAATATCATACAAAGGTAATGATTTGCCGACGAAACAAAAAGGTTTTCCTAACTATTTTGTCTTCCTTCTTCCCCTGCGGGCCCGCCATACCTCGATGACGGCGGGCAACACGGAGAGAACGATGATCGCCACGATCAGCAGCTTCAGGTTGCGCTGTACGATATCCAGTCCCCCGAACAGATACCCGGCATAGATGAACAGCGCCACCCACAGAATGCCTCCCGTCACGTTGAATGCCGCGAAGTGACGGTAGCTCATCCGCCCCATACCCGCGACGAACGGCGCGAAAGTCCGGACGACGGGCACGAAGCGGGCGATGACGATCGTCTTCCCGCCGTACTTGTCATAGAAGGCATGCGTCTTTTCCAGATAGCTCTGCTTGAAAATCTTCGAGTTCGGATTACGGAAAAGTCTGGTTCCGAACAATCTCCCGATCTCATAGTTGGATGCATCGCCCAGCACGGCGGCAAAGGCCATCGCGAGCGCCAAAAGATGCACGTTCAGGCCGTTGGTCGGCAGGGCGGCCAAAGCCCCGGCTACGAACAGCAGCGAATCGCCCGGCAAAAAAGGAGTAACGACCAGCCCGGTCTCGCAAAATACGATGACGAACAAAATCGCATAAACCCATATTCCGTACTGAGCCACCAGCGCGGCCAGATGCACGTCGATATGCAGAACGAAATCGATCAGATAATGAATGTATTCCATAACAAATATGCGCTACGGACGCCTCCGGCGACCCGCCTTCGCGTCTTAATCCTCGAACTTGTACCCTACGCCCTTGACCGTTACGATATGCCTGTCTCCGAGCTTCTCCCGCAGTTTGCGGACATGCACGTCGATCGTCCGGTCGCCCACGATCACGTCGCTGCCCCAAACGTTTGCGAAAATTTCCTCCCGCGAGAATACCTTCTGAGGTTTCGAACAGAGCAGGCTCAACAGCTCGAACTCCTTGCGCGGAAGCGTCAACTGACGGCCCTCGCAAAAGACCAGATAGCGCTCCCGATCGATCACGACGCCGCACGACTGCCCGTCGGCATCTCGGGCCGTCGAGTCGAATCGTTTGAGCATGGCCCTGATCCGGCTGAGCAGCACCCTGACATGGATCGGCTTGGCGATATAGTCGTCGGCGCCCGCATCGAACCCGGCAATCTGGGAATAGTCCTCGCCCCGAGCCGTCAGAAAGGCTATCAGCGTCCGGCGCAGCGAGTCGTGGGAGCGAATCTCGCGGCAGGTTTCGATCCCGTCCATCTCGGGCATCATCACGTCGAGCAGAATCAGATGAGGCACGACGCGCAGCGCCGTCTCGACCGCCTCGCGTCCGTTCGAGGCCGTAAATACCTCGTAGTCCTCCTTTTCCAGATTGTAGCGTATGAATTCAAGAATGTCGGCTTCGTCGTCGACAAGCAAGATGCGATAGGCCATGGTTGTTTTTGTAGTATCGGCACATCGAGCCGCATACGGTTTCACGTTGCAATTTTAATCAATTAATGTGAACATAACGTTAAGAATCCCGGCGAATTTCGCGGGTTCGCTCCCATCCCTTAACTTTTTGGAGACGCCGTGTGATTTTTCCCGAAAAATCATGTACATTTGTCACTTTAGCCACAGGCTACGAAAAGAATACTCAACAATAAACAGCAAAGCGATGGACACCGACAAGAAAGATCCGTCTGTTCCCGTGGAACAAGTCAATGCCCCCGGCATTGAAGATATGCCTCAATCCGCCCCGGCATCCTCCGAGATCGCCGATGAAGAACAACCGGCCCAAGATCCGGCGCCGAGCACTGAAGCCGGAAACGAAAAACGGCCGGACGCGGCTGCAACCGAACAGCAGCCCGAAGCCGCAGAGCCGGGCGATACGCAAACGGACGCGGATATTTCCGCGGAAAGAGTCGACTTCTCGGACGAGGACGCCGCACTGGCCGCGAGCGCTCCCGAATTCGATCTGGGCGAAGCCAGCGAGGAGGAGAGCGCCGACCTGAAAAAAGAATCCGGCGACTATACGGGCAAAACGAAAGAGGAACTCTTGTCGGCATTCGAAACGTTGCTCTCGACCCAGCCGGTACAGATCATACGCAACGACGCGGAGGCGATCAAGGTAGCCTTTTACAAAATATACCGGAGCGAGACGGAACAGTTGCGCCGGCAGTTCGTCGAGTCGGGCGGCCTGATCGAGCAATTCGTACCGCCTACGGACGCGGCCGAACAGCGCCTCAAAGAGCTGTTCGCCGAGTACCGCCGCAAGCGGAACGAGTACATGGCCCGTCTGGACGAGGAGAAAGAAGCCAATTACCGGACCAAGCTGCAGATCATCGAGGAGCTCAAAGAACTGATCGACAGCAACGAAACGCTCAACCATACGTTCAATTCCTTCCGCGAGTTGCAGCGTCGCTGGAAGGAGACGGGCCCCGTGCCCCAGACCCACCTGAAAGACTTGTGGGAAACGTACAACATGTACGTAGAGAATTTCTACAATTTCATCAAGATCAACAAGGAACTGCGCGATCTGGACCTGAAGAAGAACTACGAGGCCAAGCTGCAGCTTTGCGAGGAAGCCGATGCGCTCGTACTGGAAACTTCCGTCATCACGGCTTTCCACAAATTGCAGAAACTGCACGAGCAATGGCGCGAGATCGGACCGGTCGCCAACGAATACAAAGAGCCGCTGTGGGACCGTTTCCGCGAGGCGAGTTCGAAAATCAACAAGAGGCATCAGGAGTATTTCGACAACATCAAGGAGGAGCAGAAGCGCAATCTGGAATTGAAAACCCAGCTTTGCGTCCGCACCGAGGAACTCTCGGAGGCTTCGCCGACGACCCGCAAGGAGTGGAACAAGGCGTCGGAACAGCTGATCGAAATTCAAAAGGTATGGAAAACGATCGGCTTCGCACCCAAAAAGGACAATACGAAAATATACGAGCGCTTCCGCACGGCCTGCGACCGCTTTTTCGAGAATAAGCGGAACTTCTACCTGCAGACCAAGGCCGAGATGGAGAACAACCTGCACCTGAAGAACGAAATCTGCGCGGCAGCGGAAGCCGTTATGGACAGCGAGCAATGGAAAAAGACGACCGACGAGCTGATCGCCCTGCAGAAAAAGTGGAAAGAGATCGGTCCCGTTTCGCGCCGCCATTCCGATGCCGTCTGGAAACGCTTCCGCACGGCCTGCGACCATTTCTTCGAGCGCAAGGCGGCCCATTTCTCGGAGATCGACTCCCAATACGAGGAAAACCTGTCGAAAAAACGGGAATTGCTCGAGGAACTGAAAAATTTCTCGGTCGAGGAACGGGACAAGGGCTTCGAGGCGATCAAGGAACTCCAACGCCGCTGGGCCGAGATCGGGTTCGTTCCCATCAAACAGAAGGACGCGATCCAAAGCGAGTACCGCTCGCTGGTGGACGATATCTTCGCGCGGCTCCGCGGCAGCGAGCGGGAACGCCACATGGAGCGTTTCCGAGGCAAGTTGTCGAGCCTGTCCGAAGGAGGCGACCGCCGCATCCGCCACGAACGGGACCGGCTGTACAACAAGATGAAGCAACTGGAAGCCGACATCGCGCTGCTCGAAAACAACATCGGCTTTTTCTCGAAAAGCAAGAACGCGGAGGGAATGATCCGCGACGTGAACGACAAGATCGAGCGCGCCAAGCAGGAAATGGCGACCATCATCGAAAAGATTAATCTGATAGACAAGCAAGGAGAGTAACATCATGGCTGTAGCTAACACGAACAAGACGAAATTCATTTTTGTAACCGGAGGCGTGGCTTCCTCTTTGGGCAAGGGCATCATCTCCGCCTCGCTGGCCAAGCTGCTGCAAGCTCGCGGCTATAAGGTGGCCATCCAGAAACTCGATCCGTATATCAACGTCGATCCCGGCACGCTGAATCCTTACGAGCACGGCGAATGCTACGTAACCGAGGACGGCGCCGAGACCGACCTCGATCTGGGACATTACGAGCGGTTTACGAACATTCCGACTTCTCAGGCCAACAACGTGACCACGGGCCGCATCTATCAGAGCGTAATCAACAAGGAGCGACGGGGCGAGTTTCTGGGCAAGACCGTGCAGGTCATTCCTCACATTACGGATGAAATCAAGCGCCGCATCAAGCTGCTCAGCGCGAAGAAAATCTACGACGTCATCATTACGGAAATCGGCGGCACGGTCGGCGACATCGAGTCCCTGCCGTATATCGAGGCGGTCCGCCAGCTGCGCTACGAGCTGGGGTACAGCAACTCGCTGGTGGTGCATCTGACGCTGATCCCCTACATGGCAGCCTCGGGCGAGCTGAAGACGAAACCTACGCAGCACTCGGTCAAGCAGTTGCTCGAGAACGGGCTGCAACCCGACATTCTGGTGCTGCGCACCGAAAAGCATCTGACCAACGAGATCCGCCGTAAGGTAGCGCTGTTCTGCAACGTGGACGTGAACGCGGTAGTCGAATCGATCGACGTGCCGACGATCTACGAGGTCCCGCTGATGATGCTGAACCAGAAACTCGATATCGTGGCTCTCAACAAGCTGCAGCTGCCCGACAACGGGGAGCCCGACCTGAAGGCATGGATCGAGTTCGTCGATAAGGTCAAGCACCCGCAGACTCAGGTCAATATCGCTCTGGTGGGCAAGTATACCGAGCTTCCGGATGCCTACAAGTCGATCTCCGAGTCGTTCATTCATGCCGGTGCGGCCAATCATACCAAGGTCAAGCTGCAATACATCAACTCGGAGAAAATCACCGAGGAAAATATCGCCTCACAGCTCAAGGGCATGTGCGGCATTTTGGTGGCTCCGGGGTTCGGACACCGGGGCATCGAGGGCAAAATACTGGCCGTAAGGTACGCCCGCGAAAAGAAAATCCCGTTTTTCGGCATCTGTCTCGGCATGCAGTGCTGCGTGATCGAGTTCGCCCGTCACGTGTTGGGCTACGAAGACGCCAACTCGACCGAAATGGCCAGCACGTCGCATCCGGTCATCGACCTGATGGAGGAGCAGAAGGGAGTTACCGAGAAAGGAGGCACGATGCGTTTGGGAGGCTATCCGTGCACCCTCGAGAAAGGATCGAAGGCCTATGCGGCATACGGCCGCAAGGACATCGTCGAGCGTCATCGCCACCGCTACGAGTTCAACAACGACTACCTCGACGAGTTCGTTCGGGCCGGTCTGAAACCGGTCGGCGTCAATCCGGACACCAATCTGGTCGAAGTGGTCGAAATGCAGGACCATCCGTGGTTCATCGGCGTACAATACCATCCCGAATACAAGAGCACGGCCCTGCATCCGCATCCGCTTTTCGTATCGTTCGTCAAAGCGTCGACCCAGTACTGTAAAGATAACAACGGCTGCAAATAATCTCACGCACAGAACATGGACAAGAAATCGCTATTGGGTCTACTTATCATAGGCGTCATTCTTTTTGTATTCACATGGCATAGCAGCAAGCAGCAGGCGGAAATAGCAAGGCAGCAGGCTTCGATCGACTCGGCGGCCAGAGCCTCGCTGCCGGTCGAGACGGTCGCGTCCGAAATCGATCCCGCATCGCCTTCCCCGACGGCGGACAGCGCGGCTCTGCGGGAGAAACAACAGCGCGAGGAACATTTGGGCCGTTATCTGTACGCGGCGACCGAAGGCACTGAAACATTCTACACGATCGAGAACGACCTGCTGAAAATCCGCTTCTCGAATAAGGGAGGCCGCGTCGCGTCGGTCGAGCTGAAAGACTATAAGACCTACCGTCAAACTCCGCTCCTGCTGTTCGCCGACTCTACCTCGGTGTTCGATCTCTCCTTCTTCATCAAGAAAGGATACAACAACACCCAGATCAACACGAGCGAGTACTATTTCGAACCGGTCGATGCGAACGGATTGGCTTTCGCGCCCGGCGAGGAACAGAAAAACTTCGCCATGCGGCTGAACGTCGATTCCGCATCGTATGTCGAATACCTCTATACGATCCGTCGGGACAACTACATGATCGACTTCGACGTCCGGTTCGTGGGAATGGACGACCTGCTGGCGCCGAATCAGGGCGATCTGGAAATCAACTGGCAGAACGTGGGTCCTCAGAACGAGAAGGGCTTCGATAACGAGAACAACTACACGACGATCGCTTATAATTTCCCGGGCGACAACACGATCGAGGAACTGGGCATATCGAAGGAGACCAAGGACGAGACGGTCAACTCGAAGATCAAGTGGGTGGCCTTCAAGCAGCAGTTCTTCTCGTCGATCCTGATCGCCGGAAACGACTTCCAGAACGCCACGTTGCAATACGAAACATTCGCCCCGGGCAGCGGAAATATCAAACAGTTCCATGCCCAGCTCTCGGTTCCGTACACTCCGCAGACCGACAGCTACGGCTTCAGTTTTTACTTCGGCCCGAACAAGTACTCGACGCTGAAGAAATACGACGACCTGCATCTGCAGCGGCTCGTGCCGCTGGGCGGCTGGATTATCGGCTGGGTCAACCGCTGGCTCGTGATTCCGACGTTCGACTTTCTGGGCAAATACATCGCAAACTACGGTCTGATCATTCTGCTGCTGACTATCTTCATCAAGATCATCATCTCGCCGCTGACCTACAAGTCCTACCTTTCGACGGCCAAGATGCGGTTACTGAAACCCGAGATGGACAAGATCAACGAGAAATACCCGAAGCAGGAGGACGCGATGAAAAAGCAGCAGGCGATGATGGCGCTTTACAAGAGCGCCGGCGTCAATCCGATGGGCGGGTGCCTCCCGTTGCTGATCCAGTTCCCGATCCTGATCGCGATGTTCCGTTTCTTCCCGGCCTCGATCGAGTTGCGCGGCAAATCGTTCCTCTGGGCCGACGACCTGTCGTCCTACGACAGCATTCTGCATCTTCCGTTCGACATCCCGTTCTACGGCGACCACGTCAGCCTGTTCGCGTTGCTGATGGCCGTATCGGTTTTCATCACCTCGAAGATCAGCTACTCGCAGACCGCCCAAGCAGGTCCGCAGATGGCCGGCATGAAGTTCATGATGCTCTACCTGATGCCGCTGATGCTGCTTTTCTGGTTCAATAACTACTCGAGCGGCCTGAGCTACTACTATCTGGTCAGCAATATCATCACGATGGGGCAGACCTTCGGATTCCGCTATATCGTCAACGAGGACAAGCTTCACCAGCGGATGAAGGAGAACGCGAGAAAACCGAAAAAGATGAGCAAGTTCCAGCAACGCTACGAAGAGCTTATGAAGCAGCGCGAGCAACTGGCGCGACAGCAGGCCGCCGCCAGAAACAAGCGGAAATAGAAACGGCAGGCCCGTTTCCTGCATCGAACCGCGTGCCTTTCAAACGGCACGCGGTTCGTCGTTTTTAACGGGGGTAACAAGGAGTTCGGTCCACCCTCCGATTTCCTGAACGGTATTAGAAAATATCCGATGATACAGTCTGTACCCGCCGCATATCGAACCCGTCTATGCGAATCGATTTCAGAAGCATGACAGAGAATGTCAGGAAAACAGCACGACGATCATCCGGCTTGGCCGAAAAAAACCGCTGTCTCTTTCTGCATGAACGGCATTTATGCCGAAGATTCTCCGGACGAAGGGTCTGATCGGCTTTCAGGGCAATCGAGCCAGGATGTCATCGTTTCCAAGACTTTTTCCCGGACCGGAGCGGCCGAAAGCACCAGATCGTGCAATCCTCCCTCGATCGTCACACTCGTCACGCAGGAGCCCAGACAACCTGCATAACGCCTTATATCCGCAACGTTCAGCACGGCATCGGCCGAACGGAAGCAATCGTTCCATGTTTTGGCGCGACACGAATCCGCCGAAGAAAGAACGAGTACGGGAATACGCAGTCCGAGACCGCGCCGCAATCGTCGCTGCGCCTTGCGGATCGCGCCGAGCCAAATGAAATAGAGCGGTACGCCGTCGCGCGGTTTCCACTGCGTGTCGAAATCCCATTCCCCGCGCGCCCCCCGATAAACGCTGTCGAAATAGAACGGAGAGAGCTCGTTTTTCTTATGAGCATAGGGCCACAGCCGTCCGAGAACGGCGGCAACAGGAACGGCTACGCGCCTTTTGAACCATGACGCGTTGAACTCGAAAAAAGGACTGTTGAGAATCAGTCGCTCTATGTCGGCACGACGCCGGCCGTCGGAAGCGTACAGCGAAGCGAGCAATCCTCCGGTCGAATGGCCCATCAGAACGATCCGTTCGATCCGGTCCTGACGCATCCGCTCGATCGAACGGTCGATCTCGGGATAATACTCATGCAGATCGCGGCAATAATACGGAGTCTGGCCGGCCTCCAGCGAGCGGCCGTACTTGCGCAGATCGAGCGCATAGAAGCTCCATCCGCGCGCGACGAACCATCGCGCCATGTGCGTCTGGAAAAAATAGTCGACATATCCGTGCAAATACAATACGGCCCGCGACGGAGCGCGCCCGGCCGCAAAGCGGACTAAAGTCGCCGCCACGCTGCCTTCGTAATCATCGGGTAAAGGTATCCGGAAAATGCTTGCTTCCATAGTATATCCTATCGGCTCAAATCAAAGATAGTGCAAGTTCCCGGCAAAACGAGACGGGAAGGAACGGATTGTGAAGTTTTTTTTAACTTTGTTAGAAATCATTAATATTTCAGAAGATGGACAGAAAACTGAGAATGGGCATGATCGGCGGCGGCAACGGCGCATTCATCGGAGCCATACACCGGGCGGCGGCCCTGATGGACAACCAGATCGAGCTGGTCTGCGGCTGCTTCAGCAGCAGGCCCGACGTCTCGCTGGCTTCCGGGCGGGAATACTTTCTATCCGACGATCGGATCTACGCTTCGTTCCGCGAGATGATCGACCGCGAAGCCGCGCTGCCCGAAGGCGTGCGAATGGACTTCGTATCGATCGTAACGCCCAACTTTTTCCATTTCGAGCCGGCTATGGCAGCGCTCGACCGGGGTTTCGACGTCGTGCTCGACAAGCCGATGACATACAGTCTCGACGAAGCCTATCGGTTGCGGGAGAAAATCCGCGAAACGGGCCGCACGCTGGCGCTCACGCATACCTACTCGGGCTATCCGGCCGTCAAAGAGGCTCGGGAAAGAGTTGCAAGCGGCGTATTCGGGAAAATCAGGAAAATATACGTAGAATATCCCCAAGGCTGGCTATCCGACCGAGCGGAACTGCAACCCGGTTCGAATGCCGGATGGCGGACCGATCCGGCGAGAGCCGGAAAGGCGGGCTGCATGGGCGACATCGGCACGCATGCCCTTCAGTTGGCGGAATATGTTTCCGGACAGCGCTGCGCGAGCCTGTGCGCCGATCTGTCGGCCATTGTCGAGGGTCGCTCGCTGGACGACGACGGAGCGGCCCTGCTCCGCTTCGACGGCGGTGCAAGCGGCGTACTGATCGCCACACAGGTGGCTGCCGGCGAAGAAAACGACATTTCGATCCGCCTATACGGAGAAAAAGGCGGCATGGAATGGCATCAGGCAGAGCCCAATTCGCTGTACGTCAAATGGCCCGACCGCCCGATGGAAGTCGTGCGCACGGGCAACGGCTATATGGGTGCTGCCGCGCGGGCCAATACCCGCACGCCGGGCGGTCACCCCGAAGGCTACATCGAAGCGTTCGCCAACATCTACCGCAATTTCGCACGCACGGTCCGGGCTCGCCGGGAGGGTAGGGATCCGCAGCCCGAATGGACCGATTTCCCGTCCGTCGAGGACGGTATCCGAGGCATGCAGTTCATCGAAACCATGGTCCGCTCGGGCTCCGATCCGGACCGAAAATGGACGGACTGGCTCGGATAGCATTCCGATCCGAGGGGGAATATATAGTGCCGAAAAGACCGGGTGCGTTCTTGCGAACGCACCCGGTCTTTTCGGCTTGATTGCTATCGGCACTACTGAGCGGGTGCCGTCGTCTGCTCGGTAGCCGGCTTATCCTTCAGATTGAGCTCCTTTTTCACCAGCGGAAGCACGTCCGTCACCGTAGCCGAATTGTAGTAGGCCAGAGGGTCGGAGGTAACGTTGAACACCAGCGTAAAGCCATTGTCCTTGCTCACCTTTTCAACGGCTTTCTGGGCCTTGTCATAAATCGGAGTGAGCAGATCGCCCTGCGTCTTCTGGAACTGCTGGGAAGCCACTTGCTGCAATTCCTGATAACGGTTCTGCAGGTCGTTCAGTTCCTTGGTCTTGAGCTGATTGACGGCTTCGGAATAGGTCGCCTGATTCTTCTGGTATTCCTGATACTTGGTATTGAACTCTACCTGTACGGCATCCAGCTGGTCGCCCAGCTCTTTCTGCAATGCCTGCAGTTTCACGGAAGCGGAATCGCTCTCCGGCATCAGAGTCACCAACTCGGCCATGTTAATGTATCCGAATTTCTGAGCTGAAGCGGTCGAACCGCATACAGCGACAACAGCCAAGGCCAAAGTCAGCTTAAAAAATGTTTTCATAAATGACATTAAGTTAATTATTGTTTCAGCAAGGTAATAATTGCATTCGTTTTATCCAAGGCCGGAGCGTAATAAAGAAGCGTTTGATTGTTCGCCCTATCGATCACCATCGTGATCTGGTTGGTCTCGGCATACTGGTTAATGGCGGCGAAGACGCGCTCCTGTATCGGCTTGATCAGCTCGAGGCGTTTCTTGATCAAATCGCCTTCGGGACCGAAAACTTCCTGCTGATACTTCTTGATATCCTTCTCGCGCTTGATGATCTCTTCCTCCCGCGCATTACGGTTGATCTCGGACAGATAGCCCTTCTGAGACTGGTAGGTCTCGTACATCTGGTCGAGCGTAGCATACGCCTCGTCGATATTCTTCTGGTATTGGGCCGACAGGTCGTCCAGCTGCTTGATAGCCGCGTTGTAATCGTCCAGCGACTTGAAAATCGCTTCCGAATCGACGAATACGTAACTACTCTGTGCCAGTGCGCTGCCCGTAGCAGCCACGGCCAAAACAAACAAAACAATGAGCTTTTTCATAGCCGTATCCCGTTAAGTTAGAACTGTGTACCGATAATGAAATGGACTTGGCTGCCGCTACGTTCGGTCTGTCCGACCGCCTTGTCGAACCCGTATCCCCAGTCGATTCCGAGCATGCCGACGATCGGCAGATAAATCCGCGCGCCGACGCCGATCGACCGCTTGATCAGGAACGGATCGAACTCCTTCCACGACTTGAATGCGTTACCGCCTTCCGCAAATACCAGACCATAGATCGTGGACGACGGCTTCAGGATAAACGGGTAGCGTATCTCCATCGTGTACTTGTTATAGGCGCGAGCATAGTCCGCACGGCCGTCGGCCGTATAGGTATACGGAGTCAGCGCGCTGTTCTCGTAGCCTCTCAGGCCGACGATCTCCACGCCGTATACATTGTATCCCGACATGCCGTCGCCGCCCACGTCGAATCCCTCGAAAGGCGACGGCTTGTTCTTGTTGTAAGAGCCCAGATATCCCATTTCGGCACGGGCCATCAACACCAGCTTGTTGTTGTTGGTCAGCGGGTAGTACCACTGGGCCTTGAACTGCCACTTGTGATATTCGATCCACTTGTACCGCTTGTAGTCCGGAAGGTTCGGGTCGGCATAGTCGACATTCTTCTGGAACAGCGAGTAGGGCGGCGTCAGCGTCAGCGACAGCGAGAACTCGGAACCCGTACGCGGATAGATCGGCGAGTCAACCGAATTGCGGGCGAGCACCGTCTTCAGCGCGAAGATGTTCGACGTACCGTTGGTTACCAAAAAGCTCGACCAGTCTTTCAGATTGTATGCCTGATAACTGATCTCGTTATATATGGTGAAATAGCGATCGGGCCACGACAGCCGGCGGCCGATACCCACCGATACGCCGATCGTACGGAAGTGCCGGTTTCCGGACTGCCATGCGTAATAGGCGTCCGTTTCGTCCGAGTAGTACAGGCCGACGGTCAGCGAGTTGGGCTTCTTGCCGCCGAGCCACGGTTCGGTGAAGTTCAGAGAAATAGCCTTGTAATAAGAACCGTTGGTCTGTCCCCGGATAGCCAGCTGCTGGTTCTGCCCGTGAGGGTAGGGACGCCACTCGCTTCCCTTAAAGAAGTTTTTCAGCGACACGTTGTTCAGCTGCACGCCGACCGAGCCGACGAACATATTGGAGCCCCAACCGCCCGATATCTCGAACTTGTCGCTGGCCACCTCCTCGAGCGGGAACGAAATATCGACCAGCTCGTTGGAATTGGGAACCAAATCGATGCCCGGGCTCGTCTTCTCCGGGTCGAAGTGCTGCATCTGGTTCAGCTGACGGATCGTCTGCATCAGCAGCGCACGGTTGTACAATTCGCCGGGCCGCACGTACAGCTCGCGACGAATCACCCGGTCGTTGACCCGGTGATTCCCGGAAATCTTGACCTCGTTGATTTTGGCCTGCTTGCCCTCGAATATCTTCACGTTGATATCGATCGAGTCCTCTCCGACGACCACCTCTCCGGGATCGATGCTGGAGAACAGATAGCCGTTGTTCTGATACAGCGAGCTGATCGAGGACATGTCCTCGTAATCGGCATGCTTGCCGATACCCAGTCTCTTGTGGAGCGTCTTCTTGTCGTAAGTCTCGCCCTTGCTGATTCCGAGCATGTCGTTCAGCTGCCGCGTCTCGTAGACGCTGTTACCGGTCCACGACACGTTCCGGTAATAGAACTTATTCCCTTCGTCGACTTTCAGGGCGATTCCGAGCCGCTTGTCGTTGATCCGGTACACGGAGTCGCTGAGAATCGTCGCATTGCGGTAACCCCGCGAGTTGTAGAAATCGATCAGGTTCTCCTTGTCCTCTTCGTAGTCCTTTTCCTTATATTTGGCCCCTTTGAATATGTTGATGCTCTTTTGGTGCGTTTTCTTGAACGAGCGGCGCAACTGCCGGTCGGAGAGCGCCGTGTTGCCCTCGAAATCGATCTTGCCGATCTTGACCCTGTTCTTGCGGTCGACGACGAAAAATACGTTCACGACGTTTTCGAGCGTCGTATCGTTCTCGAGCCGCACGCTGACGTCCGCATTGTAAAACCCTTTCTCGGCAAAATACTTGCGAATGGCGTCTTTCGAGCTGTTCAGGACAAAATCGGAAAGCTCGCTACCTTTCTTCAGCTTGAGCGTTTCGAGCAACTCGCTCATCTGCCCCTTGCGGACACCCTCTATCTTCCAGTCGTAAACCCGGGGTCTCTCCCTGAGGACGATCTCGATATTGACGCTGTCGCCTACGGGCTCCGTAAGTATCTGCACGTCGGAATAGATCCGCTGGTTCCACATTGTTTTCAGCGTAGACGACAGATAGTCGCTCGGTATCATGATCGTATCGCCCTTGGTAAGGCCCGACATCGAAGCCACGACCTCCGGATCGAGATACTTGATCCCACTGACTTTCACCTTATTGATAATATATTGCTTGGGGTGTTCGTAATCGAGCATCGGAGCATTCCGAACCTGAGCCGTCGAGTCTATCTGAGCCGCTACGGGAACGCTTGCCAGTGAAAACAAAGCGATCGTCAGAATCCTTAGTCTGTTTCTCATTTGCTACGCTGAATGTAATGTACACTATTTAGTTAATATTCCGTACCGGCGCTCTCTTTTCCGATACTCCTCGATCGCCCGGTCGAACTGAGCCTCATCGAAATCGGGCCAGTAAGTCTCCGTAAAATAAAGCTCGCTATACGAAAGCTGCCACAGCAGGAAATTGCTCAGTCGCAATTCTCCGCTCGTTCGGATCAGCAGATCGGGATCGGGAATACCGGCCGTCTCGAGATTGCGCGAAACGACCTCGGCATCAATGTCGCAAACCTGCAAGTCGCCGTCGCGCACCTGCGTCGCGACACGCTGCGCCATACGCACGATCTCCCAGCGGGAACTGTAATTGAGCGCGATGATCAAGTGGAGCTTGTCGTTGTGCTTCGTACTCCGCTCGCTGCGCGAGATCGACTCCCGCACAACGTCCGACAGCACGTCCGTCTGTCCGATAAAACGTATTCGCACGCCGTTGGCATCCAGCTCGTCGGTCTCATCGGCAATCGTCCTGCACAGCAGCTCCATCAACGCATCGACTTCCTCCCGGGGACGTCCCCAATTCTCGGTCGAGAAGGCATAGGCCGTCAGATACTTCACTCCCCACTTCATGGCGGCGCGAATCACTTTTCGCATGCTCTCCACCCCGTTGACATGACCGTAGACCCTTTCCTGTCCGCGTTCTTTGGCCCATCGGCCGTTGCCGTCCATGATGACGGCTACGTGTCGGGGAATATTTTCGGGGTCTGCCTGATTCATTCGGTTACGTTCGATTAAAGTGCAAATATAGCATTATTACCGTGAAATATCCTATAGTCGGGAGATTCGTCCGATTAGCGCCCACTCCGACACGGTTCCCTGCTGTCGATTCCCCACATCATTTTATTCCTTAACGTATCGTAGAACGATATATTTTGAAGGCGGACCAAAAAAATCGACTTATCGGCCTTGACGATGCGAAAGGAAGCCCCGTCCGCGGCCGAATAGGTCTGATTGTCGAGCGAGACGGAGAAATCGGTACCCCGCGTTGCTACGCAGATTCGGATGACGGCCGTATCGGGAATGACGACGGGCCGCATCGTCAGATTGTGCGGAGCGATCGGCGAGATCAGAAAGCAACGGCAGTCCGGCGCGACGACCGGGCCGCCGACGCTGAGCGAATAAGCCGTCGACCCGGCAGGAGTGGAGACCAGCACCCCGTCGCCCCAGTAGGTGGCTATCATCTCATCGTTGACGAAAACCGTGGTCGAAATCATGTTCGGACTTTGGCGCTGAATAGCCAATTCGTTGAATGCGAACGGATATTCCGGGCTGCTTCCGAAATCGCCCTCGGCCCGGATCAGCGTCCGGGACACCACGGAATAGTTCCCCTCCCTCAAGTCCCGGAATGCGGTCTCCAAATGCCTTTTCGACACGTTAGCCAAAAAGCCCAACCGTCCTGAGTTGATCCCGATGATCGGCACGGGACGGCCGCCGAGCATCCGGACGCAATCGAGAAACGTTCCGTCTCCGCCATAGCTGACCATGACCTGAGCCCGGTCGTCGATCTGCGAGGCGTCGTCATACAATTCGTCCGGAGCGAACGACCGGCCGGCGAGCGATTCGGCCAGCGAGGCAAAGTCCTTGTTGACCCGCCAGCCCATGCCGCTGCGGTCCAGCGCATCGAAAAGCGCGGCGACATCCTCCGCCGTATAGGAGGACTGCGGACGACTGTACAAAACGATATCCATAAAACGCCGATTAATTAAAAAGTGTGTAACTTTACCCACGCAAAATTAAGGAAAAATATGACAAAGCTGAGTGTGAACATAAATAAGATCGCCACGCTGCGCAATTCCCGAGGAGGCGATCTGCCGAACGTCGTCAAGGCGGCTCTCGACGCGGAGCGTTTCGGAGCGCAAGGCATTACGGTCCACCCGAGACCCGACGAGCGGCATATCCGCTACGCGGACGTACGCGATATCAAGCGCGCGATCGCCACCGAGCTCAATATCGAGGGAAATCCGATCGGCCCTTTCGTCGATCTGGTGCTCGAGGTCCGTCCGACGCAGGTCACGCTCGTACCCGATGCCCACGATGCAATCACGTCGAACGCCGGATGGGACACCGTGAAGCATAAGAGCTTCCTGCGCGAGGTGATCGGCCGGTTCCGGAGCGCCGGTATCCGGACATCCGTCTTTCTGGACCCGCGTCCCGAGCTGGTCGCAGCCGCGGCCGAAACCGGAGCCGACCGCATCGAACTCTACACCGAGACGTATGCCAAAGGCTACGCAGCCGACCGCGAAGCGGCCATCGCCCCATATGTCGAGACGGCCCGCGAGGCGGTACGCTACGGGCTGGGAGTCAACGGCGGGCACGACCTGAGTCTCGAGAATCTGCGCTTTTTCGCCGAGCGAATCCCGAACTTGCTCGAGGTATCGATCGGGCACGCGCTGATATGCGACGCGATCTATCTCGGATTCGAGAACACGATCCAGCTTTACCTCAAACAGCTGAAAGCCGACGCCCGATGAACGCAGCCCTCCGAGACCCGCTTTTCCGCCGCATCGGCGAAATCGCCGATGCGAAAGGCGTGCAGGCATTCGTCATCGGCGGCTACGTGCGCGACTGGTTCCTGCATCGGCCGTGCACCGACATCGACGTCGTCGTCGCAGGCAGCGGAATCGAGGTGGCCGAAGCGATGGGCCGCCGTACGGGCAGCCGCGTGTCGGTGTTCAAGAACTTCGGCACGGCCATGCTGCGCTGCGGAGCGTGGGAAGTGGAGTTCGTCGGAGCGCGCAAGGAGTCGTACCGGGCCGACTCGCGCAAGCCGATCGTCGAGGACGGCACGATCGAGGACGACCAGCTCCGCAGGGACTTCACGATCAACGCGATGGCTTTTTCCCTGAACGCCGCGACGTTCGGCGAGCTGGTAGATCCGTTCGACGGCACGGGCGATCTGGAGCGCCGGCTGATCCGCACTCCCTGCGATCCGGACGTCACGTTCTCGGACGATCCGCTGCGGATGATCCGGGCGGTGCGTTTCGCCGCCCAGCTCGGCTTCGACATCCACTCCGAAACGTTCGACGCGATCGGGCGCAACAAGGAGCGGATCGCTATCGTATCGAAAGAGCGGATCGCCACGGAACTGAACAAGATCATGCTCTCGCCCGTGCCGTCCGTCGGGTTCGATCTGTTCGACCGCACGGGGCTTCTTCCGCTGATTTTCCCGGAACTCGCCCGGCTCAAAGGCGTCGAGAGAATCGGAGGACGGTCGCACAAAGACAATTTCGTCCACACGCTGAAAGTCCTCGACAACGTCGCCCGTCGCAGCGACGACCTGTGGCTGAGGTGGGCCGCCCTGTTGCACGACATAGGCAAGCCTCGTACGAAAGCTTTCGACCCCAAGGCCGGTTGGACCTTTCACGGCCACGAGGTCGTCGGGTCCAAAATGGTTCCTTCCGTCTTCCGCTCGCTGAGGCTGCCGATGAACGAAAAGATGAAATACGTCCAGAAGCTGGTTTTCCTGCATCTGCGACCGATCATTCTCTCCGAGGAGATCGTGACCGATTCGGCCGTCCGGCGACTGCTTTTCGAGGCCGGAAACGACATCGACGACCTGATGACGCTTTGCGAGGCCGACATCACTTCGGCCAACGACGCCAAAGTCAGGCGCTATCTGCGGAATTTCGAACTCGTGCGAACCAAGCTGCGCGAAATCGAAGAAAAAGACCGCATACGCAACTTCCAGCCGCCGATCACCGGGGAACTGATCATGCAGCTATACGGCCTCCCGCCATGCCGGGAAGTAGGGGAGATCAAAAGCGCGATCAAGGACGCGATCCTCGACGGCGCGATCGCCAACGACTACGACGAGGCGTTCGCTTTCATGGAACGCCTCGCCGCCGAGCGCGGACTGGTCCGACGCGCAGAGCGACCGGCAGACTTTTTGCACGAAACGAACGATATGCAAACCGAATGACACCGATCATGGCACTCAATATTCCGAACACAAGCAAAAAACGCATCGTCGTCGTAGGCGGCGGATTCGCAGGTCTCGCGGTCATCCGGGCCCTGCGCCGCACCCGCTGTCAGGTCGTACTGATCGACAAGCACAATTACCACATGTTCAAGCCGCTGCTTTACCAGGTGGCCAGCTCGCAGCTCAATGTGGGGGATATCGCCTTTCCGTTCCGCAAGATATTCAACAGCTGGAAGGATTTCTATTTCCGGATGGCCTACATCGAAAGCGTCGATCCGACCTGCAAAATACTGCGGACTACCGCCGGAGAGGTCGAATACGACTATCTAATCCTGGCCACGGGCTGCGTGCCGAACTTTTTCGGTATCGACGCGGTCAAGCGGGAAGCGCTGGCCATGTCAAACATCACCGACGCGCTGAACATCCGCAACCGGGTCCTGCGCAATTTCGAGCTGGCCGTGACGGCCGCTACGGACGCCGAGCGCGTATCGAGACTCAACGTCGTGATCGTCGGGGGCGGCGCGTCGGGCGTCGAGATCGCCGGGGCGCTGGCCGAAATGCGCCAGTACGTCATGCCGCGCGACTATCCGCGCCTCGATATGTCTCACATGCACATCTATCTGGTGGAAGGTCAGGACCGCATTTTAGCCGCCATGTCGGAAAAAACCTCGGCCGAGGCGCTCGATACGCTGAAACGCAAGGGAGTCGAAGTGCTGCTGAACAAGAAGATGACCGACTACAGGGAAGGCCAGGCCGTTTTCGACGACGGCGAGCGCATTCCGACGTGCAACCTAGTCTGGACCAGCGGCATCAAGTGCAGTACGATCGAAGGGATCGATCAAGAGAAGCCTGAGCGAGGAAACCGCATCGGCGTCGATGCCTTCAACCGGGTCAGGGGATACGACGATATTTTCGCTATCGGCGATCTGTCCATCATGCACGACGATCTGTCGTACGAAAACGGACATCCGCAGCTGGCGAGAGTCGCCATCTCGCAAGGAAAGCACTTGGCCAAAAACCTGATGTCCTCTTTCAGGGGGAAAGAGCTGAAACCGTATCGCTATCGCAACATGGGCGTCATGGCGACGGTGGGGCGCAATCGCGCGTTCGTCGAATGGAAAAACATTCAGTTCGGCGGTTTCGTCGCATGGCTTACGTGGAGTTTCGTACATATCATGTTCCTGCTCGGAATACAAGGCAAGGTCAAGGTTTTCTGGGGATGGGTATGGAATTATCTCGGCCACGATCTGCCGATCCGGCTGATCATCGGCTCATACGAGCGCTCCAAACGAAGCGACGCCCGATAACGAAGAAACCGGCAGCACGGAGCATCGCACACTCGTTCGCCCCGAATGGAAAGCGGATGCTTTCCGTCCGCTACCGCAAGAAGAACACGCTTCGGAACCGAGCGACTCTCCGCATGTCGCACACGGACGGCCCGAGCCGACACGCCACCGCACGCGCATCCGCTGCCTACCGGTCGCCCGAATCGGCATGAACCAATAAGACGGCATCGGCCACCACCGTTCCGTCGGCCCCTTTATTGGACACCTCCACATAGCCCCGGTTCCCGGCGGAGAATCTGTATCGGCCGACCCGGACCCATTCGCCTCCGGTTTGTCCCGTCACGACAATTTCACCCGCCCGAATGCATGTCCGACTCGATTCCTTGCCGTCGTATACGGTGACAGGAAGCAGGGAAGAGCCGCCCGGTATTTTAGGAACGTACAGGTATACGTCGTACAGCCCTTCCGACACGATCTCCGGTACGTAGCGCACCGATTTCGGAAGCGCGCCGGCCGATCGGTCCGAAAGATAATCGGGACCGTACGCCCTCCATGGATTCACGACCGTTTCCCATTCGCCGTTCACGACAACCGACGACGCATCGCGGTTATCGACGAAAATATCGGGCCGACTCCCGTCTGCGAGAGGATCGCGGAGTAATCTTTCCAAGACGGTCGCGGCATCGACATCCTGAACGCATCCATCGTGCCGGTCGATCGCAAGGCAGGCCGCAATGGCAGCGGACTGAGACAAAACCATGAAAACGGGTTCCATCCGGATTGATCCGTACGCGATATGGGATGCGGACAAGCACACGGGAACCAACAAATTCCCGACCTCGTCGCGCTTCGGCGTGATAGCGCGGTAGGAAATGGGGTAGGGAGCGGCGAGCGCTATCTCCACGTTCCCTTCATTCTTAACCATACCGCCGACCACATGGCGATCGCAATTGTGCGAATCCATTCCGTAAGCGGCCCAACCGACCGGATCCGGCACGACCTGCCTTCCCTCGCAATGATGCTGCGTCATGACGAGTTCGCCGACCATGCGCCGCGCTTCGCGGACATACAACTGATGAGACCAGTACCCGTTGTCGGCATACTCGTCGGCCGGATAGCCCCACCGTTGCATTTCGTGCCGAACGGAATCGGGAATACGCGGATCGTGACCGATAAAATAGAGCAGTCCTTTGGTGTAATCTTCGTGAAACTTCCTGATACGCTCCCTCTCGGAATATCCGGCCTCGGGATAATTCCAGTTCTCGCCGATCACATCCGTCGAGAACCCTCCGAAGTTATTTATGTCCGTCTTGCCGTTCGGCATTTCGTTCCAGATGAAAACATCGCGAAGCGACTGCCACGGCTGACGCTGCTTGAGCCGCAGAAGCAACTCGTATCGCTGCGGATCATAATGGCCCGGCTTGGTGATCTCCACCCTGTTTCCGGGCCGGTCAGTCAACGTAATACGGTAATTGTACGCCTGCACTTTCCGGTCGGCCGTTCCGTTGGCTTCGACCGGTTCCGGGCTGATTCCGTACAACAGTCCGCTGGACGAATCGCCCTCGATCACATAAGGGTCTATTCCGTCGGGAAACTGATGTCTGTCCATCAGCTGAACTCCATTGTAAGTCTCGCCGTAACGCCCGTTGTCCTCCCGACCGACGGAATAGCCGACTCCTGCCCGGGCCATCAGGTCGCCCTCGTAACTGCAATCGATATATACCTTTGCGCGCACTTCGCGCCGGAGTCGCCGGCTCGGCGAAGCGGAGTTTTCCAATCGAATGCTACGGATCATCCCGTCCGTAACGGCGGCGCTCAGGATCCGGCTCTCGTACCAAACCTCGACTCCCGCTCTCTCGATATACTCGTTGAAAACCGCCTCTGCCGCCTTAGGTTCGAAAATTCATTGCTCGAACTTGCCGTAATGCCGGCCCAGACGACGATAGAAATCGAGGGCAAGGCCCCGGACCACATATTTGTTTCCTATATCGGTATAGCCGAGCCCGCCGGAACTCATGCCACCCAAATGCCTCCCCGGCTCGATCAACAATACGCTTTTGCCGGATTGCCGGGCCGCGTACGCGGCAATAACTCCGGCCGATGTTCCCCCGTATACGCATACGTCCACAGACTTCGATACCTTTCCTTCCAAACGCAAAGGCTCGAACAGGGCCACCGACGCCGTCAGCCAGCCGAACAACAGAACTCCGATCCGTCTCATGCGGTATTTTCTTTCGATTTATCGGTTAAGCGCCGGCTTTTCCTCCGCACGGCGACAATACAAAGTTGGCAAAAAAACGGAACGTGGCAATAACAGCCCGACAGCACGCGATTTTTCGCCGAGAAACGGAGCCGATACAGCCTTTCGCCGCAACCCTACGCCCACATACGTCGCCGACAAAAACAAACGTACACACGGCACGAACCGAAAAACAGCCGGAAAACAAGAAGCGGAAGATATGACCGTATCTCCCGCTTTCCTTGAGTTCACACACGAGGGTTTACTCCTCGCTTTCGGCTTCTTTCATATTATGGAACACGTTGGTCACGTCCTCGTCTTCCTCGAACTTCTCGATCAACTTCTCGATCGACTCGCGCTGCTCGGGCGTCACTTCCTTCGTATCGAGCGGAATGCGCTCGAACTCACCGCTGATCAGATTGTAGCCGTGATCCTCGATGTATTTCTGAATCGCGCCGTAGGCCTCGAACGGGCCGTATATGACGATCTCCTCGCCGTCGGCGAACACTTCGTCCACCCCGCAGTCGATCAGTTCCAGTTCCAGCTCGTCCAGATCGATACCGTCCTGCTTGGTCATCTTGAAAACGCACTTATGATCGAACAGAAAATCCACCGATCCCGTCGTGCCGAGCGAGCCCCCGGCCTTGTTGAAATAGCTCCGCACGTTGGCCACCGTGCGGGTCGTATTGTCGGTTGCCGTCTCGATCACCATCGCGATGCCGAACGGAGCATACCCTTCGTACACCATCTCCTTGTAGTCGCCCATCTCCTTCGAGGTGGCCCGCTTGATCGCCCGCTCGACGTTCTCCTTGGGCATGTTGGCGGCCTTGGCATTCTGAATCAGAACCCGCAAGCGCGTATTACCCGCCGGGTCGGGACCGGCCGCCTTGACGGCTATGGCGATCTCCTTGCCGAGTTTGGTGAACGTACGGGCCATGTTGCCCCATCTTTTCAACTTGCGCGCCTTACGATATTCAAATGCTCTTCCCATAGTGTGTTCCGGTTCGTTTTTTGTTTTTCAGGAGTACAAAGCTAAGCCCTTTTTTAAAAATAGACAAAAAAAAGCGTACTTTTGTGCGGCTCAAACCGATGTGAGAATATGACTGACGAACCGATTTATCAGGCTCTCGAAGTGTTGCGCAAAGGCGGTATCATCCTCTATCCGACGGACACGGTCTGGGGCATCGGATGCGACGCGACTAACGACGAAGCCGTCGAGCGCATCTACCGGCTCAAGCGAAGCGGCGAGAAAAAAAGCATGCTCGTACTGCTGGATAACCCCGACAAAGTGTCGCTTTATATCAGGAAAGTCCCCGATATCGCATGGCAGTTGTACGAAGTGGCCGACAAGCCGCTGACGCTGATCCTGCCGGGAGCCTGCGCCGTCGCCGAGAACCTGATCCCCGAGGAGGGTACGCTCGGCATCCGGATTCCCGAGCACGAGTTCTGCAAGAAGCTGATCCGCAAGCTGAACCGGCCGCTGGTATCCACCTCGGCCAACATCTCGGGCCAGCCCGCTCCGCGCACGTACAGTGAAATTTCGCAAGATATCAGGCAGGGAGTAGACCTGATCGTCGACCCTTCGCTCGAAGGACATCCTACGCGCAAAGCCTCCTCGATCATCCGCGTAGGCCTCTCCGGCGAAGTGAACGTAATCCGCCCGTAAGCGATGATCGAAACGAAAATCCAAATGCGCTTTGCCGACGTCGATATGCTGGGACACGTCAATAACGTCAACCAGCAGCACTATTTCGACCTGGGCAAAAGCGACTTTTTCCGCCGCGTGCTCGGCATGAAGCCCGTATGGAAATCCGAGGGACTGATCATGGTCTCGACCCGCACAGATTACCGGGGACAGATTCGGATGGAAGACCCGATCGTCGTCACGACATGCGTCGACCGGATCGGTCATAAGAGCTTTACGCTCAGGCAACAGATCGTCGACACCCGCACCCGCGAAGTGAGAACCGAGTGCACGACGGTCTTGGTCGCATTCGATTTCGAACGTCAGGAATCGATCGAAATCCCTGCCCCTTGGCGCGAGAAGCTCGCTTCGTCTCTGCACGAACAATAAGGACACGGCACGAGCGAAACCTCTACCATATCCGACAGGGATTCCGGGATCGGCACATTTCATCCCCCGGAAGCGTTCCTCTTTGCATAACCCTGGTACGGAATCATGATTACGACATCCGTCCGGTCGGTTAGCGACAACACACGGCGATATTCATTCTTTATTCAGAATCGGCCGGTTACCCCCATGCCGGCAACCGTTCTTTCGTTCTTTCATCGATTCCTCTGTTTCCCAACGACAAGGAGCCATGCGCCAGCCGGCCGCGACGCATCCGGTCACGCGAAAAACCGGCAAGCCCCGATTACGAAACGAGGCGGGATTCCCGCCTCGCACGCATGTGTCTCCGCTCGGAGGATCAATAGCCCAAAATCCGCATCATTGACCGGTAGCTCTGCTCTTTGGCGAACAACCGGGTATAATACTCGTTGTCACCTTTGTCGCGGTCGATGATGATGTGCTTCGGCGCAGGGATCAGGCAATGCTGAATGCCGCCGTAGCCGCCGACGGATTCCTGATAGGCCCCCGTGTGGAAAAAACCGATATACTGCGGTCCTCCCCCCAGTTTCGGCAAAAAGATCGCATTCGAGTGCGACTCCCCGTTGTAATAGTCCTCGCTGTCGCAGGTCAGCCCTCCGAGGAAAACCCGCTGGTACTCGCGGTCCCAGTTATTGACGGCGAGCAGAATGTACCGCTGGTTGATCCCCCAGATGTCGGGCAGCGTCGTCATGAACGAGCTGTCGATCATATACCAGCACTCGCGATCGTTCTGCTGCTTCTGGTTGATGATCGAGAAAAGCGTCGCGCCGCTCTCGCCGACGGTAAACGATCCGAACTCGGTGAAGATGTTCGGCTCGTCGATTCCGGCCTGATTGCATATGTTCTTGATCTGGGCGACGATCTCCTCGGTAATGTACTCGTAGTCGTAGTCGAAAGCGAGCGAGTTCTTGATCGGGAAACCGCCTCCGATATTCAGCGAGTCGAGCTCCGGGCAGATTTTCTTCAGCTCGCAATAAACGTTCAGACACTTGCTCAGCTCATTCCAGTAGTACGCGGTATCCTTGATTCCGGTATTGATGAAAAAGTGCAGCATCTTGAGCCGGAATTTCTTGTTCCCCTTGATTTTCGCACGATAATACTCGACGATATCGTTATAACGGATACCCAGTCGCGACGTATAGAAATCGAACTTCGGCTCCTCCTCCGAGGCGATCCGGATACCGATTTTGCACCGGGTATCGATCGCCGCGTCGAGCAACTCGAGCTCCTCCTTATTATCGATGATCGGAATCGTATTCTCAAAGCCGCCGTTGACCAAAGAGGCGATGTTTTCGACATACTGCGGACGCTTGAATCCGTTGCATACGATGTAAATGCCCTTATCGATCACGCCGCCGTCGTACAGCGCATTGATGATATGGATATCGTAGGCCGACGACGTTTCGAGATTGATGTCGTTCTTGAGCGCCTCCTCCAGCACGAACGAGAAGTGCGAGCTCTTGGTGCAATAGCAATAGTTATAGCTGCCTTTATAGTCAACCTTGGCCATCGCCACATTGAACAGGCGTTTGGCGCGTTGAATCTGCGAAGTAATCTTCGGCAGATAGGTTATCTTCAGCGGCGTTCCGTATTGCTTGATTACGTCCATCAGCGGAACCTCGTGAAAATTCAGTTCGTTGTCCGTCACCGAAAACTCATCCTGAGGAAACTCGAAAGTCTGCTCGATCAGATCGATATACTTGTTCTTCATCAGTCAATTCGATTTGCTCGAACCGATCCGGATCAGCTACATTCCCCAATTAAAAGCCAATCCGACTCGATTACATCGATAAAATAATTAACGATGCAAAGAAGATAATTCCTTGCGACAAAAACAACAATCCGCCGGAAAATTCGCCCGAAATAATCCGATCCGCGCGCTTCGCGCTTTTTCCGCAAGGATTTTGCGTTCCGAATTTGCAGAGCCGTTTGCTACTGTAATGAAAAAAGCATATTTTTGAAAACAATTTTAATACCTCCGAAACATGATCAACAAAATCATAGCAGAATACCTGCGAACCAACAAGCGACTGGTTGTTCCTCACTTCGGAGCGTTCATCCGAAAAGAGAACAGCGAGGCGATCGTGTTCGTGCCTTTTCTGAAAAAGGACGACGGCGTGCTCCAACAACTGCTCGTTTCCGAATACGGTATGGACTCGGCCGACGCACAGGCGGTCATAGACGAATATATCGCAGAGATCAAGGAAAGCATAGCCGCGCGGGGCGCGTACGTTATCGAAGGCGTCGGCAGGCTGATGACCGACTCCAACGGAATATGCTATTTGGAACTCGGCGCCGCGCCGGCGCAAGCAGCGGCCGTCCGGCCCGTCGATACGGCATCCCCGGTCGGCCCGGCCTCGTTCCCGGCACCATCGGCCGAGCCGGCACGGCATACGAAGATTCAGCAGCAGGCGCGTCCGACGGAAAAAACCGACAAACTCGGCGCAGCAGCCTCCCCGCAATCGCCCGCCCGCAAGCCGGAGGCGCAATATCCGCCCGATACCCGCCCGAGCAACCCGGTCACTTCCCGGTCGGTGCAAGACGCTCTTTACGGCAATCCCCGTCCTGCCCCCATGCAAGCTCCGGCAGACCGGCAAGAACAGACTTTCCGAACACCCATGCCGAATGTCCGCCCCGGAAACCAACCGCCCCGGCCGCCTATGCCGCCCCAAGGACGGCCCGCCGGCACGGGATACCGTCCGTCGCGCCCGGTGGGCAGACAAGCCCCCAAGTCCAAAGCCGACGGATTCATCGTCATAGCCATTCTGGCCGCCGTAGCGGCTTTGGCCGCCATCATATTCGGGCTGACGGTCACTCACGGCGGACCCGATATCCTGCCGCTGATCGAATCCTCGTCGCCCGACACGACGCAGGTTCAGCCGATCGCGGAATAACCGTACCGAACACGTAGATTACGACCCATGGATTTGACCATAGTAAAGCAGCGTTTCGGAATCATAGGCAACAACGACGCACTGAACAGGGCACTGGAGGTGGCTTTGCGGGTGGCTCCTACCGATTTGTCGGTCCTCGTGACGGGCGAAAGCGGGGTAGGAAAGGAGTTTTTCCCTCAAATAATCCACGCCAACAGCAGCCGCAAGCACGGCAACTACATCGCGGTCAACTGCGGAGCCATTCCCGACGGGACGATCGACTCGGAGCTTTTCGGACACGAGAAAGGAGCGTTCACGGGCGCGACGGAAAGCCGCAAGGGCTATTTCGAGGTAGCGGACGGAGGCACGATCTTCCTCGACGAAGTGGCCGAGCTGCCGCACACGACCCAAGTCCGGCTGTTGCGCGTACTGCAAACCGGCGAGTTCATCCGCGTCGGGTCGTCGAAAGCGCAGAAGACCAACGTCCGGGTCGTCGCGGCGACCAACATCAATCTGCGCAATGCCATAGCCGAAGGGCGCTTCAGGGAGGACCTCTATTATCGGCTCAATACGGTCCCCATACTCATTCCTCCTCTGCGGGAGCGCAAAGGAGACATCCATCTGCTTTTCCGAAAGTTCGCCGTCGATATCGCAACGCAGTACCGCATGCCGGCCATTTCGCTGGACGAGCAGGCAAGAGAAATGCTCGAAAGCTACAGTTGGCCCGGCAATATCCGCCAGCTCAAAAACGTAGCCGAGCAGATTTCGGCTATCGAGCCGACCCGAACGATCACCGGAGAGATTCTGCGCCGCTACCTGCCCGCCGAAACCGAGCGCAGCGGCGTGCCCATGCTGACGGAGCCGTCCGCAGCCAAGGACCGCAGCGACGAGCGGGAGCTGCTGTATAAAGTGCTTTTCGACTTGCGAAGCGACATGAACGACGTCAAGCGGATGCTCGCCGAACTGATCGCCGAGCGCAAGTACGAAGCCCCGAAAAGCGACATCGCAGCCCTGCTTCCGCGCAGCAACTATCCGGTAACCTCGCCTGTCAGGCCGGCCGAAGAAATATTCACCGATACGGAAGAAGTGATCGACGAGCCTCCGCACGAGGAAATGACCAAGGAAAAAGCCCAGCGCGAAGCGATCGTCCGCGCGTTGCGTCACCACGGCGGCAAGCGCAGGGACGCGGCCCGCGAGCTTTTCATATCCGAAAGAACGCTGTACAGAAAAATGAAAGAGCTGGGAATCGACGATTCTTGCATCAAGCCATGAAATAAGCGGCCTTTCCAAAACGTTTCTCCGTCGTAACCCATCACTCGACAAAACGAAAGCGATGATCAATATAAAGAAATTGATATTGTTGATACCTTGCACTTTGCTCTTTGCGGGATGCAAGGTGACCTATTCCTTTTCCGGGGCATCCATTTCGCCCGAGGTCAAGACCGTCAGCATCCCCCGCTTCCCGAATAACGCGCTGCTGGTCGCACCCATACTCAGTTCCACGCTGACGGAGGCGCTGCAGGACCGCTTTTCGCGCCAGACCCGGCTGACGCTGGTTCCCGAAGGCGGAGACCTGAACTTCGAAGGCGAGATCACGAACTACACATCGACGCCGGCCGCCATATCGGGCAACGAGTACGCCGTCCGGAACAACCTGACGATCACCGTACGCGTCCGTTTCACCAACACGATCGATCCGTCGCAAAACTACGACAAGACGTTCTCCGCCTTCGCCCCTTACAACAGCGATCAGTTGCTCCAGAACGCCGAGCCTACGCTGATACCCGAAATCGTCGAACAACTGGTCGAAGACATATTCAACGCAGCCGTATCTCAATGGTAACACGTATAATGAAACGCCCTGTCGTTCAGCCGGCCCGGCTCGAGCGGCTGACAGACGACCAACTGGCCGACGTCCTGAAGCGTTACCCTTGGTTCGACACGGCCCGGCTGATATTGCAAAGCAGGACGACGGCCGAGGACCCGCAGCTGCGCTTGCGCCTGCAAATCGCCGGATGGCCGGAAATTCTGCTCGCCCGCCCCGACACCGCCCGGAGCGAAGCCGACGTGATCGACCGGTTTCTGTCGCGCGAATTTCGCCGCATCGTCCCCGACCCGGCGTCTTTCCCGGCGGGTGAGGACCTCGCCCGCGAATCGGTCCGCGAAGATCCCGAGCTCATCTCGGAAGAGCTGGCCGACATCTATGCGCGGCAGGGGCTTTACGCCAAAGCGAAAGAGATTTATGCCCGATTAAGTTTGCTATATCCGGAAAAAAGTGTTTATTTTGCCGAGATTATTGCCGGGCTGGACACGAAAAAGTCCGGAAAGTGAATGGGAAGAAAATTACAAACGTTTAAATAACCTTACAGGATGTATATTTTTTGCATAGTACTGATTCTGATAGCGAGTGTTCTGATTATACTTGCGGTTTTGGCCCAAAGTCCCAAAAGCGGCATGGCGGCTAATTTCGGCGCGTCGAACCAAGTGATGGGAGTCCGTCAGACGGCGGATTTTCTCGAGAAGTTCACATGGGGACTGGCCATCGCGATCGTCATCCTCAGCCTGCTGGCCACGATGACCATGCCGTCGGCCAATATCAGTTCGAGCAAAAGCGGTGTAGAAAAGGCATTGGAGCAGGCTATCGAAAGCAATCAGAATCTGCTGCCCTCGTCTCTCCCGTCCGCAGAGCCGGCAGCGAACCCTGCACCCGCAGACTCTGCAAAATAATACGAGCGAATCTCCGTAAAAAAGCATGCAGACACGCGCGTCGTGTCTGCATGCTTTTTTTTATCACCCCGTTTCGAAAGACGGAGGTACTTTTCAGAACCGCATCGCCGCATCAGAAAGCTCCGCCTTTAGCAGTCATGGCAAGCATCGGATTCCCGCAAACGCCCCCAATACGCCGCGAACAGACCGCGGCATCGATATCGAGCCGTGGAGTCGTCCGGCATTTTCCTGCGCACCCTGTAACGCTTCTCAACAATCCGAGTTGCCGGCCGAGCTCGAAGCCTCTTTTGCCCATACCGCTATACATCAACGCCTATACGCACGACTGGATTCCGTCGCGTCCGCCATATTCACGGATCAGCGCACAGAAAAAGCCGGGGAGTCCGAAAAGCAGCTCCCCGGCTTCGTTGTATTAGGTTTTTCGCTGGATCTCCCCCCCCCCGGCCGAGTACGAAAAAATTCTGTCGGCAGCCGAATCACGGCATGATCGTACCCATCGTAAAAGCCGGCTACTTGGTAACGACTTCCCAGACTTTGATCCTTCGATCCGAGCCGTCGGGGCCCTCTACATACAAGGTAACGGTCCATTCGCCGGCCTTCGGATAGCGGTGAACGGGGCAGGGTTCGTCGGCTCCGGTCCCGTCGCCGAAATTCCAGCGCCGCTTCTCGATCTTTCCTCGTGAACGGTCCTCGAAACGGATAAGCCTTCGGTCTCGGTCGATTTCCTCGAAAGACCAATCGGCCTCGATCACGGGACACAGCGAATCTTCCAGCGGCATGAGCCGGAAAGCGTTCAGAAACGACCCGTCGCGAATCATGCGGAAATCGTGCGACAGACACATGACCGGGTCGGCCTGAGGCTTATCCGTATCGAAATCGATCATGCACCACGACAGGCCGATCAGCTCGTTCTCTTCCAGCCGCGACACGACCGAACGCGAAATGCCCTCTACAGCCGCATAATCGAACGGGGTGATCCAAAACTCCATGCGAAGCGTACCGCTCTCGCCTTGCGCGAAATCGTAATCGTACGCCACGTTCGCATAGGGGAAGTCCTTGATCCACGGAGTCGAGCCCCACACCATAGCCCAATCCTTGCCGGGCTGTACCGGAGTGAAGATATGGTAATTCTGCGCATGCGCTCCGTGTCCTTTGAAATGAAGGTCCGAGACCGGCAGCTTGTTCCGATTGCCGTTGTCCTCCTTGATGAACGGCCCTCCGGACAGGTCGGCATCGACCACCAATTCGAAAATATCCTGCCGCAGCCCCTCGTCGGCAAAGTCCCAGCAGTCGTCGTAGGCCTCCACGTAGAAATAGAGACGATTCTCGCCGGCCACCCAGCCGACCTTCACCGTCAGGTCGAACTCGCGCGGATCGAGTCGAGCTCCCCGCCCGCCGTGCGTATCGTACAGCTCGGACAATCCGACCGAATAAGAGTCGGGCACGATTTCCCAGTCCGAGAAATCGCCGTCGATGCGCGGAATCGCCGTACGCGGAAACTGGAAAACCTTGTACTCCTTATCGGGACGGGCGAACGCCCATGCACGAGGCGAGACGACGCAAGCCAATACAATAAAAAACAAACAATTAATCCTTTTCATCGAATCATTTTATTCAGATAATCCACGTTCTGTTCGCGAAAACGCCGAAAGGGGCCTCGCGAAAACTCCGGCCGCCGCACAGGCGACGATTCCGGAACTCATTCTGCAAAAGCCTCGTCGCACATCGACTGAGGCAGATCGCCGGGCGAGCTTCCCCAATCGCGGTTCGGCCGAGCTCCCATTTCGAAAGTCAGGGTCGCATCGCCGCCGAAAAGCTCCTCGTGGCTCAGCCAGTTTTTCGTGAAGGGCCGTCCGTTGAGCGAAGCCGACTGGATATAGCGGTTCTCGCGCGAAACGCCGTTCGCTCGGACCGTCAGCACGCCCCGCCCGTGACGAAGCTTCACCTCGGGGAAAATGGGCGTGCCGACGAAATAGACCGCCCGCCCGTGCGTTACCGGGTAGAAGCCCATCGAGCTCATCACGTACCAAGCCGACATCTGCCCCGTATCGTCATTGCCGCAGATTCCTTCGGGCGAAACATCATACAGCGTGTAAAGCACGTCGGCGATCCGCCGCTGGGCTTTCCACGGCTCGCCGGCATAATTGTACATGTACAGCGTGTGGTGACCGGGCTCGTTCCCTTGGGCGTACTGTCCGATCAGGCCCGTAATGTCCGGCGCCGGATTGTCGCCGTGTATCTCGGAGCTGACCGTGAAGAGCGAGTCGAGTTTGGCTACGAAAAGCTCCCGTCCGCCGAACAAATCGATCAGTCCCTTTCCATCGTGCGGCACGAAAAACGTCCACTGCCACGAGGTCCCCTCGCAGAAGTCGTCCCCCTCGCGGTAATGATTCGACAGAAACGGGTCGAACGGCGTGCGCCAGCTTCCGTCGGAAAGCCTGCCTCGCATGAAGCGCAGCGAACTGTCGAACAGATTGCGGTAACGGCCGGCGCGCTCGATGTAGCGCTCGTAATCCTCCTCGCGACCCAGCATGCGCGCCATCTGCGCGATGCACCAGTCGTCGTAGCAGTATTCGAGCGTCTTCGACACGGAAGTGATCTCCAGATCGCAGGGCACATAGCCGTAGCGGTTGTAATGACGCGCGCCGCGGAACGCTTTCAGGAAATAGCCGAAGGTATCGCGGTCGGACGACGCTTTCATCGCCTCGTACAGGGCCTCTGCATCGAAATCGCGGATTCCCTTGCTATAGGCATCGGCTATCACCGGCATCGAATGGTACCCGATCATGCACATATTCTCGACTCCCGCAAGCGTCCAGATAGGCAACTGGCCGCAATGGCGATAGTGCTCGAGCATCGTTTTCATCAGATCGCGCGTGACGTCGGGCCGCAGAATAGCGATCAGCGGATTCTGCGCCCGGAACGTATCCCACAGACTCAACACGCCTGCGAAATAGCGGAAGTCGCCCCGGTACACTTTCGAGTCGGAGCTCCGATACTCTCCCGTCACGTCGGAATAGAGCATGGGGTAGAGCATAGCGTAATAAAGGCTGGTATAGAAAACTTCCCGGCGGGACGGTTCCCCGCCCTCGATCCGAACGGCCGACAGCTGCTCGTTCCACGCACTATAGGCGGAGGAGCGCACCCGGTCGAAGTTCCAGCCTTTGATTTCGGCCGACAGATTTTCCCGGGCCCCTTCCATGCTGACCGGAGAAATCCCGACACGCGCCACGAGCGGTCGTCCGTCCCGGCCACCGAAATTCAGCACGGCCCGGACATCCGTTCCCTCGAGCTCGCGAATCCCTTCGACCGACCGCCCCCGGTCGAAAAAGCGGCACGAACGGATCGGCTCCGAAAACTCCGCATAGAAATAGACATGCTGCTCGGGCGCCCAGCCGTTCGAGATGCGGAACCCGCGCACGGTGCGCTCGTCGACCCACTCGAGCCTCGAGACCTTCACCGTATCGAAATCCTCGTCGGCGAATATCGTCGTCGAGTGCTGACAACCGTGCTTCAGGTCGACGATCAGCTGCCGCGCCGCGCCGTCCGGATAAGCATACCGGTGCATGCCACAGCGGGAAGTCGCCGTCAGCTCGGCCTCGATGTCCGAGTCGAGCAGCCTGACCCGGTAATACCCGGGCTCGACATGCTCCCGCTCATGCGAGAAACGGCTGCCGACACGATCGGGATAAACCTTCAGCCGCTGCCATGCGCTATCCGCCACCGGGAAAAACATAATGTCCTGAAAATCGGTTCCGCCGCCGCCCGACTTGTGCGTATGGCTGAAGCCATAGATCACATCGTGGTCGTAGTGGTAGCCCGACGAGGTGAAATAGGTGTCGGGACCGAGCTGCACCATCCCGAACGGAGCAGCCGCCACCGGCACGACGCAGCCGGCCGCCCCGGTTCCCATCATCGGACGGACGAGGGAAGCCGGCTCCGCCCTAGCGGCAAGCGTCGCCGCATACAGCGGCATCGCAGCCGCCAGAATCATTTTACGGTAATCCATACTGGTATCTCGTTTCAAAGGAACGGGGCCCGCCCGCAAGGCAGGCCCCGCCCGTTTCGGTCCATAACGGCTATTATTTCCTGCTTTTGGCAGTCTCGGCCTCGCGGTCGAGCAGATAGTAGATGTTGTCGGCAATCGGCCCCGGGGCGATGAACATGCCGCCGAAAAGACCCGTCACCGAATTGTGCGTATCGGGGAAGCAATAGTCGAACTCGCCCTGCCGGTAACGCTCGTAAGTCTCCGGAATGTTGTGCGGACGCCAGTTATCATCCGTGTGCACGCTCATCCACTGGAGCGCCGCGTTCGTGATACCGCGCTGAAACTTGAGCCAGTCGATCTCGGGATCGATCTCGTCCCAGCGGATGTTCTCGCGGGCCGACTGGGCGAATACGCCCAGCACTTCCCATTGCACATGATCGCGCACCCAGTTGGCGAAATACCAGTCGCTCGAACTGAGCACCGGCTTCGTGTAATAGAGCGACGGCATGCCCTCGGGCTCCCACAGGTGCGTGAACGGCAGAATCGTGCGAATCCAGTAGACGGCTTTTTGCTTGTACTTTTCGTCGCCGAACTGCTCGTAAGCCTGATAGTTCGCAATGGCGGCATGGCCGGCGGCGAACAGGTTGGCCGCATGGAGAGGGGTCTCCCAGAAATCGCCGCCCTCCGGCCGGGTCATCGGAAGGCAATAGTCGAGCGCCTTGCGCGCGGCATCCAAGAAGCGCCGCTCGCCGGTTTCCCGCCCGATGCGGAGCAGATCCATCGCGGGCAGAATCGTGATGTCGAGCGCCGTCGCTCCGTCGAGACCCATCGGCTCGACGAACGACGTGGCCACCTTGAAATCGTCCTTGCGGAAATGGCGGCCGTCGGGCTCGAACGCGAACGAGCCGTCGGCACGCTGAATCGCCAGAATCTCGTCACCCTGTTTTTCGAGACGTTTCTTCCGAGCCTCGTCCGTCTCGGGCTGCGAGCCGCCTTTCGGTCTCACGGACTCGATCTTGGCCTGCAACTGCTTGACGACTTCCGACTTCTTATTCTCCTGCATGTAACGAACCAGAAAACCCGGCACGTTCGGACCCGCTTCCTCGATCGAGCGTTGCACGACGCCGAAACCGCGCCCCTCGTGCCACAGGTTCGTGTTGTATGCCTCGGCCATCCGGTCGAGCGCATCGCGATAGTCCCATCTCGGAGCGGCGGGCTCGGGCAGTCCGTTGCGCAGCACCCATTCGGTCACCACGTCGACGCTGTTGCCTTTCGTAAGCCAGAGCTCGGCATTGAAAACGATTTTCTGACCGATGCGCAGTTCGAGCGCATTTTCGGCCCAAAGCTCGTTCTCGTGTCCTTCGGTCGAGGCATCGGGTATCATCAGGCCCATCAGCTGGTTGTTCATCCGGTCGACGAAGTTCGGCGAGGCGAATACCGGCTGCGGATGCTGCGTACGATAGTTGAACCAGCGAGCGGCCACCTCGTTCGGATTCCATGAGAGACCGATCGCGTCGCCGTCATGGCTGATCGCCATGACCGGTACGGAAACCTTGTTGGGGTGGGGAGCCACCCGCAATGCCCACGGGTCCTTGAAAAAGTCCGTTCCGCTCGTCCATTCGTCGCCTACGGCCCAGTCGACTCCCGGCAGGATCGCGTCGTCTTTGGCCGTGCCGAACGACGACTCGCCGACCTTGAGCCACGGGCCGCGCAGATAGCGCACATGATAGTTGCCCGTAGCGGTGAGGTCGTAGTTCAACTTGACGAAAGGCGAGTCGTTCTCGAGCGCAATCGTCACGACGCCGGTAATGGCCGGCTCGGCAAGCGGGTAGTGCATCCAGTTGTCGAACGAGGTCCCCTTCAGCATGTCGCGCACGACGACCGACTTGACCCGAAACACCAGACTCTCGCCTTCGGGAGTGCTGACACGGGACACCGAGTCGGCCTCGAGGCGCATCGGGATGTCCTGATCGCGGATCATCAGCTCGCCCAAATGATCCATCACGGCCATCAGCTTGCCCGAGGGAGTCTCGATCTCGGCCCAGCCCCAGCCCTTGATCCGCTTGAAGAAATGAAGCGTAACGTAGCGGTTTTTCAGCGTAACCGACTCGTTCACATAGCTGCTCTGCTTGAACTTCGGCTCCAAACCGTTGTCGGCCGCACGAACCTGCCGTACGCCCCACAGACCCGCGCAAAGCGAGGCGAGTCCTATCGAAATAATCAGTTTTTTCATCGTTCGTTCGGTTTATCCTATTCTTCGAAATGGTAGTTGGCCCGGCGCGAAGGAGCCTGATCGCCGTTGAGCAGGAACTCGTCGATGTCGCCCAGCTTCTGAATGCCGTCGGCCCAGTGGAAATCGAACGACAGCTTGCCGGAGCCGAAAAATTTTCTCGGCACGGCTACCATCATCTCGTTCCCCTCATAGCGATAATCGATCGTCGCAGGTTTTCCCCAGTCGTCGCGTCCATAGGCTCTCACGCTCGTACGGCGATCGTCGCGCAGCGACTCGTTGACCAGCAGATCGTAGCCTTCCCAACCGGTCGAGTGATCGCCGTCGGCATCGATGAACAGCAGCATCCACAACGGATCGGTATATGGCGTAAGCGGCTCGGCCGTCCGGACATAGAAATAGACGAAGCGGTCGTCCCGGGCTACCTTCGACTCGACTATATCATTGCGTCCGGTCCGGTTCACATAGGGCCCGGCCGCGAAATTGCCCGGACTGTCGCGGTGATACGTGTCGCCCACATGATCGAAATAGGAACTCTCCACCTGCTTCCACTGGTCGAACCCGCCGTTCAGGTCGATCGTCTGCTCCGGTCCCGCCGCGACCGGCTCGGCCACACCCTTGTACCGGCGGACGGCCGCCATCAGCTGATAGTAGTAATTGTCGCCGTGACCGCCTTTCATCGGCTCGATGTCGCGGCTGTACTCCTGATTGTACTGGTCGATGAAATAGGATTCGCCCATTTCGATCTTCCGTCCCCCCTTGCCGCAGTTCGCCCCCGGAAAGAAGTCCCATTGACGCATTTCCTCGTCGTAGTCTTCATGACGGCGGGTCATCTGGCCGGCCGTCCACTCGTTCCAGCCCGTCACGAAAACGAACTCGGGATCGACTTCCAAAGCCCGGCTCCACTGCTCGGCGAAATAGAGTCCCTTGTCGGTATCGGGCGTCACGTCGTAACGGTCGGTTTCGGGCTGCACGCCGTCATGGAAGCTGCGGCCGATGTTCGACAGCGGATGCTCGGCTACGGCCACAGGTACGTATTCGGCCCGGTCGGGCGACTCGCTCCAGCCGACCGACTGAGGATAATGGTCGACCCAAGGCCATTCGTCGTGACCGTCGTCGTACCAGCGGAGCGTCGTCCAAGCCCAGCTTTGGCGAATAGTGAAGAAATCGGTAATCGCTTTCGGGAAACGCACGTCGTTCACTTGCTGGCGATTCCCTGTGACATGCTGCCCGAACAACAGCAGCGGCTTGCCTTTCCATCGGAACCACAAGTCGGCGTAAAGGCCCCGGCTGTAAATTTTGTCCCAGAGCAATTCGACCGATTTCTGACTGGCCAGACACGCGATCTGCGGCGTCGGCTCGCCTTCGGCGCGCATCCGTCGGAACACGTCGGCGATAAAACAGAACACGTCCTCGTAAATATGGTCGTTCGTATTGTCCAGCACGATCAGATCGACGCCCGCATCGCACAACTGGCGCGCATGACGTCGAATGATCCACTCGTCCTTCATAATATAGTAGCCGGCCTCGGGCTCGCCCCAATAGTGCGTGCCGCCTCCCCATTTCGGATGCTCCGGATCGGCCGCCAGAATCTTCGTCACGTCGAACGGCCCCTGCTTGGCGCCGTTGTTATTGTGCGTAACGAAATAGAACATGCCGACCACCCGGTTCCCCTTGCGCGGTCCGCACTCGTCGAAGCCGGGCAACGCGCGGCCCAGCGCGTCGGTCGCCGTCCACGTATCGGACCGAAGATCCTTCGCCGGCGTCGAAAGCGGCTCGGGAGAAGCCGCCCGCAAAGCATGCGACCCCAAGCTGCAAGCGACCGACAATATGCCTATTTTCAAAAAATTCGACCTACTCATCTCTATCAAAAGTTCGGTTTAATCGTTCAGTTCGGGCCTCATCGGAATAGGCGCCTTGTAGATCACCTGATCCCAATCGTCGATGCCGATAATGTCCTTGGCGAACTCGAATACTTCGTCCTCTCGATCCGTCCCGAAAGCCTGAAATACGAACCATGCCGGCTTGCGCCCGCCCGGATCGGTCTCGTCGTCCATGAAGCGCCGCACGCCGATCCGCAGGCCGCCCTCGGCCCGCTGGTCGAACCAGCCGTGCATCTGGTAAGCGTCGATTCCGTCGCACGCCTCGAGCTTCTTCATCGCGTAGGCCATACCGGCGGCCTGCTCCCTGAGAGCCTCCTCGGAGTAGTCCTTCGAGTTGGGATTCTGCTCGGAAAGGAAAACCGTTCTCTTGATCTTGCCCTGATACAGCGCGCGGGGCTGCTTGATCCATGCGTCGAGCACCTCCAGATTCTTGAACGTAATCTGAGGCGTGTCGTAATCGAAGGTCGCCTGATCGTCAAGCCACGATTTGGGCTCGAACAACGACTGGGGGTAGGGGTGATGAGCGACGCCCCATTTGAAATCGCCCTCGGCCTGCGTATAGTCCACGAGCAGCTCGAGCAACTGAGCCGACGGATAGCAGTACTCGTTGTGGCGCGACTGCCAGTAGTGCGTCAGCGTGATGAACACTTCCGGATGAGGGCTGTACTTGCGGGCCGTATAGTACAACAGGCGCATCGACTTGATATAAATATCCATGAAGCGCAGCGGCGTCTTGATACCCGCGTTGGTCCACACCCAGCCCGCATCGACCTCGTTGTGAGCGATCCAATGATGCACGCGACCGTACTTTTTGTCGGGACGGCTGTAGCGCTCGGCCAGAAAATCGATCGCGGCGGCATACAGGTTCAGCGACTCGAGCGTCGTCATGTTCGGCATCGTATAGATACCCGCCGGATCGAAGTCGGGATGCTCGAACAGCCGTCCGGCCGCTTTGTCGGCGAACGAGCGTTCGGGAGCGATCAGAACGATCGCATTGACGATTACGTCTCGGGCGGCCGTATACTGCAACGTCTTGTCGAAACCTTCGATCGCCTTGCGGTCGGCATAATACGTCCGACCGTTATAGTCGAACGGAATCGCATCGTCCGAGGGCGTCAGGCTCATGAAGCCGAGCCACATGTTGACCGTGACGCTGGTAATGTCCAGACTGTCGAGGTCGGAAGCGAAGCGATTCGCTCCGAAACCGCCGATTCCCTTCTTGCTGGCGGGAACCTCACGGGGCAGATCGTACTTGGCCTTCACGTCGTCGGCATAATGGCCGTGCGAGCAGATCAGCATGCCGTTCTGCGATTTCTGGGCCAGCACCCAGCGCGAGTACAGCCGGTCGTAGCGCTGGCCGTCCACCTCCGCATAGCGATCGAAATCGGCCTTGAACTTCTTCGGCCCTTTCACGCGCTGAACAGTCAGAAAATCTTTTTCGGTCAGCTCGCGGAACATCGGCACCTCGCACAGGTAGACCTCGCCGGGCATCCCCTTGATGTCTCCGCTGACCTCTACGCGGTCGTCGTTCACCGTGACGCGAGACACCTCGCACGGGTAGTTTTTCTTCAGATAGACCTCGATGTCGGCATTGAGCTGTTTCTCGCGCCGCTCCCGCTCGGTCTTCAGCCGAGCCTGTTCCCGCTCTTTCTCCGTATAGGCTCTCAGCCGGGCATTGCGGATACGCATCGTCGTCGGCCGCGCCGCATTCGGAACGATCAGCAGGCTCAGATAATCGTCAGGACCTTGCAGCCTCTTCAGCTTGTCGGTCACGTCGACCGAGAAGGTGCTCCATCCTTCGGCTATCGGCAGCCGGATCATGTTCTCCTCGATACGCGAACGGTCGTCATTGACCATCACGACCATGAACTCCATGCCGCTGGCGCAGAAATAGTCGAAGCTAAGCACCGAAATACCCTCTGCCAGAGAACCTTTGACCGGCTCGAAGCGGATGACCGCGCTGCCGGGCGCGGTCGTCACCTCGTAGACATCGCGGTCGACTTGCTTGAATGTAAATTCCTTCGATTCGGTGGGACGAACGGTCAATGCGACCGGTTCCGGAGTCTGGGCGCCGAGCCTGTACAGCCCCGACAGCGCACCCGCCAGCAACAGGCTGGCAAGAATCTTCCTTCGCATAGAATATTAAAAGTTTAGGTTAAGTAATACTTGTCTCGCCTCTCGAGGCGCAGCAACTCTAAAATACAATAATACGGTTTTTTCCGGAAAAAATTCGCATTCCGGCCCCTCCTTCGTGAATTTTCCGAACGGAAACCGTCCATCTGCCGGACATTTTTTCTGCGACGGATGCGGCCGATTCGCGATACTGTTCTATCTTTGCACGGCAATGACCAGATAACCGTTTGTAGGTATTTCCGGACGGAACTCTCCCCATATGCAGGTATTCCGACCGGCGTGCGGACGGACTATCTTTGCCCTCGAAAACTGACCGGAAGCTGACACGCATGGAAAAACCGATCCTATATAAACGCTTGTCCGAACTGAAGACTTCCGAACAAGGAGTCATTACGAAGGTATTCGGACACGGGTCGTTCCGAAACCGCATCACCGAAATGGGATTCGTAAGGGGCAAGGCCGTCAAGGTCATCAAGAACGCCCCGCTGCTCGACCCGATCGAATACGAGATCATGGGCTACCGCATCGCGCTCCGCAAGAGCGAGGCGGAGCTTATCGAAGTCACGGTGGCAGAGAACGCCTTCGGGCCTTCGAGCCGACACGGCGACGCCACATTCCGAGACGAGTCGGTCAACCGTTTTCTGCATGAAGCAGGGAAAACGATCAACGTCGCGCTCGTAGGCAACCCCAACTGCGGCAAGACCTCGCTGTTCAACACGGCCTCGGGCTCGCACGAACGGGTAGGGAATTACAGCGGCGTCACGGTCGACGCCAAGGAGGCCCATTTCCGACAGGACGGTTACACGATCCGCCTGTTCGATCTGCCGGGGACCTACTCGATTACCGAGTACACGCCCGAGGAACTGTACGTGCGCGCCCATCTGCTGAACGAAATGCCCGACGTGGTAGTCAACGTCGTCGACGCATCGAACCTCGAGCGCAACCTGCTGCTGACCACTCAGCTGATCGACATGAACCTGAAAGTGGTCATCGCGCTGAACATGTACGACGAGCTGGAACGCTCGGGAGATACGCTGAATTACCGCGATCTGGGCCGCATGATCGGCATACCCATTATCCCGACCGTCGCCAACCGGAAAGAAGGAATCGACGCCCTGTTCAAGACGGTCATCGACGTATTCGAGGACAACGAACCCGTCGTGCGCCATATCCATATCAACTACGGCGCCGACATAGAGCAAAGCATCCGGACCCTGCAGGCCAAAATATGGGAAAACAAGGATCTGGTGGCACGCTACTCGTCTCGCTATCTGGCAATCAGACTGCTGGGCGACGACAAGAACATTCGCGAGATCGTCGCCTCCCGGGCCGCCAACTCCGACGAGATAGACGCCACGGCCGCCCGGCTCCGCGAAAAGCTCGAGCACCGCTACGGAGAACCCGCCGAAACGATCATCACGGATGCCAAGTACGGATTTATCGCCGGCGCCCTCGAAGAAACCTATCGCTCCCGAAATGCAGGGAAGAAGCATGTCCCGGCCGACCGAATCGACCGCGTGATGACGCACCGGATCTGGGGACTGCCCATTTTTCTGCTGCTGATGTGGATCACTTTCCAGACCACGTTCTCGCTGGGAGGCATACCGGCCGAATGGATGGAAGCGGGCGTGCAATGGCTCGGCGATTGGGTGACCGGCCTTATGCCCGAGGGTTCCCTGCGCGAATTGCTCGTAGGAGGGATCATCAGCGGAGTGGGGGGCGTCATCGTCTTTCTGCCGAACATACTGATCCTCTTTTTCTTCATTTCGCTGATGGAGGACACGGGCTACATGGCGCGCGCCGCCTTCATCATGGATAAGCTGATGCACAAGATCGGCTTGCACGGCAAGTCGTTCATCCCGCTGCTGATGGGATTCGGCTGCAACGTCCCGGCCATTATGGCCACGCGGACGCTCGAAAGCAGGAAGGACCGCGTGATGACCATGCTGATCATTCCTTTCATGTCGTGCAGCGCGCGTCTGCCCGTGTACGTACTGCTGATTTCGGCCTTTTTTCCGCATAATCAGGGACTCGTGCTGTTCTCGATCTATCTGATCGGCATCCTGATCGCCGTACTCTCGTCCGTTCTGTTCAAGAAACTGCTGTTCGCCAAGCAAGAAGCTCCGTTCGTCATGGAGCTTCCGCCGTACCGCATCCCGACCGTACACAACGTCGTAAGGCATATGTGGGACAAAGGCGCGCAGTACCTGAAAAAGATGGGAACCGTGATCCTGCTCGCCTCGATCATCATCTGGGCGCTGGGACACTACCCGCGAAACGTCGAATACTCGACCGACTACGCGGCCGAGAAAGCTCTGGTCGCCGCCTCGGACCAAAGCGCCGAGGAGAAACAGGCGCAGATACAGCACCTCGACAACAGCCAATACGCCGAACATCAGGAAAAATCGTACATCGGCCGGATCGGGCACTTCATCGAGCCGGCTATCCGACCGCTCGGTTTCGACTGGCGGATCGGAGTCAGTCTGGCCAGCGGACTGGCAGCCAAGGAAGTCATCGTCAGTACGATGGCCGTACTGAACAACAGCGGCGACGACGAAACCATGCTCGCGCGGAATCTGCAAAAGCAAACCTACGCATCGGGCCCAAAAGCGGGAGAGCATGTCTACACACCACTGGTCGCTTACACGCTGATGATTTTCATCCTGCTCTACTTCCCCTGCATCGCCGCCATGGCGGCGATCCGCAGAGAGGCAGGCGGACGTTGGGCGCTGTTCACCCTGTTTTACACAACGGCCTTAGCATGGTTATTGTCTCTGCTCGTCTATCAGATAGGAAGCCTTTTCTAACGGGAGCGACGACATGCAGGAAATCATAACAAAAATCATTATCGGAGCAGCGGCGGCATGGGCGATCTACCGAATATTCAAATGGTTCGGTCGTCGCAGAAAATCGCAGTGCGGATGCGGCTGCGGGGCATGCGGCTGCGGAGGATGCGACAGATGCGCGCGGCGTTCGGCCTGCGAAAAAGAAAAGCAATCGGATGAGATCGCTGATAATCAACGGTAGCCCTCGCCGAAACGGGACGATCGGCACGATGATGCGAGTCGCTTCGGAAACTCTCGGGCCGGACGCCGAGCTGGTCCATATCGGCGACTGCCGGATCGCTCCCTGCACGGCTTGCATGCGATGCCGCGAAACGGGCGAGTGCTCGCTGCCGCACGACGACGGACACGATCTGGCCGACAAGATCCGTAATGCGGATTTGCTCGTAATCGGATCGCCGACCCATTGGGGAGGCATGAGCGCGCCGCTGAAAAACCTGTTCGACCGGAACGTTCCCGTCTTCATGGGCGAAAGCGCCCGGGGCATTCCCGTAGCCCGTCAGAAAGGGAAGCGAGCCCTGATCGTCGCCGCTTGCACCACGCCATACCCGTTCAACATCTGGATGAAGCAAAGCAGAGGCACTGTCCGCGCCCTACGCGAAATACTCCGTACGGGCGGCTACAGGATCGAGAGCATCGAAATCGGAGGAACGAAAAGATTCGGAACTCTGCCACTCCGATACCCCGAACGCCTGAAAAGTAAATTGCGGAAAATACTCCGAAAAACGGCGGGCAAAGCCCGTTAACGGTCAGCCCGGGATAACCGGACATGCGCGACTCCTGCCGGCAAAGCGTCTCCCGCCCTCCGAACTATAAGGCACTTTTATCATACGAATAACCGTAAACGCCGTCTTGCCGCGCTATCCGAATGCCCTCAGGCGAATCGCCGACCGTTTCGCCCGACAGGCATACGACGGACATGTGAGGGCTCCCTGCACACAGGAGGCCGTCATTTTCCCGCGAGCATCTCGATCGCACGGGCCAGCTGATCGGGACAGGAAGTGCCCTTGCCCCTGCAATCGATGCCCTTCAGTCTCCGGACCGCCTCGCCGGCGTCCATTCCCCGAACCAGAGAGGCGACGCCCTGCGTATTTCCGTGACAACCGCCCGTAAAGACGACTTCGGCGATCCGGCCGTCCTCCACCGTCACGCGGATCGATTTCGTACATACGCCTCCGACAGGGACGTATTCGATCGTTTTCATTGCCATATCTTTGCCATTTGACGACGGCAAAGATACGGAAGCCGCCCGGCCTTTCAAAACCGCAGCCAGCGAACCGGCACTTTCCCGAACGTCTCGACCGGTACGGGAACAAACGGATCGTCCTTCCGGCTGCGCTCCGGTTCCGCGCGTCGGGGCAAAGCGCCTTCCGCATGCGAGCGCCGGTCGGAAGAAAACCCGTCTCGGTCGGCAAAATCGGCCGATTCGTCTATTTCAATTGTCCGGAAAGCACGGCCGCCTTAAGTTTGCCTGCAAGAAAAATTGCAGACCCTATGAAACGAACAATCGGAACGGCTTTGATCTGCCTGCTCGGCCTGATGTCGGCCTTGTCCGCCGCAGGGCAGACCTCCGGACAGGGCTGGACGCTCAGGCAGTGCATCGACTACGCCCGCGAGAACAACATTCAGGTACAGTCTTCGCAGGTTTCGCTGCAAAGCGCCCGGGTCGACCTGCAACAGGCCAAGGCAGACCGGACGCCCACGCTCGGATTCACGACCTCGCAGAACGTCATTCATCAGAAAAAGGAGAACGAGAACTTCAGTTCCGACGGCACCTACTCGGGCAACTACGCGCTCAATGCCGGCCTGACGCTTTACAACGGAGGCAAGCTGAAACACTCGCTGCGCCAGCAGCAGATCGTCAACCGCAGCAAGGAATACGAGGTGGAAGTCGCCCGCAACGACATCGAAATCGCCGTCACGCAGGCCTATCTCGAAATTCTGTATGCGAACGAGACGGTCAAGACGAACGCCCAGACCGTCGAGTCGTCGGCGGCCCAGATGGAACGGTCGAAAGCGCTGCTCGAAGCCGGCTCGATCGCCCGCAGCGATTACGCGCAAATGGAGGCTCAGTACAGCAGCGACTGCTACCAGCTGACCGTCAGCGAGAACGATCTGGCGCAAGCACGGCTGCAGCTCAAGCAGCTGCTCGAGTTGGGAATCGACAGTACGTTCGACGTCGTATTTCCCGAAATAGACAGTTCGACCGTATTGGCCGAGGTGCCCCGACTGGAAGAGGTGTACCGGACGGCGCTGGAGGTCATGCCGCAAATGGAAAGCGGCCGACTGAACATCCAGTCGGCTCTGGCCGGCGAGCGGGTAGCCAAGGCCGACGGCCTGCCTACCGTTACCGCCAGCGCGGCCATCGGGACCGGAAACACCTCGGGGACCAACTACTCGTTCTACAACCAACTGAACAACAAGCTCAACGAAAGCGCCGGCATCACCGTCAGCGTACCGATCTTCAACAACCGCCAAACCCGCACGTCCCGCGCCAAGGCGAGACTCGAGACCCGTCAGGCCGAGTTGAATTATGCCGATGCGGAAAAGAGCCTGCTGACGACCGTCGAGTCGCTTTATCAAGATGCCGTCTCGGCTCAGAGTCGCTACCGGGCCGCGACGGACAAAGTCCGCTCGGCGGGCCTGAGCTATTCGCTCATACTCGGGCAATTCGAAGCCGGCATGAAAAACACTGTCGAATTGCTGACCGAGAAGAACAACTATCTGGCGGCCCAGCAGGAGCAGATACAGGCCAAGTATCAGGCCGTCCTGTCGATCCGCCTGCTCGACTTCTATCGCAACGTACCCATCGAATTGTAATCAAAAAACACGCATATCGCCATGAAAAAAGGAATGAAAACCGGAATCGTCCTTCTGCTCGTAGCCGTCGTGGCCGTCGCCGCCTTCCGGCTATTGCGGAAAGACTCGAAGCCCAAAACGGCATACAACAGCGCGACCGTGCGTCGGGGAACGCTCGTTCACAGCGTGACCGCCACCGGTACGATCGAGCCGATCATCCAGGTCGAGGTAGGTACGCAGGTATCGGGCATCATCGACCGCATTTACGTCGACTACAACTCGATCGTTAAGAAGGGCGAAGTGATCGCCGAGATAGACCGTTCGACGCTAGAGGCAGAGCTGGAGTCGAGCACGGCCACGCTGGAATCGAACAAGACCGAATACGAGTATCAGGAGAAAAACTTCGTCCGGATCAAGGGGCTGCATGACAAGGGCATGGTCAGCGATACGGACTTCGAAACGGCGGAGTACAACTATAACAAGGCCAAAAGCGCTTACGACAAGTCGAAGGCCGATATGTTCAAGGTACGGCAGAACCTGGGCTATGCGACGATCACCGCTCCGATCGACGGAGTCGTGATCGGCCGCGAGGTCGAGGAAGGTCAGACCGTGGCGGCGAGCTTCGAGACCCCGACGCTCTTCACGATTGCCAACGATCTGAGCCGGATGCGCGTGATCGCCGACGTGGACGAGGCCGACATCGGCAGCGTGCAGGACGGGCAGCGGGCGACCTTCACCGTAGACGCCTATCCGGACGACGTGTTCGAAGGGACCGTGACGCAGGTCCGGCTGCAAGCCACCACCGAATCGAACGTCGTGACGTATGAAGTGGTCGTGAACGCTCCGAATCCCGACCTGAAACTGAAGCCGGGTCTGACAGCCAACATCACGATCTACACGCTCCAAAAAGACGGCGTGCTGCTCGTTCCTTCGAAAGCCCTCCGTTTCACACCCGACGGCGCGACCGCGGCGATGTCCGACTCTTCGAGCCGCCGCTCCAAAACCCTGTGGGTCGAAACGGGCAGTGGAATCGAGCCGGTCGGCGTAACGATAGGCGAAACAGACGGCATCTATACCGAAGTGACCGGCCCGATCAAGGAGGGGGACCGGGTCGTCACGTCGGAAAGTTTGGGAATTCCGGCAGCGGAAGGCGATATGAACGGCCAGTCGAATCCGTTCATGCCGTCGCCTCCCGGACAAAAGAAGAAGTAGCAAGTCGCGCCGGTCTCCCCCGAAAGGCGGCCCTCTTCCGCCCGGCAGAGAATGCCGGCAACCGTGCCCCGCTTTTCTCCGGAACGATCATTCAAACCGAGCCGGTATCGACGAGTGACTCCGGCACCCACGAACAGAGACGCCGCGCTACGGCGCAACTACACCGGCGGTCCTGCCGCCGGACACACGAAAGTTTCAGAACCACGAAACCGAATCAACGCAAAACCATGGACAATCATATCATACGAGTCGAGAATCTGCGCCGGGACTTTCAGGTCGGCGGCGAGACGGTTCACGCGCTGCGGGGCGTAACGTTCTCGGTCGCGAAGGGCGAGTTCGTGACGATCATGGGCACGAGCGGCTCGGGAAAATCGACGTTGCTGAACATTTTGGGCTGCCTCGACACGCCGACCTCGGGCGAATACTGGCTCGACGGCGTCTCGGTCCGCGAGATGGGGCGCAACGACCGCGCGACGCTCCGCAACCGCAAAATCGGATTCGTGTTCCAGTCGTACAATCTGCTGCCCAAAACCACGGCGCTCGAGAACGTCGAACTCCCGCTGTTCTACAATCCGGACGTATCGGCCCGCGAGCGGCGCGAACGGGCGACCGAAGCCCTGAAAGAGGTAGGACTGTCGGACCGCATCCACCACCGCTCGAACCAGATGTCCGGCGGACAGCAGCAGCGCGTGGCGATCGCGCGGGCGCTCGTTAACAATCCGGTGATGATTTTGGCCGACGAAGCGACCGGCAACCTCGATACGCGGACCTCGTTCGAGATTCTGACGCTGTTCCAGCGTCTGCACGCCGAGGGGAGCACGATCGTATTCGTCACGCACAACCCGGAGATCGCGCAGTTCAGCAGCCGGAATATCGTGCTGCGCGACGGGCACATTACCGACGACGTCCGTAACGGGAACATCCAGTCGGCCCAAGCGGTACTCGACACGATTCCGGTGGACAACGGCATGTAAACGACCAAGGAGATGAACTACAAGAATCTGATAAAAATCGCACTGAAAGCCCTTGCCAACAACAAGTTCAGAGGGTTCCTGACGATGTTGGGCATCATCATCGGCGTCGCTTCGGTCATCGCGATGCTGGCCATCGGCCAAGGATCGAAGCGGAGCATCCGCGAGCAGATCTCGGAAATGGGCTCGAACATGATCATGGTACACCCCGGCAACGGCCGCTTCGGCGGAGTGCGGCAGAGCGCCAGCAGCATGCAGACGCTCAAGCTGGAGGACTACCGGACGATCGAGCGCGAGGCATCGTACATCAGCGTCTGCTCGCCCACGGTCAGCAGCAGCGGTCAGGCGATCTACGGCGCCAACAACGCGCCGACCACGCTGTACGGCGTGAACGGCGACTACATGACGATCCGCAAGTACTCGGTCGGCGAAGGCGAGATGTTTACCGATCACGACGTGAAAACGGCCGCCAAGGTCTGCGTCGTAGGCAAGACGGTCGTCGACAATCTGTTCGTTTCGGGCGAGGACCCGCTCGGCAAGACGATCCGTTTCGACAAAATCCCGCTGAAAATCGTCGGAGTGCTGTCGTCCAAAGGCTACAATTCGATGGGGCAGGACCAGGACGACCTGATCATCGCACCCTACACGACCGTACAGAAACGGGTGCTGGCGATCACCTACCTGCACGGCATCTTCCTCTCGGCCCTGACCGAGGAGGCGTCGGACAAGGCGATCGACGAAATCGCCGAAATTCTGAGGCAGAACCACAAGATCAAGCCCGGCGACGAGGACGATTTCGAGATTCGCTCGCAGGAAGAGCTCAGTTCGATGCTCAGCTCGACCACCGACCTGATGACGGTGCTGCTGGCCTGCATAGCGGGCATCTCCCTGCTGGTGGGCGGTATCGGCATCATGAACATCATGTACGTCTCGGTAACCGAGCGCACGCGCGAAATCGGCCTGAGAATGTCGATCGGCGCGAAAGGGCGGCACATCCTGTGGCAATTCCTGATCGAGGCGGTCATCATCAGCGTGACCGGAGGAGTGATCGGCGTCGTGCTCGGAATCACGGCTTCGGCCGTCATCAAGTACTGGATCGGATGGCCCGTCTACGTCCAGCTGTATTCGGTCGTGCTATCATTCGCCGTATGTACCGTGACCGGCATATTTTTCGGCTGGTACCCGGCCCGCAAGGCTTCCAATCTGGACCCGATCGAAGCGATCCGCTACGAGTAGAGCGCCTGCAAGCCGTGCAGACCGCCTTCGCCCCGAAACAATCGAGCGCACCCTGCGAGCGTTTTTAGGTACGCGCCAAGCCTCGTCCCCCGCTTTTCGCGCCGGACGGCAACTCGCAACCTCGGACCTCGCCCGCTTCGGCGCATAAATCCCGATTCGGGACGCACGGCAAAGCCGGCATACAGTCCACAAAAAAACATATAATCGCGTTTTTCATTATCTTTACATGGAACAATCATGGAAGTAGCCGGTCTGACCAAAGAGAAAATATTCGAGATCGTCATTCACACGATCGCATGGGGATTGCTGTTCTGCTCCCCGTTCCTGTTCGCGTACGGCGACAACGCGTCCGTATCGCTCGAACGGTACGTCGGCTTCGTCATCATGCCGCTGACTTTCATGACGGTCTTCTACGTCAACTACGGCATACTGACCCCGCGACTGCTGTTCCGCAAACGACTGGGGCGCTTCATTCTGGCCAATCTGCTGCTGATCGCGGCGGTCCTGCTCATACAGCATATCTGGCACGAGATGTGCCGCCTCTATATCGAGACCGAACCGCCGCACGAGAACCGGGGCGATCCGCCGCCCGTCTACTTTTTCATCGCATGGAACGCCATGCTGATGGCCCTGACGGTCGGGCTGGCCGTCGCTATCAGGATGACGGGCAACTGGTATCGCATCGAAGCCGAGAAGCAGCAAATCGAGAAGGAGAGAACGCAGGCCGAGCTGAAGAACCTGAAGAGCCAGCTGAATCCCCATTTCCTGTTCAACACGCTGAACAATATCTATGCGCTGATTCCCATCGACCGGACGAAAGCCCAGTTCGCCGTGCATAGCCTCAGCCACATGCTGCGCTATGTGCTTTACGAGAACAACCAGAACTACATTCCGCTCGAAAAGGAAATTCAGTTCGTCCGCAACTACGTCGAATTGATGGAGCTGCGCCTGCCCGATCGCGTGGAAACGACCGTCGATCTGCCCGAACAGGCGGACGGGTACACGATCGCACCGCTGCTGTTCATTACGCTGGTCGAGAATGCGTTCAAACACGGTGTCAGCCCGTCGCAGCCGTCGTTCGTGCACATTTCGATCCGCATGGTCAAGGAAGGGACATTGGTCTGCACGATCGAAAACAGCGACTTCCCGAAAACCGACGCAGACCGAAGCGGTTCGGGCATCGGCCTGCAGAACTTGCGCAAGCGGCTGAATCTGCTCTATCCGAACCGCCATATCCTGCGGACCGAAAACCTGAACGGGAGTTTCGTGGCACAACTCATTATCGACCTATGAACCGAATCAGCACGATGGTAGTCGACGACGAGCCTCTGGCAGCGCAACTGCTGGGCGATTACGTGCGGCAGACGCCGTTTCTCTCGCTCGAAGGCATCTGTTCGAGCGCCGTCGAAGCGTTTTCCATGTGGCAGGAGCACCCGGCAGACCTACTTTTCCTCGACATCCAAATGCCGCAGATGAACGGCCTTGAACTGTCCCGCACGCTCGGCGAGCGGTCGCGCGTAATTTTCACGACCGCCTTCGAACAGTACGCGCTCGAAGGGTTCCGCGCCGATGCGCTGGACTACCTACTCAAGCCGATCAGCTACGCCGAGTTCCTCCGGGCGGCCGGCAAGGCCCGCCGCTGGTTCGAGGCCGGAACGACCGGTACCGCTCCGGCCTCGCCCGAGGCGATTCCGGCCGCCCGTAACCTGTTCGTGCGGACCGACTACAAAATGCAGCAAATCCGGCTCGACGACATTTTGTATATCGAGGGTATGAAAGACTACGTCCGCATCCATACGGCCGAGGGAGGCAGCCTCGTGACGCAGACGAGCATGAAAGCGATCGAGCAGTCGCTGCCTCCGGACCGTTTCGTGCGGGTACACCGCTCGTATATCGTTCAGATCGACCGGGTGAAAACGATCGAGCGCAACCGCATCGTCTTCGGCAAGACATATATCCCGGTCTCGGAATCGTACAAGGAACGCTTCATGGAGGCCCTTTCCCGACGGTCATTGTTACTTTAGCGCCTACTTGCATACACATATCATCCGGCTAAAATCGAAAATTATTTTTTTCATCTTTTTTACGGATGAAAATCCTATAAAACTTCCGCTCAAAGAGTAAGGGTCTATCCGATTCATACCGTTGTGTTCGTCTACCAATACCTCGGCTCCGGGGAATTTGAAATATTCGCAACCTATTTTTACTCGGATTTGACTCATATTATAAAGATTCAGTTCAAGTAGTCCGCCAGGCAACAACATTCTTGAGACATGCGTATCATCAGACAATAAACGCGGTAACGATTTCTTATGTCGTTGATAATACTCGTTATAGATCACCAAATTCTTCTCGCCTCCCATGCCGGTATCCACATAACCGATTATGTCTGCATCGTTCAGCTTATATTTCAGATACAGATTATTATTTATAATACATAACTGGCTTCCGTCGGCTGTTTCTTTCATCCTCTCCGTAGAAAAGGTAACCATGTGTTTCCTACGATCGAATTCGATCCTCGCAAATCGTTTCAGCAAAGGCATACCGATAACGGCTTTCGACATTTTTTCCTCGGCTTTTTCCTTAACCTTTTTTTCATAATGCAAGACGACATCCGGATCATCCGAGCGGAAATCGATCAGTTCTTCCGGACTATTTTGCAGAACATATACAGGGACATTATAAATCGTCATATTTTCCACACTTAACGAATCGACGATGGCACATAGCATGTTCAAGCCATTTTTCGTTGCGCTTAGAGTGTCGGAGGAAACATATTTTACGCCGATACGGTCGGCCATTTCTTTGGTAAGTATGGAAATCTGAGCTCCCGTATCGAAAAGAGTGGGCAGAGAGTGGCCGTTCCATCCCATTTCACAGCTAAAATCGTCCTTGCCAATCAACCGTACAGAAACTTCCGGCACCGACATCACGATACGCATGCCGGAGGCTCGTGCCAAACCGATCATTCTGTCCCGTGCAGACCGGATATGCCCGACAAACAAAGAGTCTAAATTTTCTGTACTCAATAGTTTGTCACAGACACCGATACCCCGTTTGTAATCACCGTTATCTTCGCACGCGCTCATTAACAAATAAGTGTATCCGAACTTTGCATTTGCATCCAATACACTACCATAGCGATCAAGCAATTCACTCCATTTATCCGCCGCCGCATGAGGGTCGTTAAAATAGGTGTCGATCAAAGCGGAAGCACACAACTCGATAAAACCATTCAGACTGTCTCCATTCTCATTCAGGAAAGCTCGAAGTGCAAACCAGTCCTGAGTATTCATCATATTTGCCACTTTCGAGTCATGAACACTCTGACCATGCGCACATAGACTACTAACAACTATCAAAATGCAGAAAATGAATCTTTTCATACCTTCAAAGGGCCAGTAAAAATAAACTCTACGGTTCGCACTGCGAGGCTACATGCCCGCCGCTACTCGGAAACGCCGCTCTGCATAATTTTCGCAGCGACTTTCTGTCCGATCTCGGCGGCCCATTGCTGGGCTACGGACATGCTTTCGAGCGTAATCTGAGGCTGAACGGTCGACAGCTTCTTACCCAGCGGCGTATCGTAAAAAGCGATCAGATCGTCCATATCCTGTTGCGTATAATACTTGGCGTAGATCGGAACCATCTGGTCCATCAGCGACAAAAGCGCTTCCTCGCTGAACATCGCCTGTATCTCGACCTTGACCGATTCGGGCAGTGCGGGTGCCTGCTGCTCGATCATCGAGAGTATTTGCTCGGGAATCATTTTAAGCGTGGCGTCGCTGCCCGAAACCGCCATCAGTTTGCGGACCGAAGCCTTGAATTCGGCACTCTGTGCCTGCGCGCCGAATGTCAACAGAACAAACGCCGCCAGAAATAGCAATCCTTTTTTCATCGATTATAATTTTTCATGCGTCGGCCGAGCGCGTCCGGCCCGGCCCATTTCTCGCTAAAGGTAAACGTTTGCGGCCGAATATCCAAACGATATCTGTTTCAGGAGACCCGACCGAACAGGCCGAGCCCCACCGTTCGGTCCCCCAAGAAAAAACACCGGATTTCCGCTCCGGAGTTCAGGCGCAATTTTTGAAAGGGCAGCAGACGGATCATGAACGTTCAACGCTTAAAACCGACCGACAATGAACTACGGAATCAGCGTGTTATTCAGGGCCATTCCGCTGGCTATGGCGCTATTTTGCTTCTTTTACGGAGGCTTCATCTATTTCTGGGGCGACGATTCCTCGCGCATGATCGCAGGTCCGGTCGTCTTTTTTCTCGGCTCGATCTGTCTGGCCCTGTACGCGACCGCAGTGACGATCATCCGGCAGATCATCGGAACCTACTCGACTTTCGCCAAATACTTCCTGCCGATCATGGCCTACGCGGCCGCAATCTTCACGTTCGTCTTCGGTACGGCGATCTTTTCGGACACGGCGCACGCCGAGTACTTCGTGGCGGGACATGTCGTCTCGGGACTCGGGCTGATAACCGGCTGCGTCGCGACCGCAGCCACCGTATCGACCCGTTTCAAGCTGATTACCGGGAACAGCGCCGATCCGACGCACGACGTCAATCCCGAAGGCTTCTCCCTGCAACAGGAGTTAATTTTCGAGACCGTGGCCGCGTTCTTTGCGGTCGTAGCATGGGCATGGACTTTCATCCTGCTGGGAGGCGGGACGACGGCTCATTTCGTTGCCAGCAGCGTCATGGGCGGCATAGCCTGCATCTGCACTTCGCTGATCGCTCTGGTCGCGAGCATCGTGCGCCAAGAGCGCAACGTGTACTCCGATCGGGAAAAAAGCCTGTGGCCCAAACTGGTGCTCGGCATGGGCTCGATCGCTCTGATCTGGGGCCTGATCGTTATTTTCGCCTATTTCGGACAGCCCCGGGATTTCGTCGGGTTCGTGCTGATCGGTCTGGGCATGGTTTGCTACAGCATATCCAGCAAGGTCATCCTACTGGTCAAAGTATGGAAAAGCGATTTCCCGCTCGCTTCGCGCATTCCGTTGATTCCCGTGCTGACAGCGCTGATCTGCCTGTTCCTTGCAGTCTTTCTGTTCGAGGAAGCCGCGTACAAGGAGAAATTTTTCGTTCCGGCGCGCGTAATCGCCGGACTCGGCGCCATTTGCTTCACGCTCTTCTCGATCGTCAGCATACTGGAAAGCGGCACGAAAAAACCGAAACAATCGGGAATGTCCGTATCCGGATCGGGGAACGACAAGCCCTAACACGGGATACGTCGTTCGGGCGGGGGACCGCCCGCCTTTTTCCTTCCGGCCGTGAATCACCGAGACCGGCCGAGGCTCCGATTCTGTTGCCGTCGACGCGCCGTACCGAAAGTTATCGTTTATTTTCCGATATTCATTTCGCAATTCATATTGATAATCTTAATTTTATGAAATATATCTGAGGTATATACATACAACGATTACCGTGAAAAGAAACCTGTAGATCATTTTGTTGCTGTGTCTCATTCATGAGACGCATGCCCAATCCGCCTCGTATCCGTGTTTTGACCGGTTGCAGCAAGAGCAATCTTTTCTGCAAGAGTTCGACCGCTAGGAAATCTTCGGGTATGGAAAGGGTTTTATGAGTATAGTACACGCGATCAAACCGAGAATAGAATATCTTTCCGGGCTATTCAGAAAATCAAATACAAATTGATCTTTTCCGTTGCCTTATTTTCAATGTATGGTGGCTGTTATTGCCGGATAATTCATTGTTGATTTACGACAAAAAATGATCATTTTTATCAACCGCAAGAATATCTGAACAAACACTCGGAAGAGGTAGGCAGTATAGATTTTCAATATGACGTACGCGCAGATCAGGTAAGATGTCGTAATCCAAATCGGAAACTGCTCCGTCATGGGAAAATCAAAACGCCCACCAATAGTCCTTGACAGTATCGTTCCCAGTATTATGCTGAGACATCGTACCTACGGCCTATTCCGTCCGGCACGCATTTCCCGGACGCAACCCGGGAGCCAATCATTTTCCCTTTTCGATGAAGTTTTTCAGGATCAGCGCGTGATTCTCCGCAGCATTCTTCGATGCGTACAACAGCGTAACGACGCGATGCTTACCGATCTCCTCGAGAAACGGCCCGGCCGAATCGCTGCCTTCGAGCTCCAGCCGGTACCTTCTCGAAAATTCGCCCCATCTTTCCGCCTCGTTCCGATGGAACCAACTCCGCAATCCGGGCGACGGAGCGATCTCCTTGGCCCATAAATCGTAGGGCAGGTCCTCTTTGCGGATTCCCCTCGGCCAAAGACGGTCGACCAAAACGCGGAAACCGTCGTCCGGTCCGGGTTTCTCATAAACCCGCTTGATGCGAACTTGCGTAACTCCCATTCCGTTCATCGTTACGAATAGACTGCCCGGATCGGAAAACGGACTCGCATGCAACGCACGCAAGCCGTTACCCGAACCCGAATCGCACGCACGGTATCCGCAAGAACCGTGCAAAAGGAATTCCGCTTTCTGTAAACGCACGGCACGCAAAAATCCACGTCCGTAATTCCTAACGGCTTATTCCATAAACGGCCGGGGATACCTCACCGTTCCGCTTACGCCTTCCAGTCCGCCCGGCAGCAACTCGACCGCCATACAGCACTCCTGCGGAAGCCCGAAAGGAAACGCGATGCCGAAATCGGCCGCCTTCCTATATCCGAACCTCGGATAATAATCCTTATGCCCCAATACGACGGCGGACCGGTATCCAGAATCCGCAGCGCGCCGGTGCGCTTCCCGAATCAGGGCGGAACCGATTCCCTGCCGCTGAAACTCCGGAAGCACCGCCACCGGCGCCAGCGCCAAAGAAATTTCGTAGTTCCCGTCCGATTCGATCCGCACTTCGCTCATCAAAGCGTAACCGACGACGATTCCGTCGCATTCGGCGACCAGAGAGAGCCGGGGAACGAATGCCTCCGAACCGCGCAAACGCTCCACGAGCAGATGCTCCCGATGATCGCTCCGCTCTTCGGCACGAAAAGCGCGCTCGACCACCCGGCCGATCGTCCGGCGATCCTCCGGATTTTCCTCTCTGATCGATATCCCCTTTCCCCTCGACATCATCGCGTATTCGATTCGTTTTCGCACTTCGCCGGACCGGAACCCGGACTGCTCGTCGCCTCTCCGCCCGGCCTCCGCCGAGAGATTCCGCCGACGGCCTCGGACATCCGCCCGCGCCACGCATGCACGGCTCCGGCAAACGCTGCCGGTTTTCCGTCCTAAATATACTCCGATTATCCGAAACGACACAAACGTCCCGTCGTTTCCCCCGAAATTCCGCCTCCTCCCTTATCGATCCTGCGACGGGACGGGACGTTCCGAACGACCCTGCGGAGCATCGCTCCGTCCCCTTTCTCCGCCTGCCGGCGGCGGGACGGAAACTCCGGGTACGGACACCGGTTCCGAACGGTCTCCGCCGGACGTTTTTCCCGCGCCGGGAGCGGGAAATCTGAATTTCACGTAAGTAATGATAACGAGAACGATGCCGACGAAAATCAGAATCGCCGCGACCAGGTTGTCATATCCGAGCTCGATCTGATGCCGGTACAGACCGAGCGCCGTAGCCGCTATCGGCTGAAGATAAGCATACAGTCCCGTATGGACGGACGTGAGCTTTTCCGTCCCGTAATAAAGCAGGTAATTGGGCAGCGTAGTCCCGAGAACCAGCACGTAAACGATCTCCGCAACGGCAAGCGGCGGCAGCGAGCCGTAGTCGAACTCGAAAACGTCGCGCCCGAAGAAAGGCCCGGCGATCAGCACGCCGATCACGTAGTACCAGCCCGTGACGGTCATCGTGCCGAGCCGCACGAGTTCGGGCTTGATGAATACCGTGTTCGTAGCGGCGGCGACGACGCTGACCAGCATGAACAGGTTGCCCAGCTCCTCGCTCTGCATTTTCGGCCATCCGTTGCCCAGAATCAGTACGGCCGAGCCTGCTATACCCATCCCGATACCGACGATCTTGGCCCAGTGGAGCCGTTCCCGGAAAATCAGCGACGACACGACGAGCGTAACGATCGGCGCCATCGTAGCCAGCGTCGAGGCATCGAGCGGATTGGTGTATTTCGCGCCCCACAGCATCATGAATTCATGCCCGTAAATGACCAGCACCGTCGGAATCAGAATCCCGATGAAATCCCTTCGCGTAATCCGGAAGCGCTTATAGAGAAACGTCAGCGGGATGAAACAAACCGCCGAAAAAAGGACTCTTGCGAAAAAAAGGGTCTCGAACGCCATGTAGTGCCGGATGATCGATACGAAAAACGAAAAGTTCATCCCGAACAGCACGTTCGCGACGACCAGCGCCAGATGAGCCGAAAATGAGTGCGGATGAGTCGGACGATTCATTTCTCAGGGTCAAAACGATCCGGACGGGGGAGAGGAAAGACCCCATAAAAAGCGGCTCCGGAAAGAATGCGCTCCGAAAAACGCCTTCCGTCCGGAACCGCCGAATACTTGCCGATAGATAAGAGGCATCAGCCGAACAGGTTCAATCCGAGCTTGTTCGTGATATACTTGATCGCATGCTGAGCCCGCACGGAGTTGCCCGAGCCGTCGAGCTTGGGAGAAAACGCCGCGATACCCATCACGCCGGGCAGCACGCCGACGATCCCGCCGCCCACGCCGGTCTTGGCCGGAATGCCGGACGAGAAGATCCAGTCTCCCGTATGCTCGTAGAAGCCCACCGTAGCGATCATCGAGACGATCTTCGGCGTAATCGCCGCATCGAACACCCGCTCGTGCGTTACCGGATTGACCCCGCGGTTGGCGATCGTGCCGCCGCAGATCGACAGTTGGCGGGCCGTCACGCCCATGGAGCACTGACGGGTATAAATATCGAGCGACATGTCCGGGTCGTCGTAGATGCGATCGTAATTCTTCAGCAGCCATGCGATCGAGCGGTTGTTGAAGTTCGTTTCCGACTCCGACTTGTAAAGCTCGTCCTGCAACACGAGCGGACTGCCGCACAACTTTTCAAGAAAGTCCGTGATCGCTTTCCATTTGCCACTCGCGTCGCCTACCGGCTTCACCATGCTGCACGCCGCGATGGCGCCCGCATTGACGAGCGGAGTCGAAGGGTGGTCGTTCTCGAGCAGGATGGCCATGATCGAGTTGAAAGGCAATCCGGTCGCATCGGCGCCGATCTGGTCGAGCACCGTATCGGGCCCGTATTGCTCCATGGCCAGGATAGCCGTCGGAACCTTCGACACCGATTCGACGCCGAACACGTAATCCGTATCGCCGGCCTCGACGATCTCTCCGTCGGGCAGGCAGACCGAAATGCCGAAAAGTTGCGACGGGACATTGGCCAAAAAAGGTATGTAATCGGCATTCTTACCGCCGTCGTCCCCTCTGAATTTCTCGTAAGCCTCGTTGACGGCCTCGTTCATTTGTTGAGTATTGAACTGTTGCATGATCAAATTTTTTTATCGTTTTCGCTCCGGTTGGTCGCCGTCGAACCGGTTGCCGTGGGCGATACCGGCTTGGCGGCAGAGGCTGCACCGGACGGAGCCGTTCCGGTAGCCGTCGGAGTCACGGGCACGCCTGCGGAACTCGTGCCGGCCGGAACCGCAGCCGGCTGTACGTCCTGAGCGCCTTTTTCCCAATGGAAGGGCTGAAACTCCTTGGCGGCTTCGGGGTCCTGCCACGAGGGCTTGCGCGAAGCGTAGATGATGAAAGGTGCCACGACGACTACGACGCACCCGATGATCAGCACCGAGAACCATACGGCATTGCTGCCGGTCGAAATCTGGCTGGGCGGAATAAAGCTCAGAATGAATGCCAGCAAAGCGCCGCAGAAGCCCAGTCCGGCGATAAACCAGATCAGTCCGTTGCCCTTGCCGACACGGAACGGGCGCTCGGCTTTGGGCATCTTGTAGCGGAGCATGATCGCCGCCGTGAACATCAGCAGATACATGATCAGGTAGAGCAGCACGGTGAGCTGCGAAAGAATCTGATAGAAAGACTGGACCGAAGGCATCACGACGAACAGCAGGCTCAGCACCGTCACGACGCAACCCTGAATAATCAGAATGTTACGCTGCACGCCGGCCTTGTTGGCCTTCTGAAAAAACGGAGGCAGATAGCCCGCCTTGCCGACGGTGAAAATACCTTTGGAGGGACCGGCGACCCAAGTCAGCACGCCGGCCAGCACGCCGAACATCAGCGCAACGGCAATGATCGGAGAGGCCCAGCTCATATGCAGATACTGGAAATAATTGTCGAAGCCGATCAGCAGGCTTTGCGTCAGGTTGATGTCCTTGGCCGGAATGATGAAGCCCAGCGAGAAAGTGCCCAGAACGAAAATGCAGACCGTAATCAGCGAGCCGATGAAAATGGCCTTCGGATAGTTCTTGCTCGGATTCTTGACGTCCATCACATGAATACCCATCATCTCCATGCCCGCGTAAAACAGGAAGATTCCGGAAGCCAGCACCAGGTTGTCGAACTTGGTCAGATCGGGGAAGAACCCTTGGCTCATATCCATGTTGTTGTGGCCTCCCGTACTCAGATAGATGATGCCCAGAACGATCAGCAGACCGGCCGGAATGATCGTTCCGATCATACCCCCGATTTTGGAAATCTTGCCGACCCACGTCAGTCCCTTCAGCGCGATGAACGTAGCCAGCCAGTAGATGACGAGCACGACGATCAGCGTGAAAATTTTGTTCGAGGCCAGCATCATGTCGTGCTGTGGATGAATGCCGATAAAGGCGATCGCCACGGCCCCGAACGTCAGCACGGTCGGATACCAGATCGTGCTCTCGATCCACTGGAGCCAAATAGCGAGAAAGCCCGTCCGGGCACCCATCGCCTCGCCGACCCAGCGGAACACGCCTCCCTGCTTGTCCGAGAACATCGCCGCCAGCTCGGCGGCGACCAGAGCCGTCGGAATGAGGAAAACGATGGCCGCGAACAGATAGTAAAACGCCGAAGACGGCCCGTAAACGGCTTCCGAGGGCAGTCCCCGAAGGCTTACGACGGCCGTCACGTTCATAATCGCGAGTGTCATCACACTCAATTTGAACCCTGTACCCGTAACTGTGGTACTTTTACTTGTTGCCATACGATAATTCTATTAAGCTTTTGATTAACAGTGCATAACGAACAACGAGAGGCTATCCGTACGCACGATGCGCACAGATAGCCCTGCATTTTCCCGCCGGAGGCTAACGACCCGCCTTGACATGGGTATGCGTGAAGACCTTGCCGACCACCCTCTGCTGTTTGTTTTGGGCTACGCGAGTTTGCGTAGGATACTCGAGTTTCTCGAACTCGGTGATCGCATTCTGCATGTCCGTAAGCAGCATGTCGGTCATATCGCGGCTCATGCCCTGACGGAACACGATGCGCATCACGACATAGTTCTGAAGATTGTTAGGCAGCGTGTAGGCAGGTACCATCCAGCCGTTCTGCTGAAGAGCCGCCTGCAAATCGTAAAGCGTCCACTTGGCCGTACGGTCGTATTCGGGCTTCATGTACCAAATGAACAACGGATTCACGACGTCGTCGCTGTAGTTCTCGAACGGAGCCATCTTGCCGATCTGCTCGTGAGCGTAACGGGCGATGTCCATGCTGTTGGACTGAATCTCCTTGTAGCCTTCGAAGCCCAGGCGGATAAACTGGTAATACTGTCCGAGAATCTGCGCGGCCGGACGCGAGAAATTCAGTCCGACCTGCGTAATGTTCGCCCCCAGGTAGTTGACGCTGAACGACATTTCGTCGGGCAGGTATTTTTTGTCCTTCCATACGACCCAGCCGAGGCCCGGATATACGAGCCCGAACTTATGCCCCGAAGTGCTGATGGAGAGCACCCACTTCAGCCGGAAATCCCATTTCTTGTCCGGGTCCAGAAACGGCAGGATATAGCCGCCCGAGGCGGCATCCACATGAATCGGAATATCGTAGCCGGTCCGAGCATTGTAATCCTCCAGCGCCCGGTCGAGCGCCTCGACGTCGTCGTTCAGACCCGTCCACGTCACGCCTTCGATCGGCACGACGCAGATCGTATTTTCGTCGCACATCGAGAGAGCCAGCTGCGGATCGAGCGTCGTCTTCTCGAGCGTCAGGGGAACCGTTCGCATCTCGATCTGCCACAGCTGCGCGAACTTTTCCCACACGACCTGGAAACCGGTCGAAATCACGAAATTCGGCTTGTCGTACGGCTTGCCCTGCGCTTTGCGCTTCGCGCGCCAGCGAAGCCACGCGGCCACGCCGCCCAACATGCAGGCTTCCGAAGAACCGATAGCCAGCGCCCCGGCTTTCCATTTGGCCTGCTCGGGAGAGTGCCACAGATTGGCCATGATGTTGATGCAGCGGGCGGCCATTACGGCCACGCGCGGGTACTCGGTCTCGTCGATATAATTGATATCGATGGCCTCGTTCATCAGCTTCGTAGCGTAGTCGTCCATATAGGTCGTTACGAAAGTGGCCAGATTCAGGCGCGGCTGGGTCTGCGGAAAGGTCTCGTCCTTGACCATCTGATAGGCGATCTCGGGCGAGGTCGGATGCATCGGAATCGTCTCTGTCGGCGCAGAATTCCGCATTTTCTCGGAGCCGAAGATCGGCGTTTCGATCGTGGCCCTTTGTTCGTTTACATTGCTCATACCTTTAATTTTTAGAATTATACGATATAATTGATTGAATAGATTCTCTTTCGACGACTCCACAAACCGTGCCACCTGCACAGGAAGCGAAAAGCAGAGCCTATGCGCCGCCTCGCGCATTCTCACCGGCATCCGCTTCTTTCCGAAGGGTGGCCGACTTTCCCGGAAACGACCGATCGACACATGAAAAAAGGGGATGCTTAGAAAAGCATCCCCGAGGCGGCCGGGCCGTTTCCCGCGCCGCAAGACCTTTCAGAATACGCGCTACCTGTCGGCAAAAAGCGCTCCGGGCGTACCGTTTACGGCGTACGTATTCAATATCCGTCCGTACAGGTCGTACTCGTACACGACCCCGCTCCCGGTTCCCGACTTCGCGTCTCCTATGTAAAGCGTATTGCGCGGCGACATGACCATACCGGTCATATCCTCGACCGCGTCGAGCGTGAATAAAAGACTTGGACTATCTTCTACATTTATTCCGACCTCGAATATCGCAAGCTGACCGTTCTTGACCGCATTGAAATACATTTTGTCCCGCTCGGAATTGATCTCCAGATAACCATTCGAAGCATCAATTCCCTGAGCCGACAAAGAATAGCGAGGCGAACCACCAGAAGTAACGGCAGACAAGCAATCGGCCGACAAAGCCCATAAACCGCCCTTTTTATCGGACACGAGCTTGGAATCGAGCCGGGCGGGAATCTTGAGCTCGGAAACCTCATAGCTTTTGTCAAGCGAGACAGTGCATATCCGATCACCCGAAGCAGCATACAATTCAGAACCCGTCACAGCCATCTGTCCGACCGGCCGGTTGAAAAGAATTTCCTTCGTGATTTTGAAATTTTGCTCTTCAGCCAAAAAAACAGCGCCCAACGCGACATCGGAAATGGCCACTTGTTTGTTATTGACCGGCACGATATACCGAAAATCCAAATCCTCGGACATATGCGTGATCGTACCGAGCGTCGAATAATCGGAAGGCTTGACGACACGGACATATCCGCCCTCGCATACGATCCATATCCAACTATGGTATTTTATAATCGAATGGGCCGGGGAATTCAGCGTCAACAAATCGGGCACGATCGAGTCGTTGCGCATGACGGCCGTCACGGCATCGTTCTCGAAACTCGAGGTACCGATCATCAGTTTGAGCAGCTTGCTGTCGGGAACGACCCGGATGTCATCCTTGGTGCTCGAACAGGAGAGCGCGCCCCAAGCGAAGATAGCGATCAGAAAGGAGGGAACGGACAATACGCTTTTCATAGATATTCCGAATATTTGCTTGAATACACACCGATCCGATAAGGCGGGAAAGGAAACCGCCGGCTCTGCAAAGTTATAAAATATCTCCGTATGCGGAAAACAGCCCGGAATGGCGTGCGGGAATATACTTCAGGACTGTCCGAAAACGGACTCGCCGGCAGGCGCACCGATATTTTTCTTATTTTTGCCTCCAAACAGTGTCGGCTTCATGGACAGGGGAGAGGGAATATATCACATACTGGCTCTGACGGCCGTAGCAATATGGGGAACGACTTTCGTTTCGACAAAGCTGTTGCTGGCCGAGGGGATGACGCCGGCCGAAATCATGTTTTACCGCTTTCTGATCGCCTACCTCGCGCTGAAACTGTACAAGCCGACTTTCAGACTGCCCGAAAGCTGGCGGGACGAAGCGCTATTCGCGGCGGCCGGCCTCACGGGCGGCTCGCTTTATTTTCTGACCGAGAACATGGCCCTGCAAATAACGCTCGCCTCGAACGTAGCGCTGCTGCTGGCTACCGCTCCGATTCTGACAGTCCTGCTCTCGAGACTATGGCTCGGCCGCAGCGAGCGAATCGGACGCCCGCTTGCCGCCGGATCGGTTCTGGCGCTCGCCGGTGTCGCGCTCGTCGTCTTCAACGGGAGCTTCATTCTGAAGATACAGCCTGCGGGCGATCTGCTTACGCTGGCTGCCGCACTAACATGGGCGCTCTATAACATCTGCCTGAAAAAGCTGGACGGACGCCACTCAACGCTCGAGATCACGCGCAAAGTATTCTTCTACGGCGTTGTCACCCTGTTGCCCGTTTTCGCCTTCACGCCGCTCCGGTTCGACACCGCACTGTTCCGCAATCCGGTCGTGGCGGGCAACCTGCTCTTTCTGGGACTTGTGGCCTCGTTGTTCTGTTTCGCAGTCTGGAATACGGCGGTCAAGCATTTGGGCACAGTCAAAACAAGCAACTATATTTATCTCGTACCTCTGGTGGCGCTGATCAGCTCGGCCATCGTGCTGAACGAGCGGATCACGCCCGTCGCTCTCGGCGGAGCCGTACTGATCCTCGGCGGAGTCTACATAGCCGAAAACGGTCGGCACATCAGAGGACTAAAACCGATTCACCGATGAACGAACTGAACATCCGCCCTGCCGGGCCGGAAGACTCGGCCACGATTTACGGATTCATCATGAAAATGGCCCGCTACGAAAAGCTCGAGAGCGAAGTGGATACGACCGAGCAAGCACTCCGCAAATCCCTTTTTGAAGAAAGACAGGCGGAAGTCGTGCTGGGCGAGCTGAACGGGCGACCCGTAGGGTTCGCTCTGTTCTTCCATAACTTCTCGACTTTCCGGGGACAACGCGGTCTCTATCTGGAAGACATATACGTCGACGAGGAGTACAGAGGGCGCGGATACGGGAAAAGGCTGTTGCTTCATTTGGTCAAGCTCGCCGCCGAGCGGCGCTGCCGGAGGATGGAGTGGGTCGTACTGGATTGGAACGCACCGTCGATCGCCTTCTACCGTTCGCTCGGAGCCGTGCCGATGGACGAATGGACGGTTTTCCGCCTGACCGAAGACAAAATCAGAGAACTGGCCGCCGGGCAGACGGAGCAGGCCGTCCCGAAACGGGTTCCGTCGCCCGGACATCGAAAGGCATAACAGGAATCAAAAAACAGATGCAAAGTATGGTTATCGACGAAAGAGAGTGCCGCAAGGAGACCATTGCGGAAGTCGCCCGGCAGATCATGATCGCCGGACGCACGGCCCCCAAGGGCAAGGGTATCGACCTGATCGAGATCGTCGCGGTCACCGGCGAGACGATCGAGGCTCTGGCCGAGGCGACCCGCCTCGCATCGGAGCAGACCGGCATGAAATTTTTCCTGCGCGACGCCGAAAACATCCGTCAGGCCGACGCCGTCATTCTGGTCGGAACGCGCCTGCAATCCCTGTCGCTCAATTGCGGTTACTGCGGTTATCCGACCTGCGAGAAAAAGAACGGCCATCCGGCCGCTCCCTGCGCGCTGAATATGGTCGATCTGGGCATCGCCATCGGCTCGATGACGGCCAAGGCTGCCGACTTGCGGGTCGACAACCGCGTGATGTTCTCAGCAGGCAAGGCGGCCCCGAGCATCGGACTGCTCGCCGGATGCCACTCGATCTACGCCATTCCGCTGAGCGTCTCCTCGTAAAACCCGTTTTTCGATCGGGCATCCACCCGCTAAATCCGACCGCCATGTATGATATCGAACTGAAGAACGAACTGGAAAGACGCTGGAGCTCCGTGCGGGAAGAGCTCGCCCGACAGCAGGCCGACGCGCTGCTCGTAACCACGAACGTCAACCTGTACTACGTCAGTGGACGCGTATTCGCCGGCATGGCATATATCCCCAACGAGGGCGAACCGCTCTTTTTCGTCCGTCGGCCTGTGGGCCTGAAAGGAGAAAACGTCCTGTATATCCGCAAGCCGGAGGAAATGAGCGACCGCCTCCGGGAGCGCGGGATCTCCCTCCCTCGGAAACTGCTGCTGGAAACCGACTCGATTCCGATGAGCGAATACCTCCGCTACGAAAAAATCTTCTCCCTGGAGCAGACCGGCAACGGGACCCGGCTGCTGCGCACGGTGCGAAGCGTCAAGACGCCTTTCGAGCTCGGGCGGCTCCAGCTGTCGGGCCGGCTCCATGCCGAGGTCTACCGAAGAATTCCCGAATTGTTCCGGCCCGGCATGACCGATCTGGAACTGTCGGTCGAGATCGAGCGGGAGAGCCGTCTGAAAGGCTCGCGCGGCATTTTCCGCATATTCGGCCAAAGCATGGAAATCTTCGGCGGGAGCGTGCTGGCCGGAGACAATGCCGACACGCCATCGCCTTACGATTTCGCGCTCGGCGGCAGAGGCCTCGACACGTCGCTGCCGGTCGGGGCGAACGGCACGGTCCTGAGCGACGGCATGAGCGTCATGGTCGATATGGGAGGCAATTTCACGGGTTACATGACCGACATGACGCGCGTATTCTCAGTAGGCAAGCTCCCGGACCTAGCATACCGAGCTCACGACACGTCTCTGGAGATTCAGCGCAGAATCGCCGAAGCCGCGCGACCCGGCACGCCGGCATCCGAGCTCTACGCCATCGCCGTACATACGGCCGCCGAGGCCGGACTATCGGAATACTTCATGGGGCACCGCCAGCAGGCAGGCTTCGTCGGACATGGCATCGGCATCGAAATCAACGAGATGCCCGTGCTGGCTCCCCGCTCGAAGGAAATCCTTGCGGAGGGCATGGTTTTCGCGCTCGAGCCGAAGTTCGTCATTCCCGGCGTAGGAGCGGTCGGCATCGAAAACAGCTTCGCCGTGACGGCCGGCGGGCTCGAAAAGCTGACGCTGCTGGACGAAGAAATCGTTCCGTTGGCATGATTCCGTCCGAAAACGCGGACTTTGTCTGACCAAAGCGAAAGTGCGACCGTACGGTCGCACTTTCGTCATGGCATAGTCCGTTCCGCGGGCCTACCTTCTGCCACAGCAATGACCGGCAGGCCGGCAATGACGCGCAGGCCGGCAATCGCGTTTGGCGTCCGACGGACATTCTTTCCTGCAGTTTTCCGCATAGGCGCACGTCGAGCAATCGGCGCACCGGCCTTTCCTGCACTCGTCGCCGCAGGCGCAGTCCGCGCAATACCCCCTGCTATGATCGCAATCCTGCGGGCAGCATTCGGTCGCAGCCTTAGGCTCGGTCGTTTTCTCTGGACCTTGCGCCATCGAGATCGTAAACAACGCTACGACAAAGACAGAAACCAGAAACAACAATTTTTTTCTCATCATCTTTTCTCATTAAATAATTTGAACGGCGGGCGATCCGATACTCGCCGATCCGCACGATAAGAACGGCCGACGGCTTCCTCGTATTATTCGCCGCCTGCACAAATATACGAAACTCTTCGTCATAATAATCTAAAGTAATCGTTCCATCACAACCATAAGACGAAATTTCACATTCCTTTCGACGCGCTACGGATAAATCCCGCATCCTGAACACGCCGCCCGGACCCCCGCGCGAACTCATCGTTTTATAAAGATATTTAAGACCGCAACATTTCATGCCGCATTCATGTGCAGATCGCACGGAAATCCGTATTTTTGTAAACTATCGAATAACGGAGCGAGCCGTTTCGCCGCGTCTCGGCCCTCATACGAAAAGCCGATAAAATACTTTCCAGACCCTCACACGAAAGAACCGAAAGCCATGAAACGAGACGATTTTTTCCGGTACGGCGATAAGGAAACGGAATACCTGAAAAGGCGGGACAAACGGCTGGCAAAGGTCATAGAAAAGGTCGGGAAAATCGAAAGAACCGTCATTCCCGACTTGTTCGCCGCGCTCGTACATTCCATCGTCGGACAACAGATATCCACCAGAGCGCACGAGACGATCTGGGCAAGAATGAAGCACGGGCTGCGGAAAATTACGCCGCAAGCCATCGACCGCATGCCGGAAGAAGAACTGCAACGGTTCGGCATCTCTTTCAGGAAAGCGGCTTATATCAAATCGGCAGCCAAGAAAATCGTCAGCGGAGAGTTCGACATCCAAGCCCTCGAGACCTTGCCGGACGAAGAAGTCTGCGCCAAACTGACGGAACTCGAGGGAGTCGGCGTATGGACAGCCGAAATGTTGATGATATTCTCCATGCAGCGTCCCGACGTATTCAGCTTCCAAGATCTGGCGATCATTCGCGGACTGCGCATGACTTACCGTCACCGCAGCATCGACCGGACTAAGTTCGACCGTTACCGGAAGCGATACTCTCCCTATGCCTCCGTCGCCAGCCTATACCTTTGGGCCGTAGCGAGCGGAGCCGTGGACGGAATAAAAGATTGCAAACCTTTGAAAAACAAGGTCCGACGGAAAAACAAGCCCCCTAAACCGTCCGACACGCCGGAGGGAACTTATCTCAAATCAGAATATAACGATTTAAAAACGAAAACATGAACGCTATCCGGATCAAACGCTACCTTTCTCCGGTAGGGGAGTTGCTTGTCGGTTCCTTCGATGGCAAGCTGTGCATCTGCGATTGGGCGCACGAGAAACGCAGAGACATCAATGACAGGCGAATACGACATGCCCTGCACGCCGTTTACGAAGACGGCGCTTCGGATACGATCGAGCGAGCGATCGCCCAGCTCGACGAATATTTCGCCCGGGAAAGAACCGCATTCGACATTCCCCTGATATTTACCGGAACGGATTTCCAAAACTCGGTGTGGCGAGAATTGCAGAATATCCCTTACGGCAAAACCGTTTCCTACGGCGAACTGGCGCGAAAACTGGGATGCCCCAAAGCCGTGCGCGCAGTAGCCGAGGCCAACGGGGCCAATCCGATTTCGATCTTCGTTCCCTGCCATCGGGTCATCGGAAGCGACCGTAAACTGGTAGGGTACGGCGGGGGACTGGAAGCCAAGAAAGGTCTGCTGGCCTTGGAACAGGCCTCCGGCGGCTTATTTTGACGCGGTCGGAAATCCTCGCACCGAGAGCGACAATTCCAAACCGCAGATTATAAATCTTGCCATATAGCACGGCTTTTGGGCGGCAGGCGTATTCGAAACGATCGACTCCCTCGACTCGAAGAAGGGCTCACAGCCAAAAAAATAATATTCAGACAAATACGAACAAACCTCGATTTTCCAAAAGCGAAGAACCGAACGATCCGCATTCCATTATAAAAATCTTTTGCTATCTTCGTGAACCGGTCGAGAGCCCGTTGCATCCCGCCGCACCGGTCGCAGGAGCGGGTCCGCCATACGGACCGTTTTCCGAAACGGTATGATTCAATATGCCAGATGAAACAGGAAATTCCATACGCAAGATACGACTATGCGGTGCAGCCCCGCGAGGTGGACCTAACCAAAAGGGCCACGATCATCACCCTCGGCGACAGTATTCTGCATACCGCCGGCGAAGACGCGGACCGGATCGGGTTCGGAATCCGCAACCTGCAAAGCAAAGACTCGACCTGGGTCCTGTCGCGCATGGCCGTCGAGATCGACCGGCTGCCGGCCGAATACGAGCGGTATACGGTCGGCACATGGGTCGGCGAGATCGGCCGTCTGATGACCACCCGCAATTTCATCGTCACGGATGCCGGAGGACAACGGATCGCGGCGGCTTCCACCCTTTGGGCGATGATCGACGTGAAGACCCGACAGCCGCTGGATCTAAGAGATAACGTCGACTATTCCCGAGCGCTGCTCGCTATCCCGTGCCCGATCGACAAACCGGCCAAAATAGGCCGCATCGAAGGCGTACCGTGCGACAGCCGGCGCGTCCGGTACAGCGACATCGACTTCAACCAGCACACCAACAGCATGAAATACATCCAGTGGATGCTCGACGCGCTGCCGCTCGAAAAACTGACCGGCTGCCGGATGAAGCGGCTCGACGTCAACTTCGTGCACGAAACCCGCTACGGACAGCAACTGGTCGTATGCTGCGAATACGGGACCGACAGGGACCGTTTCGAAATCAGGTTCGAAGACGGGACCGCCGCCTGCAAAGCCGCCATACGATGGGAAACCTCCGACGAACGCTCAAACCAGACAGCATAATGAAAAAATCGATTCTTGCGGTCGCCGTCGCTGCGATCCTGATCTCTTGCGGACCGAAACCCGCTGCCGTCTCGCTTTTCAACGGCAAAGACCTGAACGGATGGACCGCCGTGCTCGAGGATTCTACGCTCCATCCCTCGACGGAATTCACCGTCGAGGACGGAGCGATCTCGCTCTCGGGAAAGTTCGGCTACATCCGAACCGAAATACCGTACGCCGACTATCGGCTCAATGCCGAATGGCGCTGGCCCGATTCGGCGACCAACAGCGGCATCTTCCTGCACATCCAGCGCGACGGCATCTGGCCGAACTGCTACGAATGCCAGTTATGGAACGGCAAAGCCGGAGACCTGATCCACTCCTCGGGCACGGAAAGCGCCGAGTTGCGGGCCGACTCGGCGCTGATCATACTCCCGAAACTCGAGCCCTCGACGGAGAAACCGGTCGGAGAATGGAACACGGCCGAGATCGTCTGCTCGGACAGCACGATCACCGTGCACGTCAACGGCCAGCTTCAGAACCGGCTCACCGGTCTGTCAAACCGTCAGGGATTCATCGGCCTGCAAAGCGAAGGAGGCCCCGTCCAGTTCCGCAACATCATCCTCACTCCGCTCGATTGAGAGGCTCCCGTACCCTGCCGCCCGGGGTTGGAATAACGCTCGGGAAATAGTACTTTTGCCGCGGATATCAAATACGACGACAAAAAGATGATTACGGTTTCAAACTTGGAAGTTCAATACGGCAAGCGGGTCCTGTTCAAGGATGTCAATCTGAAGTTCACGCCGGGCAACTGCTACGGCGTAATCGGAGCCAACGGCGCAGGGAAGTCGACCTTCCTCAAGGTGCTCAGCGGCGAAGTGACGCCCACGCGCGGATCGGTCGCCTTCGGGCCTCACGAAAGACTCTCGGTACTCAAGCAGGACCACTTCGAATACGATGAGTGCACGGTGCTCGACACGGTGCTCATGGGCCATCAGCCGCTTTGGTCGCTGATGCAGGAGAAGAACGCCCTGTACGCCAAGGCCGACTTCTCGGAGGAGGACGGAATCCGGGCCGGCGAACTGGAGGAGAAGTTCGCCGAAATGGACGGATGGAACGCCGAGAGCGACGCGGCGGAGCTGCTGAGCGGGCTGGGCATCCGAGAGGCCCTGCATTACGAAAAAATGGGCAGTCTGAACGCCAAGGAGAAAGTCCGCGTGCTGCTCGCCCAAGCCCTTTTCGGCAAGCCCGACAATCTGCTGCTCGACGAGCCGACGAACGACCTGGACGTGAATACGATCATGTGGCTCGAGAACTATCTGTCGAACTACGAGAATACCGTGCTGGTCGTTTCGCACGACCGTCACTTTCTGGACTCGGTCAGCACGCACATCATCGACATCGACTACAGCGACATCAACCTGTTCTCGGGCAACTATAGCTTCTGGTACGAGTCGAGCCAGCTGGCGGCGCGCCAGTTGGCGAACCAGAACAAGAAAGCAGAGGAGAAGAAGAAAGAACTGCTCGAGTTCATCCAGCGTTTCAGCGCGAACGTGGCCAAGTCGAAGCAGACGACCAGCCGCAAGAAGATGCTCGAAAAGCTCAATATCGAGGAGATCAAACCCTCGATGCGCAAGTACCCGGGCATCATTTTCCAGCCCTCTCGCGAGGCGGGAACGAAAATACTGGCCGTCGACTCGCTGAGCAAGACGGTGAACGGAGAGACGCTGTTCAGCAATATTTCCTTCGCCGTCGAGAAAGGCGACAAGGTGGCTTTCCTGTCCCGCGAGCCGCGGGCCGTCACGGCGCTCATGGAAATCATCGCGGGGAACGACAAGCCCGACACGGGCATGGTGGAGTGGGGCGTCACGATCACGCCCGCCTATCTGCCGCTGAACAATGCGTCGTTTTTCAACAACCAGCTCAGTATCCTCGACTGGATAGCCCAGTTCTCGGACGACACGAGCGAACTCTATCTGCGCGGCTATCTGGGCAAGATGCTTTTCAGCGGCGACGAGATCCACAAGCGGGTGAACGTGCTTTCCGGAGGCGAGAAGATGCGCTGCATGATCGCGCGCATGATGATCCAGCAAGCCAACACGCTGATACTGGACTCGCCGACGAACCACCTCGATCTGGAATCGATCCAGGCATTCAACAATGCGCTCGTCTCGTTCAAGGGAATCGTTCTGATGACCTCGCACGACCACGAGTTCATCAACACGGTGGCCAACCGCATCATCGAAATTACGCCCAACGGAATGATCGACAAATACATGGAGTACGACGACTATCTGTTCGACGAGCGGGTTCAGGAAAACCTGAGCAAACTATACTCAAAAAAATCATAACACTCTAATCAAATTATCTATTATGAAATTATTCAAGGCGCTTCTTATTTTCTGGCTGTCCGCAACGGCTGCGGCGGCCTCGGCCCAAAGAGCCGAAGACTCTTTGGCCATTACGGACGGCCCGTGGAAGGTGCTGATCGACGAAAACGGCATCCTGTGCAAAAAGCTTCAGACGCGCGTTTTCGACACGCTGCAGCGGATTTCCGTCGTGGAAGTCGATCCGAGTCTTTATTATCCGCTTCTGGTACAGGATACCCTGATCGAAAAAACCTCTCAGATGGGCGTCAAGAACAACGGGGTCGCCGCGATCAACGGCGGATACTTCAAAACGAAAACTACCCGGGCCGAAGCCGCAGACCTGATCAAGATCAACGGGAAATATCCCCGCCAGAGCCATACGGCCGGCAGCACGGGCGCCTTGGGCATCGACTCGCTGGGCCTGCTTCATTTCGCTTACGTACCGTCGACCGACCCGGAATGGTTCGACCGCTTTCCCAGCGTTCTGGTCGCCGGCCCCATGCTGATCGAGAACGGACGAACGATCGTCGGAAACTCGTCCCGCGACAGGCATCCCCGCTCCTGCATCGGCGTTAAGAAAGACGGCACGGTCGTTTTAATGACCGTGGACGGACGCAAGGAGAAAGCCGCCGGCATGAGCTTCCAAGAACTGGCGTACGTCGCACATCTGCTCGGCCTCGAACAAGCCGTCAATCTGGACGGAGGCGGATCGTCGACGCTATGGACTAAGTCGAGGAACCTCGTCAACGTACCGTCGGACAAAGTGCTCATATTCCGTAGCGAACGGCCTGTCGCCAACGGAATCGTCATGCGGCGCAGATAGTTGGCAAGCGACCGCTATTTTCGGATCACTCAAGCAATAAGAAACCGGGGCATACGCCCCGGTTTCTTATTGCGATTTCCGTACCCCGGGCTACCCGGCCAGCCAGCCGAAAAGCAACAGAGCCATGACAAGCGTCACGACGATATTGAAGCTCTGGGCTATCAGGAAAGTCGAAATGTTCCGACGGTTCTCGCGGCCCAGCAAAATCTTGAAATCGGTCTCCAGCCCGATGCAGACGAAAGCGACGGAGAACAGCGCCTCGCGCACGCCCTTGGCCAAAGCGCCCAGCTCTTTGGCGCGCGCCGGCTCCAGACAGAAACTGAACAGAAGCGAGGTCAGTACAAATCCGATCACGAATTTCGGGAAACGGTCCCACAGCACGCGCGCGGTAGGCCGCTCGGCCTGATTGGTCCCCCTGAGCGACCAGTAGATCGATATGGCGAAAGCCGCCACGCCGAGCAGCACGTTCTGCGAGGACTTGACGATCACGCTGTACGTTTCGGCCACATCGCCCAAGAACTTGCCCGAGGCGACGACGGCGCCGGTCGTATCGATCGTACCGCCCATCCATGCTCCGGCCACCTCCTGCGACAGGCCGAGCGACCGCGCGAGCCAGGGCATCAGGTACATCATCGGCACGGCCACGACCAGCACGAGGGAAACGACGAACGATAGCTTCCGCGAGTCGCCCTTGATCGCCCCGCAGGTGGCGATGGCGGCCGAAACGCCGCAGATCGACACCGCGCTGGCCAGCATAACGCCCATCTCCTTGTCCAGTTTCATTCTGGAAGCCAACCAGAACGTGAAATACCAGACCGAGAAAACCACTACGACGCTTTGGGCGATCCCGAAAAAGCCGGCTTCCATGATCTCGCCGAACAGCACGGAAGTGCCGAGCAGTACCAGTCCGATCTTGATGTAATATTCGCTGCGCACGGCCGGTTCGAGCCAGCGGGGCAGACCGACCGTATTGCGGATCAGCAGACCGAACAGGACGGAAAAGAAAACCGACTCGAGCCCCAATGTCTTGACGGGGTTCCAAGCCGAAACCGTCTGGGCCAAGGCAGCCAGAGCGAATACAGCCACGAAAGCAACGACGAATCGCCTGACGGCTATGCCCAAGGGAATCAGACCGAGCATCGAACCTGCCAGCGTCAGCAGAAACATGCCGCCCAAGGCAACCCATGCGCCGGGCGTAGCCAAAGAGGTGGGGAAACGGGGAACGAAAGACGGCAGCGCGAGGATCAGAACGATCAGAGCCAAACCGATCAGCGTGGCCATCCAGTCCTCGTTGCGAAATCGGGAGAAAAAACGTGTCATGCGCAATATTTTAATGAACCTTTACGACGCGCGAAAATAGCAAAACGGGACGAAACGGAAACCGCGCGAAGAAAGAATCCGCGAAAATTACGACTTAACGCTTAGCGCTCCTGCGCAATATACTGATCGAAAAACCGTATATTTGCCGAGGCGTAGAACCGAAATTCACCTTCGCATGCTCACGTATTTCATCCTTGCGCTGGCCGTCCTATCCGTCTCGCTCGACTGGCTGCTGTTCCGTCGGCTGGCCCGAAAGTACCCTGCCCGCCGAGCGCTCCGGCGAACGTATCTCACCGCATCGATCGCGATCGATGCGGTGATCGTCGTCGCATTGGCGCTCTACCGCCGCACCTCGGAGGCCGAGTCGGAACAGTACATGCGGCTGATCATGTGGGTCATCTGGCTCTTCTTCGCGAGCATCGTTCCCAAGATCGTCTACGCCGCCCTGGCATGGATCGACTATCCGGTTTCCCGGCTGCGCAAGCGTCCCTCGCGTATCTTTTCACGCATCGGACTGGCTGCCGCAGCCCTGACGCTGTTCGTTCTGATCTGGGGCGCTACTTTCGGCCGCACGCACATAGACGTCCACCGGATCGCATTGCGCTCGGACAAGCTCCCCGCCGCTTTCGACGGCTACCGCATCGCCCTGTTCACCGACCTGCACACCGGAACGCAACCCCGGAACCGCCGCCTGATCCGGCGGATGGTCGCCCTGATCAACCGCGAACATCCCGATATGGTCGTCAACGCGGGCGATCTGGTCAACATCGATTCGCACGAGCTGGACGACCGGGTGATGAGCATACTCTCGACCTTGCACGGCCGGGACGGGGTCTATTCGGTTCTCGGCAACCACGACCTGGGTTTCTACATGCGGCCGAAAGAGAATTTCACGCCCCGCCAAAGCGTAGAAGAACTGCTCGCCAAGCAGCGGGCGATGGGATGGAAACCTTTGGTCAACGAATCGGCTCCGATCCGCCGGGGAGCGGACAGCATCCTGGTAACGGGCGTCAACTTTCCTGAAACCGGAACCAATCACGGACGCGACAGGGGCATGGCTGGATGCGACATGCAGGAAGTATTCCGGAGCGTTCCCCGCGACACATACAACCTGTTGCTCGCCCACACGCCCGAGCAATGGGACGAAGCGCGCTCGGCCGGAGACCCCGATCTGACCCTCTCGGGCCATGTGCACGCCATGCAGTTCAAGCTGACGCTCGGTCCGTGGAGCTGGTCGCCCGCCAAATTCCTCTACGAACGCTGGAGCGGACTGTACTCGGAAAACGGCAAACACCTGTACATTAACGACGGAATGGGATACGTGATGTACCCGATGCGCATCGGGACGAACCCTTCGATCACGGTCATCACGCTGGAATCGGAGAAAAGACGGTAAACTTCCTCAGGCTGTCAACTTCAGCCCGACTACGCCGCCGATAATCAACGCGGCCGAGAAAAGACGCCACAGACCGGCCGAGTCCCCGAAAAAAAGAATGCCTATGAGCAGCGTCGAAACGGCACCGATCCCGGTCCAGACCACATAGGAAGTACCTATGGCGATTGTTCGCTGGGCCAAATAAAGCAGAAACAGACTCAGGCTCATCGACAGCACGGCCATCGCGATATAAAGCCACCGAGGCTGCATGGACTGGGAAAGTTTCAGTCCCACCGTCCAGCCCATTTCGAAAAAGCCGCCTAAAATCAGATAAAACCACGCCATATACGTTTTCGGATGAATGCAACGTTTCAACAATTGGCAAAAGTAGCGAATTTTCCGATTTCGGAGAAATTTCCTACTTTTGCGAAAACGCGTTATCCACAGGCGTACCATGAGGGGGAAAGCGGCAAAAGCCATACTGATCGCGACCGGCATGCTGATGCTGGCCTTGCTGGCTGTTCCCCATCACCACCACCATCACGGATACAGCATCTGCTTCGCGACGTCGCAGGCATGCGACCGATGCGCCGATCCGACGCACGCACGCAGTCAGGACGTCGACAACTGCCATCAGATTTTCGTCATGTCGGGCCGGGACGATCAGTCGCATATCGAACCGATTCCGCCTATCGCTCCCGACACTTTCGCAATTGCCTTCTTCCGTACATTCGCCGGTCCGGAAGATTCGGGCCTGCGACTTTCTTATCCGCCTTTCACGGAGCCCTTCGTCTCGCATGGCAACGGGCATTCGCTCTCGTTACGGGCTCCTCCCGTTTTCCCGGCCTAACCCGACTGTTTCCCTTTCAGGAAAACGGACTTTTCATCCGCCGATGAAAAGTCGTACTACATCCGTAATATTATATCCAATTTTCAAACGATGAACAGATTACTGATAATCAGCATACTGTCCGCAGCACTCATGACAAGTTGCGGACACTCCGGCCCGGACGGGCAGGGGAGCTCCCGCGAGGCCGAAGCGCGCGACCACGGAACCGAGCTCCACGATCACGAATCGGAAGGGCACGATCATGCCAGCGAGAATCACACGGGCCACGACCACGAGGAAAAGGAGCACGATCATGCCGGCGAAATCGCGTTTACGAAAGAACAGGCAGCGCGTACCGATTTCGAGCTGCTGACCGTCGAGCCCGCCCCGTTCCGCGACGTGATCGAGACAAGCGGCCGGATTCTGGCAGCGCAAGGCGACGAGGCCGCCGTAGCGGCGCCCGTCAGCGGCATCGTCTCGTTCGCGGACAAGAAACTCTCGGACGGAGCGGCCGTATCCCGGGGCGAGACCCTTTTCACCATCTCGTCGAAGGAAATCGCCGAAGGCGATTACGAGCAACGCATCCGCTCGGCATACACGCAGGCGGAAACCGCTTTCCGGCGAGCCGAAAAGCTGATCGGCGACCGAATCATCACGCAGACCGAATACGAGCAAGCCCGGCTGGCATACGAAAACGCCAAGACGGCTTACGATGCGCTCGCAAGCAAATCGTCGGCCAAAGGAACCCGCGCCACGGCCCCCATCGGCGGCTTCGTCAAGAGCCTGTCGGTCGGCGAAGGAGACTACGTCACGGTAGGCCAATCGCTTGCGACCGTTTCGCAGAACCGCAAGCTCGTACTGAGAGCGGAAGTGTCGCAGAAATACGCGGGCAGACTGCGCGCCGTGACGAGCGCCAATTTCGAAACGCCTTACGACGGCCGCGTCTATTCGCTCGCCGAGATGGGCGGACGGCTGCTGTCGGTCGGCAAGGGCTCGGACGGGATGTCGGCCTACATTCCCGTCACGTTCGAGTTCAACAACGGCGGGGAGGTGATCCCCGGCTCTTTCGTCGAGGTCTTTCTGCTCTCGGCGCCCCGGCCCGAAACGCTGGCCGTTCCGCTCAGCGCCGTAACGGAGGACCAGGGCGTCTATTCGGTTTTCGTGCAGCTCGATCCGGAAACATACGTCAAAAGGGAAGTCAAGCTGGGCGCGTCCGACGGCACCCGGGTGCAAATCCTCGAAGGCCTCTCGCCTGGCGAGACGATCGTCAGCCGGGGAGTCGCCCAAGTCAAGATGGCCTCGTTCTCGGGCGCCATACCCGGCCACACCCATTCCCATTAGAACCGTCCGGACATGCTGAACCGAATCATCGAATTCTCATTACGCAACCGGATGTTGGTAATGATCGCGGGCGTCGTGCTGCTCGTCGCAGGCACGTACACGGCCCGCAAAATGGAAGTGGACGTTTTCCCGGACCTGAACGCGCCGACGGTCGTCGTGATGACCGAGGCGAGCGGCATGGCGGCCGAAGAAGTCGAGCGGACCGTGACCTTCCCGATCGAAACGGCCGTGAACGGAGCGACCGACGTGCGTCGCGTCCGTTCGAGCTCGACCTCCGGCTTCTCGGTCGTATGGGTCGAGTTCGACTGGGGAACCGACATCTACCTGGCCCGCCAGATCGTATCCGAAAAGCTGGCTGCGCTGAACGAGACGCTTCCGAACAACGTCGGGACGCCGACACTCGGGCCGCAGTCGTCCATCCTGGGCGAGCTGATGATTATCGGCCTGACCTCGGACAGCACTTCGCTCGAAGAACTGCGGACACTGGCCGACTGGACGATCCGCCCCCGACTGCTCTCGACCGGAGGTGTAGCCCAGGTGACCGTCATCGGCGGCGATATCAAGGAGTACCAAATCCTGCTGGACCCTGCCCGGATGAAACATTTCGGCGTCACGACGGGCGAAGTGCTCGGCGTGGTCGAGAACCTGACCCGTAACTCGAGCGGAGGAATTCTGAACCAGCACGGCAACGAATACATCATCCGGGGCATGCTCTCGACGGCCGACGAGGACGAAATGGGACGAGCCGTGATCCGCATCGAGAACGGCCTCCCCATTACGCTCGAACAGGTGGCCGACGTGCGGATCGGAGCCAAGACGCCCCGGCTGGGCACGGCATCCGAACGCGGTAAGCCGGCCGTGCTGATGACCGTCACGAAGCAGCCTAACACGAACTCGCTCGAACTGACCGAAAAACTCGACCGAGCCGTCGCCGAACTGAGCGAGACGCTGCCTGCGGACGTGCACGTATCGACCGACTCGTTCCGTCAGGCCCGTTTCATCGAAGGCTCGATCGACAACATTCAGAAATCGCTGTTCGAAGGAGCGGTCTTCGTCGTGATCGTCCTGCTGGTCTTTCTGATGAACTTCCGCACGACGGTCATCTCGCTGGTCGCGCTGCCGCTCTCGCTGCTCGTGTCGATTCTGGCGTTGAAATGGATGGGGCTCACGATCAACACGATGAGCCTCGGAGGCATGGCCATCGCGATCGGATCGCTCGTCGACGACGCGATCATCGACGTCGAGAACGTATTCAAAAGGCTGCGCGAGAATTTCGCGCGCCCCAAGGACCAGCGGCTGCCGACGCTGAGCATCGTTTTCGAGGCGTCGAAAGAGATCCGTACGTCGGTCGTCCACGCGACGATCATCACGATCGTGGCCTTCGTCCCGCTTTTCTTCCTCGACGGCATGGAAGGGCGCATGCTGCGCCCGTTGGGCATCTCGTTCATCGTAGCGCTGTTCGCATCGATGATCGTGGCGGTCACGCTGACGCCCGTGCTGTGCAGCTACTTGCTGACCGGCGACCGGGTACTCCGCCGCAACGAAAAGGAACCCGTCGTCTCGCGCTTTCTGAAGCGCGTCTACCGCCGCGCGCTCGAATGGGTGCTCGCCCATAAGAAAGCCGTACTCGGCTCGACCGTCGTCCTGTTCGCCGGGGCGCTCGCCGTTTTCCTCTCGCTGGGCCGTAGCTTCCTGCCCCCATTCAACGAAGGCTCGCTGACGATCAACGCCTCGACGATGCCGGGCATCTCGCTCGAAGAGTCCGACAAGATCGGCAGCCAAGTGGAAAGCATTCTGCTCGAAATACCCGAAATCCGGACGGTCGTCCGCAAAACGGGCCGCGCCGAGCTGGACGAGCATGCGCTGGGCGTCGGCGTATCGGAAATCGAAGCGCCGTACGAACTCGCGGACCGATCGCGCAGCGAATTCATGGCCGACGTGCGCAGCCGGCTGGGCGTGCTTCACGGCGTCAACATCGAAATCGGACAGCCCATTTCGCACCGGATCGACGCGATGCTGTCGGGCACCAAGGCCAATATCGCGATCAAGCTGTTCGGCCCGGACCTGAACCGCCTATTCGCGCTCGGCAACCGGATCAAAAGCTCTATCGCGAACATCGACGGCATAGCCGACCTGAACGTCGAGCAGCAAATCGAGCGGCCTCAGCTGCAAATCCGGCCCAAACGCGAAATGCTGGCCCGCTACGGTATCACGCTGCCCGCTTTCGCCGAATTCGTCGAGGTGGCGCTCGGCGGACGGGTCGTCTCGCAGGTATACGACGAAGGACGCTCGTTCGACGTGACGGTCAAGGCATCGGATGCCAGCCGGAACGACATGGAGCGCATCGGCGAGCTGATGCTCGACGGAACCGACGGGAAAGTCCCCCTGAGCTACGTGGCCGACATCGTGTCGACATCGGGTCCCAACGCGATCGGTCGCGAGAACGCCCAGCGCCTGATCGTCGTATCGGCCAACGTGGCCGACCGCGACCTGCGCAGCGTCGTCAACGAAATCGGCGAAACGATCCGGACGCAAGTGCCCATGCCGGAAGGATATCATGTGGAATACGGCGGACAGTTCGAGAGCGAACAGGCGGCCTCACGCACGCTGACGCTGACGTCGCTCGTCGCGCTGCTCGTCATTTTCCTGCTGCTGTATCAGGAATTCCGCAGCCTGAAGATCGCCGGCGTCATCCTGCTGAACCTGCCGCTGGCCCTGATCGGCGGCGTTGCGAGCCTGTGGCTCACTTCGGGCGAAGTGAGCATTCCGGCCATCATCGGGTTCATCTCGCTGCTGGGCATCGCCACGCGCAACGGCATTCTGCTCGTTTCGCACTACAACCACCTGCGCGACGAGGGCATGCCGCTGCACGAAAGCGTCGTGCAGGGCTCGCTGGACCGGCTGAATCCGATTCTGATGACCGCGCTGTCGTCGGCTCTGGCGCTGATTCCGCTCGCACTGGGAGGCAACCTGCCCGGCAACGAAATACAGAGCCCGATGGCCAAAGTCATACTCGGCGGACTGCTCAGCTCGACACTGCTCAACGGATTCATCATTCCGTCGGTCTACCTGATTGTCAACCGTAAAAAACCGAAAGCATGAAACGCATACCGATCATACTGTTCTTCCTCGTACTGGCTCCGGCGGCCTCGGCCCAGCGAAGCATCGACGAGGTGCTCCGTCAGGTCGAAAACGCGAGCCGCGAGCTGGAAGCGCAACGGCAACTGACCGCGGCGCAGAAGCAAGACGCCGCCACGGGCAAATACATGGCCAACCCGACGGTCGAAATGGAAAAGATGTGGGGAGCGGCCGGAGCAGGGCAGAACACCGAGCTGGCCGTCGTCCAGACGATCGATTTCCCGACCGTCTACGGGTCCCGCAACCGAATCGCCAAGCTCAAAGGCTCCCTGTATGAAAAGCAATGGGAATCCCAGAGGCAACAGCTGCTGCTGCAGGCCAAGCAGCTCTGTATCGAAATCGTCTACCTCTACCGTCAGCGGGACCTGCTCGACGAACGGTTATCGAACGCCGAGCGACTGAGCGAAGCGTACAGACGAAAAATGGAGACGGGCGACGCGACCTCCCTCGAAACGAACAAGATCGCCGTCGAGTCGATCTCGGCCCGTACGGCCGCCGACCTGAACCGAGCTGAGCTGCAAGCCAAAATCCAGCAACTCAACACGATGACCGGAGACAGCGACGACTCGTTCGAGGACGTGACCTACCCCCCGGTCGAAACGCTGCCGCCGGCCGACGTGTTGTCCGAGGCATACATGAGCGGCAACCCGCTGCTCGAAAGCATGGAAAATACGCTCGAGATCGATCGCCGGACCGTGGCTCTGAATCGGGGACTCTCTCTGCCCCAGTTCGAGATAGGGTATCGGCACGACTATGGAGAAGGCCGCGCCACGGGATTCAAGGTCGGCATGTCGGTGCCGCTTTTCGAGAACAAGAACAAGGTCAAGGCGGCCAAGGCGGCGGCCGTCTCGTCTCAGGCTCAATTGGAAAGCGCCCGGACGAACGCGGCGTCCCAGTTCCGGATGCTGTACGATCAGGCCGTCGCGCTCTCCGAATCGATGCGGTCGATGCGGTCGGCCCTCGCATCGCAGAACAGCCTCGAAATTCTCGGTAAGGCGCTCGATGCGGGGCAGATCAGCGTGATCGACTATTTCACCGAGGCGAACCTGCTGTTCGAAAGCCGCGGAACGCTGCTCCAGATCGAGCGGGACTACCAATCGGCCGTAGCCGCCCTGTACAGCTTCTCGCTATAGACCGCGTCAGGTCCGACCGGTCATGCCGGGCTTCCTTAAGAAATACGAAGGAGGCCCGGCTTTCGCTATCGAACAATACACATTTTTAACAAATCAAATATTTTTTTAACACACATTCCGATTCTCAATTAAAATTGCTATCTTTGCAGAGGTAGAGAAAGGTCGTTTACATAGGACAAAAATGCACTGTCAATAAGCGACATACGCCCTCCGAAAGAAAGATAAAACAACACGAAGTCGCCCTGCGAGGCCGACGAAAAACCAATAGAACCCACAAAGATGAAAATTGTAGGCGAACCGAAAGCGTTTCTGAGCAACGAGGCGCTGCAGCTTCTGAACCTGTACGAATCACTGGGACAGCGTGCGGAAATCTTCCTGCCGCGCCACATCTTCGATAACCTCACAAGCTTCGTGAGCCTCTGCATGGAGGAGCCCGACGATCCGGCCAAGCAACAGGCCGAAATCAACCGCTATCTGCTGAAGTTCCGCGAAGATATCCCGGGATACACGCACGTGTCGCTGATGCTGATTCCGCACAACAACTCGAAGGCTTTCGAGCTGAGCAGCAAGCGCGGCGAATTCGCCAAGAAAATATCGGCCCTGCTCGACACCGACGGCACGACGACCGAAATCAAGACGTTGCTGCGTAATATCCGCGACAGCCACGACCTGTCTGTCGGCACGCCTCCGATCAACAGCCGCCATATCGATTTCATGTCTCAGGTACAGCTAGGCGGCCATGTGCGCGACCTGCGCAAGTACCGCGACGTGATCGGCGTGACGGGCGACATCAACGAGGCGCACTGGAACTACCTGATGGACACGCTCGAGCAGATGATCAGCCAAAGTACGCACTACACGACCAAGGCCGAGATCAGCGACTTTCTGCACCGCAGCCAGTGGGCCGTCAATTTCAAGGGCATGAACGGCATGATCCGAACCGTCGTCTCGGGCAATGCCGACAAGGCTGTCCAACTGCTCAAGGGCGACGTGTTCCACAAGGACGCCGTCGTCGTGCTGGAAAGCCCCGCGCCCGAAATGCTGTACGAACAGATGACGGCCGATACAACCTCGATTTTCGTCGTCAAGGTCAAGCACGCGCGCATCAACCATTACTCGGGCCCGAAATGGTTCCCGCTGCTGACCCGACTGGTGATCGTCGACGACTCGAAAGAGTCTCGCAGCTCGAACACGTCGCTCGTGTTCTGCTTCCACAACGGCATTATCAACACGTTGAACAAAGTCCATACGAAAAAGCTCGGCTCGCCGGCCAACACGCAACTGAATCTGCGGCTGATTCTCGAGAACGTCAACCCGAGCTACCTGAAGGAATTCCGCGAAAAGCTCGAAATGCAGATCGAGGAGTACGGCCGCGAAATCAAATCGCTGCTGCTCGAGCAGACCGGGTCGGACACCGACATCGAGAAGCGCATTACGCTGTTCAAGCTCGATTCTTTTTCGCGACAGGTCGTGCAGGACAAATACTCGCTCGAAAAGCTGCGCGACTTCATTTTCTTTCTGGAAAACTGCCACAAGCAGGAAAACAAGAAGATTCAGACTCAGGAGCTGATCGACGAGTTCGAGAGCCGGATGAAGAACTATTTCTACGCCGGCAACAAGCTAATCGACGTGATCACGATCCTCGAGGGCGGCGGACGGCATCAGATCAAGACGTTCGGCGACTATCTGCGCAGCCGCACGTTCAATAACCTCAGCAGCAAGATCCGCTATGCCTGCCGGTTGATTCTGGACATCATCCCGAGTTGCTACGAACGAACGCTGAAGAACCATTTCCACAAGAATTTCGGTATCAATCTGTTCCTCGAAAAATATCAGGAGTACATCACCAAGACGAGCCGCGACGCCGATAACAAGGGACGCTTCGAGAAGTTCCTGATCGATCTGGGCATCCGCGACAAGTACTTCGCGCTGAGCGACGACGACAAGGAGATCGTCAAGAACTTCCTGTCGGCTTTGGGCAATCTGGACCAGACCTCGGTATCGGACTCCGTACAGATGATCATCCGCGACCTGCTGTTCAACCCGAACGGCCGGCCGAAGCCCTATATCGTCTATAACGCCGTGCAGGCATGGGAGTACAAGGACCTGCTACCCGACGACTGTTTCGACATCAATCCGTTCGACATCGAGATCGAGAACGACGCCGACGGCCGTCTGGCTTACGACCGTCTGGTCGACAAACTGCTGCGTATCAAGTCGACGCTCGCACTGTTCGACGACAGCGGCAGCTTGTGGGACCTGTTCTGCGAAAACACGACGATCATCGTCAACGACCCGAATAACCCGACGGGATATTCCGACTTCAACAGCGAGTCGGTCAACAATTTCCTGCGTTTTCTGAACAGTTGCAAGATCACGCTGTTTCTGGACGAGGCATACGCCGAAAGCGTCAAGATCGAGGACCGCACGATGCCCAAGTGGCGGACGCTGTCGCGCTACATCATGAACAACATCAACGCGCAGTCGCGCATCAAGGCGGTCTCGTCGCTTTCCACGACCAAAAATCTGGCCGCCACCGGCGAACGTCTCGGCGCCGTCGCACTGACGCCTCAGGCGTCGGACTTCGCCAAGTACGCCCGCAGCTGCAACAGCGCCGCGCACGGAAATAACAACTCGCTGCTGATGCTCAACAACACGCTGCAAACGGCACAGGTAGCCAAAAGCATCAAGGACCAGATCGAAGCCGAACTGCCCAAGAACGCTTCGCGTTCGAAGATCAAGAAAGCGATCGTCCGCTTCATCGTCAACCAGATCGACAAGACCGAGCAGTCGAACGAGATCAGCAAAACGAACCGCCAGCTGCATAAAACGGCCGGCTTCGAGGGCTCGCCGCTCTACCTGTTCCTGCTCGACGAGCTGATCGCGCTGGACAAGCTCGACGTGCTGGGACTCCCCGACGACTTCAAGTATCAGGGCGAGCCGTTCTTCGTCTACTATCAGGCCAAGTTGGTCGAGAACCTGAACCGGTTCCGGATCAACAAGAACTTCCGCAGCGAGTCGCTCAAGCGGATGAAAATGGCCAAGAGCGTCGCCGCCCGCCTGTTGGAGGAGGCGCCCGAAGGAACCGAATTGGGCTACATACAGTCCGACGGATCGTATCTGTTCAACTTCCGGATTCTCGGTCCGTTCTCCTATGCCGACGTACTGTTGTTCTGCCGCGCGCTGGCCAAGTACCGGGGCGTCGCCACGGTCCCGTATCCGACGGGGCTCGTGCGCTTCTCGCTGGGCGGGTACATCGCCGCCGGCAAGGAAGGCATGAAAATTTTCTCGGCCGAAATCGAGGATGCTTTCTCGATCTTCATCCGCTACTGGACCCGGTTCGCCGCCGAGCGAGCCGACGAGGCCAACAAGGGAGTCGAGAGCAAGGACTTGCTCGAGCGCGTGTTCTACTCCCCGAAAGATCAGGACTTCATCGACAGCCTGATCCGCGACTACAAGCTGTCGGCCCAGTACAAGAAAGACAAGGCCCCGTCGCTGCAGATCCGCGACGTACGCTCGCTATACCATACGTCGCCCGAACGCAGCGGCGTGACGATCACGACGATCGGACGGTCGGCCAACTCGGTAATCGAGCTGCACGGCGACATCGTCGGCAGCTGCAAGGACGTGTTCGAGTTCGTGCGCAGCTCCGCTTTCACGAAAATCTACGAAAACCTGCTCGCACAGGTCTACAAGAAAGTGCCCGCTTTGTCCGACATGGATTTCAACACGGTCAGCTCGCGATACAGCAAGGCCGTGATTCTGAAATACATCACCAATAAGAAGACCTTCCAGCCGAACCATCACGTACTGGACAATCCGGAGGAAAAGAACGTGATGCGCGAGATACTGATCGAAATGGAGAATCTGCTCTTCTCGGACAGCAAGATGAAAATTCTCGCGATCAACGCTACCGGCGACCCGGCTTTGGACAAGGCGAAGCTCGAGGGCCTGAACGCAATCATCAAGAAGTACATCCGTGAGATTCTGCTCCATTTCAACCTGCCTTTCGAGAAAGAGAGTTTGGAACCCAGCCGCAAGGAGATCATCCGCACGGCCGGCGAATGCTTCGAGGAGATCACGGGAATCAAGCTTTCGGAGCTCAACCTGAATATCTGGGTCGACGAATTCATGCGCAACCTGCGCGACCTGCCCGAGTTCAAGGGGTTGCTGATCTCGCAGAAAAGCATCGGCTACATCATGGATACGGTAGCCGAGGGCATCGCCCGCTCGCCGGAAATCACGGACAAGATCCTGTATCTGTACCTGCTCAACAACGACAACTCGTTCTACAAGCTGGTCTGCAAGAAGCTGCAATACTTCAACGAGAAGATCAAGAGTTGCGACGATGCCGAACTGCGGATGTTCACCGAGGAATTCGTTTCGGAAATCCTCCCGATGCAGCTCGAGGAGCTGAGCAACTACATCATGCGCAAGAAGGACATCAAGATCGCCGAGAGCGAGATATACGCCGTCACGCGGCGCGTGGTCCGGTTCTACATCAGCATGATCAAGCGCACGCGCGGAACCGACTATTACAACCGTTACGCGCACACGATGGTCCGCATCGTCGAGACGGCGTTCAAGAAACAGAACTCGAGCGTCAACGAAATGGTGCAGCACGGCATATCGCTCTACAAAGGATTCGCTATGGAGAACAAGGCACTCGAGACATTCGAAGGCGGCCGCATTTCCTGGATCAACGAACTGATGAGCAAATGCGGCGTGATCAGTTCCGAGCAGCCCGTACAGCAACACACACGGATCGTGACCGATGCGAAGAAGCGCGAATACCCGTTCCATAAGATCGACCGGACCGAAAGCCGTCGGGCAGAGGCGCTGCCTTCGGACGACCATCCTACCGAGTATATCCGCTACATCGATACGCGCCCCGACTCGTCTTTCTTCACGAACCGGCTGTCGCGCTTCGTCCGGAACATGGACTCGGACGACTACCGTTGCAAGGTCGTCAAGCACGGTATCGTCAAGGAGCTGGTCATTTTCCAAAAGGGATACCTGAAGTACCTGACCGACAACTACCGGCTCAACTACACCGAGGATATCAGCCTGAAGGACATCGTGAATTTCGTCCCGGACGTGATCTCGCTGCTCGGAGCGCCCGAAAAGCTGATTTCGTTCCCGCAGATAGGCTATTTCGACATCAAGGGTCCGTCGGGCAATATCAAGACGATCGTCACTCCGCTGAAAAAGGAAGCCGACTATTTCGGCGACGTAAAGAAACCGCGCCTGACGGTCATCAACGAAAAGGTGAAGGAGATCGGCGGTATCCCGCGTCACGGCTCGCTGTTTCTGGTCGAGGAGAACGACGGTAGCGTATTCGTGATCGAAATCAACGGCGACAGCGGGGTAGGCAAGAGCGAAATGATCGCGGCTTTCGTACTGAAATGGCTGCGCAACAACCTCGAGGGCATCCGTTCGGTCAAGATGATCGCCGGAGACATGTTCCACGAGTTCCAAGATGCCGACGGCAACCTGTACGGCATCGGCACCGAGGTGGGCGACTTCTCGCGCACGACGGATTTCGATCCGGATTACATCAAATACTACAAGTTCCTTTTCGAAAGCAGCGCCGACAGCAACGTCGACGACCGCAACGCGCGCAGCACCGTCAGCGGCATGTGCGACATCACGATGCCGTACCGCGTCGACATCATGCTGAGCGCCAGCAACTACTCGAAGGACGAGGGCGGCATCACGCGCATGGACAATCCGGAGAACTTTCTGCTTTACATCGACGCCCACGGCGAGCGGAAGGAGAAAGCCACCAGCGGCGACGGACCGAACTTCCAGCGAACGCTCAAGCGATACACGGCCGACAAGAACATCGTCGAGGTCATATCGCGGCACGGCAACTACCTGGACGACATACTCGACTGGGACTACAATCCGATCGACCGGCAGTATTACCTCGCCTCTTCGTACAAGCTGCTCGATAAGATCGACGTCACCGAAGTCGTCCGGATGATCTTCGTCGGCCACAGCTTCACCCGCGACGGTATCCGCTACACGATCGAAGACGTCGCGTTCGACATGATCCAGAACCGCTTTACCGCATCGACCGTATACGAAGACGAAGCGGAGAAAGTGTATACCGACATCGTGCTCGATCGCCGCATCTTCAGCTCGATCTTCGACGCGCTGGCCAGCACGCCGGGCGGGCAGCCGTTCATCGCCGAAGAGGATCAGGTCGAGACCGTACACCGGCTGATCGAATGCCTGCGAGGCGGCAAGGACGGCCGCGGCGGAGCACGCCATATCCAATGCGGCGTACTGTCGACCGAGATCGGCAAGAAAGGCCGCGAAATCACCGGTCCTCAGAAAGCCGCCGCCGCATTGAAGCAGCTCATTCAGGAAGTGCGCGTCAACAAGCCGGAGATCAACGAGGGCAAAATCAAGGTCAAGCGTCTGATCAACGAAAAATATTACCACATTTTCGGCGGGGAAATGAACAGTTCGGAACTGTGGCGCTATAATTTCTACCTGTATCAGTTGGAAAACATGCGCAAGGCCGACCTGCGCCGCATGGACAACCGCAACAAGCGGGTCGACATCTCCAATTTGGTCGATTTCCATCCGGTAGCTCCCGATCACGAGTTCAGCCCGCTGCTCGTCAATCCGAACCTGAACATCGAGCTGAGCAGCTTCAGCGAAACGTTCGAGGAACTGATGAGCTTCCCGAACTATCCGGAATTCGCCGAGGAGTTCGCCGCCAAGCTCGACAGGTTGTACATTGCCGACGGATACAGCGAGGAGACGAACATCAACAACATGATCGTCCAGTTGCTGATTCTCGAAGGTTACATCAGCAGCGACGATCTGGCTCAGGGCAGCGTGATCGAGAAAGTCAACCGCGAAACGATCGCTGCGGCGAAGCACGCCGTCGTACAATACCTGAACCGGCAACGTTCCGAGAGGGCCGCCGAACAGCCCCGGACCGCGGCAAAAAAAACGCCGGAGAAGTCCAAACAAGAGCGGAATAAATAAATACCGGACGCAAACCGATCGAAAATCCGGGCTCGATTACAGAGTCCGGATTTTCGTTTTATATCCGCTACATTGCCCGGACAGCGCTTGAATCGGGTATTGTATCGGCAAATTCAGGAGACCCGGTTTCCACGGATTGAAATCGCTATCCGTTATACGTTGAAACGCATAACGGCCGGAACGCATATCGGACAATCCCTGTTCTCGGACTGAGTCCGAACAGGAGCGGAAGTCCGAAATCAGAGAGCGGCACCTCACGGCGCCGCTCTCCTTCACAAATCAAATCCCAACAAATTATATTCTATAGCTTCTTAAATAGTTTCAGTGTACATAGAATACCTTCGCGGCCTGCGACTGCACGCCCGTACCGGCGAACGTCGGGGACTGCTCGTCCTTCAACTCGAACACGCCCGAGTCGCTGCGCATGCTACCGTCATAACCCATCCATTTCAGCGTTATGTTTACCTGCTTCTTTCCTGCGGGCACCAGTCCCGCAATGTCAAAGCTGACACACCCGTACCCCTGCATCAGGCGGGGATCTCCGAAGCCGTTATGTTTCAACGTCACGATTACGTGATCGTCCGTCGAATTTTCCTCGTCAACCGCCAGGTTGATATAATGCGGATTCTTCTCGCTATTGCTACCCCAAATCAAAAAAATCACGTTCAAATATTTCCCTGCTCCGAACCAGGCGCTCCCCACTTCGATCGGATCGTTTCCGATGCTGTCTATCTGCTGTTGCGTCAGTTCGGAATACCGGACAGGTTTCTTGGTCAGCACCGAGCCGATCGCATTGGCCCGCACGTCGTACTCGCTGTCCGACTTCTGTTCCAGCACGGTGAAGTTCATCCGAACCCTCATTCCGTCCTCCGCCTGAAACTTCGCGTCCAAGTTTTCCGTTACGTTCAGCGTATTTCCCCCGTCGGTTTGCACGCTGAAACTCTTGCCCGTTCCCTCGACCATTCCATAACACTCCTCTCCGTACAAACGGTCGTCATCGTTGTCGTCCAAGCACGAGGCGAAAACCAACGACATGACCACCGCCACAGTGAAAAATTTTGTAAATTTAATCATAATACGCTTCATAATGAAATCCTGCAATAAATAATTCAATAAAATCGAAACTTCAGATACATTCGCATATCGCTTTTACAAAACCGAATTCACTATGTAAGATGCGCATCCCGGGCAAAACGTTGCATCAGGCAAGGCAAATCTCGGCGAAACGTCAGAATTTATAGCGGAATCCCACGCCCAGATTGACGTTCCAAGGATTTTGCGTCCGATAGGATGCAGGCTGGCGCTTGTTCTCGAAATAATAGCTGACCGCCGGTTCCACATAAATACCGAAATGATCCACCAGATCGAAACCGACGCCCAAACCCAGATTGACCGACCACAAAGCGCCGTCGGCCGCGATCTTGCGGGTCTCGGACGAAACGAAAGCCCGGTCCTTGTACAGTTCGGTCGTCCCGCGCGCAGACAAGGCGAACTCGGCCATCGCTCCGCCCGAGAAATAGATGTCGAAACGTCCCCGGTCGAACACCGAATAATTGACCGTCAGCGGAATGCCCAGATAGTGCAGCCTCTGGCGATAACGGTAATTGAAAGCGCCCTCGATCTCGGCCTTTGAACTCATATAAGTATATACGAGCCCCGTTCCGATATGGAGGCGGGGCGTCAGGTACTTGTGAACGGAAAACCCGACCGACACGGGAAATTTGTGATCCATGTGTCTGTCTTCAAAAACCGGACTTTCCACTCTCATGGAACCGATATCCGCCAAACCCGCGTTCTGAATCAACAGCATCGGGGAGCTGCCGGAGGCGGAAAGTGCGTTTGAAAACGTAGAAGCGTTGGCATACAGAGAGGCGGACCAACCCTTGCTCCTGCCGCCTCGCCTCTTGAGAGGCGCATCCGTTTGCGCGAACTTGCGCTCGTAAGCGGCTATCAGCTCTCTGTTGGGGGCGGTCTCTGCGGACCGATCCGGTTGCGACGACATATCGCTTCCGGTCGCAGACGCGTTGTCCGTATTATCCCGAGACGGCGACGAATTGCCGGACGGGGCACTTGCGCCGTCGCTCAGACTGGCGAGGAGCGCAGTCGACGCTTTCGAACGGGGATCGATCAGTCGGACCGACCTGGCCGACTTCATGATTCGGTTCAGAGCCGTATCGTTGAAAGCAGGAGCCGTCCTCGAGGCGGAATCGCTACCGGAAACGGGAAGCGGCAGCGCCACCGTTTCGGCCATAGATTTCTCACCCCACGAGTGCGTGCGCTGAACCCGCCAAACGCCCAACCCGATGCCGAGCAGGACGACTGCGGCGGCGGCATAACGGCTCCACGAACGGAACAGAGGGACACGCTCGGCAGGATGCGCATTCGCATGCAGTTGCATGCGGCGCTGCATCTCCGCCCACGGCGGAACGGGCAATCCCGCCTCCGCGTCGTGCAGCTTGCGCCTCAATGCTTCATCCAACGAATCCCTTTTCATCTCAGATCACCTCCTCTTCTTTCAGTATTTTGAGCAGACATCCCTTGGCCCTCAGATATTGCGAGCGCGAAGTGCCTTCGCTCACGCCGAGCATCTCGGCAATCTCGCGGTGAGAGTATCCTTCGACGGCAAACAGGTTCAGCACCGCGCGGTATCCGTCGGGCAGTTTGCCGATACATCGCAGCAGCTCGGCGGTCTCCATACGTTCCACGGCCGATGCTTCGGTTCCTTCGACCTGCCTGAGCGCATCGATCTGCTCACTGCCCTGCAGCACGTTTTTCTTGCGCAGATACCCCAAGGCCGTATTGACGAAAATCCGTCTGATCCATCCTTCCAGCGATCCCTCGCCCCGGAAATCCCCGATTTTGGAGAAAACGGTGATAAAGCCGTCGTGCAGCAGATCCTGAGCGATCTCGCGATGGCACGCATAGCGGAAACACACGCCGTACATCTTCGGAGCGTATTTTTCATACAGCTTCTGCTGCGCCGTCCGGTCATTCCTACTGCAACGCCTTATCAGTTCTTCTTCCGTCACGGGTTCCAGTCGTATCGCTCATCCGTAGCTATAGATGAAAGGGGTTCGTAATTCGTTGCATGGATAACGGAATTTCAGAAAAAATATTTCCGCCCATACCGCCGATTTCGCATGTCATCGTGCGAAAATAGCGATATTTGCGTATATCGAAAAATCGAGCGTACTTTGTCTGTCGAAAAACTATCCGGAATATGATCGTTCAGGCTTCCGTCGCCGTCAGTGTCGACGGCTATATAGACGACCTATCGGACCGTCGGCTCGTCCTGTCGCACGCGGCCGACTGGGAAGAAGTCCGCAGTCTCCGCGCCGAAAGCGACGCGATTCTGGTCGGCGCCGAAACCATTCGTCGCGACAATCCGGCTCTAGTCACCCGCGACGAAAGGCTGCGCGAGCTCAGGGCCGAACGGGGACTGCCGGCCGATCCGGTCAAGGTCACGCTCAGCCGTAACGCCGATCTGGACCCGACCTCCCGCTTTTTTACGGAAGGCGACGGAGAAAAAATCGTTTTCGTAGGCCGTTGCGCGCCGCAGGACCGCACCGCGGCACTGAGCCGCGTAGCGACCGTCATCCATGCGGGAAGCGACTGTCTGACAGCGGACTACCTGATCGGAGAACTCGGTCGGAAAGGAATCGAACGGCTTTTTATCGAGGGAGGGAGTAGGGTGCTGACCCTGTTTTTGTCAGAAAATCGGATCGATTACCTGCGTGTCGCCGTAGCCCCGTTCTTTGTCGGAGAGCCGTCGGCCCCCCGAATGACGATCGGGGCGAAGTTTCCGTTCGACAAAGACCGCCGCATGACCGTACTGGACGTAAAAAAGGTAGGCGACATGACCGTCACGGACTACGCCTTGGGGCAGCAGGCGACCGATCGGACCCGGCTCCTTCAGGCAATTGGCCTGTCCTTAAAGTGCCCCCCGTCCGACAAGGCCTATTCGGTCGGAGCGGTACTCGTCACGCGCGACGGGCAGGTATTCACGGGCTACAGCCGCGAGACGGCCCCCGACAACCATGCCGAGGAGGAGGCGATCCTCAAGGCCGAACAAGCGGGCGCGACGCTCGAAGGGGCTACGATATACAGCTCCATGGAGCCTTGTTCGACCCGTCGTTCGAAGCCTCGGTCCTGCTCCGCACTGATTATCGACCGCCGCATGAAGCGCGTCGTTTTCGCCGTACGCGAGCCCGATCGCTTCGTCCGCTGCCGGGGCGAACAATCGCTCCGCGACGCCGGGATAGAAGTGTGCGTACTGGAGTCGCTCGCCAAACAGGCGCTCGAAGCCAATGCCCACATTCTCTCCGGGCCAATCGTGAATCCGGCCGCCGAATCCTCCACGCGCCCCGATGCAGCCGATCGCCGCGCGTAATGTCCCCAATAAGAAGAAGAAAAGACATAAAGCCGTCGGCTCACGAAAAGATCGGGCAATCCGCCCGCATACGAATAATCCGTGCTGAGAAAGCGGAAAAAACCGGTTGCAATTCCGAATAATTGTTCGGATATTTGCATTCGCAATAAATGAATATTCATTCATTATGGCAAAAAAAGTGGACCAGACCAAAATCGAACGAATCCGCAACGCTTCGGTCGAGGTCATCAGCGAGCACGGGATACTCGGCGGTTCGGTAGCGTCGATCGCCGAGCGGGCCGATGTTTCGGTAGGGTATTTGTACCGGCACTACCCGGGTAAAACCGAACTGATCAACGACTTGCTCGAAAACGCGCTGAACGCGATCACGGACCGGATCCACGCGCTCATTCGCGAAACGGACGACATCGAGCGAATCGTCGGCGGCATCGTGGGCTTTCTGATCGAAAGCGCGGCCGACAATCCGGCCAAGCACAAGTTCCTGATCATGTTGCTGAACGACTTCTCGGTCGAGATCAAACCCGAAAGCCGGAAAAGAATCATAGAAATCGGCGAAGTGCTGCTCGAAACGGGACAAAAAAACCATACGGTCCGGGGCGATATTTCGGTCAATGATTTGTATATTGCGCTGGTCGGAATCCCCATGCAGTACCTCGCCTCGCGGTACCGGTTCGACTTCGACAGCCGACCGTGCGACACGCAGGAACTGATCCGCAAAATCACCCGGGTATCGCTGAGCGCGATCCGATAAAGTAAAACGGTAATTACAGGACAATATGAAGCGATTAATCTTATGGTGGCTGGCGACTTGTACGGCGGCGGCCGTCACCGGGCAGCCGAAACAGGCTCTGACGTTCGATCAGGCGCTCGAAATGACGATGACCCGCAATCCCGAGCTCGAAGCCATCTCTTACGAGAAGGAAACCGCCGAAAAGGAACGCAAGGCCGCCTACGGGTTACGATTGCCCAAAGCATCCGTAACGGGCGCCTATATCTATATGGGCGATGACATGGCAATCGACATGAACGATCTGAAAGCTCCGGTCGGCGGCGTCTTGGAAGGGCTCGGCAACCTGCCGAACATTCCGCCGGCCATCCTGCAGCAGGCATCCTCTCTGCTGGCCAAGGATTGGTCGATGAAACTGCAGGACCGCAGTTTCGCCAACGTGGGCGCCAACATCACGTTGCCGCTTTATACGGGAGGAAAAATCAACGCGGCCAACAACGCGGCCAAGATCAAGATCGAGGAGGTAGCGGAGAAAGGAAACCAGACGCGCGGATCGCTCGTGTCGGAACTGACCGAACGCTATTACGGACTGGTTCTGGCCCTTCAGGTAGTCGAGGTGCGCCGTCAGGTACTCGAGGGAATGCAGCATCACCTGTCGGACGCCAAAGCGCTCGAAGCCAACGGTATCATCGCCAAGGGCGAGCGTCTCTACGCCGAAGTCCATACGGCCGAAGCCGAGCGCGAGCTGCTCAAGGCCCAGAAAACGGTCGAAACGCTTTACAGCGCATTGTCCAACACGCTGGGCGGCGACGAATCGACATACATACCCGCCACTTCGATGTTCATTCTGAACGATATAGAGAGCGTAAGCTATTTCAAAGATTTAGCCAAACAGCACAGCCCGCTGCTCAAGCAGGTCGGATATAAGAAACAGCTGGCAACGGAGAACATGCGGCTCCAGCGGGCCGATTTCGCACCGCAGGTGGCCCTGACCGGCATGGCGGCCTTTTATAATTATCAAGTTTCGCCGATCATACCCAAGTGGGCCGTCGGAGCCGGCGTATCGCTGAAGATCTTCGACGGGCTCAACCGCGAATACAAGTTCAGCGCGGCCAAGTCCCAGATCCGTCAGGTCGAAGCCGTCGGACATCAGGCCGAGAGCGACATCCTGACCCTGATCGACAAGCTCTACAACGAGATGGTCACCTATTCGCAGCAGCTGCCTTCGGTCAACGCATCCGGCCGGTTCGCCGAGGAATACCTGCGAATCAAGGAAGAGGCGTTCAAGGAAGGAGCCGCCCCGTCGTCGGACGTCGTGGACGCGCGGCTCAATCTGGCCAAAATCCGCATCGAACGGCTTCAGGCGGCCTATTACTACGACATGATGCTCGCACGCCTGCTCGAAGCTTGCGGCCAAAGCGAGCTTTTCCCCGATTACGGCAAGCGGGCCGCAGCCATGCCGATCCGCTACGAACACGATTTTTAAACCCGATTCTTAACGAAAAACATAATATTCGATCATATGAAAAAAAGCAATGTCATCGGACTGACCGTCGGCATCGTCGTTACGATCGTCGCCGTCTCGCTGATCAGTTGGTTCGCCATTCGTCCCGTACCGACGCTCATTCAGGGCGAGGTCGAGGCTACGGACATCAAAATCTCGTCGAAGCTGGCGGGCCGTATCGAGCAAATGGACGTACAGGAAGGCGAGCGCGTCAAGAAAGGCCAGCTGCTGTTCGTACTGAGCACGCCCGAAGCGGAAGCCAAGCTCCAACAGGCCGAAGCCGCGCGCATGGCGGCCAGCGCTCAAAGCACGAAAGCCCGTAAAGGAGCGCGCGTACAGGAGATCGAAGGCGCGATGAACATATGGAAAAAGGCCGAGGCAGGACTGGAACTGGCGCGCAAAAGCTACGAACGAGTCAAAAACCTGTACGAATCGGGCGTAGTACCCGAACAGAAATACGATGAAGCCGCCGCTAATCTCAAGGCAATGGAAACGACCGCAGCGGCAGCGAAAGCTCAGTACGACATGGCTATCGAGGGAGCCCGCAGGGAAGACCGCGAGGCAGCCGAAGCGCTGGTCAAGCAAGCGTCGGGAGCCGTCTCGGAAGTCGAGTCGTACATCAGCGACGCGATGCAATACTCGCCGATCGACGGCGAGATTTCTACGGTCATCGCTCAGCAGGGCGAGCTGATCAGCGCAGGCTACCCGGTCGTCACGCTGCTCGACATGAACGACTTGTGGGTGACTTTCAACATCAAGGAAGACCTGTTGCCGAAAATCAAGATCGGCAGCGTACTGCAGGCTTACGTACCGGGCATCGGCCGGACGATCGAACTGAAGGTCTATTACATGGCCGTGCAGGCCGAATACGCGACTTGGTCCGCCACCCGAACCAAAGGCGACTTCGATATCCGCACGTTCGAGGTCAAGGCCCGCCCCGAGGGAAGAATCGAAGGGCTGCGGCCCGGCATGACCGTCACGGTAAACTGGGACGAAATCCGATAGACGGAGAATTCGGCCCGCCGACCATCCGCACCGGAACCGAAACCCGGCTTTGCGGAGAGGTCGGATCGAGCGTCTGCACCGCCGGACGCATCGAGCCGAAAACTTAAACCGCTTGGAGTCATGAGTTATTTCAGAGCATTCCGCAACGCATTTGTCCGGGAACTGAGATCGTTCGGCAGCCATAAGTTTTTCTACATGCTGTCGCTCGGACTGCCGATCCTGTCGTTCCTGTTCTTCATTCTGCTGTTCCGGACGGGCGTTCCCCGGGACATGCCGGTCGCCGTACTGGATCAGGATAACTCTCCGTTGTCGCGCCGGCTGACCCGGATGATCGACGCGACCCCTTCGGCCCGGGTCGTCTACCAGATCACCGATATGAAGGAGGGAGAGCGAATGATGAAGCAGGGAAAGATCGACGCCATTATCCAGATTCCGAGCGGGCTGGAGAAAAACGTATACAGCAACACGCAGGCCCGGGTCATGGCCTATATCAACGGCCTGAACCTGACGAAGAACGGATTGCTGAACAAGGATATTCTGACTGTCGCCACGACTTTTTCGTCCGGCATCCAGCTGCAGACGCTGATGAAAAAGGGATTGTCCGAAACGGAAGCCTACAACCAGATGATGCCGATCTATTTTGAAAAACACATCCTGTTCAATCCGTACACCAATTATAGCTATTATCTGCTGCCGAGCTTCCTCCCGCTGATGCTGATGCTCTTCGCTTTGCTCACGGCCGTCTTTACGATCGGAGTCGAGCTCAAGAACGGCACGGCCTCCGAATGGCTCGCCGCCTCCGGAGGCCACACGTCGGCCGCTCTGGCAGGCAAACTGGCGCCATACACGGTCATTTTCTTCGTGCTATGCTTGCTAATGGACACACTGCTGTTCAAATACGTCGGCGTGCCGCTCAACGGCAGCGTTCCCATGCTGCTCGTGAGCGGGCTGTTTTTCGTACTGGCCTCGCAGAGCATAGGCGCGTTCATCGTTATCCTGCTTAGCAATCTGCGTCTGGGACTGTCGATCGGAGGAGGATACTCGGTGCTTTCGTTCACGTTCTCGGGCCTGACGTTTCCCTTTTTGGCCATGGATTTGCCGGTACGGATCGTCGGATACCTTTTTCCCATGACCTACTATATGGACCTGTTCATCGATCAGGGCATGCGCGGAGCGCCGACAGCCGATTCGGCAATCTATCTGGTCGGTCTGGCCGCTTTTCTGCTGCTGCCGTGGACGGTGATCCTGCGCCTGAGAAAAATCTGTACGGAAGAAAAATACTGGGGAAGACTATGATCATGAAGACAAACCGGTTCCGTTCCAAATTCAGGGAATTTTCGAGTATTCTGCGAAACGAATACCGCCATATATTCCACGACGCGGGCGTCATACTGATCGTCATAGGAGCTATTTTCATCTACTCCACGGCCTATTCGCTGGCCTATAAGAACGAAGTGCTGCGCAACGTTCCGGTAGCCGTCGTCGACAACAGTCATACGGCCCAGAGCCGTCAACTCGTCAGAGCGCTCGATGCCACGCCGAACCTGCGCGTCGCATACAAGTCTTCGAGTCTCGAAGAGGCCAAGCGGCTGTTCCACGAGCGGAAAATCAACGGCATCATCGTCATTCCTTCCGACTACGAGAAAAAAATCATGCGCAACGAGCGGGTCAACATCTCGATTTACGCCGACGCCAGCTATTTTTTGATGTACAGACAAGTCTTTTTCGACGTGATGGGCAGCGTGCTCTACTCGAACAGCCAGATCGAGTGGGTCCGCTTCGTGGCGAAAGGCGCGCAGCCCGGTCAGGCCGCGGCGCTGAGCAATCCGGTCCAGACAACGATCGAGAACATGTACAATCCTTACGGCGGATATGCCACGTTCATCATGCCAGCGATCCTGATCGTCATCATACAACAGACGCTGCTCATCGGCATCGGCATGGTCGGAGGCACATGGCGCGAGCGAGGACTCTACAAAACGCTGATTCCGTGGGGAGAAAAGAGACTCTCGGTCATTCCGATCGTCTTAGGCAAATCGACAGCCTACCTCTCGATCTACTGCGCGACGCTGCTCTACGTCATGGGGTTCCACTACAAGGTTTTCGGGTACCCGTCGAACGGAGCGGCCGGCGACGTCGTACTGTTTCTGATTCCCTACCTGCTGTCGTGCACGTTTCTGGGAATCGCGCTCTCGTCCCTGTTCAGGCGGCGCGAAAATTCCCTGTTGTTGCTGCTCTTCACATCCATACCGTTTCTGATGCTCAGCGGCGCGTCGATTCCGCAGGAGTCGATGCCGCAATGGCTTTTCCAACTCGGCAGGATCATACCGAGCAGCAGCGGCGTAGACGGATTCATCCGTATTCGGACGATGGGCGCGACGCTGAGCGAAATAAGCGTTCAGTTCTGGACCTTGTGGATTCTGTCGGGACTCTACTTCATACTGGCCTGCCTGGGCATGCGCGGCGTACTGCTCCGGGTCGAAAAGGGAAAATAGGCACGAACGAAATCATACGAACCGAAAAAGACCAACCGAATAAGCAATGAAAATAAAGACAGGACTGGCCGCTTTCGGCCTGTCGGGGCAGATATTCCACGCCCCGTTCATCGAGGCTCATCCCGATTTCGAGCTGACGGCTGTCGCCGAACGGAGCAAGAAAAGCGCGCAGGCGACATATCCCGACGTCGAATCGGTCGATTCGTTCGAGGAATTGCTGCGTTGCGACGTCGAACTGATCGTCGTCAACACGCCCGACGCAACCCATTATCCGCTGTGCCGGGCCGCCTTGGAAGCCGGGAAACACGTAATCGTCGAAAAACCGTTCGTCACGACGATTCGCGAAGCGAAAGAACTAATCGAGATAGCCGACCGGAAAGGCCTTATGCTCATCACATACCAAAACCGACGATGGGACGGAGATTTCCTGACTCTCCAGCAGATCGTCCGGCAAGGCTCGCTGGGCAGGCTCGTCGAGATACAGTCCTCTTTCCAACGATACCGCCCCCGACTCGGACAATCCGCATGGAAAGAGACACCGGGCGCCACCCGCGTCGGAATCACGTATAACCTGTGCTCCCACTTGTGCGATCAGATCGTCGCGCTGCTGGGCAAGCCCGAGGGAGTGTGGGCAACGCTCGACCGGCAACGCGACGGCAGCCGGATCGACGACTACAGCCTCATCGTGCTCGAATATCCGGGCATACGCGCACAATTGCGGGCAGGCATGCTCGTCCGCGAGCCCGGTCCGAGATTTGCCGTCTACGGCACGAACGGAGCCTACGTCAAATACGGCCTCGATCCCCAAGAAGATGCCCTGAGGCACAGAGGCGAGAAGCCCGCTCCCGGCGACTGGTGCACGGAAGCCCCGTCGCAATGGGGAGTGCTTCACGACGAGCACGGCCGACACGCTTATCCGACCGTAACGGGCAACTACATGCGTTTCTACGACCGGGTCCGCGATACGCTGCGCGAGGGGAAGGCTCCGGCCGTTACGCATGAGCAAATGCTGTGGGACATGCAGATCCTCGAAGCGGCGTTCGAAAGCGACCGGACAGGGAGCACTATCCGCTTATAAGATAAAGGCAGAAGCAAGGACGGACCGCCCGACATCCGTCCGGGACAGAATAACCGAGCAACCATTTTAAAAGATCGAATTATGAAAAGCAAATTCCTCGAAGACTTCAAGAAATTCGCTATGCGCGGCAATGTGGTGGACATGGCCGTCGGTATCATTATCGGCGGCGCGTTCGGCAAAATCGTTTCGTCGCTGGTAGCCGACGTCATCATGCCTCCGATCGGACTGTTGATCGGGGGAGTCAACTTCACCGATCTCAAGATCACGCTCGAAAAAGCGGTTCTCTCGCCGGGAGGCGAGGTCGTAAAGCCGGCCGTCTCGATCAACTACGGCAACTTTCTGCAAACCACGTTGGACTTTCTGATTATCTCGTTCTCGATCTTCCTGCTGATCCGCCTGTTGAGCAAATTGCAGGAGAAAAAGAAAGAGGAAACGCCCGCACCGGCAGCTCCCCCCGCCGACGTGCAGTTGCTGACCGAGATCCGCGATCTGCTTAAGAACAAACAGGATAAGTAGCAGCGCGGGGAACATCCGCGAAACCAGTATCCCTGCCTCGCGATGCGGTCGTCGCTCGGCTTCAGGACGGCAAAACGGGAGACTGAACGACCGGATATTTCGCGCATTCATTCCAATCAACATAAGCCAGAATGACCCACATAGAAACGGAGCGGCTGATCCTACGGCAATTCACGGAGAAAGACGCGGGCGCCCTGTTTTCCCTTCTGAGCGATAAGAAAGTGAATAGGTTCCTGCCCATGTTTCCGCTAAGGGACATAAAAGAAGCGGAAGCGTAGCTGCGGAACAGATACATCACAAACAGCCCGGGACAGCGAGGCTTCGATTACGCGCTCTGTCTCAAAGAAGATAACGTTCCCATCGGCTATGTCCACGTAAGCGGAGACGATAGCCATGACTTGGGATACGGGCTGAGGAAGGAATTATGGCGAAAGGGACTGTGCTCGGAGGCATGCCGAGCAGTAATCGGCAGGGCGAGACAGGCCGGCATTCCGTATATTACGGCAACACACGACGTAAACAATCCGCACAGCGGGCAAGTCATGCAAGCCATCGGCATGAAATACCGGTACTCCTACAAGGAACTGTGGCAGCCTAAAAACTTCATGGTCACTTTCAGGATGTACCAGCTCAATCTCGACGGATGCGAAGACAGGATTTATAGAAAATACTGGGACCGATACCCCCATTTCATAGAACCGGAGCCATAAAAAAACGTCGCAAGCGTGCAATAAGGGGAAGCAACCTTCTCTTTGACTGCCGTCCGAATGGCAAATCGCCGAAATAGAATACGCGCCGGACATTCTGTCCGGCGCGTATCTCAAACGGTGTGCACGACGTGCAGCGCTACATCGGAGGACGTCCGCCCGGCGGCGGCCCCGGAGGGCCCCCTCGCCTGTGTCCGCCCGGCAACGAATCGCCGTCGGGTATATTGAATTTCTTTTTGCCGTTACCGGTAAAAACGCGCAAGTTATATACGAAATTCAGGCTCACGTAACGCCCCAACACATTGGAAGTGACGTTCTCGATATAGTTTTCGGTCACGTTCCGGGAAAACCCCTTGTTGCGATCCAGCAAGTCGTAAACCCGGACGCTGACCTCGCCGCGCTGGTTCCGGAACAGTTTCTTGCCGATCGAAGCGTTGATCAGCAGGAACTCTTCGGTAAACTTATCCGTCACGCCCCGATACTTGGAATAGCTGCCGTCCGCCTGCAACGTGAATCCGGCCCACGTGACCCACTTCACCCGAGCCGTTCCGACGCCGTTGAAATACTCGTTGCTGTTAGCCGAATGCGTAATATTGTAGGAAGCCCGGTACGAAACGGTGAAATCGAATTTCTCGCTGATATTGCTGCCCACGACGATTCCGCCGGAATAGGAGGTCGTATTGGTCTTGCTGCGTACCAGATTGGAGATAGTCGGCAGCGAAGTATATCCCACTCCCAAGTTGAAATTCACATTGCTGGCCAGCCACTTGACAGGAAGTCCGTAATCCACCGCTCCCCGTACGTTCCAATAGCCGTTCAAGTTGACCGGGCGGGAATACTGAGCTCCCTGATCGAGCACGACCACCGTCTCGCCCGCATCGTTCTTCACCTCATAACCGGGACGGTCGGCCCGCTCGATCGAGTTGGCGATGTAGTTCGACCGGGCATTCCCCCAAAGCATGGCCACGAAAGTCCGTCCCTTAGTCACGTTCGTATTCGTATAACGCAGGTGCAGCATATGATTGTAGACCGGACGAAGCGACGGATTGCCCTGCGATACGAACAGCGGATTCGACACATCGAGCACATCCTGCAACTGACTGACCGACGGATTGCTCGTATAGCTTCTCAGCATCGTCCGCAGCGAATTGGTCCGTGAAAATTTGTAATCCAACATAGCCATATAGACGAGATTGTCGAACCCCGCCGACATATTCGACCGCGAAACCGTCGGGAAAACCTGATCTCCGGTCAGCGTAGCATGCTGATAATCGATATTGGTCACGAACATCGCCTTTTCGCTACGGTAGCGGAAACCGGGCCCGGCCCGGTGGGTCAGATAACCGCTGTTATAGGTATTCGACAGACTGTCCAGAAACAGGTAATCGGGCAATTCGTACGAACGCTTGTCGCGGTCGGAATAGTTGTACGACAGGCTATAGTTCAGCAACAGCTGAGCGCGGTCGCTCACAGGCTCGGAATAAGACAACCGGCCGCTCAGATTGTATCCGCTCGAATAGTTGGCGATATATTGGTCGAGTTGGGACGTCGAGTCGGGATCGAAATAGCGCGTCAGCGAATAGCGATCGTTGTCTTGATCGTTTTTCGACAGACCGCCCTGAAACGAGGCAACCAGCACACGGCCGGGCCGACCGCCGAAACGGTGCATCCAGATCAGACTGCCCGACAGGTTGTAGCCGGTGGACCGATTGCTGGAAAGGCTTTTCAGAAAGTTCAGGATCGTCCCTTCGACACCGGCCCCCCCCGCCAGTGTCGCCGACGTATCGCTGCTCGACACGTCGTGGGTCTGGAAGCGAAGCGTCGGACGGAACATCAGCGTATTGTTCGAGTCGATCTTGTACTCGATGCGCGCGTTGAGCCGATGATTGAAGTTGCGGGTACGGGAAACGCCTATATCGTGATATTGTTGCCCGATGAAATAATCGCGGTCCGTCAGCGCCTCGGTCGTATTGTCCGACGAGTTGAAAAAATAGCTCGCGCTCAGTTTCAGTTTCTCCCGCCATTCGTTCGAGTAGTTCACTCCGACCGACCGGACGGTCGATATGCCGCTTTGATTGCCGATCAGGAAATTACCGGCGCCCCGTCCGCCGCCTCCGCCGTTCATCACGCCGAGCAGGTCGTCGATAGCGAAATTCTGCTGGTTGACGTTATTGACCATCCCGAGAAACGTGAGCCGCCGGGAACCTTTGAAAAGGCTCAGGTTCAGTCCCACGTTGTACAAGTCGTCGAACCCGTAGCTGGCTGCGAATTTGCCGAACTTGGCCCGGTCGACCCCGTCTCTGGTAACGATATTGATCGCCTTGTAATCCTCGCCGTCGTCGACGCCGCTGAATTCGGCCTGATCGCTTTTCTTGTCGAACACCTCGATCTTATCGATCACCTCGGCAGGTAGATTCTTGATCGCGGTAGTAACGTCATCGCCGAAAAATTCCTTGCCGTCGATAAGCACTTTCTTCACCTCTTCACCGTGCGCTTCGACCGTTCCTCCGTCGACCTTGATGCCCGGCATCTTGGCCAGCAGTTCGTCGGTACTGGCATCCTGCGTCACCTTGTAAGACCCGGCGTTATAGACGACCGTATCGCCCTTCTGGGTCGTGCGCATCGCTACCGCCTCCACGACGGTCTCGCCCAACTGCTTCACGTCGGGCTGCATCGCAAGCCGACCGAGCTGCACCTGTTTTTTGTCGATCTTCACCGACGCGGTATAGGGCTTCATCCCCAGATAGGTCACTTTCAGCAGGTAATCCCCGAAAGCGAGAGCCGGAAGCGAGAATTGTCCCGAAACCGCCGTCGTGGCATACGTCTTCTGGTCGGGCTTGTCGGCAGGCGCACACTCCACGACAGCCCCGATCACAGGCTCGCCCGTCGACCCGTCGACCAGCTGCCCTGAAACGACGCCCGAGCCCTTGGACTGAGCGAGCGACGGATAAGGCAGGGCCCACGCCCAAAGCGACACGACACAACATATCAACGATACTCTGAATTTCATAACTTATTTTCCGTGACAATTAACCGACTGCAAAGAAAACCCATTTTCCTTTCCATTCGCCTTTTGCACCGGTAAAACGGAAAATATAGCGGGTGAACCGCCGCAGGAAGCCGCTCGGGGAAGGACCGGAGAGCGAAAAACCGGGTCGTCGGCCCAATGAACGGAAAAGACACCGCCTCGGCACCTCCCCTGCATTCTCAAGGATAAACGATAGGATTACTCTTGCTTCCTATACGTTGCCCGTTTTCATCTACATCTCCGAAAAGATAACGTTTCAGATAATTGCTGTCCCGCTCCAACTCTTCCATAGTATACATGGCTAAAGTATCCGGATCGAATACGTAAACGGCGAATGAATCTTTCGGAGCACGAGCCATCTGTCGTGCAGCAACTGTATACGACCTCATTTGTCCGGGTTTCACCAACTGGAAATAGGGATATACCTCCGGCCACCGGGTCGATACATTCAAATATTCTCCCTCCCATTTCAGACTGACACAAAATCGAATATTTTTGTCTGAATTGTTCTGGAGTTCCCAGAAATACTGTTCACTAGCCCATGGCCTCTCGCAACCAAAAGTACTGACGCCTAAAAAAAGGCATGTTCCCAATACATAACGGATAAATTTCATAAACGACACAAAATCATGCGGCAGCAACAAATCAGACCAATAAATTATCGAAGCACATATTCTCCGGACTTCCGCAGACGTCCCAACCCGAACTATACCCCTTCCAAGAACCAACGCTTGAACTCGGGCACGCGCGCCTTGCTGATCACGATCCGCTCGGGAGTCTTGACGCACAGATTCAACGTCAGGCGGCTGCCGAACCAGACCGACAGGTCGGCGATCGCCCGGCGCGATACGATGAACTGCCGGTTGGCACGGTAGAAATCGGCCGCAGGAAGCTGTCCCATCAGCGTATCCAAAGACCTGTCCACCGGCAGCGTCCTTCCGTCGAGGGTCGCTACCGAAACCCGCTCGTCCGAAGTATGGAAATAGGCGATCTCCTCGGGCGTCAGCGGCACCAGCTTGTCGCGGAACGGGATCAAAAAACCGCGCGAACGCGAAGTCACGAAGCGGTTCGTCTGCTCGACATACTCGGCCACTTGCGGCGCCGACAGTCTGCGGAGCTTGTCGAACGCCCGGCGAAGCTCCTCTTTCTTGATCGGTTTGAGAATGTAGTCGATGCTGTTGACCTTGAAAGCATCGAGCGCATAACGGTCGTACGCGGTCGTGAAAACGATCGGGCATTCGATGTCTATCTGCTCGAAAATCATGAAAGCCTGTCCGTCCGCCAGATGAATATCCATAAAAATCAAATCGGGCAGGGGATTGTCCTTTACCCAGCGGACCGTTTCGACGACCGTCTCGATCACGGCCTCGATACGGATCGAAGGGTCGATCTGGAGCAGCAGGGCTTTCAGGTTGGTGGCAGCCGCCGTCTCGTCTTCGACAATCAGGACATTCATGCTTTCTCGGTATTAAGTGTTTAATGGGAAAGATTTTGCCGTTGCTCCTCGATTCCGTCGAGCACGAAACGGACATTGATCTGTTTCTCGAGCAGATCCTGCGGAACATAGAAATAGTGATTCGACGACTCGTATCCGATAACCGGATCGGCCTTCACCAACGGCAGCAACTCTCGGACATGAGCGGCCTCCGACTCGGCGGCCCGACGCATACGCTCCAGGCAGAGGAGCTTTTCGTCCCGATCGGACGATGCGAGAAAACGGTCTCGTTCCATCGTGAAACGAGCCTGAGCAGCCGAGGAGGCACAGTGAATACGGACCGCTTCGGCACGTCCCAGCTCACGCTTCAGGGCGAGTCGCTTTTTCCCCGACGCGAGCGCAACGGCCGAACGCAGCGCCTCGCATCCGCATGCGAATCCTTCGGCCACTTTCTCCATCTGCCTGACAAATGTCTCGGCAGGATACACCGAGCGCCAATCGTCCAGCGCATCGTAGGGAATTCCCACCATGCTGGCCCGATAACCCGTCGGCTCGAGATAGAGCGGATTGGCCGGTCCCATATGCTGGGGGCCGCTGTAAAGCGTCAGACCGTGATAAGGGAACTGTTCGAACGCATCCGAGAAAGCTTTCCACGCCCTTCTCACTTCGGGTGCGGCCCGCTTCCCGTAATACTTTTCGGCCAATTGCCTCAAGGCTGCCTCGCTATCACCGTCCCCGTGCGACTGGAACAGTTCCAGATTGGCAGACGGATAGCCGCCCAGACTCCAACTGAGCATCACGCCGTCCGTCGAAGCGGCGGCCAGATTGCCGGCATGGCGGGCCACCAAATCCAGCACGGGCAGAGCTGGAACCACGGCCATTTCCCACGAAGCATTGACTTGGACCTTGGCGACCGTCTTCAATCCGGCCTCTTTCGCATAGCGCCAATGGGCCATTGCCCTCGGCCCCGGCCCGACAGCCGACAGCGAATACTCGCCCACGGCCGAGGCGACTCCGCCACGCTCGATCGGCAACGCCCACTCGCTGACCGACATCAGCCAGCACGATTTCGGAAGGCGGCGGATGATCTCGCGGGCCTGCGAGTCGTCCCATCCCCAATCCCAAACCAGCACCCGCGCTTCCGGATTGCCGGCGAGAACCCCCTCGGAAATCGCCGTATTGACTTCGGCGATCAGCTCGGCATAGGAACGCCCCGCACAGCGACTGCATCCCGCCCGGTTTCCGTGCGAAACGCAGTTGGTCAGATTTTCGGAAGCCGTGATCGAAAAAACGCCCGCAAGTCCGGGGACCTGCCGGAACACGCTCTCCAACGAACGGCTCAGCCAGCTTCTGACCTCCGGCAACGACGTGCATAAAGTCCTCTGATCGCCTTCGGCCGTGCCGGAAAGAGACCTTCGCCGGGCATCGGCCTCGAAAAACGAACCGGGCATCGCACGAGGCTCGTTCACATACAAATATACTCCTATGCCGTATCTGGCAGCCCGCTCGACGAGCCGGCGCAACTCCTCGATGCGCCGCGAGGCATCGTCGGCCCCCGGGAAAATACCGTCAGGCTCCACCAGCGTCCGCAGCACCGAATGAATCCATATGCCGTTGATCCCTTTTTCCGACAAACGCTGCAAAAGCCCCTCCGGATAGGACGACAGATCGGGATCGGTCAGCGGATCGCCGTATGCGGCAAAATAGGAAAAGATCAGACGCAGGTCGAACCGCTCCTCCGGACTTTCCGTCTCCGTCCGTCCGGCCCGCTTCACGGGCCGGGGCCGCCGGAACTCCTCGATGAACGAGAAACGCGGTTCTTCCCGGGCAAAAGCTTCTCGGCCGAACGTCCCCAAAAGCGAATCGATGCGGGCCGCTCCTCGCATCGCCCGCTCGTCAGGAGCCCGATAACGCAACGGCTCGCAAGCGGGCTTGACATTGCCCAGCTTGACAAACAGAAAGTCGTCCTCGATCAGCCGCCATGCCAATTCCTCGCGCGTCAGTCCCAGCAGGGTAAGCAACTGATCGTACGGCAACAGATGCCAGTTCCTGCGCAGCACGGTGATATAGCCCCTCGCATCGCTCCAGTACGGTTCGATTCCGCGCTGCGGACGCAGTCCCATCGAAGCGGCCAGCCTGTTCACGTTCTCCTCGCTCGTTGCAAGCACCTCGGCCAAACGTGCAGCCGGAACCAACGTCCAGTTCCGCCAGACAAAAGCATGCTGCCGATCCGGGAAATAGGGATACTCGACGGCAGGAAGCGTTCCTCCCTCTCCAGGCAAAGAAAAGGACTCGGATGCCGCTCCGGCACACGGACAGGACAAAAGAAAACCGCACAACAGGAAAGTCAATCGTTTTATCGACATATCGTTCAATATCGTCTAGGGTTTCACCAATGGAAGCTCGACCCGAAACAGCTCATTCTCCCTGACGACCCGTATATCGCGGGAAATCAGCAGCCGGTAGCGCGAGGAGAGGTTCTTCAACCCGATTCCGGTCCCCGGAGGCGTATCGATTTTCGGAATAACGGGATTGGAAACCGTGAGTATACCGCCTTCGGTACGGATTGCGATGCGCAACGGCCGGGCAAGCGTAATACTGTTATGCTTGACGGCGTTCTCCACAAGCGGCTGCAACGACAACACGGGCAGGCGCCAGTTGCGGTACCGCTCGTCTATACTCATATCGCAGAACAGCTTGTTCTGGTAACGGATCGTCAGCAGATAAAGGTAGGCCTCGATAAAGTCGAGCTCCTCCGAAAGGGTGGCCAGCTCGCTGCGACCCGAACGCAGCATGTAGCGGAACGTGTCGGCCAGCCGGTCGATATAGAGCTGGGCATTCTCGTTCTGCCCCTCGCGCACGAGCATCGACAGCGAATTGAGCGAATTGAACAGGAAGTGCGGACTGATCTGATTGGCCAGCATATTGTACTGCGTCTGCAGATTCTCGTTTTTGAGGCGTTCGTTCTCGATCGTAATATGCTGTTTCTGGTAGAGCAACTCGAATATCTTTCCGTACAGGACCGATACGACCAGCATGAACGAGGCTTTCATGACCAGAAACGGATTGTAAAGACGCCCTGCGGAAAGCTGAACATACCATTCGCCGGACCGGTTCAGACCCGGAACGAGCAGATAAAAAACGACGGTCGCCGCCACGCTCAGCAAAATCTTGCGCACCAGAGAAAAACGACGGACCGTGTTGAGTGACACGACGGCCCACGACGCGACGAAAAAATAGACGACCTGCACGACGACGTAGTCGGTCCGGATCGGCGGGCGGCGCCCCCGGGGATCCGCTCCGATCAGAAAGAACGAAAAATTCACGAGCAGCGTCAGCGCGAGCGCGAGCAGCACGTTGATAACCACAATTCTGTAGCGGACCGGCTTCATGCCGTAACGGATCATGCGTTTCATATCGGACTTTTCTGCTTACGGCCGACGTTTCGTCTTTACGGTTCCGGCAAACGTAGATGTCGCCCGGGCCGACCCGCCCTCCCGCCTCGCATACGCGCTCCGAAGGCGAGCAGGCATCTGCCACCGTTCAGACACCCGAGGCTTTTACTCCTTGTACCACGAAGCGTACATCATATAGTCGCGCGCGGTCCGTTCGATGATGTCCCGAACCTGTTCCGGCGTCACGTCCTTCACCCGTTTGGCGGGCACGCCGGCATAGACGCTGCCCGGCTCGATCACCGTGCGCGACAGCACGAGCGAGTTGGCCGCCACGATCGATCCGGTTCCCACTACCGCATGGTCCAGCACGGTCGCCCCCATGCCGATCAGGCAGCGGCTCTCGATGCGGGCTCCGTGAATATTGGCATTGTGCCCGATCGAAACGTCGTCGCCGATCTCGGTGACAGAGCGCTGATAAAGCGTATGGACGACCACGCCGTCCTGAATATTGACCCGGTCGCCGACCGTGATCTTGTTCACGTCGCCGCGCAGCACGGCGCCGAACCAGATACTGCAATCCCGGCCGACGGTCACGTCGCCGATAATCGCGGCCGTATCGGCCAGAAAGGTATTTTCTCCGATAACGGGAACGAATCCCCGGAGCGGTCTGACAAGTGCCATATATATCCCTATTTCGTTTATGTATCCAAAACCGTCCGATGACAGCCCGACCGATTTCGCTCGACGGCCATCCTCCCGACTTCCCGAGAGCCGCAAAAGCCCACCTCCCGCTCACTCGGCCGCACATAAGAACCGTTTCGCGCGCAAACGCTGTTTCCCGTCCGATCTGCAGCCCGGCATTATGCCAAGAATTCCTACAAATCGCCCGCCTATCGCAATCCGGACGTCTACGCCGATACGCAAGGGAAGCGGCTCTGAAAAGCCCGGCAACGGTTATCGGACGCTGTCCGAAGAAATTTCGGCGCGATGGCTACCGCTCGTTCTCGCCGCTCTTTTCCATCTTCTTGGCCTCGTTCCACAGCGCATCCATCTGCCCGAGCGTCATGTCGCGGAGCAAACGGCCCTGCTGCTCGGCCCGGTCTTCGATATGCGTGAAGCGGCGGATGAACTTGCGGTTGCTTTTCTCGAGCGCCGCCTCGGGATCGACTCCGTACAAACGCGCCGCATTGACCAGCGCGAAAAACAGATCGCCGAACTCCTCCTCCGCGCGCGAAGAGTCGCTTCGGTCGATCTCGCGCTGTACCTCGGCCGTCTCCTCCTTGACCTTTTCCCATACGTCCTCCCGCTTCTCCCAGTCGAATCCGGCCGCTGCGGCCTTCTCGCCGATCCGGTAAGCCTTGACCAAAGCCGGCAGGCTGCGCGGCACGCCGGCAAGCACCCGTTTTTTCCGATGCTCCAGCGCCTTTTCCTTCAGCTTCAGGTCTTCCCAGTTCTGCTTTACCTGTTCCGCATCCTCGGCCTGCGTCTCGCCGAACACGTGCGGATGGCGGAAAATCAGCTTGTCGCAGATCGCATCGGCCACGTCGCCTATGTCGAAAGCCTGCTGCTCGGAGCCCATTTTGGAATAGAAGACGACATGCAGCAACAGATCGCCCAGCTCCTTTTTCACATTATCCAAATCATGGTCCAAAATCGCGTCGGCCAGTTCGTAGGTTTCCTCTATCGTATTCATTCTGAGCGACTCGAACGTCTGCTTGCGGTCCCACGGGCACTTGACCCGCAACTCGTCCATCACGTCGAGCAGTCGCTTCAGGGCAACTAATCTTCGGTCCATAGCATTTCTTGCATTACTTACGTACAAAGATAAAAGATTCGGCCAAAAAATACTATTTTTGTCAAGATTGTTCGGCCATTCCACCGCGGTCCGCCGCAGATCGCCTAACTCGCCGGCCCGAACTTTCGTCCGTTCCGAAACCATAGAACGAAAGCCAAATGAACCGAAAGATCATCCTGCTGTTCGGCCTTCTGCTCGCCTCGCTCGGCGCGCCGGCCCAAAACCGCATCGAAACCGGAGCGGAACAGACCGGCCGCTACCTGCCGCTGCTCGAGGGACGGCGGGTCGGAATCATGACCAATCACACCGGAACCGTAGGCCGGACGCATCTGGTCGATACGCTGCGCTCGCTGGGCGTGGACATTCGGGTCGTCTTCGCGCCCGAGCACGGCTTCCGGGGGCAGGCCGATGCGGGAGAAAGCGTCGCGAGCTACCGCGACCGGAAAACCGGAATCGACGTCGTGTCGGTATACGGCTCGACCAAGCATCCGCCCGACTCGATCATGCAGCGGCTCGACGTGCTGCTGTTCGACATCCAGGATGTCGGCCTGCGCTATTACACCTATCTCTCTTCGATGCACTACCTGATGGAAGCCTGCGCGGCGAACGGCAAGCAGCTGATCGTACTGGACCGTCCCAATCCGAACGGATTCTATGTGGACGGCCCGGTGCTCGAAGCGAAGCACCGTTCGTTCGTCGGCATGCACCCGATTCCGGTCGTGCACGGCATGACGCTCGGCGAACTGGCCCGCATGATCGACGGCGAAGGCTGGCTGCGGGACGGGCTGCGCTGCAAGCTGACCGTCATTCCGTGCCGGGGCTATACACACCGGTCGCGATACCGGCTGCCGACGGCGCCGTCTCCGAATTTGCCCAACATGCGGGCCGTCTACCTGTATCCGTCGCTCTGCTTTTTCGAGGGTACGCCGGTCAGCCTGGGCCGGGGAACGGATTTCCCGTTTCAGGCATACGGACACCCGGAGCTGCAGGGCGATTTCTCGTTTACGCCGCGCAGCAACGCAGGAGCCAAGAATCCGCCGCTCAAAGACAAGCTCTGCCACGGCGTCGATCTGCGGACCGCCCCGTCCGACGAGCGGATATGGGAGAGGGGGGTGGACCTCGGATACGTGATCGACTGCTACCGGCAATTGAATCTGGGCGAAAAATTCTTCACGCCGATGTTCGACAGACTGATCGGCACGGACTACGTCCGACAGATGATCCTGCAAGGCGCCGGAGCCGACCGGATCAAGGCCCGCTGGGCGGACGACGTGGAACGCTTCAAACAAACCCGAAAGCCCTACCTGCTATATGAAGAATAAGCTCGTGCTGACTCTGGCCTGGCTGCTAATGGCCGCCACGGCTTTCGGCCAGAACCTGATCCCTCTGCCCAATCGCGCCGATAAGCGAGACGGGAGTTTCCTGCTCACGCGCCACACGGAAATCGTAAGCCCCGACTTTCCCGGGCTGGCCGACTACCTGAACGATCACCTCGAACGCCTGACCGGCTACCGGCTGCCTGTGACGGAACACCTCCGGGGAGTACGCCAAATCGTAATAAGCCGGAAAAGCGAACTACCTTCCGAGGGCTATACGCTCGACGTCACGATCCCGCAAATCCGGATCGAGGGCCGCGACTATGCCGGCGCCTTCTACGCGCTTCAAACGCTTTTCCAGCTGTTGCCCGCCTCTGTGTACGACACGGCCGCCCCGGGGCGGGTCGAGACGGTCGAGATTCCGGGCTATCTGATCGAAGACTCGCCGCGCTTTCCCTACCGGGGCGTCATGCTCGACGTTTCGCGCACCTATTTCGACAAGGAAACGGTCATCGCGTACATCGACTGGATGGCCCGCCACAAGCTCAACCGGCTGCATTGGCATCTGACGGACGACAACGGCTGGCGCATCGAGATCAAGAAGTATCCCGAACTCACGTCGAAAGGGGCATGGCGGGGACCCGGCGAAGCGCTACCGCCCTCTTACGGATCGGGCGAGAGGCGCTACGGCGGCTATTTCACGCAGGACGACGTGCGCGAGATCGTGCGTTTCGCCGCATCGCGCGCCGTGGAGATCATTCCCGAGATCGACTTGCCGGGCCATAGCCAGACTCTGACGAGCGTCTACCCCGAAACGTTCTGCCTTAAGACCGGCGAAGACTATCCGCCCGAAGAGATGCGCAACGTGCTGTGCGCCGGGCGGGAGGAGAACTTCGCGATGCTGCGCGACATCCTGACCGAGCTGGCCTCCCTGTTTCCGTCGAAATACATTCACATAGGAGGCGACGAGGTCAGCACGAAATACTGGAGCAACTGTCCCCGGTGCAAGGCCCTGATGCAGACCGAGGGCATGCGGAAAGTCTCCGAAATTCAAAGCTACTTCGTTCGCCGGCTCGAAACGATCGTCCGCGAAACAGGCAAAAGCTGCGCGGCGTGGAACGAGGTGCTCGAGGACAACCGACCGGACAAGAGCACGCTCATCTATGCGTGGAAAGACACAGCGGCCTGCGCCGAGGCCGTTCGCGCCGGGCAGCCCGTCGTGATGATGCCCGCCCAGTACTGCTATATCGACATGAAGCAGAGCCGGTGGGAGAGAGGACATACATGGGCATGGCTGGTCGATACGCGCCGCGTCTATTCGTTCGACCCGGACGATACGGGAATCGGCGGCTGTCGTCCGGAACTGGTCCTCGGCATCGAGGCGGCCCAATGGGCGGAACTGCTCGACCGTCCCGAACGTTTCGTGGAGTATCAAGGGTATCCCCGCCTCTGCGCGCTGGCCGAGGCGGGCTGGACCGAAAAGGGAAGACGCAACTGGAACGATTTCTACGCCCGGCTGACATCGGGCCATCTGGACCGCCTGAGCGCCATGGGCATCCGCTTCCGGATGTTTCCGCCCGAGGCGGACTACCGCGACGGAACGATTACGGTGCGCAGCACCCATCCCGACGGAGAGGTCCGCTATACGAACGACTCGAGCGAGCCGACGCTCGCGTCGGCCTTATACGAAGGTCCGATCCGGACGAAAAATCCCGAACGCTATCTGTTCCGCACCTTCTACGGCGAAGGACACAGCCCGGCCGTTCCGGCTACGGCCGACACGACCGTCGCGCTGGGTGCCGGCAGCGAACGGACCGTCCGCATTCCGCTGGAACGCTACGTCGATCGCAACGGGCTCTGGCTGTTGAGCGTATCCCAGCAGCAAGACAACGCGAAGATCGACCGGATGGAAGTGAACGGTCCCGACACGGCCTACACGATCATCCGCAACGGGCAGAAAACAAACCCGTTCAACGACCTGCGGCTTTACATCGACGAGCGGAACCGGACGGCCGATCTGATCCTCGCGCTGAGCAACCGCTCGCAGCGCTCCGACACGCTGACGCTCGGACTGCGCCCGTCGCCCTATATCGAGCCGCCGGTGCGCGTCACCAGCTCGCTCGTACCGTCGAAAAGGTTTCCGTTGCGCAATGCGTCCGACTACCATTTCGGGACTTACACCCGCGTCGCATCGCCTTGTAAGGCCGGCGACTACATTCTGTTCACGTTCGAGGAGCCGGTCGATTGCGAGTCCGTCGACCTGCGCACGGGCATTCCGAACGTCACGCGCTATATCGTCACGAAAGGGAGGGTCGCATGGTCGAGCGACGGACGCTCCTTCATCGAGGCCGGACCGCTGAACGAAAGCGGACAGATCGTATGGAAACCGCACAAGCCCGTCCGCGCTATCCGGGTGTCGATCGAGGGCAGCAACGGCGAGACGGCCGTATGTTGGCAGGATCTTCGCATTACACCCACGCGCTGAGGGAGCGTTTTCCAAAGGGAGGATCATTTGCTCCGTCGGCCTATCCGTAAACCGACAAATCCTATGAAAACATCGACGGAGCATCTGCCGCCCTGTTGCAGAGAGGAGTTACGCGTACTGCGCTCGCTCACGGTCCGGCATATTCCCGACTGCTGCCTGATTATCCTCGGCGGAAGCCACGCGGGCCAAGACTATGTCTCGTGGAGCGAAAGCGTCGTTCGCGGGCGGCATACGCTTTACCGTCACGACTACGAAATCGCTGTTTTCGTCGAAGGAACCGAAACGGAGAAAGCAGGCAGGACGCTCCGCCGCCGGATTGCCGGAACTTACGACGGACTTTTCAGATTCCGACGGCACACGATGCCCCGGTTCATCGTCGAGTCCATCGGCACGCTGGCCGAACAATCGAGACGCGGACACTTGTTCTACAACGGCCTCGTCCGCGACGGCATCCTGCTGTACGACAACGGCCGACACGCTCCGTGCGATTGCGCGCGGCCCGATCCGCTCCGAGCGCTGGAGGGAGCCGTCGCCGGATTCGAGAAATATTTTCCCGATGCGGTCAATCTGCTGTACAGCGTCACGACCCGGCTGTTACCCGCCGAAAACTACCGGCAAAGCGCCCGGCGGCTTCACGAGGCCTGCGACAAGTTCTACCGCACCGTATGGACGGTACATACGAATCATTCTCCCGGAACGCTGCCGCTCGACGAACTGGGCGGACTGGTCAAGCGTTACTCCCGCGAGTTCGCAGAAATTTTCCCCTGCCATGACGATTTCGAGGCCGAAAGCTACGAACTGCTTTGCCGCGCTCCGAAAGAAACGCGGCGCGGCGTATTCCGCTACACGCGCGAACGGCTGGGCTACATGCTACGCGGAACCGAGGCGCTCCGGGTTCTCACGCAAAGAATCTGCGCCGAGCGAATCGGGTTTTACACGGAGCTGGCCGAGGCTGCCGAGCGCAAGAAAGGTCTTTCCCGGGAAACGACTTTCGCCGGAAGATAAATCCGCATTCCGATACGGTTTACCGAAAGGTTTCGTATATTTGAATTCCAAAACTTTCCCGAACGTGAAGAAATACGCGCTCACTCTGCTGTTCGCTTTCGCCCTCGCGGCAATGCACGGACAAGACCGCGGACTGCCCGAGCGACTGAAACGGTCGCTCGACTCGATGATACTCGACGCCATGCAAATCAAGGCGTTCCCGGGGGCTCAGCTCGTCATCGGCGACAGGGAAGGCGTTCTTTATGCCCGCAACTACGGCTATCACGACTATTCGCGGAAACGGGAAGTGACCGATCGGGACCTGTACGACGTGGCCTCATGCACGAAAGTAGTGTCCACTACGTTCGTCGTCATGCGCCTGTACGACCGGGGCCTGCTGCGAATCGACGATCCTCTCGTGAAATATCTCCCCGAGTTCGCCGGCACGACGGCCGAAAGCGTCACGCTCGGCGAACTGCTGACTCACACCTCGGGCATGCGCGCGCAGACTTTCTATACGCCCTTGGTCCGCAATGCGAACGGAGGGCGCCTTTTCAGCGGCAAGCTGTCGGCCGAATATCCCTACCGGATCGGAAAAAACTATTTCGTGGCCCGCGACGTAGCCATCGACACGTTGCTGCTGTCGCGTACTCCACGCGCCGGCTGGCGCGAGGCCACCTCGAAACTGTACGTCAACCCGGCCGTCGACACGCTGATCATGCGGCAGATCATCGAGGATTACAAGCCGGAGCGCAGGGGGAGCTACCAGTACAGCGACACGAACTTCTGGCTGCTGAAACTGATCGCGGAAAAGGTCTCAGGAGAATCCCTCGACCGGCTGACCCACGCATTGCTGTCGGAGCTGGGCTGCACGTTGAGCGGGTACAATCCCTTGCAAACCTGCGACATGGAGCACTGCGTCCCGACCGAGGACGACCACATTCTGAACCGAGGCACCATACAAGGCTACGTCCATGACGAACTGGGCGCTCTGATGGGCGGGGTAGGAGGCAATGCCGGGCTATTCTCGACGGCCAAGGAAATGGCCCGTTTCTGCGAAATGATGCTCAACGACGGATGCTATGCAGGCCGCCGGATTCTTTCGCAGGAAACAATCCGACTGTTCACCGGTTCGCCGCTCGCCGAACGGAAAATCTGGCGCGGACTCGGATTCGACAAGCGGGACCCGGCCTCGAGCCCGTTGGGAGGCACGGACAGCTACGGACACACGGGCTTTACCGGCACGATATTCTGGATCGACGCCCGCGCCGGCCTGTACATGGTTTTCCTGTCGAATGCCGTATGCCCGACACGGGTCGACAACAAACTGCTTTCGACCTCTCTGCGAACCAAGATATGGGAGGCCGTAAAGCAGGGTTGTCGCTGAGGTTCGTGCTTATCGATCATTTTTCCCCGGACGAGTTTTCCTGATTTTTTTGACGCATCGCCGGCAGCCGTCTCTTGCGACAACGATTCGCCACACGTGTCCTCCGCTCTCCCGAAGCATTACCATCCATGTTCCGATCGCTATTGGCCGGAACGCACGGCAGCCGAAACATCCCGAACCCGGCAACCGGTCCCGCCGACAAACAGCAGCCCGAAGCGTTTCTCCCGTACGACACAGATCAATAAGAAAAACAGGCTGCATGCGCTGCATGCAACCTGCCTTAAAAATATTCCCGAGAAACGGCCTACTGGTTCATCGTTACGAGCAGCTCTTCGTTGGAACGGGTCGACTCCATGTGCTTCTTGATCACTTCCATAGCCTCCACGGAATTCATATCGGAGAGATAGCGGCGCAATACCCAGATTTTCTGCAGCACTTCCTTGCGAAGCAGCAGGTCCTCGCGGCGGGTCCCCGACGCCATAATGTCGACGGCCGGATAAACGCGTTTGTTGGCGAGCTTGCGGTCGAGCTGAAGCTCCATGTTGCCGGTTCCCTTGAACTCCTCGAATATCACCTCGTCCATTTTCGAGCCGGTGTCGATCAGCGCCGTCGCGATGATCGTCAGCGATCCGCGCTCCTCGGTATTTCGGGCCGCGCCGAAAAACCGCTTGGGCTTATGCAGCGCATTCGCGTCGACACCGCCCGAGAGCACCTTGCCCGAAGCGGGCTGCACGGTATTGTAGGCACGAGCCAGACGCGTGATCGAATCGAGCAGGATCACGACGTCGTGCCCGCACTCGACCATTCTTTTGGCTTTCTCCAGTACCATCTCGGCGACCTTCACATGACGGGACGCCTGCTCGTCGAAAGTCGACGCCACGACCTCGGCCTTCACGTTGCGAGCCATCTCGGTCACCTCCTCCGGACGTTCGTCGATCAGCAGCACGATCAGGTACACCTCCGGATGATTGTCGGCAATGGCATTGGCAACCGACTGCAGCAACATCGTCTTGCCGGTTTTGGGTTGGGCTACGATCAGACCGCGTTGCCCTTTGCCGATCGGCGAGAACAGGTCGATCACCCGACAGGGGATATTGTTGTGCCCGTTGCCCGTCAGATTGAATTTCTCGGAAGGGAACAGCGGAGTCATAAACTCGAACTGCACACGGTCGCGCACCTCCTCCGGACTGAGTCCGTTGATGCGGTTGACCTTGACCAGCGGAAAATATTTCTCGCCCTCTTTCGGGGGACGGATCGCCCCCTGAACCGTATCGCCCACTTTCAGACCGAACAGTTTGATCTGAGACGGAGAGACATAAACGTCGTCCGGCGAGTTCAGGTAATTATAGTCGGTCGAACGCAGAAAGCCATAGCCGTCGGGCATGATTTCGAGCACGCCCTGTCCCTCCACAATACCGAGAAACTCTTCCTTCGCCTCTTTCTTCGGACCGGAATTCGCACGCGAGACCGGCTCCGGGCGCTCCTGCGTTTCCCTGACGAAAGTCGGAGCGGGAGCGGTCGGTTCCTGCACGGCGGGCGTTTCGGCACGATCCTCCGGAACCGCGCCCGAATCGCCCGGTTCAACCGCCGTTCCGTCCGAAGACATCGGCCGGATCGCCTTGGCACTCTTGGCGAAAGCGAGCCGGTCCCGCTTCTTGGGGCGGCCGGGCTTCCCCTTTTCAGGACTGGCGGTGAAAGCGGGAACAGTCCGCTGCCGGACGACCTGCTCGGGATGCGCGTCGGCCCTGACCTCGGAAACGGGAGCTTCTTCCGGCGTTTTCGGCGCCTCCTGTTCAGGAACCGCCTCGTCCGCCGACGGATTCTCGACGCTTTCGACCCGGACGTATCCCTTCGGACGACGGCCCCGCCGCTTTTTCTCGGGCACATTTTCTTCTCCTTCCGGAACCGGTACTTCCGGCTGTGCCGCTTCCGCGCCGGCCGGAGAAGAGTCTCCGCGCGCGGATAACTCCAAAATACGGTCGAGAAGTTCCTGTTTGCGCATCTGGGCCTTGATTCCCATGGACCGGCCTATTTCGCGCAATTCGGCAAGGCTTTTCCCTTTCAATGCTTCGGCATCCTGCATATGGTTCTGCTATTTAATCGTAAATTCAGTGATTTCTTCGTATCCGAACGGATACACGAGAGTCGTAACGGCAACAAAAGTAACCGAAAAAAAGCAAACAGCAAAATTATTGCCACTATTTCGTCCGGCCCAGCATATAATCGACGGCGGCCTGCAAATCCTGCGGCGTGTCGATCGCCAGGCTTTCAGTCATCGTGACGGCCGTCCGAATACGATAGCCGTTCTCCAGCCAACGCAACTGCTCGAGCGACTCGCATCGCTCGAGAATGCCCTGAGGCAGGGCGGTAATCTTCCGGAGCACGTCGCTGCGGTAGGCATACAGCCCGATATGCTTATAGTAGGTATGCGAACTCTGCCACTGCGACGGCTCGACTCCGCGAAGGAAGGGAATCGCCGAACGGCTGAAATAGAGCGCATGACCGTCGGCCGACAAGACCACCTTCGGAGAGTTGGAATTGAAAATATCCTCGTGCGGAGCGAACGCCTTGACCAACGTGGCGATTTGGGTCGAAGGCTCGTCGAAACACCCGGAGATCAGCGAAAGCTGCTCCTCGGATACGAAAGGCTCGTCGCCCTGAATATTGACAACGATGTCGAACCGCCCTCCGCAAAGGGCCTCCGCCTTGTCTAGCGCTTCCCGGCAGCGGTCCGTCCCGCTGCGGTGATCGGTCGAAGTCATGATCGCGCGACCCCCGAAACCGGCGACGGCCCGTTCGATCCGCTCGTCGTCGGTAGCCACATAGCAGGTATCGAAAAACGCTCGGGCCTTCTCATACACATGCCGGATCATCGGCTTGCCTCCCAAATCGGCCAGCGGCTTGCCGGGGAAACGGGTCGAGGCATACCGGGCGGGAATCAATGCAAGGAATTTCATAGTCGTTCGTTTGATTGCGCCGCGCCGCAACCGCCATGAACCGCGGTGCGGGCGGTAGCGCAAAGGTAACTTTTTTGTAACTTCGCACGACCGATATGAACGAAATTCGCACGATAGAACCTTTTATCCGCTTGGGCGAGCGTCTCGCCGAGGAGCTGCTCGACGGAACGATCGAACCTGTGATCCGCCGCAGCGAAGCCGAGAACCCGTGGTTTTCCCGCGCCAACGTCGTCTCGGCCATACAGGCTATATGTACGGATATGCTCGACGGCCGGAACCTTGGCTCATGGCTCGCCCGATACCCGGCCGCCGGCAGGCCGTCCGACGAAACGGTCGGCATCGTCATGGCCGGAAATATCCCTCTGGTCGGCTTTTTCGACCTGCTGTGCGTCCTGATCTGCGACCGGCGCTGCCTGATCAAGCCCTCGTCCAAGGACCGCGTCCTGATCGGTCACATAGTCGATCTGCTGCGCGAAATCGAGCCCCGGTTCTCGATCGGAGCGCTCGAAGGGAAGGTACCCGACCGCCTTATCGCTTCCGGAAGCGACGAGGCCCGCAGGCATTTCGCCTCGGTCTACCCCGACACGCCTTCCCTGCTCCGGGGGCACCGTTACAGCGTAGCCGTGCTTTCAGGACAGGAAAGCGACAGGCAACTGGACGGACTGTATGACGACGTCTTTTCGTATTTCGGACTCGGATGCCGCAACGTAAGCCGGATTTTCGTCCCGCACGGATACGACCTGCGGCGTCTTTGCCGTCGGCTGTCCGCCCGGCCGATCACCCACACGGGCTACCTGAACAATTACCGGCAGGCCCGCGCCATGCGGCTTCTGAGCGGAACGGAATTTATCGACGGAGGCTTTTTCCTGATGCGCCCCGGCGCCGACAAAGAGGGGCCGCTGAGCGAAATCGCCTGCACGTCTTACGAAAGCGTCGGAAGCGTCGAGCGACTGCTCCGCGAACGCGACCGGGAAATACAGTGCGTCGTATCGGCGACGCTCGACCATCCCCGGCGGGTCGATTTCGGGCAGGCCCAGCACCCTTCGTTGACCGATTATCCCGACGGAATAGACGTAATGGAATTTCTGCTGGCCGGCTCTCCGGCCCCGGCCGACCGACGACAGCTATGACCGAGCACGAGCATTTCGACAAAGAGGACTTTCGCGTCCGGACCGCCGCCCGATCCTACGAGGATTGCCTATTCACCGGCTGCCTGTTTTCAAGCGCCGACCTGCGCGACTGCGAGTTCACCGATTGTCGGTTCGAGCGTTGCGACCTGAGCATGGCCTTGCTGGAAAACACGTCGATGCGGACGGTCCGGTTCCACGAATGCAAGCTGCTGGGCACGAGTTTCGAAAATTGCAACCAAATCCTGTTCTCGCCCGACTTCGAACGTTGCCTTCTCGACTACGCCTCGTTCCGCCGCGCGAAACTCCGCAAGCGCCTGTTTTGCGGATGCAGCCTTCGGCAAGCCGACTTCTCGGCGGCGGACCTAAGCGGAGCGGTTTTTGCCGATTGCGATCTGGACGGAGCGACTTTCGATCGCACCGTGTTGGAAAAGACCGATTTCTCGACCGCGCGGAACTATTCGATCGACCCGGAGACGAACCGAATACGCCGGGCTCGATTCTCGATCGGCGGCCTTCCGGGCTTGCTCGGTCGATACGATATCGATATTTCCGAAACATGAGAGCGATTAATCGGACAATCGCGCTATCTTTACGCACGAAACAAAATACGCCCGAAACCATGTCAGTAATTCTAAAACTGAGAATGCTCAGCGACGAGGACGACTGCTTCCTGCGCGACTACGAGGTGCCGTACGAGTTGACGCTGGAGGAATTGCACGACTTCATCTGCAACGACCTGCAATACGAGAAAATACCGGAATCATCGTTCTTCGAGGCCGACCGCGAGTGGAACAGACGACGCGAATACACGCATGCCGATGCCGGCGCGACGGGATCGGACTCTTCCGCCTCCCGGTGCAGGATGTCCGAAAACCGGCTCTCGGACATCCTGCACCGGATGCACGACCGGCTGATCTTCCGCTTCGACCTTCCGGGAGACCGGGCCTACTATCTGGAGGTGATCGACACGGCAGAGGCCGGTGCGGGCAAAAGCTACCCCAATCTGTTGCTGGCCAACGGGGAGGCGCCCGACCAGTTCGATCCGGAGGCATCCCCGCGAAACCGGTCGATTTTCGAAGAGGCGATGGGCGACTACAACGACTTCGAGGGAGACGACGCGTATGGCGACGACGAATAACGACGGCAAGACGCTCGTCGTGCTGCTCGGCGCGACAGCCACGGGCAAAACCGACGTCGGCATCGCGCTGGCTCGGGCGTTCGGATCGGAAATCGTATCGTCCGACTCGAGGCAGATTTACCGCGAGATGAGCATCGGAACGGCCAAGCCGACCGAAGAGGAGCTCTCGGCCGTTCCGCACCACCTGATCGGCACGCGCAGCGTCCGCGAGGACTATTCGGCAGGCCGGTACGAGCAGGATGCGCTCCGGGTGCTGGAGGAACGTTTCCGCGAACACGATATCCTGTTTCTGGTCGGCGGGTCGGGCCTGTACATCGACGCGGTCTGCTACGGCATGGACGAGCTTCCGGCCGTCGATCCGCATTTGCGGAAAACACTCGTCCGCAGGGCGCAGACCGAAGGACTCGAGTCGCTGTTCGAAGAACTGCGGAAGCTCGATCCGGCGCATTGCGAAGTCATGGACCGCAGCAACCCTCAACGAGTGATCCGCGCATTGGAAGTATGCCTGCAGAGCGGCCGACCGTACAGCAGCCTGCGGAAAGGCGAACCGAAAACGCGCCCTTTTCGTATCCTGCGCGTCGGGCTCCGAATGTCCCGCGACGTACTCTACGACCGGATCGACCGGCGGGTCGACCGCATGATAGCCGACGGCCTCGAACGGGAGGCCCGGGAATTGTATCCTCTCCGGGAATACAATGCGCTGCAAACGGTCGGCTACAGGGAGTTGTTCGCCTATTTCGAAGGCGAGACGAGCCGGGAGCGGGCCATCGAACTGATCAAGCGCAACAGTCGCCGCTACGCGAAACGGCAAACGACCTGGTTCGCAAGGAATACGGACACGCGATGGTTCGAAGCAGAAGAAGGGTGCGCCGAAAAAATCGCCGGCTATCTGAGCGGGACGATATGACCGCCGCACCCTTATTATCAGATAAGCAAATAGATACTGCATGACCGCTGAGAGCGGCCCGACATTCCGGAACGCACGCTTCCGACACGTTCCTGCCGTAATGGTTTTCAACCTTCATAAGACAAGAGCCGACGACACGGCAAGACAAATCCGCAAAACATGGCCGGTCCCGCGATCCGATGGCCTGCATCGGCATTCCGGAAAGGAGCGCGCAGAATACGCGATAAAACGTAAAATTTGTATTTCAGCCGGATATGGTCTATATTTGTCGCCTCCGCCTCAGGCTTCGGCAGTCTGAGCGGCGGACACGCTCGGATGGCGGAATCGGTAGACGCGTCGGACTTAAAATCCGATAAACCGAAAGGTTTGTGCGGGTTCAATTCCCGCTCCGAGTACGGCAAGGCGGCTGTCGGTCTGACGATTGACAGTCGCTTTTCTTCTACCCGTTGTCTCGCATGGGAACCGACCCCGGCCACCCGAACCGCACAATACTCGTCAGGCCGATCCTATAAACCGACGTCGCGAATCAAGCGATCGCCGCCGGTCAGATCAGGAAACAAATTTTTCCGCTCTAACGACACGGAAGCCAGACAAAAAGCCCGCAGCATATCGGGCGACAGCACGCGTAAGGAGCGAAATGCCCCGCGCATGGTCTGATTCTTGCAAAATCCGGATCAAAACAAACCGATAAAAATGCAGATTATGGGACACAAAACTCCGCAAGAGGGCAAAGGCACCGTCGAAATCGAGAAACGGACGTCCAAAATTCCGTCGGGCTTCTATCTGGCTGCCGGGCTGACCGCCATGGCCGCCTCCGCGACGCTCAAATGCTTAGGCAGAAAACACTCGGCCTTGTTCGTCGGCCAATGGGCAGCCCCCATACTGATTATGGGTCTTTACAACAAGATGGTCAAAACGCAGGGGCACGACTGACGCTCCGGCCAGCCGGAAGGGAGAGAGGGGAGAGTGATTGATATCCCCTCTCTTTCTTTCTGCTCGTCCCGAGCGCATTGAAAAATCCGGACAGATCGGCCCCGAATCCGATACACCTCATTTTCATTAATTTACAATCCAATCCTCCGGAAATGCAAGCCTGCACGGCGTTTACAGGCAGAGCATACCAAACATCTATCGAGGTATGAAAACCGGAATTACACGCCGGGGCTTTTCTGCAACGGCCGGAGAATTCTCCAAAGGACGGGCCAATATCGATACGATCCAATAAGACAGAACAACGCATTTCCGTGACAGGGATCTTATTGCTCGGCCTATTCGTTTTCGATCCGGACGGAGCGGGGCACGCGAGACTCCGTATCAGGCTTATAAATCGATCTCGAATATCACCTATCGTCGCTTGTCAAATATGCGGTTTCATTTTTTCTTGCTTGCAAATATGCTATCGCATTTTCAATAACAGGGTCTCGACCTTTCATTAAATCGTCTATAGTAAATTTAACCTCCATATCGGGTTTGATTCCCTGCTTAAACGGTTTCCGACTATAGGGAAACAACACTTGACGCGAACATATTCGGGCACATCCTCCATGCGGCAGCTCTACTACATAGGGTGCACCCGTGCTCCCCATGGTTTCTTCTCCGATGAACACAGGACGATGCGGAGCTTCATACAGATCAATAAGAAAATCTTCACATGCCGAGGCTGTGCTCGATCCTATCAGCACCGCAACAGGGCAATGAACACATGGCACTGAATCATTACGCTCGATCCATTCGGACGGCACCTCTTCATACGCTTCATTCAAGAAATAGGACTCATACTCTTTTACATAGTTCCCCTGAGAACGATAATAACTGTTGTTTACCCGCACACGAGAGCCGGCGATTAACAAAGAGTCTGCCGAATCGATACACATACGGAGATACCAGCCGACGTCACCGTGACCACCGCGTCCATATCGCAGGTCTATAATCAGGCCCTTCGCTCTATCGCAGATCTCCGGCATGAGAGCATGTATTTTCTGAGGAGCATCCTCATCAAAATAGCCTAATGAGAGTACCGCAATGTCGTTAGTCGGCCAATGCAGAGTCGGAGTATGGACTGGTATATTTCGATAATCGGGGATAATACTCCAATATTCATCCTTATCCGAGATCGTCTTTCTCCAATTAAACGGAATATTAAAACGTACTATTCTGTTACTCCCGTATAGCCGAGCCTTCCCCTTGAACTTGCGTTGACCTTCCATGCGGGTCTGCATCATATTCGCTGCATATATCCATTGGGCATTATCTGTTGATCGGCATACGTAAGGTATATAATTGTTTTCGACATATTGTTTAACGGGAATTCCGTCTATTTCTAAAATTTCAGCCCCTAAAAGCAGCGAATCAAGTTCTGTCTTTTTTATCGAAGTAAAATAAAAGCGACGATCTAGTGCCATTATAGACGCGGGAATATCATCATAGTATAGCGATTCATCATAATGTTTAAGCGCAATATCCGTATGACCATCATGGAAAACGCCGAAAAAGCGATCTAGCTCTCGATAGAATTCCACATCGTTTTTTGTTTTAATGACACGATCGAGCGTCGCTCGATAAAGGCTATCCAGATCGAACGTGATATCTTCTATTCCAACAAAATTAAACTTCAATTCCGACCAGCAAACCCCTAATGCGTATATTTTCTCTTCTTGCGTATACATTTTAGGATATCCGGGATGAGCCGACGCCGCAACAAAAGACATGGCCACAAAGGAAATTATCGGGAAAGACTTTTTCATACAATCTCAATTTTATGTTATCGAATCGTCACATCACAAATTATGAATCTGTCATTAAGCATCGCAATTCACTTTGTCGAACGGCATAATTTATAAACAGATCGATCTCCCGAAGTCAGACAGAATTTCCTTTTGCTTCCAGCATATTATGGTAAAGCGAAAAACGGAAGAAGAATCAAACGCTGTAAACGACGGTAAAAACATTATATTGAAACTCAAGGAGACCGATTTGGAAACAATTATCGTAAATTTATAAACATTTTTCCGCTGTTCAAAAGCGGCAGGAAATTTTCCGATTCCACTATGACTCGAAACGAAAAATCAGGAGCTGCCGCTCTCCCGGTCTCCCCGGTCACCGGAACTTCGGCAGACATGCTGTTCAGAAAAGCCGGACCCGGCGACTGCGCCCAAGCGCAGGAGATCATTCGCCTGGCCCGAGAGCGAATGGGGCGGCAAGGCAACCCGCAATGGCAAGACGGATACCCGGCGGACGAAGACGTCAGGCACGACATCGAAGCGGGCAACGGCTACGTACTGTGCCTGCATAACCGTCCGGTCGTTTACGGCGCAATCCTTTTCGACGAAGAACCCGCATACGGGCCGATCGAGGGCCGGTGGCTCAACGACCGGCCTTATGCGGTCGTACACCGGCTCGCCGTACACGAAGCGTTCGAGCGAAAGGGACTGGCCGGACTGTTCTTGCAGCAGGCCGAGCGGCTGTGTCTCGACAGACACTTATTCGACATACGGGCGGATACCCATTCCGCCAACGGACCTATGCGCAGCCTGCTGGAGCGCTCGGGCTATGTTTTCTGCGGAGAGATACGGTACCGAAAATCTCCCCGTCGTGCATACCAAAAAATCCTCGGCTAAGGCCCGAAAAAAAGCGGCGGAAATGTTCTTTCCGCCGCTCCTCCGCAATGGTCAAGTCCCGACACTATCGGGCGCAAGAATCGCCATGCTTGTGAGCCGAGAAGGCGCACAGCATCCATACCGTCTTTTCCTGCTCCTGCAGATAGTCGGTCATCATCGAGACGGTCACTTCGTCTCCCGCTTCCGAGGCTTGGGCGAGCAACTCGCGCTCGCGACCGATCAGATACTTGTAGGTATCGAGCACATGGCCGAGAGCCTCGCCTCCGCACGATACGCCGTCGATCTCGCGGACTTTGGCGATCTTCAGGTACTCGCTGAACTTGTTCGAGGGAACGCCGCCGAGCATCAGAATACGCTCCGCGATCTGATCGACCTTTTCGGCCGTGTCGTCGTACATCTCCTCGAACTTGCTGTGCAACACGAAAAATCCGTGTCCCTGAATGTTCCAGTGAAAGCCGCGGAGATTCATGTAATGAACCTGAAAATCGGCGAGTAACTGCTGTAACGACTGAACCAGCTTACCGGCTGCGCTCTCATCGAGATGAAGATAATCCAACGTTTTCATAATGGTTATTTTTAGTTGTTAATAATTCTTTTCTTTCGTTGAGACAAAGATACGACAAGCATAAACATAAATCAAATCGATAATTTTTATATTACAATAAAATATAATTATACACAAAAACCCTCATCTGGCGTATGTTCGGACCATGCAAAAAAGATACCGGTCGAAGACGAGTCCTCGAGAGATTTTACGCATCGATCTCGTCAGGGGCGGCGAAATCTTTTCCAGCGATACAAGAATCGGATTCCGGTCACGATCAGGGCGGAAGACAAGCCGATATAGAAAACCGAAACGAACGAATCGGAAAACAGTCCGAAGGAGCGGGCAGCCGCTCCGAACGCAATCATCGCTCCCATCACGATCCATCCTTTGATATCGAAAAAGGAGAACGGACAACTCCGCCCTTCCTTGCTCTCGATCCGGTTCGCGTGCCTGAAATAAAGCCTTTTAAAAACAAACAGGTAGAATAGCAGAAAGACGGCAGCCGCAGCAGCCGCACCGAAAGGCCACGACGGCCCGCCACTTCTCCATGCCTCGATACCGACCCGCAGGACATTGGCTCCCGCCGTGATCCAAACGAGCCCGGCAAAAAGCAAAAGTACCCGGCTGTTCACTCTGAAAAATTTCATGATTTCCAATGATTGCGGACGACCGTTTCCGATCCGGCAAAGGTATGTCAAAAAGAATGCAAAACCGCCGGATGCACGTCAGATTCCGGTCGTCCTGTTCGCGATACGGAAACGAATTCCGGAAAAACATCCGGATTCCGCACAAAAAAAACATACTGATAAAGAGAACCATACGGCTATTTCTCAAAATTGCCGTTCCCTGAGAATCCCGTACCGGTTGTAACCTAACGGGTCCCGCTGCGTTATATGTCAGAAGACCGATCGATCGTTCACGTATCTAACTTAAAAAGAAACTGTAATGAAAAAGATTCTCTTGACCCTTATGGCCGCATGCGCTGCATTTTCTTTCGCCTCGGCACAGGAAACCGGTTTCGGATTCGGTGTAAAAGCCGGCGTAAACATCTCGAACCAGACGCTGGACGACGCAGCCAAGTACAAAGCGGGTTTCACCGGCGGCGTATTCGTCGACTACCGTACCTGCAACTGGTTCGCCGTATCGGCCGACGTACTCTATTCGCGTCAAGGCAGCAAGATCAAGGACTCCGACGTCAAGCTGCGTACGGATTACCTGAACATTCCCGTTCTCGCCAATTTCTACCTGACGCGCGGCATGGCGCTGAAGGCCGGCGTTCAGCCCGGCTTCCTGCTGGCGGCCAAAGCGAAGGAAGGCGACGTCAAAGTCGATGTCAAGGAGATGTACAAGACGTTCGACTTGTCGATTCCGGTAGGTCTGTCCTACGATTTCAAGTTCGGCCTGATCCTCGATGCCCGCTACAACATCGGCGTAACGAATCTGGCTAAAGACGCAGGCTGCACGCGCAACAGCGTGTTCGCTGTCACGGCAGGCTGGCGATTCTGACCCTTTCTTCTTTTGAATGGCGTCCGGCTCTTTTCGGAAGAGCCGGACGCTTTCGTTTCCGGCAAATCATTTTTCCCGGCACGGACAAACGGAAAAATCGCTAACTTGAAACCGTAAAAACAGACGAGACATGATAACGCACAATACGGAAAAACAACGGTTCGAACGAACCGAAAACGGACTGACAGCCGTCGTCGAATACCGCCGGAACGAAGAAGAGATCGAGTTGACGCATACTTTCGTTCCTCCGGCCTTGGAAGGGCAGGGGATCGCGGCCTCTCTCACCCGGGCCGCCCTCGAATACGCGCGCGCCGAAAACCTGCGGGTCCGGCCGATCTGTTCCTATGCCAGAGCCTACATCCGCCGCCACCCCGAGTACGACGATCCGGCGCGATAGCCGGAGTCCCCGGATTACGGTCGCCCGGCCCCGGCTAAAACGTCTTCGCGCTCCTGCGAGTCGAAGAACCGGCGGAAAAAGAGCATGTGATACTCGACGGCCTCGCGCCAATAATCGTGCGTATGCCCGCCGGGCCGGACGATATACTCGTGCGATATGTGTCTGTACAGCATCCGCTCGTGCAGCAGCCGATTGACTTCGAAAAAGTAATCCTCCGTTCCGCAGTCGATCACGATGGCCAGTTGTCCGGGCTGCAGGCTGTAATCGACAGGCCGGGCCTCCTTGGAAGCGACTTCCCGGTTACGGTCCGTGAACGGCACGACGCGATACAACTGCTCGATCACCGTATGCTCGTCCCACAAGTGCGGATTTTCGGAATAGGGTCCGAGCTGCTCGCTGATCTTCCAATTGTTCGGGAAAGGCCGAATGTCGACGCCGCCGCTCATCGATCCGCACGCTCCGAAAACGCCGGGATGCCGGAACGCGAGCCACAGCGCGCCATGACCGCCCATGCTGTATCCCGTGATCGCCCGTCCGCACCGCGAGCGAATCGTTCTGTAAAGAGAGTCCACACAGCCCACCAACTCCGTACTCACATAAGTTTCATACCGGCTTCTCGGATCGACCGGACTGTCCCAGTACCAGCTCGAAGCGCCGTCCGGACAAACGATGATCGTCCCGTACGCCGTAGCCGTGCGGGGAAGTTCGGGTTTGGTTTTACGCAGCCAGCTATCGTAACGGTTATTGTAGCCGTGCAACAGGTAAACGACCGGATAGCGGCGGGCCGGATCGGCCTCGTATCCTTCGGGAAGAATCACCAGATTCTTGACTTGCTTGTCCATCGAAGGGCTATACACGCTGACGGTGTCTACCCGTTGAGCGCGAGCCGGAATCCAGCCCGTAAAAAGCGCTGCCATCCACACGATCCAAAGCCGGAACGAAACGCTTCGACAAAAGTTTTTGCGATATTTCATGTTTCTTGCTGTCAATCGCCCGCAAAAATAGCGAATCGAAAGATAAACGAATCGACTCGCCCGATAAAATCCTGCACGCCGTACGGTAAAAAATCGAAAGCCCATATCGAATCAAAGCCATGTCCGCGAACGGACCTCCGAGAACACGAACCGCAATAAAAACGCAGAAGTCCGCCCCGATCGGGGCGGACTTCCTATCGAAAGGAGAATCTCATTTCCGTTTCTTCGTCCACGTATAGATCATGGCATCGCCCGGATCGACCTCCAGAACGCCCGTATAGGCTTGTGCCGGCACAATGGAACCGTCCTTGAGCACGCGGCCGACCGACTCGTCGGCATAGAACGTCAGCCTCATCGGACACTCGTAATCGCGGTTGACGATCAGCAAATACAGTCTGCCCTTATTCTCGAGCAGCGAAACGACGGCTCCGGTCCCCTCGGTTTCAAGCACCTTGACCGGCTCGGGCAAGGCGGTCAGTCGCTTGGTACCGCGCGGAATCCGGTCGCCCGTATGACGGACAGAAATCACCTTAGCCCCTACGAATATGCCCGACAGGGCCTTCAGCTCCTGATTCATCGCGCGGACACGGTCGTAGGCTACGGTGCGCTTGCCGTCCAGGCCGATCGGTCCGAACTGGTAGTCCCAGAAAGAGTCGCCCTGCGGAGTCCAATAGGTGAAATACTGTATCCCCTGCGCTCCGTAAGCCAAATCGCTGTAAACCTGAAGCCGCAACATGGCCGGGGTCGGAACAGGATAAGGACCGTGCGAGGTCGCCAGCGCGAAAGCCCAAAACGGCTTGCCCGCCTTGCGCGCTTCGTCGGAGAACTCTTCCAGATTCTCGTACCACTCCGCCTTCAGCCCGTCCCGCGTGATCGGGTAGTGGTCGAAAGTCAGAAAGGGCAGCGGCACCTGCTCGTCGAAACGGGATACATACTCGCGATAGGATTTCACGCCCAACTGGTCGAGATGCTCCTTCGGGCCGGTTGGGAACAGGTTCAGATAGCAGAAATGCTCGTTATCCACCGCCTGAATCCGTCGCGCCCACTCTCCCAGCTCGGCGAACTCGTTGCTTCGGGGCTCGTCCCGAAGAAAATAGCCGGTCAAAGCGGAATGATTCATAAAGCGGCGCACGGTCTTCTCGGGTTCTTTTTCCAATTCAGGGCAACCGATAATCAGTTTGATACCTGCCTTTCCCGCCGCATCGAGCCCTTTGGCTACCGCATCGGCGCTCGGGAAGGAACGGAAGTTCAGCGTAAAGCCCGCATCCCGCAACTCTTCGAAACGCTCCACGGTCGCCTCGTGCGCGGGGATACCGTACCAAGCCAGAATCGGCAAATCGGCCGGCTCGATCCGCTGCTGAGCCGATACCGAGAAACAGCCTATCATGCAGGCCATGCAACCAATCCATACTTTTCTTTTCACACTCATATCCAATCAGCTACATAGATTATTTAAACATATAAATCATCGCGTCGCCCGGCTCCACGACCATAGTTTCATGGTAAATCGATGCCGGAACGACCGATCCGTCCTTGAGAATCCGACTCGCCGTCTCGTCCAGCTCGATTTGCAGCGTCATCGAATTTTTGAAATCGCGGTTCACGATCACAATGAAACGGTTATTCCCGTTGCGCAACTCGGATACGACAGCTCCCGCACCTGTCGTCTCGAGCTTCTTTACTCCGTCAGGGAGCTCGGTCAGCCGAACGGTTCCCCGAGGAATCGACTCGCCCGTATGACGGACCGAAACCACCTCGCAGCCGAGGAACACGCCGCTCAAAGCCCGAATCTCGGCATTCATCTGCTTGATCTTGTCATACACGTCGGTCCGACGGCCGCTGCTCCGCTCGACGGGTGCATGATGGAAATCCCATGTCGGATTCTTCTCCGGAGTCCAATAAGTGAAGTACTGAATTCCCTGAGCGCCATAAGCCAGATCACTGTAAACCTGAAGTCTCAGTTGCGCCAGATCGGGAATCGGGTAGGGCTCGTGAGCCGTAGCGAGCGCAAAGGCCCAAAACGGCTTGCCCGCCTTGCGCGCCTCGTCGGAGAATATCTCCAGATTCTCGTACCACTCGGGGCGGCATGTGTCGCCTACGACCGGATAATGATCGAACGAGAGCAGTTGCAGGGGCACCTCCCGGTCGAAACGATTGACGTATTCCCGGTAACTGTCCGTCTTCAGTGTCTCGCAAGGCGCATAGTTCGGGAACAGATTCAGATAGCAATAGTGCGCGTCATCGGTCGCACGGATCCGCGCGGCCCATGCGCCCAGTTCCGCGAAGTCGTCGGCCGACGGCTCGTCGCGCAGGAAATAGCCCGCCGTCGCCGGATGATTCATGAAACGGCGAACGGTCGCCTCGGGCTCGGCTTTCAGCTCGGGGCACGAAACGATCAGCCGAATGCCGACCCGCTCGGCCGTATCCAGCGCGCGGGCCATAGCCTCGGCATCGGGATACTCGGTAAACTGATGCGTGAATCCGGCATTCTTGAGCTCTTCGAAACGTTCGACCGACGTACAATCGGACGGAATGCCGTACCATGCCAGAACCGTCATTTCGCCCGCAGAGGGTAATTTCGGCCAGCATGACACCAACTGTTTTTCTTGCGAGGGCCGGCATCCGATCAGCGCAGCCGTCAGCAAGGGAAGCAACCATAGTTTTTTCATAACGAGATTATTTGGGTTAAAAGCCTTCAAATTTAACAAAAAATCGACTTTCATGAAACCGCGCGACTGCGGGGCTTGCATGCGGGAACGTTTCTCGGCGGGAAACGGGCGGTTCCGAAACCTCCTGTCCGTGCGACGCCGGCGGCCGCTTTCCCGAATCCGCAAACAGGAAACGCGCAATACGAAAGGCCTCCGCACCGTTCATATCGTATGATCATCAGCGCCAGCCGTCGGACGGACATTCCCGCCTTCTACGCCCCGTGGTTCCTTAACCGCCTCGGGGAAGGACACGTACTCGTTCCCAATCCGTTCGACCCGCGATCGGTCAGCCGCGTGAGCCTCCGTCCGGACGCAGTGGATTGCATCGTCTTCTGGACGAAGAACCCCGCTCCGATGCTGCCGAGGCTCGGCGAACTGAACGGCTTCAAGTATTATTTCCAATTCACGCTGAACCCGTACGGGAAAGACATCGAGCGCAACCTTCCCTCGATCGAAGAGCGGATCGAGATATTCCGAAAACTTTCCGAAACGATCGGAAAAGAAAGAGTAGTCTGGCGTTACGACCCGATTCTGATCAACGAAACCTACGACACACGCTTCCACCGCGAAGCTTTCGCCCGCCTCGCCCGCAAGCTGAGCAACCACACCGAACGCTGCATGCTCGGCTTCATCGACCGCTATCGCCATATCCGTCCGGCCCTGGACCGGCAGGACATCCGTCCGCCGGAACGCGGCGAGATCGAATCGATGGCCGCCTCGTTCCGATGCGCGGTCGCGGACAGCCCGATCCGGTTGGGAACATGCACAGTCAAGATCGATCTAAGCCATGCGGGCATTCCCGGCGGCCCGTGTATCGACAAAGACCTGATCGAGCGGATCGCCGGCTACCGCATCACCGCCACCAAAGACCGGAACCAGCGAAAAACCTGCCGCTGTATCGAAAGTATCGACATCGGCATGTACGACAGTTGCCCGAACGGATGCACGTACTGTTACGCTACCAGAAGCAAGGAGAACGCGGTCGCGAACAATTTCCTGCGGCACAATCCGGACTCGCCCACGATGATCGGAGAGCCGTGCGAGGACTCCGTAATCAGGGATCGGCCGGCGCACAGTCTCCGAAACGGAAAGCACTCGTTGTTCTGACCGCATTCGTCGCGCAAACGGACTCTCGGCCTATCCGACAAATACGCTCCCTGAACCGGCCGGACCGCGCTCGAAGACCGCAACCGGCCTATTCGACCCGAAAGCCGTAGCGGCCCGAACGGACCTCGTACACCGCATACCCGTCACGGATGCCCTCGAACGAAAGATTCTTGTCTCTGCCTGCCCGACCGACATCGGTCGATACCGAATCGGAAGACCGGGCTCCGGGCACCCAAACGGTCGCCGTGCAGCCGACCGGAACCTGCACCGTCATTTCGAAACGGCCGTCCGTCCTGCGCCATTCGATCGAAGCCTCGCCGTAGGGAGTCTCCTTGTCGTAACGGGCGAAAGTCAGACTATCCGGCGGCACCGGACGGAACACGATATGCCGGTAACCGGGACGAGAGGGATCGGCGTTCATACCCGCCACCCGCCGGTAGAACCACACGAGCGAGCCGCCGAACATCGGATGATTGCGGGAATTCTCGCCGTTCCACTGCTCCCAGGTCGTCGTGGCGCCCTGCTCGATCCACCAGCCGAAGCTCGGGTAGTCGCGCTTGTTCATCGCCTCGTAGGCCAACTCGTTCAGGCCGTTGTCGCAGAGCGTCTCGAAAAAGAACTGCGTGCCGAATATGCCCGTGTCGAGATGCCCCCCGTTCGACAGGATGTCCTGCCGGAGCGAAGCGATCACCCGGTCGCGCCGATCGGCCGGAACGCCGATCCGGAGCGCGAAAACATTGCCCCCGTAGGCCCCGTAGGAGCCTTTCCGTTCGTCGTAGAACCGGTCGTGAAAGGCTTCGGCCGTTCGCGCGGCCAATTCGTCGTACCGCACGACGTCCTCCCTACGGCCCAGCGCCTCGGCCGCACGGGCCGTCAGATCGGCGCATCGCCACAGATAGAACGTGTGCACCATCTCCGTCGGCGGAAATTCGAAAGCCGGACACCAATCGCCCAGATTCATCCACTGGCAAGGCGAGTTCATCCACATGACGCCTGTGGAATCGACCCAGCGCATCATGTAGCGTACCTGCTCCTTCATCGCATCGAAACAGCCTTCGAGCATGTCGAGATCGCCGTAATGCACGTAGAACTCCCACGGCATGATGTTCATCGCGGCTCCCCATGCCACGCCGCCTCCGCAGCCCGGCTGCCAGGGCGCTCCGTTGGGCACGTACCCCGTCTCGACGTTCTGGGCGCCCCAGATGTCGCGGATCCACTTGCTGTAAAACGCCGCCGCGTCGAAATTGTGCATGACCGTCACGCAGGCCACCTGCCCGTCGCCGGTATAGGCCGACCGCTCGCGGTGCGGACAGTCGCTGGCGATACAGCCGTGCATGTTGTCCGTCTGGCTGCGCCGCCATATGCGGTTGATTCGGTTGAACAAGGGGTTCGAGCACTCGAAACGGCCCGTCGACGACACATCGGTGTAGACGGCCTCGGCCGTAATTTGCCCGGGACTCAGCTCGCCGGGCCAGCCGTCGATCTCGACCTCGCGGAACACGTACCACGTAAAGCGCGTATGATAGGATTCCGGAGCGCCGCCCCTCATCGTATAGCTGTTCGATCCGTTGGGCGACTCGCAGAGGTAACGGATGTCGATCCGCTGTCCGGCCTCGCCCGTCACGTCGTGCAGGTGCACCCAGCCGGAAATCTCCTCGCCGAAATCGACCCGATACCGGCCTTCGCCGAGCTTCTCTATTTTCTCGGGCCGGAGAACTTCCATCACCCGGTCGGCAGGGGAAGTCTGCGCGACCAGTTTTCCGCCCGGGGCACGGCGCGGTACGGCCTGTTTCCACGACGAATCGTCGAAGCCCGGCGAACACCAGCCGGGTTGCTCGGCTCGCGCGTCGTAATGCTCGCCCGAATAGACCATATCGGTCAGCGGCCCTTCGGAAACCCTCCATGTCGGATCGGTCGGTATCACCTGTTGCGTCCCGTCCTCGTAGACGATATGCAGCTGGCCGAAAAACCGGGGCGTACCGTACGGCCTCACCCAGTGAATCTTCGCATTGTAAAAGCCGTTGCCCAGCATCGCGCCGATCGCGTTCTCGCCAAGGCGTATCCGATCGGTCACGTCGTAGCCGAGGTACATGACCCGATATTCCCTGAAATTGTCCTCCAGCGGAACCGCTCCCCGGTCCAGGTTCGTCCGCTTGCCGTAATTCGTCTGATTGGGGACGAGCACGTCGTCGCCGACTTTCTCCCCGTTCATGTACAATTCGAAATAACCGAGTCCCGTCCCGTAAAAACGGGCCGAAGCCACCGGCTTATCCGCACGGAATGCCTTGCGCAGCAGCGGGGCGCGCGGCGGAACCTCCCCGCCGGTATCCGCCAGCGGCTCGTCGCCCTGCCACGGAGCTCCGATCCACTGACACTGCCAGTCGGACTCGTCGAGCAGTCCCATATGCCATACGGCCGGCTCGCTCCATTCGGAAACGCGGCCGCGATCGTCCCAGACGCGGACCTGCCACCAGCAGCTCTCGCACGAGCGCAAGGGACGGCCGCCGTAGGGAATCAGGATCGAACGGTCGTCCTTCACCTTACGGCTGTCCCACAGATCGGCCTCGCCGGACAGCAATCTCTCCTCGGACGACGCCACCCGGATCTGCCAAGCCTTTTGACTCGCGCCCCGGCGGCCGGACACCGCTTCGTTGATCCACGACAGCCGCGGGTGCTCGGCATCCACGACCGACGGATCGGTCCTGTATTCGCATGTCAGCTTGCGCGGAACGATATCCGCGCCCGTGGCGACAGCCGTCGCCGGAATCGCCCATAGCAGGCAAGCCGCTCCGGCCAACAGCCGGAAAATCATTTTTCGGTCATTCATTCGTTCAAGTCGGATTATAAGTGAAACCTGCCGGGATTCTTCACACCCAAGCCCCGGTTTACAAATATAATATTTCCAGCGGATTTATCCGACTCGATTCCCTACCTGTTTTTCCGGGCGCAAGTGCGGAAGAAGTACCCCCCGCCCGGCGCATCATAAAAAAGCGCATGGGAAATTCTCCTCGTTCCCATGCGCTCCCGTTTCTCTCGTTCCGGCTACCAACGTTCTCCGTCGGGATCGGGACGGGAAGGCAGTCCGTCCTGAAAACGGATCGAAGCGTGCGACCCGTCGCAGAAAGGCTTGTTCGATGACCGGCCGCAACGGCACAGGGTAACCCGGTTCCGCACTTCGTAGGTAAATCCGTCCTCGCGACTGAACGGAATGCCGCCCCGAACCCAGAGCGGACCGCTGCTGCCCTGCTGAGGATCCTCGATCAAGCCGAGCGACGGCTCGAAATGCGGTTCGTGAGGCTCCTGTCCGCCGGTCCACGCCGACAACCTGCCGGCAGGGCAGTGGTCGGCTTCGCGAACCGTCAGGTCGCGGGCCTGCTTCCCTTCCATGCTGACCAGATTCCACACTTGTCCTTTCGCATCGCAAAACCGGGCGAAGGCGCAATACGCGCGATTGTCCGTCAAGGCGACTTCCGGCCCTTCGTACCGCTCGGCTCCGTCGAGCAGCGGTTCTTCGGAAGCCGTCAGCGAAGGATCCCAGTCGGCTCGCACGTGCGAGCCGTCGCAATAAGGCTTGTCGCCGGAATGGCCGCAACGACACAGCGCCGTAGGCTCGGACTCGGTGGAATACTTTTCTCCGGCCTGAAAATACCAAATCTCACCGTCCCGGTTCGGAAGCATGAACTGCTGCCGCAAAGGCGGATGTCCGAACACGAGGTAAGGCCCGCCGGCCGTAATCGTCATATGAAAGCGCTCGGGAGCCGCTTCGCTCCCGGGCTCGACCATCAGATTTTTCATATTCTACCCGTTTAAGTCAATACACACCTTTCCCGAACGAGCAAGAATTATACCCGACGGGCCGCCTTGGGATAGAACACCCTCTTTTCGGAAAGCAGAAACAGCGCGGCTACCGCCGACGCCAGAAAATCCGCGAACGGAATACTGAGCCAAACGCCCGTCAGGCCGAACCAGCGGGAAAAGAAATAAAGGGCCGGTATCAAGAAAATCACCTGCCGGGAGAGCCCCATGAAAATCGCTTTCCAAGCCTTGCTGATGGACTGGAAAAAAGTAGAGACCACGATCTGGAACCCGACGACCGGCAGCATGACATATGCAAGCCGAAGCCCCCGGGCCGAAATATCGATCAATCCGGGATCGGTCGTGAAAGCGCGGACGAGGAGTCGCGGAACCAGCTCGCAGGCCACGAAGCCGACCACCATGATCAGCGTAGCGGTCCGGATCGTCAACTTGAGCACGTCTTTCATACGCTTGAGCTTCTGGGCTCCGTAATTGAATCCGACGATCGGCTGCATGCCCTGACAGAGTCCCATGGCGGTCATAACGATCAGAATGCCGTAGCTGTTGATGATTCCGAAAGCGCCGATCGCCAGATCGCCTCCCTCGCGGACCAGCTGATTGTTCATGATGACATTGACGATACTCGCCGCCAGATTCATCAGGAAAGGAGCCATGCCGATCGACACGATATTGCGGATGATTCTCTTTTTCGGGACCCAGCAGTCGCGGCGGAAATGTACCGGATGCTTCGGATTGAAGAAATGGCTCAGCACAAACAACGAGCTGACGAACATCGAAATGACCGTCGCGACGGCCGCCCCTTTGATTTCCATGCCGAACCCGAAGATAAACAGCGGATCGAGCAGGATATTCAGCCCCACGCCGATCAGAATGGTATACATCGACTTGCTGGGATACCCGCTCGCGCGCATGATGTTGCTGAAGCTGTAACTCAGATTCGACAGCACGCTGCCGGGAATTACGATCCGCAAATAGTCCTTGGCATAGGGAATCGTCTGGTCGCTGCCTCCGAAAGCGCGCAGAATATCGTCCAGATACAGCATCGAGCAGGTGATCAGTACCGCCGAGAGCAGAAACGTCAGCACGAAAGCATTGCCCAGAATATTACGAGCCCATTTTATATCCCTCATTCCCAGCACGATCGATATGCGAGCCGCCGAACCGACTCCGATCAGCGTACCGATAGCCGTTACGAGCGCCGTCAGCGGGAAAGTCAGCGCCAGCCCCGAAATGGCCAGCGGCCCTACGCCCTGTCCGATGAAAATCCGGTCCACGATGTTGTACAGCGACATCATGACCATCCCGATGATCGACGGAATCGAGTATTCGAGCAGCAACCGCCCCACGCGCTCCGTGCCCAACCGGGCCGTCGCTCCATCCAATTGCTTCGCCATATTACGATCGTTTAACGTCCGTTCGAGAACAAGGCCGACCGAGGAATCGCACCGGCCAATACGGAGATTGCAAAGATACCGAAAATCCGAAAAAAACAGAGACGGGCGGCGGAAAAACTCGCAACCGTTTGTTCCTCCGGCGGCCAAGGTACGGTTACGGACCGGACTTGGCCGTAGACAAGCGACGGAACGAAACGGAAATTTCGCAAGCCGCGAGGAATCGATTATCTTTGCCCCGAACCGACAAAACTATGAACGCGAAAACCAAAGGATACATTCTCGGAGCGGTGGCCGCTGCCACCTACGGCATGAACCCGCTGTTCGCCCTTCCGCTGTACGAAAACGGAATGGACACGGATTCCGTCCTGCTGTTCAGATACCTGTTCGCGCTTCCGCTGCTGGGCATCATGCTCAAGGCCAGAGGCCGCGACTTTAGGCTGCAGCGCCGGGAGATCCTGCCGCTGATCGTGCTGGGCCTGCTGGTCGCCGTTTCCTCCCTGACCCTGTTCCAGAGCTATCACTACATGGATGCCGGCATCGCATCGACCTTGCTGTTCGTCTATCCGATCCTCGTGGCGCTGATCATGGCGGTCGCTTTCAAGGAGAAAGTGACGCTGCAAACCGCATTGTGCATCTTACTGGCGCTCTGCGGCATCGGATTGCTCTACCGGAACGGAGACGGATCGACCCTGAACCTGACCGGAACGATCATGGTATTCGCATCGGCCCTCTCGTACGCTCTTTATATCGTCGGAATCAACCGGACGGTCCTGAAGAACGTGGCAACGCTCAAAGTCACATTCTACATCCTGCTGTCCGGACTGACGCTGTTTTTCGTCCGTCTGGATTTCGGCGAACACATAACCGTCCCGGACCAATGGTACTTGTGGGGAAATCTGCTCGCTCTGGCGATCTTCCCGACGGCCATCTCGTTCCTATGTACGACCAGCGCCATTCAATACATCGGATCGACCCCGACAGCCATTCTCGGGGCGCTGGAGCCCGTCACGGCCGTCTTTTTCGGAGTCGCCGTCTTCGGCGAACCGCTGACGCCGAGAATCGGCTGCGGCATAGCGATGATCATTCTGGCCGTCACCCTCATCATCGCCGGCGGCAACATAACGACCTACATGATACGCTTTCGGAAACTGTTCCCGAAACTCCCGATCCGAAAACCGTAACAAGCCTCCGCAGCCGAGCATTCCTCTCCGTACCCGTTCGTCATGGTCCCCGCGCGACATGCGCCTTCACACGAGGGCTCATCGACGCCCGAATACCGGAACGCTGTTCAAGACTTTTGAAGCGACCGATTTCCCGACGGATTTTTCGCCCGACGGCATGGCAGGCGATCACGGACAAGCGCATGAGCCGCTAAATCAACCTCCCCCCACGAAGGCATGTTTTCGCTCCCGCACCGGCAATAAGGCGCGAGCCTGTCGATGACGGACTGACACCGACATCCCGTGCGGCGTCTTCACGAAATTTCGCAATACATGCCCGTCGGCCGACAAGGCGCAAAGAAAGAGGGCCGATACACTTTTCGGCACTCCGCACGAAGCCGTATCCGGCGGTTTCGTTTCTTTCGCTCCCTTTTCGCGCGGCCGGACTATGAGAACCGGACGAGTCGGCTGTTAAGAATTTTTCTACATTTTCTAACTTTGCATTCGTCTTTTACTGATGCGCGTCACTATGTCCGAATACGCCGATATACTGCCGATATTGCAAACGATGGCGACCGTCATTTGCCTGGGCGGCGCGCTCCTGCTCCTTCTGCGCGGGAGAGACAGCCGTTCCCGGCGCGTGCTGGCAGCCGTTATGTCGATATGGGGACTCATCTATACGGTGCGTGTCGCGGGAACGCTCATGGGAAATCCGGACCTGAACTTCACGAGTACCGGTGCGGCGGACACGCTCGTACTGATAGTAGGCAACTTTTTCCTGATCGTGCTGTTGCTCTATCCTTTGGAAGTAGTACGCCCGGGATGGCTTAGCCTGAAACGGGCGGGAATATTGCTGTTTCCTTACGCCGCGCTGTCGCTGCTCTATTACGCCGGCCTGTATCTGCTCGGCCAAGAGCCGCTGCTGCTGCGCGATACGGACCAGTTCATGGAACATATCGGGGAGTTCAACGTCTGGTACCGCCTGCTGATGATCGCATCCATCGTGCTGTATCTCGCGTTCCTGTTCCGGCTGACGTGGCGCTACAAGGAGGTCTACCGGCAGTGGTGCCACGACAATTACTCCGACCAAAAGAATATAGATATTTCATGGCTGCGCCGTTACGGCATCGGCGTGGCGCTGATCGGCGTAGCCTATTTCTGGCTGCTTTTCGACGGGAGCACCTATTGCCTTATCGTACACAATCTCACGGTGCAGTGTTTTTTCTGCTACACCTTGTACAAAGGACTCTTCCACGACAATCCCTACACGGAGGATTTCTTCCGTCACACGCTGGACGAGACGGATGCACGCCGGGAGGCCGAGCTCCGGGAGGAACGACTATCGGCCAACCACGCCGACTCCCCGGGGGACGAAAGCATATTCCTCAGAAAACTGCCCGCTTACCGCGCCGAGGTGGCCCGCTGGATGGCAGAGAGAAAGCCCTATCTGAGAGGGGACTTCAAGCTTATGGACGTGTCGGAGATACTGCCTCTGAACCGCACTTACCTTTCCCGAGTATTCAACGACGGTTTCGGGGATAGCTTCAGCAGCGTAGTGCGCGGTTACCGCATGCGCGAGGCGGAGGAGATGCTCGTCAGCCACAGGGATATTCCGGTAGGGCAGGTCGGCGAGCTATGCGGCTTTTCGTCCCCTTCGGTTTTCCACCGCGCTTTCGTACAGAGTCACGGCGGCCTTACTCCGAACCGCTATCGCAGACAATCGACCCAGGAGTAATCCTCTCGCCGGCTCCGCATCCTGCAAAAGCCCTTTCCACGCTTCTTTTTTACGAATTGCAAATTTAATTTCACGAAACGGCAACGATCCGACCGCAATTTCCCGGCATTTTTGTGTGCTAAAGTTTCTTTCCGTTCTCCGAATATTTATCCAGACCCGACGGAGTAGGAGAAAACAAACGTAAGAACCGCCCTTCCTTTCCGTCCCGACAGGAACACGATTGGAATTTGCATTGGCAAAAACGTTGGTTAAAACGTTGGTTTATAATTACGAAGGTACGAAAAAAGAGGGAATTTACCAACATTCGTAAAAAAAAGCCGCTAATCAACAGTTTGGCTGCACCTTATTTTGCAGAAATTCTGTTTCATACTTCCGTATTTATCGCTCAACCGTTTTAACCAACGAATAATCAGGCTATCCGCCGCGCCGTTCGGCGCGGCCGCAGGTCGCCGTATCAGAACGCCCTGCGGGCAACCGGCCGATTATCAGTTTCGTATGAGTTGAACGTATGATGAATATGAAGCGTTGTGCTGTTCTTTTATACCTGATTTTTCTTTACGGCGCACACGTACAGGCCCGCTCTGCCGCAGATCCGGTACGGATCTATTTCCGCCATGGCTATTCCGTACTGGACCTGTCGCTGCGCGATAACCGCCGGACTCTCGACGACCTTGTCGGACGGCTGAAGGCTTATGCGTCCGATACCACTCGGAAGCTTATCGTATTTTCGGTAGAAGGCAATGCCTCTCCGGACGGAATGAACGAAGCTAACCTACGCTTGAGCCGCCGGCGCACGGAGAGCGTGCTGGTCTATATTCGTTCGCGCGTATCGTTTCCCGATTCGCTGATCGTCACGACTGCCGAGGGCGTGGACTGGGACGGTTTGGCCGCTTTGGTGGAGTCCGACCCTTCCGTTTCGGATCGGGACGAGGTGCTGAACATTTTGCAGAATACGCCCGTATGGATTTATGACAGGCAGGGACGCATCGTCGACGGACGCAAGAAACAGCTCATGGAACTATGCGGCGGAAAGATTTATCGCCTATTGCAGGAGCGTTTCTTCGCAGAGCTTCGCAACTGCACGATCGAATTGCATTACACGACAGGGGATGCTCCCGGCCAGCAGATAGCTCGGGTCCACGATTCCATGCCGCATCCCGCAGCTTCCATACAAGACCGGCCCCGGACGGATGAAGCCGATCGTACTACTCCGAACGAACAGCATCCGAAGCAGGCTCCCGGACAGATTGTGGAACAAGTTCCCGGAACGGCTTCCGTCTCCGCACGGCATGAGCCTCTGTACCGCTTGGCGATCAAAACCAACCTGCTATACGACGCGGTAGGGATGCCGTCGCTGGAAGCGGAATACCGCATCGACGACCGCTGGAGCGTGAACCTCGAAGGCGAGGTGGCCTGGTGGTCGAAAAAGCCGAGGCACAAATACTATCAGATCGCTACGATCAGCCCCGAAGCGCGATACTGGTTCAAAACCAGACAGCCGTGGCACGGCCACTACCTGGGAGTTTTCGTGGGCGGAAGCTGGTACGACCTGGAGAACGGCGCCCGTGGCTACAAGGGCGATTTCTGGATGGTCGGGCTCAGCTACGGCTACATGTTTCCCCTTGGCCGCCGCCTCTCCCTGGAGACGGGGCTCGGCATAGGCTTTCTGCACACGGAGTACGAAGAGTATCTGCCCATCGACGGGCACTATGTCTATCAGCAGACCAGCCGGACGAACTGGCTGGGCCCCGTCAAGCTCAAATTCGCCCTTGTTTGGCGGCTCTGGGACGCGAACCGGAAAGGAGGTGCGCGATGAACAGGAGATACGGCGGAATATTCCTTTGTCTGTGCGGCGTATCGTTGCTGCTGTGCGGTTGCCGCAAGGAACTGTGCTACGACCACGACATGCACGGGCTGAACGTGCGCGTCGTCGTGCAGCCTGAATGGGAGTGCGTTTGGGAGCGCGATCACGGCATGAACTGGGACGACAACTGGGCGGAAGAAAGATTCGGCTGCGGATATGAAGACCTCTGTCCCGATCCGGCTACGGGAATCGCGGCTTTCGTCTATGACGGGGACGGATCGCGTACCGAGCGCCACCTGTCGGCCGAAGGAGGCGAGCTGCCGATGAGCGAGGGGAGGAAATCGATCCTGCTGCACAATGACGATACCCGCTTTATCGTCTTCAGCGACATGAACTCATGGGCTTCGGCCTCGGCTACCACGCGTACCCGCACCCGTTCCACTTACAGCGAAACGCACGGGGACGAGCGCACGGTCAACGCCCCCGATATGCTCTACGGCGAATGGATCGAGAGGTACGAAGCGAAACCGACGGAAGAGCCCGTGACGCTCCCGGCGAAACTGCAACCGCTGGTCTATACCTACCTGATCCGTTACGAGTTCGCTCAGGGGCTGGAGCATGTGGCATTGGCGCGGGGGGCACTCTCGGGCATGGCCGAATCGGTCTATCTGCAGGACGGACGCACGAGCGGCGAGACCGCGACGATCCTCTTCGAGGGCGAGCTGAAGGAATTCGGGGTCGAGGCGCGTGTCGCCTCGTTCGGAGCACCGGGCTACACGCCGGGCGCACCCATGCAGCGGTCGGACAATCGCTACGGACTGAACTTGGAAGTGATACTCGGCAATGGCAAGCTCAAGAGCTTCGAGTTCGACGTAACGGAGCAGGTAGCCGCACAGCCTCGCGGAGGCGTGATTACGGTCGCCGGGCTCGCGGTCACGGACGACGAGGCCGGAGGCGATGCCGGTTTCGAGGTGGAAGTAGACGGCTGGGGCCCGTACGAGGACATCGAGCTACCGCTCGATTGAAAGCGGGCGTAGATCGGGAAATACACGCGAACAATCATGTAAAACCATTTTAAACAACGAAAAGATGAAAAAAAGTTTTCTTTTACTCGCCGGGGCCGCAGCGGTTCTGGCAAGTTGCAGCAAGACCGAGACGACGGACCGGCCGCAGGGCTCGGCCATCGGCTTCGCAGGAGCATGGATCGGCCATGCCGTGGAATCGAAGGCTCAGAACGACGCGAACATTACCACCGAGGGAATCGACCATTTCTTCGTATTCGGCGGATACAAAGGCTTCAACAACGTATTCGGAACGGCGGAGGCCGGAGAGCAAGCGATCGGAACGAAAGTAACGAAGGCCGCAGACTCTTGGACTTATTCTCCCGTAAGATACTGGGTGGAGGATAAAACCTACGACTTTGCCGCCTATTCCCCGGATTTGACAGATGTTGCCACCGTAGCTGCGGATGCAGCCAACAAAGCGATCTCGTTCACGAATTTCGTATCGGACAAGGACCATCAGCATGACCTAATATACGCTCACGTATCGAATGCGACGCACGAACAAAAGGTACAGTTCTCCTTCAGCCATGCGCTTTCCATGATCCGTTTTACTTTCAAAAGCGCTTTCGGAGAAAACACGACCCTGCATATCAAGGACTTCAAATTCTACGGCATGAGCTTGCAGGGCAACTATTCCTACCGGACGGATAAAATGGACTGGAGCAGTCATACCAACTCTGCTATCGAAAGCACGGCATTCACAAACAGCGACCTGGAGATTCCGGGAACCGAAGAAAAAGTTACGGACGACTACCTCGTCATCCCGCAAAGCGTGCCTGCTCAGGCTATGACCGTATCCTTCACGGCCGAAATCTGGACAAACGGCGCCGGAGCGGCAACGAAAAGCAAGCCCATCAGTGTTCAGTTACAGACTTTGGAAAACGGCTGGACTGCCGGGCAGTGTTATAACTATACCGTAACGATCGACGGTGAGAATCTGGAAATGAAGCCGATCGAGTTCGGCGATCCGACCGTAACGGAATGGCCGAACAAGCCGACCGACATACCGGTCGAGATTCCGATGTAAACAGGAATTCAGGTCTATCCGACGATACGGTCGGAAAACATCGTAACGGGTCGGGCGGGGTTGAACCGATCGGTAAGCCCGGCGGAAACGATATGACAGCATATCGCTTCCGCCGGGTATCGGGGAGAAAGGCCGGAAGCCTGCCTCTGTCCCCTCCCGGCCGCAAAATCCATAGGAAATCAATGTCAGAACGATGAAACGCAACGATACGATCCGAGCTATTGGAATGTCGGTCTCGTGGACATTGCTGCTGGCGGGCTGCTCGACGGAGAGCGGCACGGATGCGCCACAGCGAGCCATCGGCTTTACGACGACCGTTACGCGGTCGGCAGTGACTTCGCTGGGGAACGACGGGGACGCATTCTCCGTATGGGCCCGCGAGATCCCCTCAGGCGGCACGCCCCGGCTGATTCTGACGCGCAAGGCCGTAACATGCACGGGCGGATCGTGGCAGTACGACGACCTGCAATATTGGCGGGACGAGGCAATGTACGATTTCTATGCCCTCTATCCGGCCGGACAAGAGGCCGAGCTGGAGAATCATACCGTCGCGGGGGAGATTCCGTACTTGCGCATCAGGGATTTCGACGCCACGCGGTCGGTAGACCTGATGACGGCCGAGAAAACGGGGCTCGCATACCGGCCACCGGCACAACGCGTCGCCTTCACCTTCCGTCATCTGCTCTCTCAGATACAGATCATAGGCCGTATCGATCCTGCGCTGGCAGCCTCCGGAGTTTCGGCGACGATACGCTCGGTCAAGCTCTACGGCATGCCGGGAACGGGGGAGTGCGCCGTACAGCCCGAAGGAAACGGCACATGGAGCCTCGGGGAGGCGACGGATGCCGACAATCCTTTTGCCCGGGATACCGTCTCCCGGGAACTGACGCCCGCCGGAATCTCCGTCTTCGCGGACGATCCGCTGCTGTTCCCCCAGCAGGTGGGCGACGGCTTCGTGCTGGAGATCGAGTACGAATATGCGGGGAACGGCACGAGCGGCACGTTCGCAAAGAGCATCAGCCTCGCCGGCGCAGGCATTGGCACATGGGAAGCGGGATGCAGCTACCGCTATACCTTCACGGTGGGCAACGAGTACATCCTGTTCGAGAAACCGGAGGTCATTCCCTGGTCTTCGGCCTCGGGCGGCAACATCACGGTAGAATGATCCCCGAATAACGACGACAGACGAGATACGGATATGAATAAAAAAACGCTATATGTCGCAATCCTGCTGGCCGCGCTGACCGCCTGCCAGAAAGCGGAATACACCGCCCCGGCGACGCTCTCGGACGAGCCGATACGCTTCGGCGCTCCGGGCATCGCGCTGGACGGCGGACTGCTGTCGCGCGCCGCGGGCCCCGTGAACGAGTTTCCCGAGGGCGGATCGTTCGGGGTATTGGGCTATTGTCTGGCTATGAAAGGCGACAATACGGACCTCGACTACAGCACGGGACCCGACCCGTGGAACTCCAAAGCCCCGCGCAGCACGCCCCACCTGTTTCATAAGACCGAGGTCGCCTACAACGGCTCGGCTTGTTACTATACCGGCACGCAGCGACACTGGTACGAGCGACAGGATTACCTATACAGCTTTTTTGCCTACTATCCCTACAGCGACGACTGCTTCGCCGTCACCCCGGAAACACAGGCGGGCATGGGCGCTCCTACGATGAGATTCTCCATGCCGTTCGAGGGCGGCACGGAAAATACCCCGCGCGAGATCGAGCGGATACCCGACGCGATGGTGGCGGCTTCGACGGACGTAACGCGCGGCGACGGGCATGTGGACCTCCGATTCTACCATCTGCTGACCTGCCTGAACTTCAAGGTCAGCAACCATAACGAAACGAATGCCGTCGTCGTTCGCGGCCTGCGTCTGAAAGGGACTTTCTACCGCTCGATAGAGATCGACATGGCCGGTGATGAAGTGCGCTATCCGGCGGACACCTATTCCGGGACTTTCGTTTTCCTCGACGGAGCCCGCGAGGAAGACGACGTGAACGTGACATACGGCAATCCGGCGGAGAAGATCGGCGGCAAGTCGCTGATGCTGGTTCCCAACCCGACGGCTTCGCCCTATCTGGGCGAAGCGGGAATCTATATCGACTATACGTTTATGGGAACAGAGCACACCGACAAGTATATAGGCGACGTAGCCAATTTTCTCCCCATGTCGGGCACGATCTATACCGTAGAGCTGAATTTTATCGGCGACGCTTTCGTCATAAGTTTCGTGGTCGATAACAACCAGACATGGGAAAACGGAGGCGACAGCGATTTGGAATTTGAATAAGGAGACAGACACACAGAAGATGAACGGCAGAACGATACGGAAATACCTGTTTTTACCGCTGGTGGCCATCGCGGCGTTGAGCATGACAGGGTGCACGAAAGGGGAGTATACCGCACCGGGCGGTACCGTTAACGAAAGCGGCTTCAGGCTTTCGGTAGTCACGAAAAGCATGTCGCGCAAAGAGGTCGTCACCCGCGCCTCCGACCCCAAGACCGAGGCCGAGCGCGAAATCAAGGAGCTGCACGTATTCCTTTTCGGACCGGACGGCAAATACCTGCAAGCGCGGCAGGACGGCGGAGGCCATTCCTATCAAGGATACCAGAGCGTCAAAGGAACTTCCACGCTGCGCATAGACAACGAAGGATTCGCCGACAATGCGTATGCGTCCCGAGCCACCGTATACGTAGTGGCGAACGTAGAACCCGGAACGTTCGGAAATCTGACCGAGGAAGGATACCCGGAAAGAATACCCGACGAAACCGCTTTCGAGGCATTCCATTACGAACCGATCTCATACGAAACGCTCATGGAACTGCCTGCCTCGGGCATGCCTATGGTGGGCAAGTCGAGCACGACGGTCGATCTGACGCAGGCGAAAGGCGAGGTGGTCATCGAGATGAAAGCGCTGATGGCCCGCATCGACTTCTCCTTCAAGGTGTCGTCGAGCAGTGGCGAAATCGGCAAGCTACCCTCGCTGAACCTCACCGACTACAAGGTGAGCAACATGGCCACCTCCGTCCCTCTCATCGCCCCGGATAGCGAGAGTAGCCTCGACCGGGACGGCGACGGAATCGCCGAGAAAGTCACCGAGAGAGAAGGCGTCATGGACCCGACCAGCGGCATTATCTACAACCAGAGCGGCGAGGCGACCCTTTCGTTCTATGTTTTCGAGAACCTGCGCAAACCGGGATACGAAGGGGCGTATCCCTATCCCGACAGCATAGCCTCCGACGCCTACCAATGCTACAAGCCGCTGCTGGCCGTCAGAAAGGACGGCGATACGATCCCCGCAACACGTCTGGTTATCGGGGGTATCTACACCGATGCCGACGACCTGACTTACACCGCCACCTGTACGATCTATCTGGGCAGCGACCCGGTGAGCGACTTCAATGTCAGGCGTAACCACCAGTACCGCAACCGAGTGACGATCTCGGGCATCACCCGCACGGACGATCATTCCGGCAACAGCGTAACCTTCGACGCCCGTATCAACGTAGAGACGACCAACCCTTACTATATCTCCCTCTTGCGGCACAAGAATCTGGACGCTCATTTCAACATTACGCCGATGGACATCTACCTGTACGATACGGAGCGCAATCCGTCGATGGACATAGAGGTAAAAGACCCGGAAAAGAACGACTGGGTACGTATCGAGCGGGTCCCGGCTTCCGTCATGGCGAGCGGCAATGCGGAAGACTACCAGATCAGCCATCCGGGACAGGCATACGCCGCCGGAACGGGCAAGCGCAGGTTCTTCACCACAGACCTGCTGACCGATCCCGACCAACTGGCAGACAATACGAGATACGACGATGTGCTCGACCGCGACCGAATCTATATCTATGCGGATGAGAATATCAGCACGAAAAGCCGCAAAGCAGACCTCGTGCTGACCTACAAGGAGAACGGGCAGCCGGTCGGCGAACCGCACACCGTCACGCTCGAACAGCACGGCTTGCTGAAAGTCAGCGTGGAGAATGCCGGCATACACCAATATTATATCTATGCGGAAGCCTATGAAGAGTATCTGGACTACTATGATCCTCTCTCCTCGTGGACGACGGATCAGGTGTACGACGGATTGTCATGGGGACCGTCCGACATGGGAAATATCAATACCGGACTTGGCGGATTCTTACCGCGACGGGATGCGATAGAAGGTTTCTTCAACGGCAGAAAAAACACCATAGCCATCCTGATGGAACAGGGCATTTACGGCCAAAACGACGGTTTTCTCGGCGACGGTTCCCCGACGCAACCGTTGCAGGCGATGGTGTTGGACGTCAAACCCTCCACGGCGGCAGAGTATTGTTACCGCAAGAACAAAACCGACGGGGACGGGATGATTTCCTACGACAACATGCGATGGTACCTGCCGACCATCCGAGAGCTGGAAAATACGCTGACGACCTATTACGCTTCCACGCCGGAGTTCCAAAATTCGTTCTACTGGTCATGCAATCCGGCGCAAAGACCCTTTCAGCTCGGAGATATTTCCATCATGGAAGCCACTTCGTACGCCCGCGCCACCATGGCCCACCAGGTCGACGGAAGGATTGTCCACAAACCCAGCGGTACCGACCAGTATTACGACCCGGACCTGGGACCGGCCAGTCCTTACGGCAAAGCGCTGCGGACCACCGTACTGCGTATCCGTGCCGTCTATCGCCCGGCCGACGATGCGGAAATAGACTGACGGAGCCGCTCCGGCTTATTTCCGGCAGCAGACAAGACGGATAGGGGAGGCGGACTTCAAACATAAGACCGTCCAGAATCTACCTGAAACCGAAAAGTTCCGAACCGTCAGGCCGTCTTGTCTGCAATCTTTTGTCCGCACGGGATTCCGTCCCGGCATGCACGTCTTCCGCCCGCTATCGAAGCAATTTGTTCGCCCGTTACCGGGCTCGGGCATTTTTGTCAATGCCCGCATGTTATCCGTTCGTCTCGCCGCTACTTTCCGACTCGCGGATAACTGGAATGAAAATTGCATCAAAGAACCTATATAATTACGATTGTTATGAAAAAATTGATTTTTATGGCCCTGAGCCTGATTTTCCTTGCGTCATCGTGTTCCAACGACGACCGTAAAAGCGACGAGCAGCCTACGCCTGCACTAATTACTCCCGATATCAGCGTACGCATGGCCGAACCTCTCAGCGTGCATCCCTTCACCGGTATTCTGGAAATATACCCCTGCAACGATGAATCGTCCGTCTATTACGGAAATTACTTCAACGGGAAACTGACCCCGTTCTACGGATACTATACTATCCTGAACGGAGATATATCCGGCCAATACAACCGCGAGCTGCATCTGCCGGTCGGGAATTACAATATGGTGTACTGGGGCACGCCGAAATACGACGAACCGATCCACAACTCGCCGCAGATCGTCTCGCCGGGGCTGCTCGAGGGCGCCGATCTCTCCAAGCTCTATTTCAGCCTGCGAAGCATAGGCAATGGGCTCTATTCCCCCGTATACGATCTGGTACATGCCGTCAAATCGGCTCATATCGGCACGGATGCCCTGCAAACCTCACTTTCGCGCGTAAGTTCGGGACTGAAAATGGTCATCAAACAGTCCGACGGCAGTGCATTCATTCCCGAAATCGCCAGCGTGAAAGTCAATATCGGCAATATCGCCGAAAAAATAAACTTTTATACCGGCACGGCGGAAAACATGACCAAAACCGTGCAGTTCGAGCTATCGCGTTCGGAAGACGGACTTTCGTACGGCAACATCACGGTGATGCTGTTTCCCTCGGCCGCTAATCCGCCGCTGGAGCTGATCATCACTCTGCAGGACGGTACGGAGTATAAACTGAGCGAAAATCTGAACGCGACTCTGTCACCCAATACACGGCTGACGCTGAACATCAACGTGGGCAAGATATTGGTGGACGGCAATCCGGGAGATTTCGACTACGACGACTGGAACGAGGAGAGCGAAACCATCGACTTTCCGATCGTAGATTAGAAGTATTACCCGTCGATACGTAAGGAAGAGGCGCCGGACGATTGTCCGGCGCCTCTTCCTTCGTTCATTCAACTACCGCCGAAGCAGGGAATGGAATGGAAACCCGAGGCCGAGCGGTCACGAACGAGATCGCGCGAAATTGCTTTCCATTGGCTTTTTCTTTCAGCGGCCCCCAAATAAAAAATCCTTACATATCCTCGATACATAAGGATTTTTTCCATCTCTTACAACCTCTTTATCAAGGCTTTAAGAGCGGAAAACGGGACTCGGACCCGCGACCCTCAGCTTGGGAAGTTTATAGTAAAAACAATGAAAATTACTATACAACAGCAATATACAATTTCCATGTTTCAAAAATTCGTCAACTATACGTCAACAACTGTAAAAACTATTGCTTTTACGATGTAAATTTAACGAAAATCAGCAAAATTTATATTTACCAAGATATCAAATCGTATTGCACACCCAACCCGATGTACGGTTTCATACCCTGCGGCGTGAGGGCATACCCGGCGCTCACGCCGATTCCCCAGCGCTTGGGCTTGCCGGGAACCTCGACCCGCTGGACGACCGTATTCGTCACGGTCTGCGTTTTTCGGAAAATATCGAGCGTATCGAGCGACGCGCGGAACCCGGACACGACGGCTCGGTAATCCTCGCCTTCGTATACTTTCCGGGAAATCGGGACCAGTACCGGGACTTCCGTCGTATCGCCCGGAACAGGCAAAAGTACCGTATCTACACGGGTCAGGTAGCAGATTTTGGGAACGAGGACAGTTTCCCGGACCGTGTCGCGCATCCACATCGTATCCGTCCGGTGAATCTCGACGATTTCCGGCTTCACGCTTCGGCGGCCCAGTAGATAGGAGCCGGCCAATGCCAGCACCGCGAGTAAAACGAGTACGGCGGTTTTCATTTCAGATGCAGGACTTGTCGTCGGTTATTGCCCGGTGAGTACGACACATGCACCCATCGATAGCCGCTTTCGTCGATCAGTTGATCGAAGTCGAAACCGCCGTCAGCGATCATATCGAACAGCCGACGGTTATTTTCCGGGCTGCCAACTGTAATGTCGGCAGCCTCGCCGCGCATGTGTTGGCTTGTGGGCACTCCGCCGACGGCCTTATTCAGCAGCGGACACCGGTAACCGCTGTCGACGGTAATCGGGCCGCCCCATTTCTCTCGGATCGGATCGAGCAGTCCGTGTATCAGGTTAGACAACTTAACCCGAACGCCCGGAGGCGGGGTGTTATCGATGTTTTCTTGCCTCGCAACGTCGGAAGCGGTCAGTTCGGAAACGGTAAAGTATTTCATCGTGCAATCGATTTTAGTAACCACTGGGCGGCTGTCGTTTCTCGCAGCCTCTGACCGTACACTCTTTGAACTTGGCCGCCTGATGCTCCATCTTCAAAGCGTTGTTTTGCTCAGACAACTCACGGATTCGCTGACGGTCGGACTCTTTCTCCGCGTAAAGCTGGTCGATTTTGGCATCTTTGGCTGCCAATTTTTCCTCAGCCTTCTTGTACAGTTCCTGCCATTCGTCGGATATGGAGGACACGTTGTGTATCTCCTCACGCTCGGCCTTTGCCCGAGCCTCCCGGCGGCGGGAATTGTAGAACAGGAAAAATCCGAGGATCGGCAACAAGGCGGTGTTGACGATGGTCAGTATTTCGCTTAAATGTTCCATTTCAGAAAAGGTAAACAGTCAGAAACGTCGACAGAAAAGCTGCCGTTTCGAGCCAAAAAATACGTTGTTTACGCTTCCGCCAAGCCAACCAGCCGCACGCGAGGAAAAATGCGAGTGAAACGTACCAAAAAGGCGTGCAGAAGACGATCCATGCCTGTGCGGCTCCTCCGCAAAGTAAAGCGGCCCATACGTGAGCTTTTTCTACAAAATCATCCCGGAACTTCGCGGCCACACCGACGAACGCCAGTCCCGCGCACGAGAGAAACGGCAGCGGCTCGGGCGACTTTTCGAGCCATGCCGGGAGCAATGTCATAGCAACCGATACGCAGAACAGCGTAAAGGCCGCGTTACATTTGAGCGGAAGCAGATAAAACGAATCGGACACGGAGGCAGGAAATCCGTACCTCACGATGATAGCAACCATATACACGAGGAAGATGGCTGCGGAGATGATAATCAAAGCGCTCATAAGTCTATTATTAAATTGATCCAAACTCAATCAGTGCTCTGCATTCGACCGTAGTCGGGGACAGTGCCGGTGCGTTGAAATGCAAATTGACTTGATTTGTCAAATTTCCAACTTTGACCGAATAAGTATTGCCTCCCGTCGATACTTCACCTCCTGACAAAGGAATCGAACAAACGACCGATCCGCTCGCGTTCTTAAAAACGGCAAAGCCTTTGATTCCGATCACATATTGCGAGGTCGGTATGCCGTAAGATTGATACGTGGCAAGGATATGATCCGTTGGTCCTTGTATAACCTTTGAAACAGACACGAACAGTCTATTAACTGTCTGGCCATTGAATTTCTCGGGATAGTACGGATATAGTCCTGCTTCATCCGTTACGGGATCGGCCTGTCCGATACAAGTCCACGAGCTCCACCCGGATTGGTCTCGGTTAATTGTCGATCGGACGAACACGGGGCCTGCGCCTTTAGGCATGCCAATATTTGGGCCGGCAGCCATACAATACTGTACGGCCATCGTTGGCAAACGGTTGACATCGACGAGCGTAAATCCGAAAACCGCCTGATCGGGAAACGGGGAATTGGCCGCTCCGCCCTCGTTGTAGAAATATCGATTGTTCGGAGCGTTATTCAAATCATCCACTTCTGTGATTGCTCCGCCGGTAGCGCCGCTCACAGCCAAATCGACATACCCTTTTGTAGCCGGGTTGTATTCTCCAGTCGGTACGTAGACCGTTGTATTTTCTTTCGACAAATAATCGGCTGGATTGAAGTTACCCGAGTCCCAAACCCTCAGCCATGTTTTTGTTTTGCTTCCACGATACATCAAGGATTGCACGTTGGCATAGTCCCGCAACTTGAGTTGCAGAATCGTACCCATAAAATCCTTCCCCTGCCAGATGCTTGAATATTCTACACCCGGAAAATGCGCCTGTATATTCCCAGTAAAATCTGAATCCGTAATGTTGTCTATTCCGCCGCTGGGAAAGGTCTCCTTTTTGGTTTGAGCAAAAGACGACGGGGTGAGGTTTCCCGAATCCCAAATCTGGCTCCAACTGGACCACGTTGTACCGTTTCGACCTCTTGTCCACCACTTGTCGCCTGCATAGCAGAACTGTTTGCGGAAATCGGGGTTATTGCCATAAGCGATGGTAAATCCATTGCACCAACTATTGGCAACCGGAGCGTTCGCCGCATTGTGTGCTCCGACGAAAAAGGCATTGTTCGGGGCATTGTTCAAATCCGAGAGTTGAGTAGCGCTGAATCCGAATTTGTCATCTGGATTGAAGTTGCCGGAATCCCAAAGGGTATATTCTATTCCTCCCGTATTCCTTTTTATAGCTGCCGTAGAAATGAGCAATACTTCGTATATGTTGGCTCCAATTATCGTCCGAAGGCTTTCGCTGTCACCAAAAGCAAAACGCCCGATAATATTTCGTCCATCTTCAATCAATCTTTTTCCTCCAGCCAATCCCACATCTCCCGTTATGGTCTTACCTCCCGAAAGCGGCAGGTAATCATCCGGATTGAAATCATTGGATTTCCATACTTTAAGCCAGTCGCTCCAAGATTCCAGACTTTGCCGGAAACGGACAAAAACGGACGGATTGACATTGCCCGCAGAATATCCTAAGGCTAACTGTATCCAATTTCCTGATCTCCCGGTTCCTTCGACGACAATGACGCTGCCGTAAGAAGTAGGCGTGTTCTGCGTAGTTGCATCGTAGGTATAGAATCCGTAAGTCGTGGCGTTATTCAAGTTAGCAATAGCACCCCGGTTCACAATATACTGTTCAGCCAGTTTTGCGGCTGTCACGGCACCGTCGGCGATCTTTGCGGTCGTTACTTTCGCTGCACCGATAGTCGGGTTAGGATATGTTCCGGCCAAATCGCCACCGGCTGCGCCACCCGGAGGCAGGGACGCAGGCTTATCCGGCAGGCTGGCGAAGGTCGTACCGTGTGGATTGCCGCTTTTGATCTGCGAATGATCGTAAGCCGCTTTTCCCCGGTCTCCACGATAAGCCGTGGCCGAAGTCTCGCCCAAAGCCAGTGAAGGACTGATCTCTACATATCCGGAGCCGCTCCAGCGGTAAGTAAGATTGGTATCGGTAGCTACGTAGATTTTCCCTGATTCGCCCGTTGCAGGAAAAGCGGAACGGGAGGCGTATTCCTGCACGTCATCGACGTAGGACGGAAGTTGTGAAACCGGTACATGACCCGTATCGTCCAATTCGGCCAATCCGCCGGGCTGCCCTTTCTCGGAAAGGACGCGGTCTCCCTGTTCCTTCGCATAATCGCCCTGCTGTTTGGCAAATTCAGCCGCAGTATTTGCCGAATTTGCAGCCTGATCGGCTCTAACTGCCGCTTCATTCGCTGCCGCTGCGGCTTCGCTGGCTTCTTTGGCAGACTCCACGCTGACACCAGTATCCTCGTAAGCCTTTATTTCGTCATTATAAACGAGCCACGTATTATTCGGGCCGATCTTTGGAGACGCTCCGGTTGTAATGACGTTGTAAGGGACATCGATCAGGTTCGCATCGAGCGACAAAGGCAGTTCCATATACTTGGTTTCACTTCCCTCAACCACTTTCACGATCTTTAGAACGTGCGTAGCCAACACCCGGTTGCTCACCATCTTCACATTGACGAAAAGCCCGTATTCGCCCGTTACTTTCAGCTCGCGGTCGGGAAGAAGACGAGCATACACCGTATTCATCTCCCGATCGATCGAACTGTCGAGAGCCTGCATGGTCTCACCGGAAGGAAGCTGGAGCCATACGGATAATTCGCGTGCACGCCGAAGATCGGCATCGGTCCCGGAGGGCCTTTTGAGAACGATTCGGACTCCTAAAGAAGTACCCTGTTTTATTTCGATCATATCAGTCGCCTATTACTTTGTACCGGACTCTATTGGCTGTCATTTTGCCGTCCTGCGTATATTCAGGGAATACCTCGGGACGGCATTGGATATATCCGAGACAATCTTTCATGTAATGATCTGCAATCGAAAACGCATCATTGTAAGCCTGATTACGCTCCTTGAATTCTACACTATGCGAATAATCGTCTGATTTACTGACAAACCCGTACCGAGTCGATATATTCGTCCCGCTTTTTACGATCCGAGCATATGCGTAATAGGCCAGCGCTTTTTTCAGACCCGGGAAATACCGTTGTTCCCCACAAGAGTCTGAGTACAGCCCACCATTCAATAGCTCGTCATATTTGTCCGGCGAAGTCACAATAGCGATATACAAAGCATCGCCGAGCGCCGGCCGAACGTCGTTATGCTCGGCCTCCTCAATGAAGCGTCGGGCAATATCCTCGTCAGCAGAACAGGGGCGGGCGAGCTCGTTTATTTCGTCAGGAGTTATCAAAAGGTCCTTCATGCTTGAGGTGCATTTACAGCTTTCACAATCGGTTCGATTTCAATATCCTGATCGTTCAGGATCGGAGCGGTTGCCATATCCCAATGACCGAGGATCGTTTTGTAGGCGCGGGTCAACATCCGCTGTTCCTTGTGTACGCGCTGTGCATACTCCAGCTTCGCATCATAGATCAGGGTGCCGGAAAAACCGATTTTTCCCGAGCGTATGCAATAAAACGCCTCTTGACCGAAAGCCGAATAGATACGCTCGATTACGGACGAATCCGTGACCGTAAACTCCTTGTCGTAATTCTCGCCTTTGAAAGATACGAACTGCGGAATTTCCTCGTCCGCATCCAATTCGACCTCAAGGATTTTCAGCGAATTGCTATCACCTTGCAATTTGGCGAGTTCATCGGAATATCCGCTATCGTCTTTCCCGTCGTCCGGCGGCATCTGTCCGTTTTTATGAACGAGCATACCGGCCGTAAGAAAGTTATTGCGAACATTGCGGTGTTTGACATTCGACAGTCCCTCGTCCGTGCTCATTTCAGTAAGAACCGCATCGAATTTCGCAGTAGGGTAGTTTCCCGCCCCGCTCGACGATACCCACAAAATCTGCCCCTTGAAAAACTCGATACCCCCGGCCCGAACGATTTGTGCCTGTACAACACGCGGATTAGGATTGAACACGGGTAGCAGATCCACCGTGTCGCGATTCACCTTGACCGGTTTTCCGTTGCGCGTCATCTTGCCCGACCAGTCGGGATGTACGGCAATATGGCTCACCCGGCCTTCTTCGTCCGATTCTTCGAGCCGGCAATTCTCAAACGGTACATGCGACAATTCGACGATTTCGCCCAGCACGTTATAGTTGACATGCAGGGCGAAACCGTTGAACTTTGCCAAATCGGCCGCGCACAAATGATGAATATCGTCGAAACGGTCGCCGCTACGGTTCACCACGAAATCGGCCAGCGTTTGCGATGCGAAGCCATTCCCTTCGATGAAGTCAGCATATCGATTGCAGCAGGTCGTACCGGTTGACGAAGCAGCCACAATGGCCGCCACGTTTTGCGGATATAGGTTATCAGCGTCGTATGCCTGAATGCCTAATGATGACAGGTACTTGACATCGATCCGCCTACTCGGCTTTTTCGTCTCCTTGATATTCATCCCCCGTTCATAAATCGTTCGACTCGTGCTCGGCCTCCGCAGCCTTGATATGCGCATTGATAACCGCGAGAGTTATCGTCTTACCTGCTATCTGCCGCCCTTTGTAATCTTTTTTGATCGCGGTCTTCGATTTCCCGGCCTGAAGGTCGGCGGCGATTTCAGACCGCAAATCCGGATTAATCTCGATCTCCGGATCGGACTTTTTCTCAGGGATCACCTCAAACAGCCCGACAGCTCCCGGCCGCTCCTTGAGAAACGCAGTAGCGACCGCATCGGTCAAGTTGTCGTTCGTGTAGACATCGGACGTACCACCCGGCTGGATTACCACGCCGGCTTTGAGACGGTAGTTGCATATTTTTCTCATTTTCATATTCTTTTTCAGGTAAATTCGCATCTCGATCACCGCATCGGAATACCTATCCTTGCAACGACAGGACCTGAGCGGCCGACGGAACACTTCCAGATAAAGCGATTCGATTTTGCGTTGTTCAGAATGGGGGAAAACACCCGGTAAGTGTTTCCCCCATTCCGACACAAGCTCGTATGCCTCCGCGAAAGACATAACAACCTACTCAGTCGCTCCCTTGAGCAGCGTTTCGATCAGCGTTTTGGTCGCCGCATATGTCTCAGCGAACAGGTAGAGGGCCGATTTAGGCGACCCTGCCTCCTGAAGTGTGAATGACCATCCGCCGTTCGTATCGTCGCTGTACTTGTCGAGCGTGGCAGCATTGGCTACGAGCCCCTGATAGAAGCCGTAAATCTCGAATGCGGCAGCACCGGCAGGCGTTCCCTGCATCTTCTTGAACTTGTTCTCCAAAATGACGAGGAACGAGCCATTAGCGAGCGGATCGATGATGCTTTCGGCCACGTCCGGCCCGGAGTCCGGGATATACATCACGATCTGATGCGTGAACGTATTCCGGCTCGTACCGGTCGCCAGCGCCGAATTGGAGCCGGTGAACGGCGTGTTGCCCGGCTGGTAGATTTCAAACGCCTTCTTGCCGCTCAGAAGCGGCAAAGCCGATACGACGTTGGACTTGTCCGCAGCGAACTCGACTGATCCAAAGTCCACATCGTCGCGGTTGATGATGATACCGCGCTTCTCCAGCCCCTTTACCAGCGGATCGTCGCAGTTTTCGGTGATCGCCTGCGCGATCAAATATTCACATTTTCCCATATTCGTCCGTTTTGAGAATTAGAAAGCCACCTGAAGCAGATCGTCCTGACCGATCAGCGTGCCGATAGTATCTTTGGCGAGGATGTAGTTCACCTGATCCTTTTTCTCGAACCAGATATCGAGCTCGGCGATCTCGTTTTCACTCTCCGAACCGACCAGCAGGTTCTCCTTCACCGTGTACAGCGCCCGGTGCGGCTTGTTCCACGCTTTCCCGCCCGTGACGGTCTCCGTCGAGCGAATGATCTCGTCCCAGAACGGAATAGCGAGCAGTTCGACACCTTTGTAGGTCGTTTTGGCGATGCCGTCGAAAATGGCCGTCCATTGCAGTTCGCTACCCTTATTGTTGTTGATGATGTCCCAGTCGAGCGCATCGCGGAGCGACTGCGTGATGTAGATCACCTGACCGGGTGTCTGCCGCAGCACCATCGGCGCTTCCCGAATCAGGCTGTCGATAATGCCCGTAGGCACGCCGGCAGTGTACAGCGCTGATACCTGAGCATCAAACGATGTTTCCGAGTTGGCATCGATTGTCGTCTTACGCGCAGGGGTCTCCGTCGTGAGCGTAAACAGGCGTTTCCAGAAGCCGTCGATCAGCGTGAAATACCCCTTATCGACAGTATCGAGCAACACCCCGCCGTTGGTCACGGTATCGGCAGCCTTGTCGCCGAACCAAGCGAAACGCATCAGCATTTTGCGGATCGCCAGCGACAGGCGCGGCTCCAGAATTTCGTCGATATACTGCGTGCCGGTCAGATCTGCCACCTGCGTCTTGGTACGCATAGCAACCTTCGCCAGCGTGCCCCGCAAGTCCGTGTAACAAATCTGCTCCGATATCTGCCACTCGGCAATGTCCCACGTTTTTTCCGACGCTGCGAGAACGCTCTGGTTGAACGACGGAAGACATCCCGTACTCGCTTTGCCGAGCATTCCGAACTCGCCGATCATGCCGACCTTCTTGCCGTGCTCTTGGTTCGGAAGGAAATTGAACAATGCCCCGAGCTGGTCCACGTCCATGACGGAGAGGAAGATCAATTCTCGAAGGTCCCGCACCGCACCGTTATCGGGGGTCAGTTTTGCGAAATCAAGTCCTGTGCTTGCCATAACTTTCTCTGTTTTTTAATGTGTTTTTTCTGGTTTATTTTTTGGCTCTCAATTCAGCGAGCCGGCGGGCCACTTTGGATTCACCCTCCGTCTCCGTCTTTCCGCTCTGCGGGAAACCTCTCCCTGCCGGTTTGTACTCCGATTGTACCTTTTTCAGCCAGTCGATTCCTCCGGCTACCTTGACGAGGTTAAGGATACGTTTTTCGTCGCTCGTCTTGGCAACGCTCTTGGCTCCCTCCAGTTCCTGTTCGAGTTCGGCAATCCGTTCTTTGAGTTCGGCGTTCTCTGCCTCCAACTCGGCGATCCGGACATCCTTTTCGTCCTCGCCTTCGGCCACCGGCTCCGGTCCCTCGCCGCCTTGTTCTTCGGCCGCCCGAATTTCGGTAATGATTCCGTCCTCGATGATGATCGTCGTTCCGTCGGGCATCTTGTGCTCTCCATCCGGCGACGCGTTGTCGCCGACGGCAGGAGCCTCGCCCTCCGGCTTATCGATTGTGATCGTCTCGCCGCTCTCGGTATCGAGTTCGTATGCGACGATTTGGGCGGGAGTTACGTTGAACCCCATGAGAGCCGCCAACCTTTTCATGGCGGCCTGCATCGTTTTTTCGTTTTTCATACTCGTTTTATTTTGGTTGTTATTTGGCCATGCGGCCGCACCTTTCCCGGCATAAGCCGAGGCCGGCGGGATTATTTCGGAAATGAAACCGAGCCGCTGCGCTTCGGCGGTATCGATCCATTTATCATCCTTCATCAGCGCGGCCAGCTCCTCGCGATTTGCCCCGGTTCGCTCGACATAGAAATCGAGTATCTTCTCCGTGTTTGCACGGAGATCGGCGGCAATCTTTTCGAGGTCCTCCGCACGATAGGCATCGGCCAGCGTGTACTCGGGGATATAAGGATCATGTATCAGAATCTGAGCGTGCGGGTAGGCCCGGCGAGCCTCTTTGGGTGCGGCGCAGAGAAGCACCGTAGCCATCGAGGCGCATTGACCTTCAATCGTCGCACAAATCTCCTTACCGGTTGCTCGTAGTTTATCGACCATTGCCCAGCCTTCGATCACATCGCCGCCTGCGCAATGCAACCTCATGTCGATTAGGTTATCGTTCTCGGGAATGGACGATATGAACTCGTCGATATCTTGGAAAGATACGCCCTCAACACCCGAGAAAAAAAGGGTCATCGCCTTATTCTCCTCATTCACGATAGGGCTGTAAATTTTCAAATATGCCATAAAATCTACTTTTGGCATAACATAGAACAAAGCCTCGTTTTTTTCCCTCAAAATGGTATAATTCGACTGTCAGTCTGTGACAGTAATATGTCCATGCACGATTTTGCGAAAAATATTTGAAGAAAAATTTGGATATTGATAGTAAAAATACTATCTTTGTGTTGTGATAATTAAACAACCGACAAGATGAAGTATTCAGAAATTGAGAAGAAATTAAGGAAAGCAGGCTGCTACTTCCTAAGTCACGGAAAAAATCACGATTGGTGGTACAGCCCGATTACAAAACGTCGATTTCAGATTCCTCGACACAAAAGCGAAGAAGCGAAAGGCAAGACATTAAAAAGTATCAGTGAGCAGTCCGGGGTCGAGTTCTGACCCCGGCAACTGCCGACAACATTTAAAACTATAACTATGAAAGCACAAGTAATCATCGAGCGGGGGGCCGACGGCACTTTCGATGCAAATATGGAGTATATCAAGGATATTCCCTTCGGATTGCTGGGACAAGGTAAAACCGTAGCGGAAACAATAGCCGATTTCTATAACTCATATGAAGAAATGCGGGCTATGTATCAGGCCGAAGGTAAAACGTGTCCGGCATTGGATTTTGAGTTCAAATACGATATCCCGTCGTTTCTTCAATACTACGCCTATGCCTTTACGTTAGCCGGATTGGAGCGAATTACAGGTGTCAATCAAAAACAACTCGGACATTATATCAGCGGATTCCGAAAGCCCAGCGAAAGGACGGCACGGAAAATCGAGGAAAAAATCAAAACGTTCGCAAAAGAAATAGAATCCGTTCGGTTTGTTTAATTATCACAAATTATCTTCCAAACGGATGCCCCCTCGTTTCGAGGGGGTTTTTATTGCACCAAAACCCGCTGGAATTTCCGGATGATCCGCCACACGGTCGCCTCGCTCACCTCGTACTGATCGCAGAGATGGGCCACGACGTAAGTAGTTTTCAGTCCATCAGCCCTGAGCCTCACGAAATCCTCGTACAGTTCCAAATGTTTCACATCCTCGACGGCTATTCCAGCCCGAGCCAACCGTATCAACAGGTCGCGGTTGTTTTTCAAAGATTCATATACTATCATGCGTCGCCCAGTTTTTCAAGTACAGCGACCCGATTTGCCGTTGTCGTGATCTCCTCGACGGACACGACCGGCCGGGGTAGGGCGGCCACTCCTTTTGCGACAGCTCTCGCCAGCATTTCCTCGCCCTCGATCACGCTGCTCGACTGCTGTACGGAGATCGGCACTCCGCCCCCGATCTGATTGAAAGCGGAAAGGACGGGTGCGAACATTTCTGTCGCCCGTGAAGTCATAACCGACTCTCCGTTCGACAAACGCGCAGGAATACTATCAGACGTTCCGGAACCGGGACCGGTAACCAAACCACCTTCAGCGAATTTGGCAGACTTGACAACACTCGTCGCCTGAGCCATCATAGCGAGTATTCTCGCTACCCCCGCCGCGGTAGTAAGTATGCCTAACAATCCTTTGCTCGACTCAGCGGCCACCATTTCGGATATAGCTTTACCAGTGTTAATCGCAATTTCAGCAAGAGCCAACACTTTAGATAATGCGGCCATTGCTTTATTGTCTTCGCCTAATTGAGAGAATACGTCTGATAAAGAACCGGCAATAGTAGCGGCAGCCTCATACTTAGCCTGCTCAATCTCGATTTCTTTCGCAGCAATAGCCTCCTTCGCATCCGTATAATTCCGCTCAGCCTCCAACTGTCGGGCTTTAAATTCCGCGTCCGATTCGCCCTCCATTTGATGCAATGCTTCCAACTCAGACCGCCGATACTCTACCTCTAACTGTAATGTATCTTCATGCTGCAAGGCAGCTTCGTTGATCTTATTCTGCCATTCGAGCGCCAATTCTTCGGCCGCCTTATTGCGAAGATTCTCAGCCGTCTTCGCCCGCTCATCCTCGATCAACTTATTGTACTTAGCCTCAACCTCGACCCGGGCAATACCCAACTCTTCCGCCGCACGTATCTCCTCGGCCTTCTGCAACTCCAGCTGCTGAATTCTGAGCGCCAGTTCTTCATCGCTGCCCTCCTTAAGCGCGGATAGGCGTAACTCGATCAGCTTCGCCTGCTTGTCGGCTTCTTTCTGAATCTCGTCCTTGTTGGCTTGCTGGCGAATCTGCGCGAGGTCGATTTCCTTTTTGTCCTCAAGTGCGTTGATTTGGGAGTTAATCGCTCTTTTTGCGGCAATAGTCAAGTCCTTTTCCGTTTCAAGCCGCTTCTTCAGGTCCTCGATCTGTCGATTATAAGTCGCCTCAGTTTGAGTCAACTGCCGTTCCGATTCCGAAGTTATCAGCGCGAAGATCGCATCCTGTGCAGCTCGGACGGCTTCGAGTTCTTTCTGTTGCTGCTCTTTCCGAATTTCAACGGCCTTTTTTGCTCCTTCTGTTCTTTGCTTTACATCATTGATTGTTGCTTCCCGATTTATTGCATTCAACTGATCTAAAGCATCTTCCTGTATCCGCTGAGCCTCTTTCAATTGTTCTTTGGTGGCATTCCCCTTGCCGTAAGCATCAATCACCTTGCTCAAATTGATATCAGCCAAGGCAACAGCCGTTTTAGCTGCCTCTTTTCTGATATTTATAAATTCTGCTTGTGATTTTCCCGATGCTTCAGCAATAGCAACATCAAAATCGGAATCAGATTTTAATTGCTCCAAAACACTGTTGGTTTTTTCTATTTCTTGCCCTAATTCTTTTTGCCTTTCCTTTGCCTCTTTACTTCTGAATGCAAAGACAGTAAGAGCCCCGGCAGCCGCAAGAACAACTGTGACGAACAACCCAATCGGATTTGCCGATACAACCGCATTCAACGCTTTTTGAACGACTATCGCTGCTTTGCTGACGATGATATTTTTCGACTGTGCGGCAGTCTTGAGTCCAACCATAAACGCCTGATCCTTGTCGAGCATATTGGTTACCGCCGTCAGGCCATTCGTCAGTGCAATAGCAGCCTGTAACTTGGTCTGCACGGCCTCAAAATCTTCGCTTTCGACACCAACGGCAGCCATAGCTCCCTGCCATGCGCTGAACCCGCCGGCAATACCTGTAAGGCCGGACATCAAAGCATCGAGTTTCGCGGTCGGAGGCTCAAGATTGTTGATTTGGTCGTTCACGGCCCGCTGGGCACCGATCAGTTCTACAGACTCCTCCAACAAAGCCTGATATTGTTCGGTATTCCCTTTGCCCTGCACCTCAAGCTGCATCATTTCCTCGCGCAATTCGCGCATCCGCTGTCTCACACTTACGCTCTTGCCTTGCAGGGAACCGAGAGTTTGGGTAAACTGGTCGCATTCGGCTTTCGCCTGATCGTATGCGGAAGCCAACTGTTTGTACTCGTCCGACTGCCCGCGTCCGGTCTTTTCAAGTTGGTCCATCCGAACTTTGAGCGAGACCATGATACTATCGAGTCCGGACAACGCTTTTTGATAATCTCCGACACTCATTTTCTGCTTTGTATAAGCATCGGTATTCAACTTGATAAGCGCCGTATTGGCCTCAATAACCGTATTCAGTTCGTCGATTTCGTTCTTCTGAGTATTGAAATCGAGCGAGCGGACAACCTCGCGCAGTTTCCGGTTTTCAGCGTTCAATTCGGCAATGGAGTCTCGGCTACGCCGGTTCGCATTAACCGTCTCTTTGATTGTCGCCATTGTAATTTTGCTGGCCGAATCCTGTTGCTTCTGTAGCTTGATTTCCTCCTGAATCGCCTTACTCAGGTCCCGAACAGCACTTTTATACTCAGTCTGCGCTGCCTTGACGGCGATTATTTTCTTTCGATATTCATCCTTATTGTCAGAATTCTGTTTTTCTTGCTCACGCAATTTTTTTTCCTCCTCTCGGCTTTCTTCAAGCATAGTATTATAACGATTGATCTCGTTGACCGCTTTGGTAACGTCAACCCGTAAAACGAGGATTTTCTCTTTCGTGTCTGAATTTGCCATATCTATGATATTTACTGATTTGCCGATTCCGATAACTGCAATAGTTGCACCTCGCAAATATGCGCGGAGCTCGTCTGTATCGTGACAATACCGTAATACCGGCCGTATTGCCGCAAATAGACGGGGACAGTGTAATCAAGCGTCTGAAGATCATATTCGGTCAAGGTAAAACGTTCTTTAATAACGACGGGCTGATTTATTAACGCCTGATAGTTGACATAATAATCTGCTATCAATTCACTGAATTTCAACCCATCGAACGAAAGCGCGCATTTACCCGACACGTTCGTCAGATTCATGATGCGGGGCTCGACCTTCACTTCTTCGAGCTCTCGCCCTTCACCACTCGTCGAGTCTTTCCATTCATAGTGCGCGATGATGTTTCCGGACGAGGCTGCAAACGGAAGTGTAATAAGGTCTTCCTCCGGATCAAGGCTCTCGTCGTCCACGGCAAGAACTCCGTCCGCATCAATCTTTACCGTATCATCCTCCTTGTATTTCAAATTATTCCTTTGTGCGAAATCCCCGAACGTGAAAGCTGTTGACTTCGGCTCGTGATCTCCAGCATCAATCAATTTGTTCGACCAATCAATCGCACTGCCTATGTTCGACAATAGCACATCCGGCGATACCAAACGGATCGTGTTCGGCGTGCCCGAAGGCATGGCAAAAAGCCCGAACATCGCGCATAATGCCTTGATGAAATCGATCTGCTTAATATTCGGAAGATTTGGAACGATTGGATATGCCGTCGGGTAATGCAGGTCTACGTCGTAAGGACTCACGTATACCGCCGCATCGGTCAGTCGCCAATCACTGGTCGAGATCAGCCAGAAGGACGTGCCTTTTTTCAGGGTAACCACTTGATCGAATAATATAGTATACCCTTGATCGGGATGACCGGAAATAGGTTCAGCATCCCATTTGTAATCGGGAACCGCAGCGCCGACGACTTCGTCCCACGTCGATCCTTCGTACAACCTGACCGACGGATTGTCCCAATGTGTATCTATCGCCGATTTTTTCAGCATCTGTCCTGACACGTAAATCCGGACTCGACTGCTGCCCCCTGTGTCGAAATAGGGATCGGTCCAAATCTGCGAGCTTTGTGTGTATGTTGTCGGGAGAATCGCATACCATGTATCTCCGGAAACCCCGGTAGCCCTTCCCGAATAGCTGTCGGAAGATTTGTAGCCTTGCGCATTCCAACTCGTGATGTTACCGTTGGTTTCAAACAATGGAATCGCCAGTTTTTCAATCGCTTCTTTTTGCGGCGACGGAATATCGAGCGTAAACCCGTTGGCTTGTTCGATCTGCTCCAGAATCCAAGCGACCCGAACTGACGGATGAATATTGCCGAACTTCTTGGCTTCCGAAAGCATGGGGACTCCTGTATTATAATCGGCGAAGAAAGCGCCAGCCGCAGGCGGATAAGAATCCGGCACCGTATTCTCGTCCCACGCGAGCGTCGTACCTTCATCCGGCAAATCGGATAATTTAGGAGCATCGGATACCCATGTCTTCAAAGCCTGCAATACGCCCCACGTCAGAGCGATCTCGTAACTTTCGGAACTTTCCATTACGATAGCTGTCGCGCTGTCGATTACAATCATTCCATTGCGCAGATACCGCGCGGCATGAGTCCGATAGCGGAAACGGCTGTCGTAGGCCGGAGCCGTCGGATTATCCAATACGCAACGATTACGAGTCGTTTTAGGCAACTGAATCGTATAGCTGTTCGACGCCGTGATTTTGCTGATGTCATGTAGAATATTCGACTTGAAATTCAGCGTGATCGGTTTGTCCGGATACAGGTCTACGATCTGATCATCTATGTATAGTTCTTCCTTCATGCCTCACAAGATTTGCGCATTTTTCTCGGGCAGGGTAATCGATACATTGAAATCTTGCAGCAGGTCGTTGCTTCGCGTCCGCGATCCCGTAGCCACATTCACTCTCCGCCACATCGGCACCCCTTCATCGTCGTAACCGGTGAACAGATCGACCACCGGCGACTGTGCCAGATCAGACAGATAGTCGTATGTCGGATCGTCGATCAATGGAGCTACTATCGTGAGCGTTTCGGCCTGTCGTAGAATCTGGCGTGTCAATGTTCCGATATTCACCCCGTCAACGTATTGAGCGGGGTTGCTCATTTCATTACGTGAAAATGACTCGTCTTTACTTATGGCGTATTCGTGAGCTGTCCGTTGGAATAGGTAGTATTCGTACTGCCCTTGCCGGTCGATCCACCGCAGATACACGCCCGAACAATCGCGGCTTATTCGCAAATCGTATGACGTTACGCCGACCCGTTCCACGTCATTGCGAATCTGCAAGGCATTCGGAATGGCAATGTACAGACGGCGGTTTGCCAAGAAGGTATCGAAAACGCGGGCCGGATTGACTATGTAATGATGATAATCGTCCTCGTCGGTCGTCGTCAACCCGAAGGCGAGCGAACTGACCGGCCCGTCGTCACACTTGACATCGAAAAAGTTGCTTGGTTTGGAAATCACATTGAACGTGAAAGGGTAGTTTACGAACCATGTACGGATATACGGGCCCCCGCACCGCTCGCCGGCATCGAGAGCGCCCCACACGCAATCCATATCGAACTCGAACGTCGTTACGCTTACCGTGACTTTTACATGAATTTTTCGGACGATAGGACTGTCTGAAAATCGAACAGAATAATCGACAACCGAATGCCTGATGCCTTCGAGAATCATCTGCAAATAACGCTGGATATCGAACACGACTCCGCCAGCAGGTGATGCCTTGCGGTTCTCTGTGTAACTCTGACCCGTCGAGTCGCAGGTAATCTCGACAGAGGCCGATTTGATTCGGCCCGAAACGCTGATAATCGCCGGCGTGAAGGCGAAATGTACCGAGTTAGGGTAGGTGATCGAAAAACCCAAGCCCGCATCCCATATTCTCATGCTCTATTCTATTTTTTGGTTATCGATTCGTCTATCGCCACGTCAAAGATACCGGCGAGACGACTGGCAATCCGATCAATCGTCGCAGGAATTTCGTTTGAATAAATATCTGTCCGGCCACCGGTGCGATATAGCTTCGAGCCTTTCGTCATAATGTTGTACGCAATACCTCCGGCCGGCGCGGAGATACCCTTTCTCGCAGCCCATTCGGCCATCAGATCGATGAAAAACTTCGGCGGCCGAATGTACTGCCTTTTCCAAGGACGCGATCCCTTTTCAAGCGTGGAAAAGAACGAGCGCCCCCACAAAATACCGGTGATTCCGGCCGACCCTTCCGTCACTTCAGGTGTCAGGCTATTGGCCGTTGCTCCACTTGCGCGCTGACCGGCTGCGTCCATGTTGGCAATAATACGTTGACGTAGCGCTTCGAGTTCCTCTGCAACTACCTCTGCTCCCTGATATCTAAGCGCTTCCATTACTCCGTCAAATTACGCGCGCAAACACCCATAATTTCTCGCAATACCAATTCGACCGTCACGAGCGCAAGGTTCCGATCCAATTTGTCGAACATACAGGTATAGATTATCGGGCCACTAACCGGCTCGAATAGCCCGCTACCGTTCACACGCACGACAAATTGCATCGCCAATTGCTTCATACGTTCGACGACTTGCTGCACTTCGTCGGCCGGAGCATCAAGCCGAATTTCATCACCGAACGCGAGCACGCAGTTCGGAGCATCGACAATCTGGCCATTGTTGTTCCAGTAAATCGTACCGCGCTGCGGCAGTACGTTGATGCAAATAGGGTAGGATAACACCCGCATCCGCTTTTTTCGATCAAGCTCGACATTCGCGCCGTGCCACGACTCGAACAGATACGCGATGCCCATTGCTTCGATGATTTCCCTGATCTTTTCTTCGACGCTCTTTTTCATAGTTTGTTCTTTTGCTGGTAAATATCTCGCAACCGGCGTTCGTACTCAGCTCGACGTGCATCGATCCGAGCACATTCGTACAGGCGAAGCCAAGGTAAAGCCATGACCTGATCGTGATCGGCTATGTGCATGCGCTGGGCGAACCAATCGACCATCCCGAACGGACCGAAACGCAGCCTTTCGATACCAGCGGCAATCTCTTCTTTTGTCGGATTTACAATCGTGCTTTGGAAAAGCTTGTTGATGCGCTCTATTTCGGTCCCGACCCAAATAGCAAAACCTATTGCGTCGCGCGCCGATGTCCTCATGATTTTCGCAGCAGGAAGCCCGAGGATGATTTCAGGCGGGATGAGTAACAAGGCATGTACGTTTCGTATGGTTTGTAAACGACAGAGCTGCTCGAACATCAGGCTGTCGAGATTGTTCGGCACTTGACGGCCGCATAGGCGGGACGGCTTCGGGAAATTCTCGGCCGTCATCTCCACCTCGTCTGTCAACGCCTGCTGTATGTGCAGAAATTCCCGTAATGTAATCTTTCTCATCGTGGCAAACTACCTACAGATACTCTCGTTTTGCGGACCGGCCCTCTATGGAACTCGCGCTCAACAATGCCGGTCAGGGCATCGGCCGCATCGTCGAACCGATTCGCCCGGAACAGTCGCTTGTAGGCCGTCACCATAACATAGAATGAAGGCCAGATTTTTCCCCATTCTGAAGGAAATTTTATGCGATTTATTACGGATGCCGAATTAGTCAATATCCTTGACTCCTTATTTCCCGATTGATGAAACCATTCGACACGGACTGCTGGGGCCAGTCTACCCACTGCACGGGCGAATCCTCGGCCGCCGTTGTTGCTCTCGATATAAGCTATCCTTGTATCGTTCCGCAAAAGCATTTGCGCGGTCATCGGCTCGGTCACTTCCATAGGCTCCTGCGTAAAAAGCACGTCCGTTACATAGGCAAAACCATCACGACTCACGACATAGCAGATCGAGCACAGGTAGTCGTCACCCAAATCGGCCGTATCAGTGTAATTCGCTTTTTTGATGATCTCGTTCGCCGGAGGAAGTTCGTCGTATGTCTGAAATTCGGCTCCATATAGCAGCCCTTCTTTAGTTGCCGGACGGCCTTGATACAGACTGTCGAAACCCACCGGATCGAGCGCACGGCGGCGAACTAACGATTGTAGGCTATGCCGCTCGGGCCATAATGGCTGCCCGAGTTCGCGCGGATCGAGGTCTGTGCGTGGCCCCTCCTTGATCGCCTCGAAATCGACCTTCAGCCACGCATCGGGATCACAGCCCGATAGCTGCCTGAGCGATGTCAGGTTAACCACCTTTTCTGAGGCTTCGATCCGGCCGATCAGGTCGTCCTCATGCCATCGCGTAAAGACGATCAGTTCTTGCGAGTCGTTGTGCAGACGAGTTTCCGCAACAGACGTATACCATTCCCAAACCGCGTCACGAATGAGCGGAGAATTGGCCTCTGCCGCATTTTTGTACAGGTCGTCCAAAATAAGCACATCGACAGTCTGTCCGGTCAGACCACCACTTCGCCCCACAGCCGTAAGCTTTCCTCCGCGGCCTATTATTTCAAACTCGCCTGCGGTTCTCGCCCATCTGCTCGAATCATCGGCTACCGGACTACCGGCGAGTTGCGTATCGGGGAAAAGCGTATAGTATCGCTCGGAGTCGATAATCCGCTGAATTTCGCGATTGAACTTCCGGGCGAATCGGTCCGAATACGAGGCAATCGCTATTTTCAAGTCCGGATTCAGTCCGAAAAGATAGGCCGGAAGCAACCGGGTCGACCCCTCCGATTTACCATGCTGAGGAGGGATGGAGACTATCAGCCTCTTGATACGTTTGTGGGCGAAGGCATTCAGAATTTTGTAATATCGTAAATGGAAGGGGGTGAAGAACCCCTTCCCCTTAATTGCTGCTGAAAACAGCGGAAAGCTATGCCGAACGCCCTGCTGAACTGCGGCTATGTACCTTGCATCACTCATCACTCAAAAGCTCGGCAATCTCATCCTTACCCATCCCGGCAATGAGCTTCGCCCCAGCCAGCAGGTCTTTTCCGTCTTTACCGGTGACTTCCTGCGATTGACGGTTTTTCCAACGCCCGGGTGCGATGTTCGTCAGCAAAAAGATAGCAGCCCCGACGTTGGCAGGCTCGCGCATCGTCTTAGTCGTATGCTTTTTTTTGTAAAGATTGCCCATCTTGTCATAGCCGTACTCGGTTGTCGATTGTGTCCATTCGTAACCTTTGGCTACATTGGAAAGGGACTTCACTATGTCCTGCTCGAGCAAATCGCGATATTCTTCCTTCGCCTTTTTTATAGCTTCCGCAAATTCCGCATTTTCGAGCCATCGGTAGTATGTTTGATAGTCTATTCCCGCATAATTACAAAAGTCCCGAAGACGCGCTCCTCCGTAATCAATGAGGCCATTGTTGCGCACCCATTCGGCCCACTCCTTGATTTTTTCTTTACTATATTTTGCCATAACGTGCAATGTTTCAACATAACATAGAATTACTCCCCGATTTTTTCCCTGATTTTTGAAGAAAGTGCAAAAAAAATTTTGTCGAACTTGTTGTACAAACATTTCTGGCTTTCCGGCCCGGGCCATTCAGAATACGGTCGTCCATCGAAGAACTTCCACTCAAAAATGATGCGGTCGCGCTTGGGCAGTTCAAGTTCATCCAATGTGTCACTGACAATTTGATAACATTCGTCAAGATTGAGATCGTCAATATCGACTCTCGGTTCCGGATGCTCCTCTGACCAGTCAACCGAATACGTGCAATGTTGGGCTTGTTTATAACGAAACGATGAGCGAGGGGATATGATGTTACGCTTAATAATTGAAAGGACAAAGAAGTCGAGCTCGGTGTACCCGTCGCGGGCACACTGCATCAGCATTTCTAAACGCAGCGGAGATCGCGAAAGAAGGCCGCAGAGAACATCGTTAAGCACTTCGGCCGGTTCGATTGACAATCCGGACGCATGGCAATGATAGGTCGCGTAATCAAGCCACCGGTCATATCTTTTCGATATATAGTCATTCAACGTCACTGTCTACCCAAATAATTCTTGACCTCTTCGATAAACTGCTCGATGTGCCGTACTACCACACACTTGTTTCCGTTCGTTTCGGCCCATTGCAGCCATTCTTTCTGTGCCGGCGACAATCTGCCCGTCTCAGTCTTCAATTCAATGCAGAGAGCCCCGAAATGACCTCGCGGAACCAGTAGAATCAGATCGCTAACCCCGGCAACCGTTCCCTCGGCTTTCATCCGCGCCGCCTCGATCCGGTTCCGTGAGCCGCCGTTAGGCACGGCGAACAGCAGTCCTCGATACTGTGGATACTGCATAGTAAACCACCGAACGCACGCTATTTGCAAATCGCTTTCCCTATGCCTCATTTAGAATATCCTTTACTTTTATCGCCATTTCACGGAAAATAGGGGAGGTGTCGTATTCGTCTTGGTAGCGATTGATCAGGTAGCCAATACTCGCACGATCCCGATGAATTGCCTGTCCGATCTCTCGGGCCGACGCGCCGCGTTTGTGAATCTCACGGCACAGAATGATCCGCGCCCGAACTACCGGTAGTCTCCTGCTACGAGCTCGTATATCCTCCAATCCGAAACCCGTCGCCTGTTCGACGGCTGCGGATATACGCTGTATCTCACTTTCAAGAATCGTCATCGTCCCAATGCTTTGTATTATTTCACCAGTTGAAACTCGATGCGCCAAACAAAAGGATTCCGATCCCATGTACCTTTGCCGGAAACCTTGTCGATCAGCGAGGCGAAAGCTTCGCGGGGTGAGTCGAACATGTAATATCGTAAATGTTCATCTGCATATCCCCATTGTATACGGCCATCATCAGCCGATGCTAATAATGTTATCCCTTCCTTAAAGTAATCGTCCGAAATATCCTGCAACCGCTCAATCCGAAGGTCTCTAATCTGTATTTGGTGGGGCATCAGATCAGCCTTAACAAACATTTTGTTATCCCAACCTTTTGACGCAAGTGCGGTGGTCTGATAATCGTGCTCAATCACTCCATTGTTGGGGTGCAAGAAGCTATCATATCTTTGAGCCACGGCTACGATCTCTCCAACATTGTATCTTGGTTCAATTACCTCCCAACCTTCATTCTCGGTATAGCCATACAGACATTCTTCAAACTCAAGACATGGCTGCCACCACCGTAGTTTTTCGTACTTACCCTGCGGATCAACAATCCGCCTTGTCACCGTCTTTCGACCACTGATAACCGCCTGCGTCAGGCCGTAACGGTCGTTAAACATCATCTTTTTCATATTTCGTCTATTTTTATCAGGTCCGCATTATCGTGGATGTTGCCGATGACAGATAAATAGTTATCCGTATCTTTATATGCGAAACATTCGTATCTGAAATTATATCTACTTGAATTGAACACGCCATTGATACAATCAATCGGAGAGCAATCGAATTGAATATCCGGATCAATTCTCACAACAGCAAATCGCCAATATCTACCACTTGACTGGTCATCCCATTTTACAATGTCCCCCTCGAAAATCTTCTCTCCATTCTTGTCTTTCAAACCCGTGTACTGACCGACGGTGGCCGGATCGACTTCTACCGCAGCGACGGCGATGCGGCCGTTATCGTTCGTTGCTTGGTAAATGAAGGTCCGACCTTGATTTTCGAGTAGGTATCCGCTCTCCCATTTCCCATTGTCGAGGCTCTTGCCTCTGAAAAGTATTTTCCGCATGATTCTCACTGTTTTTCGCCTTTCGACTGTTCGTATCTTATCGGTTCGGGTTTCTCGAATCCAGTTAAATCACCGCATTCCGGGCAGGCCACGTACCAGAATTCCACACCGTCCCACTGACTGTATTTGATTTTTTCTACGTCTTTCCGTTCATACTCGAACTGGCAGCCACAATTGCAGCATTCTCTCAAAAAGATGGCATTAGCGTATTGCTCGCCGTGTCTGATTATCCGTTTCATATTCTTGAGTTTTTAATAGTTCTATGAGTCGCCAGTGGGTGACATCTATCGGTAAATCCATCGCTGGATCAAACCATGCCCCCTGTGGATAATATTTATTTTTGCAATATGATGCACAGTGGTAGCTACCATCAAACACAAGAACCGTATCGCTAATCCCATTTTTACCAATTACCGGCAATTTATCCTCTACGCTGATCCATTTTGGGGCTTCGCCCACTTTATAGCCGGCAAGGAAAGCGTTGTATATATCGCGCCATTCATCATGCATAAATCCATTGTCGCTGGCATACTCTCGGGCTGCTTCTTCTGGTGTTTTCATCATTCATAAGGATTTTCAGGTAAGGTATTCACGTCGATTGCCAGTCCGGCGTAGATCAGGTTCCGGTAGTCGAACATCCATTCATTGAGCTTGTCGTAGTACCTTAACGCCTTCTCTGTATCAGATACAGGGAAACAATTTAATTTATCTAATGCTAAAGTCGGCACAAACCTTTCCCCTTCGTGGGTGATCTCTTTGGTTAGGTCGGACATCGGGCGAAGAAGAGGCTTTCCATGTTTGGGAGGTATTTTGAGAAACACATATCCACCTATATGTGACTTAATCTCAACGGCAAAAGGACAAACATTTTTATAATGCTTTTGCATTAGCCCGTACGGCATATAGCCGCAAATATCTTTCAACTCAAGTGTTTTCATAGCTCTTTCTTTTCAATCGTTTTACAAAATTCTTGACATTCAGCGCCTGTTCGTAGTAGCAATCCTTCTCCACCACTATTCTCTCCTTGTAGAGAGGCAATCCGTCAAAGCCCATCGCACACTCCCGAATCACGTCGGCCGGCTTGATCTCGCCTGTTTTGTAGTTGAAAGAGAACAGAGTGTGCCCCGGTACCTTCTTCATGCGTCCGATCAGCTTCAACTCTTGCTGCTTTTTGATTTGGGCCTCGATGCGGGATTGTTCTCTTTTATCCCAAACTATGTCTGCATCAGGGATCATTTTCATAGTTCATTACGCCTAAGCGCCATCATACAATCGAAACAGAAAAATCCACCAACAGCACCTATGATATCATCCGGCAATTCTTCTTCCGATTCAAAATCACCTTCAACACATTCAGAACCAGTCGGTATACGTTCGTGGCGTTCCCTATACTTTTTGCCATTAAACAGAATGTCTGTCGTCCAGCCGTCTTGTGTGATTTCAATGTTAATTTTGTTTTTCATAGCTCATTCTTTAAAGTGTTTAATGTTTTTTAAAGGTTCAGTTGTTAAGAATTACTTAATAACTGGAGGATGAAGCTGTCATTTATCATTCGCACAACCCGTAATAACTCATGCAACTCGTGGCCGTGTCGTCATCGAACAAGGAGCCCGTCGCGTTCTGCCATTGGACGTACCGTACAACATCCCGGATCGAGGAATATTTATTACCGCTGGTTATGGCGCGAGTCGGTATTTTGTTAGGACCGAAGAACGACGACTGCAATTCCTTTTCGAGGTTTGCGATTTGCTCGATACGTTCCGGCGACTGGATGGCGATGTTGAGAATATCCCGCTGACTGCACATCACGCACGGCCAGCAGCCGACCCGCTTATAACCCATTTTGTAGAGGGGATTCGGTTCCAACCCTGCGGCGAGGATGTAATCTATCACTTGCTGGGCCGACCAGTCGAACACGGGACGCAAAAGATCGTCGGCGAACTGTGACCTGAACGCCCGGACATCCTTGCCGCGGTAGCTATACTTCTTCGGCTTTCCGTTTTTGTCGTAGCCGTAAGGCTCGAAATAATACTTGAAATAGGTGCATTGCGTCTTCATCTTGGCTCGTGCCGAGGATTCCGCGGCACGGATGCCCTGAATAATGAGCGTATTATCTTGTACGACGTCGAGGATGTAGTCAGTCATTGGCTTCGTCTTCAGTTCCTCTGTACAGTACCGGGCGCGCGCCGACGGGCAGCGATGCTTCTGCCGGGCAAGATCGACCATACCTGCATACTTCTTCGACTTCAATGTTACCAGATCGAGATGCAGCTTGTCGGCGATGCGATGGATGTATTCGTAGGTTAGTGGGTGTTCCCACCCAGTATCGCAGAATACCGTCGTGAAATTCTTGGTGATATGTTCGCGGGTCCACAACAGAGCAGCAAGGCTGTCTTTCCCGCCGGAAAAAGTAACTATAACTCTCATAATCTATCTGTTATTATTTGTCCCGAACGCAACGCACGCTGAAGCCGAAGGAGCTATCGTGGGTGTCCGGCGAGTAGACGCAGCCCGAGTAAAAGATGAAGTATCCCGCGTAACTGCTGCCTACGTAGTCCGTAAACGAGGACCAATAGAGGCCGTCTATGTTCGTGTTGGCTAACTTGTCGCTATTATAGAAGCTGCGCCAGCCCGCAGCAGGCAGGAATAGCGAGCCTTTGTGGTCCGAGTCGTGGTTGCCCCCAAACCAACGGCCCTTGCGCTCGTCGTCCCAAGTCGAGCCGAGATCGCATAATGCCTTCCATTCATCCCCGGTCGGCAAGCGCTTCCCGACGGACTTCGCGGCATCCATCGCCTCCTGCCATGTGTAGTAATGATGGCCGTCCTTCTCATAACCGCCGATTGTCAGGTTGTCACGGTCCCACAAGAGCCCGCAAAGCTCGATGGAGTCGGACTCGGGATCGGACGCAGAATCGGCCGCAACCGGATTATCCTCCCTCCATTGAGCGCCGGTAATGAACCCGTTTATCCATCCCATGCGGATAAGTTCATCAGACATGTCGTCGATCGCCGGATCGTAATCCTCTAAACGATACGGGCAAAGTTCATCGGCTACTTCACGTAATGTTTTCATAATCTGAAATTTTTAAATTCACAGCTATAAAAAACGGACTTCTTGTTGCACCAATGGGCAACCCGACGCTGCTCAACTGTCGGTCTGATCTTGTTATCAAAATCCCTGTAAGGCTGGGCGAATGGGTTGATGTGCATTTCACGGAAAATGTTCAATCTGAACAACGCATCATCAATTTCTTTGACAAGGCAATAGACAAAAAAACGATGTCTGTTGACCCCCCGCTGCTCAAGCTCCCGAATACACTTCAGCACTGGTTCTATCTGGGCGCGTGTATCGCAAGCGAACCGTATGTGTCGAATCCATTTCACCCGTGACAGCAAATCGAGAATGTAAGGGTCATCACAAGCTCGCCGGGCATCCAGCCCTTGGTTGAAGTCCACCGCGATACCCATGCGGACGATTTCCTCGATCTGTTCCAATCCGAAATCGGATGCCAGCACATTGTTGTCGAGCAATACGGCCCGGCGCTTGTTGCCGATGAATTCGCGTATCGGCGATGCCGGACGGATCGAACCCTCCTTGTGCGGCACAATACACCACGGACAATGATTCGGACAACCTCGGGTAAGGAAACCGTAGGCTTCATCCACTCCGTAAAGCGAATAATCAGGGCACATATGCTCGATAGATTCCGGCAGTGTCGTCGTGTAGTCTCGATAACCTGTCCCGGCCTTCACCACTTCGCAAGGGTAATAATCCGAACAGTCGGGCGTGAACGTGAAGACCTTCGACATATACACCCTGTCGTAGCTGCCGAACATCGCATCGGCAAACTCGACCGAATCGCCCTCAGACTTATGCCACGCCGAAAGCTTCATCAGCGCAAGATTCGGGAAGTGATGACCATCCACATCTACTATACCTATTCGCATTGTCTTTCGTAATCGTTAATCGTCTCGAATATCCGCAGTGCTACCTGCGGGACTATGGCGTTGCCGTAGGCTTTGACGGATTCCCGGCACCAACTTGGAAAGGTAATGCCGTCCAATCCACCGGGAAACCCATCATCTCGGCGACAAACCGGGGATTGAGTCGGAAACCCGCTCCAGCCCGGTATTCGTCGCTCTGCATAGCCATCTGGGATACACTGCCCCTGCGCTTGGACTGACTCGGCGGGAGTGAAACATTCGTCGCGTCGTTGGCTGTCGGTGTCGGAAGCATCCCCATTCGCGCTGCAAGCGCTAATGTCGGCCGCTCGGACGCGCCCTTCGACAGACTCCGGTTCATTCGCCCACTCCCGCAATCCAATGCCGTAGGCGGGGGCATAAACCCCAAAGGCATTAAGACCGTCTTCCCTTTGACACATATCTTCAGACCCTGAGTCTGCGCGGTGGGCAACAAACCATATTCTATTCCTTTTGTGTGGGGCATTGACACCACAAGCTGGAAGTACAAACGGTTGGACTTCGTAGCCCTCATTTTCCATGTCAGAACACACCTGCTCGAAAACCAGTCCCTCCGACCAATCAACAATTCCGGGAACGTTTTCGCCCACGATCCATCGGGGACGAATCTCCCGAACAGCTCCAAGCATCTCCGGCCAGAGATAGCGGGCATCTCCCGTGCCTTTTCTATTACCGGCGACGCTGAACGGCTGGCACGGGAATCCGCCGGTGAGAACGTCGATACGGTCTCGCCAAACGGTAAAGTCAGTTGTTCGGATGTCTTCATATTGCAATGCATTAGGGAAATGGAATTTTAGAACCTTCCGGCAAAACGGGTCGATCTCGCAGTTGAACACGTTAGTCCAGCCTGCCCATTCTGCGGCCAGATCGAAGCCGCCGACACCGGAAAAAAGAGATGCGTGGGTCATGGCTTCAGCTTGTAATACGTGCTATTGACCGTCGGCCCGCAAACGAGCATTCCGGCATCGACCAGACGGTCCAACTCGCCTTGCAGATCGGGCCCCGAATAGTGGGCGGCGATCTCAGGGTACAAGGCTACGAGCGGGGGCCTTCTCGCTGCGCGCTTACCTTCGATAATGGCTTCTATGATGTCGAAAACGCTATCCATGATTGCCCCGGTTACTCTGTCCGTCCAAAATGATCGTCGTCATGTCCCGCATTCGGTCGTACACCCGTTCGCCGTACCTCCCACGGATCGACTCCTTGTTGAGATTCGTCACGACTATCGTAACTTTCCGCTCGTCGGCCCGCCGGTGCAGAATATCGGCAAGCGGCATGATCTCGTTCCCGTAATGCTTGACAGTGGTCGGTTCCACGCCGAGATCGTCGATGGCCACAGTCCGGTAACGGAAGAACATCGGACATATATCGCTGTCGGCCCGGAAAGCATCGGCCACATCCGAGGCGTGGAAGATGTTGACGAACGCTCTTTCGCTAAGCGGAACTCGCTGCATGTAGTCGTTCACGAACAACCGAATCGCCTCCATCAGCGTACTCTTGCCGGTTCCGATTCCGCCCATGATCTTCAGTCCCCAAGTATTGCCGGAGGTCAGCCACCCGGCCGCGATGTCGATAGCCCGGTAGTGCGCCGGGGTGAAGCGAGCCGCTTTCCCGCTCCCGGCAATCAACTGCCCGCAAATGGCCAGCAGATTGTCCCGGACTTCCTGCACAGGCCGACCGATCCTAAAAAACCTCGTAGTGGCTCGGAACGGCAAGGCGCTCGTTAATCTGCCTATTGCTTTCGCTTCCATACTGTTGCGATTTTTCTTTGTTTTCATACTTGCCTTCCAGCACTTTCACGAAATTTACCGGTCTGAAAATCCAATCGAAGTCGGCCGTCCATTCGCGAGTATTCTGTCCGGCGAGAAACGACGACCGGCCGGCGGCCCGGATCACGTCGAAAACAGCCTCCCGGCCGTGCTCGCGGAGCCGGGCATATACAGCCTCCCGCCGCTTGTCGGTAAGTGTTTTTACGGGACGCAGCGATTTGCAGGTGTCGTTGTAGAACCTTACGATCTCCTCGATCTCCGGCTTGCCCGGAATATTCGGTTTCCCCGAATTTCCATTTTCCGAAGTTCCGAACGGCAATTCAGCGTCCTCCGATTTAGGAGGACTTATAGGAGGTTTTTGTTTTTGTTTTTGTTTTTCTCCTATAAGAGGTGTATCGGCCGTTTTGCTATGTGTTTTGCTAAAGTTTTTACTAAAGCTTTTACTAAAGTTTTTGCTAAAGTTTTTACTAAAATTATTTAAGCTTAAAAGAGTGTATACCGGAGATTGAGCCCGCCTTTTTCCTTTCACAAACTCAATAAATCCTTTCTGCTGTAATCTATTGCGTGCATCGATCAAGGTAGGTTCGCTCATACCGATCGAGACGCAGATCAACCCGTTGGGACACTCAAAGGGATTCTCCCAGTTTTGCGTATTGCATTCCTGTAAAAGAAAAAAATACAGGTCGGCCTCTACGCTGGACAATCGCACTCTACGTCGTGTTTGCCAAAAAAGGTTTATCAGTTCGATATAGTTCATAATCTACATATACACGTTAGTCAATACCCGCGTCCGGTTCTGTATGCAGTACGTACCCGGCTTATAAGAGGCGAGCTGCAAATCCTCGACCCGGCCGAAGCGGTTGAAATTGCCGCACAGATCGACGATCCAGCCCTCGGCCTTCGACGGATGAGGACGAATCGCCCGACCCACCATTTGATAGTACAGAGCCAGCGAAAGCGTCGGCCGGGCCAGCACCACCGTGTCGAGCTCCGGATAGTCGAAGCCCGTCGTCAGCACGCCGACATTCGTGACGACCTTGATTCGTCCCGCCTTGAAGTCGGCGAGGATGCGCTCGCGCTCCTTTTTCGGCGTATTCTGCGACACGATAGCCGCCATACCCGGCAGGCTGTCGGAAATGTACTGAGCCTCCTCCACGAACCGGGAGAACAGCAATATGCCCCTACGATTCACCCGAAGAAGCCGCCGAACGATATTCAGCACTCCGTCGTTGAAGCTCACGCGCCTATACTCGCGCTGCACGGAGTCGTCCGTATAGTCGGCCCCGGTCGAATTCCTGCGCAACCGGTTCAGATCGATCAGCGGGATGCGGTAGTAGTTCAGCTTGGCCAGATACCCCTGCCCGAACAGATAGCCGATCTGCACGAAGAACAGAAGGCGCGAGAAGACGCGCGGGCTGGTATTCGTGATAAAGCGCAGGACCGCGCCGTTTCGCGTCGAATACAGGCGGTACGGCGTAGCCGTCAGGCCGATGATCTTACACCGGATCGCCTTGAAGAAGTCGCGGTACATTCCCTCCTTCGGATTGACCAAATGGCACTCGTCCACGATCACATACCGGAAGTGCGAGAACTCCTCGACGTGGTTCTTCACGCTGCCGATTGTGGCAAAGGTGATACGGGAGATAGCCTTGCTATTGCAGGAGGCCGAGTAGACCGCGCATTCGAGGATGTCGTATGCGCATAGCTTCGCGTAGTTCTGCTCCAGTATCTCCTTGCTCGGCTGGAACACCAGCACCGGAGCGCCGAGCCGAGCGGCGATGTCGGCAATGACCAGACTCTTGCCGCTGCCCGTCGGAAGAACCATAATACCGTTGGCCGTAGCGGTGCGATCCTTGAAATACCGCACCGCTACGTCGGCGGCCTGTTGCTGATATGGACGAAGCCGGTACATGGTCTATTCTTCCTCAAGCGTTTCGTCGCTATCGTCGCCGATCTCCGAGTCGTCCTCGAAATCGGCACTCTCGCCGTCGCCTTCGGCCATATCCTCGTCCAAAAGATTCTCTTGCTCCTTCTTGCGGAAGTCGAAGCCGAACATATCGAAAAGAGCCTGCGCGTTCTTGTCCTGCATGTTGAACAATTCGCGGCGCTCCCACTCGGGAATAAGGCACACGTCGGCCAGCTTGAACTGACCGTTCGCCCATGTGTAGTACAGGTAATGGTTATCCACCGCGATCCGGTACGTCGTATCCTGCGGCAAATCGATCTCCTTGCTGCCGGCCTTGACCTCTTTGACCAGATTATCGATGCGGGTCAGGGTTGCCTGAAGGCGTTCCTTCGCGTCCTTGACGCGCTGTTTGGCCTCCGCCTCGATCTTCACGAGCTCCGTCTCGTGCTTGATCTTGTCGCCCTCCATCAGCTCCGCGTAATTATTGCGCATCGTCTGCTTCTCGTAAGCGTCGAGAAAGCGGACGACCTTCGGCCCGGCATTCAGCGCGACGAACTTGTCGGCCAACAGCTTCTCGATCTCTGCCAGCGAGTCGGCTCCCTCGAAAAGCACTTTAGGAAAGCGATCCGCCGCTTTCGGCAGATTGAACTTGATCTCGTCCGGAATGTAGTTAGATAAGTCTTTCATGTTTTACGATTTAGATTTGGTTGTCGTACTGATGTTCGAATTGATCCCAATACCGGTCCTCCGGGTTCGGAAGCTCGATCCCGAGCTCCGACGAAGCGAAGGCCCGGATGTGTTCGAGATACTGAGTGAACCGGAGCGAATCGAGAGCGGAGGTGGACACGGGACGGTATAGGGTCGTACCCCAGAGCGTTTTCGTATCGACCCCCAAAAACTTCTGCTTGAAATACTCGTGCAGATCGTCCTTGTCCTGCCCCGTCTCGTCGCTGATGCACTTGATCCAGAGCCACAGCAGGCGGTTCTGATCGACCGACCGCCGCTCGCGGTGGCGCACGACGGTCACATCGTAAGCCTTGCCCTCCGGAAGCCGGTCGAGGTAAGCCATGACGGCCTGTTTGTCCCGCGCTTTTTCGACTCTGAATTTCATAGCGCCCGGTTTCAGAAGGGAAGATCGTCCGGATTATCGGCCGGAGGAACCGTATAGCCTCCCGAATATTGGCTATCCGCCCGGGCAGCGGTCCCCTGATTGCCGTAAGGAGCTTGGCCGACTGCCGGGTAAGGTTGGCCGGCGTACCCCTGCGGAGCCGTTGCCGGACCCTGCTGTCCGTAACCGGTCGGGCCGGCCCCCTGACGGCTATAACCCTGCGGGGCCTGATTCGGGTCCCGCTCGTCGAACAACTGCACCCAGCCGTCCCATCCGCCCGCAGGGATCGTGTCGAACTTGATGCTGATGCCGCCCCGGTCGCTGTGGAATGCCTTGCCGACAGTCACCCAGCGAGTCTTCTCCTGCCCGGCGTTGTCCGTGTATTTCGTACCGAAACACACGTTCTGTCGCTTTAATACTGCCATAATTATGCGTTATTGAAAATCTTCTTGTCGGTAATCTTATCCCGGCGCGCTTCGAGAAATTCGATGAAACGTTCGCAATGTTCCCGAAGCCGCTGCCGGCTATCGTCGTAGTGGAAGTCGTACCACTCTTGGTACGTGTTCTTAAAATCGGTTACCGTGTACTCGAATCCCCGGATGCGGCAACCCATCTGATCGAGGCAGAACGGATAAACGTCCTTCTGCCAAGCCATGCGGAATTTGCCGAACTCGTAGCGACTCGTCGTCTTGATGTCGAACACCGTATCCTGAATCAGTTCGTCGATGTAACCGTAGAGCTCCACGTCGCCGTACTGCGTTTCGAGCGTACCCGAGCAGAAGACCTGCGAAGCCGCTCCCCGGAAATAATCGACGAACTCCTGCACGATCTTCACCGGGAAATCGAAAATATAGGCCGTGCCCATACGCGACTTATGATCGATGCGGATCAGTTCGGTCCCCGCCTTGTCGGTCGCGTTGCTTGAGATTGTCATCACGCCGGCAAGAGCGGCATCGACAAGATTGTTAAAGCAGGTGCCGCGCTCGGCCGCCTCGCTCTCGAACGGCACGCGGTTGATCGCGTCGAGAAGTCCCCGTTCGATCTCCGCCTCCACGTCGGAAGGGGTCTTATCGGCATTCCACGGCTTCTCGATAGCGGCATCGATGTACCGATACTCGTTGAAACGGTCGAGAAGCGACGGATATATCCTGTATTTAGGCGGCCGGCTCATATTTCCCTGTTTCTTTGTTGAACCGGCAAGAGAGCGCGGCGGCTTTCGCCACGAGCTTGCGCGATGCCTGAATCTTAGAGTCCCAAATCGTCTCGAAATCCCGCAACCGGGACGTTGCATCGTTCAGGCTGTCGCAATCGGTAATAGCCTCGACATTCCGGTCGATCAGCGCGATCAGGTCGTTATACTTCCTGACTTCCTCCTTGCGCTTTTCGAGATTCTCTTGGTAAGACTTGAAGATGTTCGTCAGCAAATCGTTCGGAGCGATGACGGTCCCGTTCTCGTCGATCAGCCTCGGAATGTTGATGACGCTGGGAAGATTGCACGTATTCTTGCCGTAGAACTTCTCGCACGGGTCGAACGAGATCGTCCGCTGCTTGCCGATGGCCTGAACGTATCCCACCAGGTCCAGCTCCTTAATCAGGTCCCCGGCCGACGAGCCTCCGATCTCCGGCCGGATGATCTTCTGGTCGCCCTCCTTTTCCTCACGCTCGTGAGCCACGAAAACAATGTGCTTGCCCATTATCGAGATCGATTTAAGGACCCGGATAAACTCGGCCTTGCGCGCGCCGTAGCCTTTCAGGGACAGGCTGCCGTCCCGTTGGCCCAGCTTCGGGTCGTTTTGGATCAGCCACGCCCCCATGTAGTCGAGCATCTTGCCCGCCGTGTCGATCACGATAGTCTTGAACGGAGCGAGCTCCCCGCTCTGCATCACTTCGAGAAAATCGTTGTAGGAACTCACCTGAAGCGTGGGGGTCTGGTGCGCGACATTGACGCGGTGAACGCCGTTGTCGAAGTCCAGAAGTACCGGATAAGGCGCAGAAAGCGCGTCGGTCGTCTTACCGATGCCCGGCTGTCCGTACAGCAGGGCTTTGATCGTGGTCTGAACCTGAAGCTCAGACGGCTTTTTAATCAATCCCATAATCGTATCGTTTTAAAAAAGTTGTGTATCTTTGTCCGGTCGGACGGAGTCGGACAACTACCGGCCGGCTTTTAATCAATCCCAAGCTCCCGATATCACCCGTCAGGGGCTTTTTCTTTTCAAGAACTATTCTTTGTCCCGCACGCAACGCACGCTGAAGCCGAGGGCGCGACCGTTGTAGCTCAGTGGGTTGACGTAGCCCGAGTAGAAGCCGAGGGTGCCCGCGCCGTTGTCGCCTCCGTAGTACGGCGACGAGGACCAATAGTAGCCGTAGGAGCTCGTGCTGGCCAACTCGCCGCTATTGCTGTAGCGCAGGCCCGCAGCAGGCAGGAATAACGAGCCCTTGTGATCCGAGTCGTGGTTGCCCCCAAACCAACGGCCCTTGCGCTTGCCGTCCCATGTCGAGCCAAGATCACATAATGCCTTCAATTCCTCCCGGGTCGGCAAGCGCTTCCCGACGGACTTCGCGGCCTCCATCGCCTCATGCCATGTGTAGTAATGATGGCCGTCCTTCTCGTAACCACCGACGGTCAAATTCTCCCTGTCCCACAAGAGCCCGCAAAGCTCGATTTCGTTTTTCATTATTTTCATTCAGAATTAGTCTGTCACAAATCCAGTTTCGGATGATCGAAAGTCCCCATTCTCGACCCTTTGGCGGGCAGGGGCGATCCGTAATAGTATGTCTTGTATTTCGCCACCGTCCGGCCGCTGTCGTCCTTGCGGATATTCCAGTAGTATTCGATAGGCATACCCTGCTTGATTAAGCGGGATATGACCTTGCGGGAATCGCTCGTTTGCCCGAGGCGGTTCGCCTGTGCTGTCGTCATGCGAATGCCGGCCAGAAAGGCCGCCTTGATTCTTTCCTGTGGTCCGTATGGCTGTGAATGTGACATAAGCTCGATTTCTTAAAAACCCTCCGGGGCCGTCGCGGATGCGGAGGGGGTGAATCAACCTAAAACTAACCTAACAACCTATGTCAAATAGGATATATGTCGCAATTTCATCGGGTCGAAATCGTTGATAACTTCGCCATCCTGCGTATAGGTTTTCAAGGAAGCCGTGACGATACAAAGCCTATTGGAAATACCGTCTTCATAGGATGTGACCATCACTCCTAAATCGCTGTTGAATCGAGATGTGTCGTATTCGAGCGTCACCCTGAAGTCGCCCCGATGGTTGTAGGACTCATCCTCGATAAGCATAGCCAGTCTATCGTAGTCTTCGGAGGTAAGATGTATCATAACCAACTGTATTATGATTTAGAGGAAAGGTCGGGAATCGAACCCGAAACTGCCTGCCAATATGTACCGCCTACCGTACTCGTGCAATCTCTCGGCATCTCTCGGCTACGAGCTTAACGCTTCTTGCATCGCCATCCTTTCCTACCGTCGCAAGCTCTACCGGCTCGCTTGGTCTATTAAGGTTTGCTTGCTGGCGGAGCCTTTCGGATATTGCTCTGCCAGCTTAAGCAGAGCTATACGCTCTTTGTTTTTCTGGGTCTCACTTTGCGGACCGTCGTGTAATTGGATCTCGTCGTTCATGGCATTTTTGTCTTTATATTCTCGAATCGCGCTGTAGCCGAACAAGGCCAACAAAAGCGCAGGAAACGTCAAAATCATAAGATCGTGGGACCTAACTTTTCAGCCTGTTTTAAAGCGAGAATTTCGAGTCGGCTGTAAATGATAGGGGAGGTAGACTTATTCCCTTTACGAACCGGATGCAGATTCCCCGCAGCAGTATGTCGATCAATCCAACCCTCCCCGGCAAATTCATAAGCCTGACGGCGCGTCATTTCGTCCGAAAGAGGCTTTTGCAATTTCACAGTCGCCGCAGCACCTAACTCTGCAACTTCCATAATGTGCTGTTTTAAAGTAAAGAGGTCCATAATTCAAAACTCCGCTATATACTCCGTTTCATTTCTCCGGCCTCGGCGTACCCGCCGGGCTATCGAATCGCAGTTCCCGATCTGGGAGCAGAACAGTATCAGCAGCATGATCGCTCCTGCCTTGCGCCTGATCGGCGACAGATCGAAGCTGATCCCAAAGCGGGTGCAAAACCACCACGCAGGGAGCTCGCCCGGCGTTATGCCGATCTTCTCACATGCACTCCGAATCTGATTCGTAACCGTGTGTACCGATTTGCAAAGTCTGTCGGCGATGATCTTATAAGGACATCCCCACGCAACAAACTGAACGACCCGGTTCTCCTCGGCGGTGAGTTTCGCATCTACGTTCATGGCTGCTATTCATATCCCCAAGGGGAGGTAACGTCATATTTGGCAAATACTGCCTCGATTGCCGCCCGTTCGGCCGGAGTGTGGTCTACCTTACCATCACGGCGGTTATACCATTGATAGCGGCTCTTGATCCGCAATGCGGCCATGATCTCTTTTCGGATCATCACCTGAAATCTTGCTTGTGTGTCGCCAAGCCCCTTTCTGAAAGCGTTAATCATATCGTCTGCGTTTGAAAATCCTTTACTTTTCCCGTAAATAGTGTATATTTGCTATTTACAGTAAGTTTAATTCGGCATACATTTGCTGGTGTCGATTAAACACATTGCAAATATAAAGCAATGCCTTTAAATAAGCAAATAATTCAAGGCGTTTTCTGTGTAAAATTTAAATTTATCGTAAATATGTCTGTTAAAGAGAGACTTACAGAATATCTTAAGAGCAAAAAAATCTCAAAATCTGCATTTGGAAGAGATATTGGAGTGTCAAGTGCCTATATTGCATCTATCAGAAAATCCATACAGCCAGACAAACTCCAAAGAATTGCCTTGAAATATCCCGACTTAAATACAGAGTGGCTTCTCACCGGAGAGGGCAAGATGTTGAAATCAGAAAGTTCACCCAAACCTCATAGCGGTGCGAATATCCCATTTTATGACATCGACGTGACTGCATCCATAACCGAAGCATTCTGCGATACTCCGGAGATACCCCAATACTACATAAACTTCCCGCCGTTGAATGACTGCACGGCAGCATTCCCCGTGTACGGCGAAAGTATGGAACCCGATTTTTATGCCGGAGAGGTTGTATTGGTTAAAGAAGTAACCAATGTGGATTCGATGCTTTGGGGAGAGCCTTATTTGGTTATCACGAACGCGAATTGCGATAATCTTCGCACAATCAAGAATGTCTACTTATCCGACGACCGCCAAAAGTTCATTTTGCGAGCGACAAATCCCCGATATGCAGGAGATACGATAGTCCCCCGCAATGATGTACTGAAAATATTTTTAGTAAAAGGGAAAGTCAATCGGAGGCAGTTATAAAGTTATTTCTACAACAACAAAAATTGACCTATGTCTGACACCAACAATCAATTAGAAACCAACGCTTTAAGTCTGGAAAATTTTGTTTATCAGACAATTATCGAAATAACAAAAGGCATTGAAAATGCCACAACAGAATTAAAAGAGAGGGGCACGTTAATCAATCCCGCCACACATCCATCGGGTACAATTATTCTCGGGAGAAAAGGAGAGAACGTTTATAGGAATGTCCAAAAAATTGAATTTGATCTAACGGTTTCCATGACTTCTGAAAGAAGTAAAGGAGCAGGAATGAAAATCAGCGTCCTCAATTCAATAAGTGGAAATGGTAATGTCGGCAATAATGTCACCAATATAGCTACTAATAGGCTAAAATTTATCATTCCAATAAGTTTACCTGTTAACGAAGAAAACACCGAGATCATATCTGCCAAACCTCTTTTGTACCCAAGGGGAAAGAATCATTAAATTTATCTAATGACAGTAAAGCATCCAACGTCCGGTGAATTTTGACAGAAAAATATTGCATTTCGATTAGAATATTGATACTTTAGCACATACAAACTCACCCAACAAACCTAAAACTACCATGTATGGATTTCAAAGATCAGATCAAACTTTTGGGTGATCGCATATCTAAACTAAAAGACAACATCGGAACCGAGGAAGCAACCAAAACTGCATTTATCCTACCTTTTATTCAGGCCCTCGGATATGATATTTTTGATCCGACCGAAGTCGTTCCTGAATACACCTGTGATTTGGGAATCAAGAAAGGCGAGAAAATCGACTACGCGATTTACAAAGACGGACAACCGGTCATCTTGGTAGAATGCAAGAATTGGCGCGAATGTCTCGACTGTCATAACGGCCAATTATTCCGATATTACCATGTATCTAACGCCAAATTCGGCTTGCTGACGAACGGTATTATTTATAGGTTCTATACCGATTTGGTAGAACCTAACAAAATGGACGAGAAACCGTTCTTTGAATTGAACATGGAAGATTTGCGGGACACGCATATCGAGAAATTGAAGGAATTTCATAAAAGCTATTTCGACCTTGAAAAAATACTGAACACGGCCAGCGAGTTGAAATACACGAACGAGATTCGTAACGCGATCGCCAAAGAAATAAGCAATCCGAGCGACGAGTTCGTGAAGTATTTTGCTAAGCCTGTCTATCCGGGCCGGTTCTATGACGATATTTTCGACCAATTCCGCGAAATTGTCAAGCAGGCGTTCAAACAGTACATGACCGATTACGTCAACGAGCGTTTAAAGTCTGCCATTTCCCCGGACGTTTCGATTCCGACAGAGGTACAGACTACGTCTGCGGATGAAAATCCGACTTGCGAATGTGAAGACAGCAAGATTGTAACAACCGAAGAAGAAATGCAAGGCTTCTACATTGTACGGGCGATTCTTTACAACAAAATCGACGACATTAACCGCGTCGCCCACCGCGATACGCAATCCTATTTCGGTATTCTGCTCGATGACAACAATCGTAAGCCTATCTGTCGGCTGCATTTCAACAGCAGTAATAAGTATTTGGAAACGTTCGACGCAGAAAAAAGAGGAACGAAACACGCCCTTGAATCGCTCGATGATATCTACAAATACGCGGACCAGATTGTTCAAACCCTTCAATATTACCCAGCATAACAATCCATTAGTTGACAATATGAAAAAAACGGTAATATTTTGCCTTTGTAGTCTTTTCTATTGCTCTTGCATATCTCAAAAATCAAAGCCAAAATTTGAAGAAAGCATGCAATATGAAATGATTACATCGGAAATAGCTTTTTGGAATGCAAAAATTGATTCATTGCTCAAAATACCATGTGAAACTAACGAAGCAAAACTAAATAATTTAACTTTGCAAGAGCATTGCAGTAAGCAAATCGAAAAGTTACAAAAAGAGCTCAAAGACGCAGAAATCGTTTTTAATGATGCTAAAAAATAAAGAGTGCCGCCTCATCCGGGGCGGCTTTATTTTTCCCCCATCGCTCTCCAGTCGAACAGGCCCAGCACCTTTTCATTGGCCGACCAAATGACCGACCAATCACGGTCGATATAGATGTCTGTCACACGCATATCTCGATCCACATGATTCAATGCCTCGTGCACCGTCGCTTTCTCAATACCGACGGCAGCCGAACGGGCGAACGTCGCCCATGAGTGGCGTGCGGCGTAAAAGGTTAGGTTTTCAATTCCGAGCCTTTCCGCAATCGAAGCCAGCCCCCGGCTAAGCGCCCGGTTGAAATTATGGTGATCGACATAATGTCCGTGGAAACAAAATTGCCGCATTCCGGATTGATCGCGGTATTTTTCCACCAATCCGCGAATAACGTCAGGAATCCGGACGTGCATTTCGGCCCGGTCAACTCGGCGACTGGCTGTTTTGCGACGGTAGTATATCAACTCATCACCCTTTGTCGGAGGGCAGTCGAACAAATCGACGGCGTTCATCCCGATTAGACAGAACGACAGGAGAAAACAATCGCGAGCCAATTCGACCCGATTAAAATTTCCGGTTATATTATCCTTCTCTGCAACGGGTAGGTCAATAATCGCCTGCATTGCTTCAATCGACAATGCGCGCTTACGGGGTAGGGGTTCAGGCTTGACCTTATACTTCTTAAAAGGAGACCAAGGTATGCGTATCACTCCCGCATCCTCATCGTTAAATTCGTCTTTCGCACGATTATAGGCCGCGCGCAATCGTTCCATGTACAGAGAAACGGCCCGGCCTCCCTTTCCCTGATTACGTTTCTTACCGCGTTGCGACGGCTCGTCTTCCAAAAAAGCCTCGAACTGTTTCAAAAATCGAGAATTTATTTCGGATATATCGAGCGATTCCCGGCCAATAAACCGCTTCAATGCCCGGATAGCAGTAATGTATAGCCCCCCTGTACCCGGACTCATTGTCGAGGCTATTTTGGTTGTGTAGTCTATAAAATCGAGTCGCCAACCTCCGCCGTCCTGCAGTTTCAATTTAATGTGAGAAACAAGATCGTCGGTAGACATTGAATCAAGCGATATCCCTAAATTATTACATATCTTTCGACAATTCCGAATCAACTCGTCCGCCTGATCGATTACGTCCTGATCCTTTATTTTCAAACCACGTGTAACTCCAGAGGAATGTACGAAAATGTTCGTGGCAAGTCGTCGAACTACCCGATTGTGAGTGATCCGAATTTTTACTTGATAAGTACCGTCTTTACGCTTATCCTGCACAACTGCTTTGAATGTAGCCATCCCTCAAATATTCCGTCAACTATCCGTCAACAATTACCCTCAAATATACTCAAATAATGAGGAAAAATGAGGAAGGGGAGGGAAGAAATACTGAGAAAACAAATTCACACGGAAAAGCAAAATGCCCGTAGATCAATGTCTACGGGCATTTTGAACGGGAGAGCGGAAAACGGGACTCGGACCCGCGACCCTCAGCTTGGGAAGCTGATGCTCTACCAACTGAGCTATTTCCGCAAATGCAGAGGCAAATATACGGTTTTTTCCCTTTATTTCGTCACTTAAAAGGGCAAAAAAATGACGATAGCGAAAAAACTCCAACTTTTTTCAGGACAGACACCGCCGCGCAGTACGAGTGTAGAAGGGAAGGCAAGGCAAGACCGGCCCCCCTGCAGAAGTTCGGCAGCAGACAAACGCGGAAAGACATTTCTGCCCGCCCCTGCAACGAAACCGCAAACTACGGAACAAAAACGTAAAAGGATGTCTCGTGAGAAACCGACAAGCCCTCCTGCAACTCACTCCATCTTCAGCACAGCCAAAAACGCTTCCTGCGGAACCTCGACATTCCCCACCTGACGCATCCGCTTCTTGCCTTTCTTTTGTTTCTCGAGCAGCTTGCGCTTACGGCTGATATCGCCTCCGTAACACTTGGCCGTCACATCCTTGCGAACGGCCTTCACCGTCTCGCGGGCGATGATCTTGGCGCCGATGGCGGCCTGAATCGCTATATCGAACTGTTGGCGCGGAATCAGTTCCTTGAGCTTCTCGCACATCTTGCGGCCGACATCATAGGCATGATCGACGTAAGTCAGCGACGACAGCGCATCGACCGGCTCGCCGTTGAGCAGAATGTCGAGCTTCGCGAGCTTGCTGGGCTTATATCCCGTCTGGTGGTAGTCGAACGACGCATAGCCGCGCGATATGCTCTTGAGCTTGTCGTAAAAATCGAACACGATTTCGGCCAGCGGCATATCGAAATTGATCTCGACGCGGTCCTGCGTGATATATACCTGATTGAGCAGCGTGCCTCGCTTGTCGATGCACAGTTTGATGACATTGCCTAGATATTCGGTCTTCGTAATGATCTGCGCCAGAATATAGGGTTCCTCGATCGAGGAGATCAGCGTCGGCTCGGGCAATCCCGAGGGATTGTGCACGTCGAGCACATCGCCCTTGGTCGTATGGACCTTGTACGACACGTTCGGAACCGTCGTGATGACATCCATGTCGAACTCGCGGTACAGCCGTTCCTGAATGATCTCCATATGCAGAAGTCCGAGAAACCCGCAACGGAACCCGAAGCCCAGCGCCAGCGACGACTCGGGCTCGTAGGTAAGCGAGGCGTCGTTCAGATGAAGCTTCTCGAGCGAAGTGCGCAGATCCTCGTACTGGTCCGACTCGACCGGATACAGCCCGGCGAACACCATCGGCTTGACGTCCTCGAAACCGGCGATCGCCTCGCTGCAAGGGTTCCGCTGCGCAGTGATCGTATCGCCGACCTTCACGTCCGCCGAAGTCTTCAGGCCCGATATGATGTAGCCCACGTCGCCGGCGCGAAGCTCTTCGCGGGGATGCATCTTCAGCTTCAGTACGCCGACCTCGTCGGCCGTATACTCGCTGCCCGTATTGAACAGTTTGACGCGCTCGCCCTTGCGGAGCGTGCCGTTGAATATTCGGTAATAAGCGATAATTCCGCGGAACGGATTGAACACCGAGTCGAAAATCAACGCCTGAAGCGGAGCCTGTTCGTCGCCTTTCGGGGCCGGAATCCGCTCTATGATCGCTTCGAGCACCTGCTCGATTCCCTGACCCGTCTTGCCCGAAGCGGCCAGAATGCTGTCGGGATCGCAACCGAGCAGGTCGACGATCTGATCCTTGACCTCGTCGATCATGGCCGAATCCATATCGATCTTGTTCATGACGGGCACGATCTCCAAATCGTGATTCAGCGCCAGATAAAGGTTCGAGATAGTCTGCGCCTGAATACCCTGCGTCGCGTCGACCACGAGCAACGCGCCCTCGCACGAGGCGATCGCACGGGATACCTCGTAAGAAAAATCGACATGCCCCGGAGTATCGATCAGGTTCAGCACGTACTTCTCGCCCTTGTAGACATATTCCATCTGGATCGCGTGGCTCTTGATCGTGATTCCCTTTTCGCGCTCGAGGTCCATATCGTCCAGCACCTGAGCCTGCAGTTCGCGCTCCGAAAGCGTCTTGGTCGTTTCGAGCAGGCGATCGGCAAGCGTACTCTTGCCGTGATCGATATGCGCTATGATACAGAAATTGCGGATATTCTTCATACATTCCTTTTATTCGTACGCAAAGTTAGTTAATTTTGCGAATTCGTAAAAAACGCCGTTCCCATGAATTGTCTCGCAACCGTCTCGCGCTACGCGTCGCTCGTCAAGTTTTCCCATACGATATTCGCGCTTCCTTTCGCATTGGTCGGATACGTGTACGCGCTGCAGTCCAACGGTCTGCCGTTCGAGTGGCCGGTACTGGTCAAGGTGCTTTTGGCCATGGTGCTGGCACGCAACACGGCTATGGGATTCAACCGTTGGGCCGACCGGCGGATCGACGCGCAGAACCCGCGCACGAGCGGCCGCGAGATTCCTTCGGGTACGATCTCCGCGCGCAACGCGTTGTGGTTCGTCGTGCTGAACGCCGTGCTGTTCGTTCTGGTAGCATGGTGGATCAATCCGCTGGCTCTCGCTCTGTCGCCCGTCGCCCTGCTGGTTCTCACGGGGTACAGCCTGACCAAGCGCTTTACGGCCTGGTGCCATATCGTTCTGGGCGTGGCGCTCGGAATCGCTCCGATCGGGGCCTATGTCGCCGTAACGGGACAGTTGGCCGTGTTCCCGATCCTGCTCTGCGGGCTGGTTATCACATGGTGCGGCGGTTTCGACATCGTTTATGCATTGCAGGACGTGGAATTCGATCGCGAGCACGGACTGCATTCCGTGCCGGCTCGCTGGGGAGTCCGGGGCGGTATCGCGATCAGCATCGCACTCCATATGATAAGCGTCTATGCCGTCGTCGTAGCGGGAACCTACTACGACGCTGGCGGACTGTATTGGGTCGGAGCCGCCCTGTTCGTCGGTCTGCTGACTTATCAGCACATGCGCTTCACGCCTCGGAACCTGTCGCGGATCGGTCTCTCGTTCGGCACCATGAACGGACTGGCAAGCGTATGCTACGCAGCTTTCGCCATAGCCGACCTGCTCGTTCGGTACCGGTAGAGCAGGGGTTCTGCGCCAACGAAAGGGCGCTCGGACAACTAAATGCTCACCTGACGCTTGGCCTCCATCAGAATCGTGAAAGCGCGGTGAATGTCGCTGTCGCTGATAACGACGGTAAATTCGTTGGTCGTGCTGATGACCTCGGTGATATTGATGTTATCCCACGCCAATTCCTTGAAAATGTAATAGTAGACGCCCGGACAGATCGTATTCTCGGCGGGCAGTTTGACGGTAATGGACGACAGATCGACCGTTTTGGCGATATTGTTCTCATCGGCGAAAATCTCGTCGACCAGCCCGACGATCGTACTGCTGACGACCAGCGTCGTCTCGTATATCCCCTGTGAAAAGGTACAAAATACGTCCTTCATCGTGCGCACGCGGTCCAGCAGCATGGCCTGCCTCTCGTACAGCGTGGGAGAATTCACGAAGGCATAGTCGGCCAAATTCGACCGGACGATGATGTCGCCTATATTCTCGACGACTTTCTTGAACTTCATCGCCGACATCAGCTCGAGCCGGGGAACCAGCCGGTTGAGCGCCATAATGACAGCGCTGTCGTTGACCTCCTTGCCCACCTTCTTTTCGATTTCGGGCTTGAGCTGTCGTGCCAACGCCGAAAGATTGATCAGCCCTTCCACGAGAGCACCTTCGAGAAAAGGCTTTTTCTTAATGACCTCCTCCACCGCGTTCGGTATTGTAAGCATATCGGTATGTAATATATAATACGGTTTAACGATTCATCGGCCGACGTGCCGGCAGAGAGGCCGCCATTAAAAATGTCCGGCACCGCCATGTGCAAAATTCGACGCCAGTGCAACTTGTTGCAAAAAAAATGAAAATATCGGACAAAAACAAACAATTTAGCATACTTTTGTGCAAAAGTAAAAGTATTGTTTGATTTTACAACTTCATGATCGAATTTATATGATTAAGGTGTTGAAGTTCGGCGGGACGTCGGTAGGTTCGGCCGCAAACATGAAAAAAGTAGCCGAGATCGTCCGCCGCGAGCAGGCTCGTATCACGGTTCTGTCGGCCATGTCCGGGACGACCGACTCGCTGGTCAGAATTAGTCGGGCGGCGGCATCCGGAGATCGGAACGCCATCGAGGAACAGCTCGTCATGCTGACCGACAAATACACGCGCTGCATAGAAGAACTGCTCAGGGAACGCAAGCAGCAAGCGCTCGCGCGAATGAACGCAACTTTCGGGTTGATACGCGACGAAGCGGCCGCCTTCGAGGAATATGAGTCCGAACGGAAAATCATAGCACAGGGCGAGTTGCTGACTTCGGCCATTTTCACGGCCTACCTGCAGGAAACCGGACTGAAGGCCGAATGCCTGTACTCGCCCGACTTCATGGTCAAGGATCCCGGAGAAAAGGTCGACACGGAACGCATCGGCCGGGCGCTGGCCCGCGTCGCCGGTGACGACAGCACGTTTTTCGTCGCTCAGGGTTTCATTTGTTCCGACTCGCAGGGCCGGATCGACAATCTCGGCAGAGGGGGGAGCGATTACAGCGCGGCGCTGATGGGAGCGGCCGTCGAGGCGGCCGAGGTACAGATATGGACCGACATCGACGGCATGCACAACAACGATCCCCGTTTCGTCGACAACACCCGTCCGATCCGGACGATGAGTTTCGACGAGGCGGCCGAGTTGGCTTATTTCGGTGCGAAAATCCTGCATCCGGCCACGATTCAACCCTGCAAGGATCACGGGATAGCCGTGCTGCTTAAGAACACGATGGACCCCGAGGCTCCCGGCACGACGATATCGAACCGCGACGACGACACGAAGTCGTTCCACGCCGTCGCGGCCAAAGACGGCATCACGGTCATCCGCATCCACTCGGCGCGCATGCTGATGGCATACGGCTTTCTGCGCAAGGTGTTCGAGATTTTCGAGCAATACCGAACTCCGATCGACATGATCACCACGTCGGAAGTCGCCGTCTCGCTGACCGTCGACAACGACAGCCACATCGACGAGATCGTTCGCGACCTGAGCGCGCTGGGTTCGATCGAAATCGAGCGCGGCAACTCGATCGTTTGCGTCGTGGGACGCATGGAACACGGCGACGCGGGTCTGGCCGCCCGTGTCTTCGAGTGCGTGCGCGGCGTTCCGATCAAGATGATCTCCTACGGAGCCAGCCACCGCAGCCTGGCCATACTGATCGACACGGAGCACAAAAAACGGACGCTGCAATACCTTAACGACGGACTGTTCTGAATATGGGAGCACGCAAATATATCGGACGACTGCAGGAGTTGCCCACGCCGTTCTACTTCTACGACATGGATCTGCTGCGCGGCACGCTAGCGACGGCCGTGAGCGAGGCTTCGCGCTACGGCTATCGGATACATTACGCGCTGAAGGCCAACTTCGATCCCCGCATCGTCGAAACGATACGACAAGCGGGACTCGGAGCCGACTGCGTCAGCGGGAACGAGGTCCGCGCGGCGATCGAGGCGGGCTTTCCGGCCGAAGGGATCGTTTTCGCCGGCGTCGGGAAAACCGACCGCGAAATCGAATACGCGCTCGGACAGGATATCTTCTCGTTCAACTGCGAATCGGCCGCCGAAATGGAAGCGATCAACGCCATCGCGGAGCGAATGGGACGCAGAGCTCGCGTCGCGCTGCGCATCAATCCCGACGTCGACCCGATGACGCACCGGTACATATCGACCGGCAAAGCCGATAACAAATTCGGCATCTCGTACACCGAGATCGACCGCGTGATCGCCTCGTTGAAGCGACTGAGCCATCTGGAAATCGTCGGTCTGCACTTTCACGTCGGATCGCAAATCGGATGCATGGAAGTGTTCGAGCACCTGTGCGAACGGGTCAACGCGATCCGCTCCTGGTTCCGCGAGCGCGGAATCGTCCTGCGCCACCTGAACATGGGAGGTGGTTTGGCCGTCGACTACGAAAACCCCGACCGGGAACCGATACCCGACTTCGCTGCCTACTTCGCCGTCTTCAACCGCCGCCTCGAAACCGAGCCGGGACAAACCGTCCATTTCGAGCTCGGCCGCTCGCTGGTCGGACAATGCGGCGATTTGGTGACGCGCGCATTATACGGCAAGACGACCGCCGCAGGAACCCAAGTCGTCATCGTGGACGCCGGTATGACCGACCTGATCCGCCCGGCCCTGTACGGAGCCCGCCACCGGATCGAAAATCTGACCTCCTCGGGCAAGCCGCGCACCTATACCGTAGTCGGTCCGATCTGCGAGTCTTCCGACACGTTCGCCACAGGCATCGAGCTGCCCGAAACCTCCCGGGGCGATCTGCTGGCGATCCGGACGGCGGGAGCCTACGGCATGGCCATGGCTTCGCGCTACAATCTGCGCGACTTGCCCGGAGCCGTGTACAGCGACGCGCTTCCGACCGGACGGCAATGACCGTCCGCCGGGCATGCGACCTCGCCCGGACTGAGGCCCGCAAACCTATATCCGACCGAAGTCTTGTAAAATACGAAGGGGGGGGAGATGATCTTCCCCCCCTTTTCGTATTCCCGTCCCGCATGAAATCCGCCCCGCCGCGAATCAACGCGCCAGAAGTTGGCTACTTGACAAACTTTTCGTAACTTTCGCCACATTTCAACCGGCGACAGCGCCCGCAATCGGCCTTGTACGCACGACGCGCGCGACCGGAACGGAGCAAAAAAACATCAAGCGCTATGAAAATATCATTCAACTGGCTCAAACAGTATATCGAAACCGACCTCGACGCCGAGCAGGCCGCCCGAATTCTGACCGACATCGGGCTGGAAGTCGAGGCACTCGAAAAGACGGAATCGATCCGGGGAGGACTCGCAGGAGTGGTCGTCGGCCACGTACTTACATGCGAGAAGCATCCCGATGCCGATAAGCTGCATGTCACGACGGTCGATCTGGGCGACGGCACGCCGACTCAGATCGTCTGCGGCGCCCCGAACGTGGCCGCCGGAGAGAAAGTGATCGTCGCGACGATCAATTCGACGCTTTATCCCACGGGAGAGCAGAACGGATTCAAAATCAAGAAAAGCAAGATACGCGGCGTCGAGTCGCTGGGCATGCTCTGCGCCGAGGACGAAATAGGCGTCGGCACGGCCCACGACGGAATTATCGTGCTGCCGCAGGACGTGCCGGCCGGTACGCCTGCCCGCGACTATTTCCAACTGGAGGACGACTACCTGCTCGAGATCGGCCTGACGCCGAACCGTGCCGACGCGATGTCGCACTACGGCGTAGCGCGCGATTTGGCCGTTTATTTAAAAGCCAACGGCTTGCCCTGCAAGCTGAAGCTTCCGCCGGTGGAAGCCTTCGCACAGGACAGCGACCGGAAAGAAATAACCGTCGAAGTGCAGAATGCCGAAGCCGCGCCGCGATACATGGGCGTCACGATAACCGGCGTGAAGGTGGCTCCCTCGCCCGAATGGCTCCAGCGACGGCTGCGCGCGATCGGAATGAATCCGAAAAACAACGTGGTCGACATCACCAACTTCGTTCTGCACGAAACGGGACAGCCTCTGCACGCGTTCGACGCGGCGAAAATCGAGGGCGGCCGTATCGTCGTGCGGACCTGCCCCGAAGGAACCCTTTTCACGACGCTGGACGGGATCGAGCGCAAGCTCTCGGCCGACGACCTGATGATCTGCAACGCCCGCGAGCCGATGTGCATAGCCGGCGTGTTCGGCGGGCTCGACTCGGGCGTCACGGAAACGACGACCGACATCTTTATCGAAAGCGCCTATTTCAACCCGGTCTGGGTTCGTAAAACGGCCAAGCGCCACGGGCTGAGCACCGATTCCTCGTTCCGCTTCGAGCGCGGGATCGATCCCGACATGACGCCCTACGCGCTGATGCGCGCGGCCCTGCTGGTCAAGGAACTGGCCGGGGGAGAGATTTCGTCTCCGGTCACGGATCTCTATCCCGTCCGTATCGAGCCGTTCCGGTTCGACGTATCGCTCGACCGGGTTCGCAGACTGATCGGCAAGAAGATTCCCGACGAGACGATCCGCCGGATCGTCGTCGCGCTCGACGTGCGGATCGAAAGCGAGCGCGACGGCATACTGAGCGTCGCCGTACCGCCTTACCGGGTGGACGTGCGGCGCGAGGCCGACCTGGTCGAGGATATTCTGCGCATATACGGCTACAATAACGTGGAGATTCCGCAACGCGTCCACTCGACGCTGTCATACGCTCCGCATCCCGACCGCGACAGGCTCGTCAACCTGCTGTCGGACATGCTGACCGCCAACGGTTTCAACGAGATCATGAGCAACTCGCTGACCAAAGCGTCCTATTACGACGGACTGGCCAGCTATCCGGCCGAGCATTGCGTACGGATACTGAATCCGTTGAGCAACGACCTGAGCGTCATGCGTCAGACGCTGCTGTTCAACGCGCTGGAAGCCGTCCAGCTGAACGTGAACCACCGCAACGCGGACCTGAAGCTGTACGAATACGGAAACTGCTACTTTTACGACCCGGCCAAAAAGGAGGAAGGGGGACTGGCTCCGTACTCCGAGCGGGCCAAGGTGTCGATGACCGTCACGGGAAACGACCGTCAGCCCTCGTGGAACGTCGCCGCGCAGCCCGCCGGCTTCTTCACGCTGCGAGCCATGGCGGAAAAGACGATGCTGCGCTTCGGACTGGACCTGAATGCGGCCGAGACCGAACCGCTCGAAAGCGACCTTTACTCGGAAGCGATCGCCTGCCGCTGGAACGGAAAGAAACTTCTCGAAATGGGCGTCGTGTCGAAAAAGATTCGCAGTATCTTCGACATCAAAGCCGACGTGTATTATGCGGAACTCGACTTCGACACGCTGGTCTGGATCACGCGGAACCACTCGGTCACGGTCTCGGAACTGTCGAAATATCCCGAGGTCCGTCGCGACCTGGCTCTGCTCGTGGACAAGGAGGTAACCTTCTCCCGGCTGTACTCCATCGCCCGGAGCACGGAGAAAAAGCTGCTCCGCAGCGTCTCGCTGTTCGACGTGTACGAAGGCGACAAGCTGCCCGAAGGCAAGAAATCCTACGCGCTGAGCTTCATCCTCGAAGACACGACCAAGACGCTGACCGACTCGGCGATCGACCGCGCGATGAGCAATCTGATCCGCGCTTTCGAGCAGCATGCCGGAGCCGAAATCCGCTCGTAAACTTCCGGCGGAAAGAGCGCAAACGAACCGAAAAAACTTAAACGAGAGAATATGCAGGAAAAAATACTGATTCTGGACTTCGGATCGCAGTACACGCAGTTGATCGCCCGCCGAGTGCGCGAGTTGAACGTATATTGCGAAATCCACCCTTTCAACCGCATTCCGGCGCTGGACGCATCGGTGCGAGGCGTCATCCTGTCCGGGAGCCCCTATTCGGTCCGCGACAAGGAGGCCCCGCGCGTCGATCTGTCAGCGATCAAGGGCAAGCTGCCGCTGTTGGGCGTCTGCTACGGAGCCCAGTACCTCTCGCATTGCTACGGAGGCGAGGTCGCTCCCTCGGCGACGAGGGAGTACGGACGGGCCATGCTGTCGAAAACGGAAGGCGACAATCCGCTGATCAGGGACCTTTCCGAGCGGACGCAGGTATGGATGTCGCACGGGGATACGATCGTCCGGATTCCGGAAAGCTACCGGATCATCGCCAGCACGGAGGACGTGCCGGTCGCCGCGTTCCAGATCGACGGAGAGCAGACATGGGGCATCCAGTTCCATCCGGAAGTGTACCACTCGACCGAGGGCAAGCAGTTGCTGAAGCATTTTGTCGTCGACATCTGCGGCTGCCGTCAGGACTGGACTCCCGCCTCGTTCGTCGAATCGACCGTCGCCGAACTGCGCGAAAAGATCGGGCCAGACAAAGTGCTGCTCGGGTTGTCCGGGGGAGTCGACTCGTCGGTAGCGGCCATGCTGCTGCATCGGGCCGTCGGCCGGCAACTGATCTGCATTTTCGTCGATATGGGACTGCTCCGCAAGGACGAGTTCGAGAACGTACTCAAATCGTACGAGTCGATGGGGCTGAACGTGATCGGCGTCCGCGCCGGCGAAAAGTTCCTCTCCGACCTGAAAGGAGTGACCGATCCCGAGCGCAAACGCAAGATCATCGGGCGGGACTTCATCGAGGTATTCGACGCCGAGGCGCAGAAGCTGACCGACGTGCGCTGGCTCGCTCAGGGGACGATCTATCCCGACGTGATCGAGTCGACGTCCGTCAACGGTCCGTCGGCCACGATCAAGTCGCACCATAACGTGGGAGGCCTGCCCGAAAAAATGAATCTGAAGATCGTCGAGCCGCTCCGACTGCTTTTCAAGGACGAGGTGCGCCGTGTAGGCCGTCAGCTCGAGATACCTTCCGACATTCTGAACCGCCACCCGTTCCCGGGCCCGGGGCTCGGCATCCGCATTCTGGGCGAAGTGACGGCCGAAAAGGTACGCATCCTGCAGGAAGCCGACAAGATATTCATCGACGGACTGAAAGAATACGGCCTGTACGACCAGGTATGGCAGGCAGGAGTGATGCTGCTGCCGGTCCAGTCCGTAGGCGTGATGGGCGACGAGCGGACCTACGAAAGCTGCGTCGCGCTGCGCGCCGTCACTTCGACGGACGGCATGACGGCCGACTGGGTCCATCTGCCCTACGATTTCCTCGCGAAAATGTCCAACGACATCATCAACCGCGTGAAAGGAATCAACCGCGTCGTCTACGATATCAGCTCGAAACCGCCCGCAACGATCGAGTGGGAGTAAAGCTTCTCCGATCGACGATACGATCGTCACGGATTTCCCCTGTTCGTTGAGAGCAGGGGAAATCTTTTATACGGTCATCGGCTGTACCGCACTCGTCCCATAGGACTTCGGCGATGGACGACGCAAGAAAACCTGCAGAGACCTCTACATCTCCGGAGGTGCCTCATGAGTGTAATCCAAAAAACGGATACCTTCGGGCAGGTCGCGTTCGATCAGAGTTTTCATTTTCTTGGCAAAGGGACACGGATAACCCAGCGGCGTACCTTTCTGAATGCACGAAGCGAAAACGATCGTGTCGGCGCCTCTCCGAACAAGCTCCCTTGCCCGTAACACCGATTTCTTCGCAGGGCATCCCCCGCAATTGCAAAAACCGACAATATCTATGTCCTCGGTTATTCCCTCGAAAACACCCTTTCTTTCTCTAATCATTTTGAAATCGGTCGTTCCCGGGCAAAAATCTTCCGTCTGCATACACCGGATAATCCCAACTTTCATATCGATTCACTTTATAAATTTTGAAATATGACGACAAACGAACATCCCTTCCTGCCAATGCACACCCGTCCGCCCAGCCAACTCGACAGAACGATTCGCCCAATCGCTGCACACAGATAAACCGTCGGGCCTCTCTCGCCCGCTTCCGTTCGCAGACCGTTCCGCCTCTACGATCGTTCTGTCCGTCACCAATCGATTTCAGCGATTCCGTGATCGCGCAGATAAGCGTTCGCCCTGCTGAAGTGCCGGCAGCCGAAAAATCCCCGGTCGGCAGACAGAGGCGAAGGGTGGGGTGCCGTCAGCACGCAATGACGGGAACGGTCGATAAACGCGCCCTTTTTCTGGGCATAGGCGCCCCACAGCATAAAGACGAGATGCTCCTTACGCTCGTTCAGTTCCCGGATCACAGCATCGGTGAACCTTTCCCAACCGCGGCCTCGGTGCGATCCGGTCTGATGAGCCCGCACGGTCAGAATCGCGTTGATCAGCAGAACACCCTGATCGGCCCAGCGCTCCAATCGGCCCGAAGAGGGAAACGGCTTGCCCAGATCGCTCTCGATCTCTCGGAATATGTTGACCAGCGAAGGCGGGAACGGCACGCCGTCGAGCACCGAGAAACACAGCCCGTAATACTGCCCGGGCTCGTGATAGGGGTCCTGCCCGATGATAACCGCCCTGACGCGGTCGAAAGGGCAACTGTCGAACGCATGGAATATTCGCCGCGCCGGAGGATAAACCGTGCAGCTCGCATACTCGTGCCGTACGAACTCGGCCAGCTCGGCGAAATAGGGACTGTCGAACTCGGGCTGCAAGCAGCGGCGCCAGCTTTCTTCTATCCTGACATTCATATCTGTGTCCTATGTTTTTCGACTGTGCGGAACCTGAGCCTTCGGCCTATCCGGGCGCCGCAATGCGCGTGAAACGAATATATAAAAGTATAAAAACTTGCCGCAATTTCTCCCATATTTTTCTAAAATCGCTCGTTTCCCTGCTTCATTCATGACAACCGACGAATAATCGCTATGTTTGTAAAAAACAACGCGAGGTTCGCCATGCAAAACATTATAGAATTTCTCAAGCAGTTGCGACTCCACAACGACCGGACCTGGTTCGAGGCCAACAAGTCGTGGTACCGTGACGCGCAATCGCAATTCGCCGCCTTCGTCGAGGAGCTGATCGCCGGCATCGCCCGATTCGATTCCTCCGTGCAGGGGCTCGCCGCAAAAGATTGTACCTACCGGATTTATCGCGACACACGCTTCAGCGCCGACAAGACCCCTTACAAGACCCACATGGGAGCATACGTTTGCCGGGGAGGCAAAAAGTCGGGATTTGCGGGCTATTATTTCCACGTCGAGCCGCAGAGCGACGCTCCGGGCGGCTATCTGCTGTCGGCCGGAATCTATATGCCGGACCGGGACGTGCTCGAAAGCATACGGGAGGAAATACTCGACAACGGAGCGGCGTTCGAGGCCTCGGTCAAACGAGCCAAAGGATTCCGCCTGTATCAGGGCAACAAGCTCAAGAAATTCCCCGCAGGATTCACTGCGGAAGGCGCATATTCGGACTATTTGAAGCTGAAGGATTTCTATCTCGAGAAATTCGTCGACGAAGACTACATGCTGCAGCCCGACCTAGCGCGGAAGGCGGCGGCCGACTTCAAGAAAACCTTCGACTTCAACGAACGACTGAACCGGGCCGCGGCCTATGCCTTCGAAAACCGGTAGGGGAATCCCGACTCCGGAAAACCCGCTGAGCCGTCCGCGCCGAGCGGTCCGTATCTTCCCGGTAAAACGCCGGACGAAGGCAGAGCCCTTTGAAAAACGAAAAACCCGTTCACGTATCCGATCGGCCGTTTCCGATGCTCCACGCCGTACAGCAAGGCAGCGGCTTTTTCATGGCGATCGGCACCGGATCGTTCGTAACGAAAACTGCCGACATCCGAAAAAAGAACGGCTTATGTATGAGAGCGGTTTTCGCGGACATACGAGCGAAGAAACAAAGCGTTCCGGAACCGTCGGTTCCGGAACGCTTTGTACGACAGATCGAAAAACTATTTCTTTTCAGGCTTGACTATTCCTTCCCGCATCCGGGTATCGGCCTGAATGTTCTGAAACTTGTAATAATCCATAACGCCCAGATTGCCGTTGCGGAAAGCTTCGGCGATCGCCATCGGAATCTCCGCCTCCGCTTCGATCACCCTGGCGCGCGCCTCCTGAGCCTTAGCGATCATCTCCTGTTCCAGAGCGACGGCCATCGCGCGCTTTTCCTCGGCCTTGGCCTGCGCGATGTTCTTGTCGGCATTAGCCTGATCCATTTGCAGGAAAGCGCCGATATTCTTGCCCACGTCGATGTCGGCGATGTCGATCGACAGAATCTCGAAAGCCGTACCGGCATCCAAACCCTTCTCGAGCACCACGCGCGAGATAAAGTCGGGATTCTCGAGCACGCTCTTATGCGAGTCCGACGAGCCGATCGACGAAACGATTCCCTCGCCGACACGCGCCAGCACGGTATCCTCGCCCGCGCCTCCGACCAATTGCTTGATATTGGCGCGGACCGTCACGCGGGCCTTGGCGATCAGCTGGATACCGTCCTTGGCCACGGCAGCCACGGGAGGCGTGTTGATCACTTTCGGATTGACCGACATCTGGACCGCTTCGGCCACGTTACGGCCGGCCAGATCGATCGCGGCCGCCATGCGGAAGTCGAGCGCGATATTCGCCTTCTGGGCCGAAATGAGCGCCGTCACCACATTGGGCACGTTGCCGCCCGCCAGATAGTGCGCTTCCAGATCGTTCGCGGTCAGGTGCAGCCCCGCTTTCGTTCCCGCGATCAGCTGGTTGACGATCACCGAGGGGGGGACCTTACGGAAACGCATCAGCACCAATTGAATCAGGCTGATCCGCACGCCCGACACCAACGCGGAAAACCACAGGCCGATCGGGATAAAGTAAAGAATGAACCATAGCAACACGAGCGCCACGAAGGCCACGACAATCCAAATTCCCAATTCCATACAATCTATCTTTATTAAATTCAGTACAACTCACACAACCGGCCAACGCCTTCTCAGGAATTTTTCCCGGTCAAGGCTTCGGGCCGTTCCTCCGCTCTTTCCTGCGCCGCAATTCGGCGGACGACCACCGCCGTATTATCGTACCCGATCACCTCGACGACCTGCCGGGGATCGATATAGGCGTCCACCGACTTGGCCTCGACGGTAACGTCCCCGACCTGCACCTTACCCATCGGAGCCAGGCGCGTCAGAGTCTCCCCGCGCTGACCGATCCGAATGTCGTTCTGCTCGGGAGTAGGGGTGGACGTCGCGTCGATCGTCGACTTGAGCGACAGCCGCTGCCACGTATTGGCCCGCAGCGAGACCACTACGGCGGCTACAGCCACGATGATGATCGCGGCCAAAACGACCGAGCCTCCCAAAATCCCGTACAGGAAAAAGCCGTACACGGCAGCTACGGCCAACGACAGAAAGGCCCCGATGCCTGCCACGCTAATGCCCGGCAGCAGGACCAACTCGGCCACCAGCAACAGTATGCCGACGATGATTAGCGTTATAATCAGCCACATAGATCGAAATACGTTTTGCGTCCCGACAGTAAATGCCGGAATTTTCAACAAGATAGTCTATTTTTCGGGAAAAACAATCGGCAAGCACTAAAAATCAGGCCCCGGCTACTCGGCTATCTCGAGTACGGCGGCACACCCCGGAGCCGCGGCATTGATCGCCTCGCAAACCGACTCGGCGGACAAACGGTCGTCGAAACTGCCGACCGAATAGAGAAAGGTTCCCTGACCGGTCGCAACCCGAGTCAGTTCCTTGCCCGGAGCCTGACGGCTCACGATCTCTCGTATTTCATCGCTGATATTCTCTTGCTGTCCCGATATTTCGATCCGATACAAGGGGCCTCCGTCCTTCGAAGACGTTCCGGATCCGCTTCCGATCATCTCGAACACCCCATCGCGCCAAACGACGATCTCGGGCTTGCGGAATCCCATTTCCTTCAGTTTGGCCCAAGCAGCCTCGGCCTCCGACAGCTCGCGGAAAGCACCTGCGCAGTAACGGTAACGCCCCTCCTCAGTCCTGTCGTAGCATAGGGGGGAAACGCCCTTGAAAATGGAAACGGGCTGCTTTTGCTGAAACGCTCCGAGCTGTATGCGGTAAACCGTGCCGTACTGATCGGTCTCGTTCTCAGGAATCGGATTGCGGGCATTGTAGACCGAAGGCGTCGTCCGCTCGATGTCGGAGTAAACGATAAACACCCTGCGCGCCGGGTCGATTTCCGGCATTCCGTACGAAAGGCGGGACGTCTCGGCCATACATTTTTCCAACGAATCGGATGCAGCCGTAAAGCCGAGCAGATCGGCCAGCGTCTTCTCATAAGAAAGCACGAGCTGCTTCTGCAACGGATATCCGTACAACGCCATCGACGCAACGCTGTCCTGCACGGCCATGACCTGCTGCCGGTTTTTCCGGAACCGGGCCTCGAAGTCGGCCAGCAGCTCGGTTTTGCCCATTTTGTCGAGCAAATAACCGTAAGCATATACTTTGTTGTCGTATATGAATCCCCATACGCCGGCGAGCGAATCGCCGATCGCCTCGTTCAGCGAGCGCACGACCGACAGGCGCGAGTAAATCTCGTCGGCCTGCTGCCGATCGGACGTAGCGGCGTATTGCGCGGCCAAAGAGTCCAGACGGGCATAGTTCGACATGTAGCGAGCGATCAGCCGACCGGGCAACGTCTCCTTCTGCTGCGCCTCGAGCAGCGAGCGGTAGTCGGCAGCCGACAAATGGTCCCTGAAATAGGCGTTGTAGACCAGATTACGCACTTGCTCGCCCGACGCTTTCGGTCCGACGACAGTCCCGTACGGTCCGGAACCGTTCATATTGCTTACGATGAACTCTTGCTCGATCGTTCCGATTTCATTGGCAGTCACACCGATACGATTGCGAATTTCATACAGTTCCTTTTCCAGACGCAAGATTTCGGCCCCGTACTTCTCCCGCTCGTCGGGCGACGAGTGCGAAGAGAACAGCTCGCGGGTATCGCCGATAATGCGCACCACGGAATCTTCCATGCGGTGGAGCTGTTGTTCCCTTCCCAGCAACTCCATGTATTTTTGATCGTTCTCCAATCCGGCCACCCGCGCCGAGACATTTTGCCCGAAAAGCACGCACGGAAACGCCGAAAGACACAGAAAAAAAACGAATCTATTCATTACAAGAATATTGAATACCGTTATCTCTTTCAAAAATTCATATACCTATTTCCACCAATTGGTAACGAACAATTGCAACAGACCGAAAATTTCGAGCCGGCCGAGCAGCATGAACACCGTACAAATATACTTAATCGCTCCGGGAAAATCATGATAATTGCTCATGCTTCCGGCTTTTCCGAAACCGGTGCCCGCATTGGCCATGCACGAAGCCGTCATGCTGAAACTCGTCTCGAGGTCCATGCCGAACGCAGCTACAACGATTGTACCCAAAGCCAGCAGCATCAGGTAGAACACGATGAACAGCATGGCCATGTCGACGACGCTCTGTTCCTGTATCACGCCGTTGAGCTTGACGCGAATCACGGCATTGGGGTGCTGCCGGCGAATCATCATCGCCCGGATCGTCTTGAACGCCAGCAGCACGCGGTCGCATTTGATTCCGCCGGCAGTCGATCCGGCGCAAGCACATTGCATCGTAAACAGAGTCAGCACCATAATAGCCAACGGCGTCCAAACCGACGAATCGGCCGTGGCAAAACCGGTCGTCGAAGACACCGACACGACCTGAAAAAAGCCGTAGCGCATCGACGAGGCAAAAGTCGGATACATATCGCTCGCCCAAAGGCTGACCGAAACGATCAGACCTCCGAGCAACAGCGACAGAACATAGTAGCGACTGATCTCGGAACGGAATATATTGTTGCTTTTCCCGGTCAGCGTAGCGAAAATCAGTCCGAAATGAAGCCCCGATACGGCCATGAAAAACACGACGATCATCTCGATCCACAGACTGCCGTACGCCGCGATACTGGCATTCCTCGTACAGAATCCTCCCGTGGCGATCGTCGAAAACGAATTGCACACGGCCTCGAACCAGCTCATTCCCGCCATCCGGAGCAATACCGTCTCGACCAACGTCAGACCGACATAGACGACCAGCAGAATCTGCAGGATTTTCTGCGTCCGGTAGCGGAAATTATCCTTGGCCATGGACGAAAGCTCGACGCTCGACAGGCGCATCTTGGTCGATCCCATCGACGGCAGGACGACCAGAACGAACATCACAACGCCCACGCCGCCCAACCAATGGGTCGAGGCTCGCCAGAAAAGAAGCCCCCGCGGCAGCGCCTCCACATTGCTCAGGCTGGTCGATCCGGTCGTCGTAAAGCCCGAAACGGCCTCGAACCAGGCGTCCGAAACCGAAAACTCGCCCCCCCAAAGCACATAAGGGAGCATGCCGGCCAGACACGACATCAGCCATGCCCCGACGACGATCGCATAGCCCTCCTTGCTGGTGATCTGTCCGCCGCGCGGAACGAATATCAGCGGAAAAGCGCCTAAAATGGCCGTCAATACGAAACTCTGCAACAGCGGGTAGAAACCGGTATCCATGCCTCCGAGCAACGATACCACGACCGACAGCAGCATGAAAGCCGCGTCCAGCAGCAAGATCAACCCTACATATCTCAGTACGACGTTCAACCGCATGGCGCCACTGTCTTTATTTGCTCTGATCGATCAGCGACTCGATCCGCTCCTTCAGTCTGTATACCTCGTCTTTTCCCTCGATAGTCACCTTGAAAGGCATCTTCGAATCGAGATAAGCTTTCAGAGCGCTGTCGATTTTCAGCACGGGAGTGATATAGTACAGATTGACGAAATAATAGAATATCAGCACGATCACGATGGCGATCACCAGCGCGATGAATCCGGGCATCGTCGCCCGGTAGGCATTGTCCTCCAGCCGCCTCGCCTTGGCATCCATCATATTCTGAGACGAGACCATGAAATTCTTGATCGAGGAGGTCAGGTCCGAATAGGAGGTCTTGTAGATATCGACGAACCAGTCCACGTTCTCCTTTCGCAGGCTGTCGCGCAGGTAAGCGCCGACCGTCTCGTTGTAGCTGATGTTGGCCGCATAGACCGAATCGAATCCCTGCAGGTCGCGGATCGAGATTTTCGCGTCGCTGATAGCCGCCTCGAACTTTTCGCGTCCGGCATGCAGCAGCGAGTCGCTCTCGCGGTCGCTCCGGCCCGAAACGATGATCTGAAGCAGAGCCGTGTTCTGATCCTGAACGGCATCGAGCATCGTTTTGGACAACTCCATGTTTTTCAGGCTGGCGCCCAGCATGCTCTGCGTCGAGCGGCTCAGCTTGCTGAGCTCGAAAAAAGAGATCAGTCCAGAGAAGAAAAGCAAAAGGCCCAGCGCCAGAAATCCCAGCCGGATTTTTTCCCGAATACCCATGTTTTTCATACGCCCGAGTTTTTACGGAAATACAAATGTAGGCATTTTACAGCGTTTTCGCCATCCCTCACGCGAGAAACGTCGCATCCATCGCCGCTCCCTCATCCGAAGCGCGCAATATTACCGGAGCGATCGTATTCACCCGGTCGCAGTCGAACGGAGCGCGCACCTTGATATAGTTCTCGGTATAACCGAACATCCGGCCGTCCCGCCGGGTGCTTTCCCACAACACCGACGCCGTCCGGCCGTCATGGCTGCGGCAGAACGCCCGGTGCAGGCGGTCGCACAACTCGCCGAGCGCGGCCGCCCGGCGCTCGATTACCGGAGCCGGAACACGTCCGGGCAGATCGGCCGCCGGAGTACCGGGGCGGACGGAATAGGGGAAAACGTGCAGAAACGCAGGCTCGATCCGTTCCAGAAAGTCGTAGGTTCGGGCGAAGTCGTCGTCCGTCTCCCCGGGAAAGCCGACGATCACGTCGATCCCCAGAAAGGCATCGGGCATGGCACGCCGCACGGCTTCGATCCGCTCGGCGAATTTCGTCGTATTGTAACGGCGGCGCATCAGCCTCAGAATCCGGTCGCAACCGCTTTGTATCGGAATGTGGAAATGAGGTTGAAACTTCTCCGAAGCGGCCGTGAACGCGATGACTTCGTCGGAAAGCAGATTCGGCTCGATCGACGAGATCCGGTAGCGATCGATCCCTCGAACCCCGTCGAGCGCCCGCAGCAAATCGACGAACCGCTCGCCGGTCGTTTTGCCGAAGTCGCCCGTATTGATTCCCGTCAGCACGATTTCGCGCCGGCCGCCGGCCGCAATACGTTCCGCCTCGGCGACCAGATCGGCGATCGGCAGGTTGCGGCTTGCGCCCCGCGCCAACGGGATCGTGCAATAGCTGCAACGATAGTCGCAGCCGTCCTGCACTTTCAGGAACGAGCGGGTCCTGTCCCCGGTCGAGAACGCGGCGAAAAACGAGGTCAGCTCGTCGGCCTCGCAGCCGTGAACGACGGGCCCGCCCTTGCTTCGCATCGAAGCGATCCGCTCGAAAAGCGATCCCTTGTCGCCGTTGCCGACGACCAGATCGACACCCTCGATCGAGGCCAGTTCCCGAGGCCGGAGCTGGGCATAGCATCCGGTTACGGCGACCAGCGCGCGCGGATTCTCCCGGATCAGCCGTCGTACCAGATTGCGGCATTTCTTATCGGCATGCTCGGTTACCGAACAACTGTTCACGACATAGATGTCGGCGGGCTCCCCCCGTCGCGCGCGACAGAACCCGCCGGCTTCGAACTCGCGCGCGATCGTGGATGTCTCCGAAAAGTTCATCTTGCAGCCCAGCGTATAGAATCCGACCTTTTTCCCTTGCGACATGACCCGTGATTTCCATTGATGAGTTGCAAATGTACAAAACTGCCGTCTATTTTTCACCGGTCAAAATCCTCCGGCCCGAACGTTTTAGCGAAAAAAGGGTTAGTTTTGCCGTCGGTTCCCTCTTCAAACGACCGTTATGGGCTTCTTTTCAGAAATTCTCCAATACAAGTTCCTCGCCAACGCAACGCTCGCCTGTCTGCTGTGCGGTATCGCCTGCGGCCTTGTCGGCACATACGTCGTATGCCGCAGGCTGGTGTTCCTGAGCGGGGGCATCACGCACGCTTCGTTCGGAGGTATCGGCATGGCCTACTACCTCGGCGCCGATCCGATCGCCGGCGCGCTGCTTTTCGCCGTCGCCTCGGCGCTGGGCATCGAGGCGACGTCCTCCGGAAAGCGTATCCGCGAAGACTCGGCCATCGGACTGATCTGGTCGCTCGGCATGGCTTTGGGCATCATCTTCATATATCTGACCCCGGGTTACGCACCGAACCTTATGAGCTTTCTGTTCGGCAACATCCTGAGCGTCACGTCGGCCGATCTGCTCTGGATGGGGGCGGTCGACGCGGCGATCGTCGCCGGTTTCGCTCTGTTTTACCGGCCGATTCTCTACGTGGCTTTCGACCGAGACTACTCCCGGAGCCAAAACATGCCGACCCGGCTCGTAAGCTATGCCATGGCAGCTCTCGTAGCCGTCACGATCGTCATGTCGATCCGCGTGGCAGGCATCGTGCTGCTGATCTCGCTGCTGACCATACCGGCCGTCGTCGCGAACCAGCTGACCCAGTCTTTCGGCCGCATGCTCCCCGTCTCCACGCTGATCGCCGTCCTCGGCTCTTTCGCCGGACTGTACATCGGCTACCGGAACGACGTCCCTTCGGGAGCCGTCACAATATTTGTCCTCACTCTTACGCTTATTGTCGTAAAACTATTACCTTTGCGTACCCTCAAGCGCAAAACCGACGGATGAAAACAGTCCACAAGCTCATACTGAAGTCCTATGCCGGGCCGATGGTCCTGACATTCTTCATAGTGCTTTTCGTTTTCATCATGCAGTTCATGTGGCGCTACATCGACGAGCTGGTCGGCAAAGGGCTCGGCATGGACGTGATTCTGGAACTGATGATGTACGCGGCCGTCACGCTGATCCCGATGGTGCTGCCGCTGGCCACGCTGTTCGCCGCCGTGATGACGATGGGCAACATGGGCGAGAATTACGAACTGCTCGCGCTCAAGTCGGCCGGCATCTCCCTGCCGAAAATCATGCGTCCGCTGATCATACTGGTGCTGTTCGTAGCCGTCGGCAGCTTTTTCGTCGCCAATAATCTGGTGCCGATCGCTACGAAAAAAATCTCCGCCCTGTTGTACGATATCCGTCAGCAGAAACAGTCGATCGAATTCAAGGACGGGCTGTTTTTCAACGGCATGGACGACATCAGCATCCGGGTGGACCGTCAGGACCCCAAAACGAAACTTCTGAACGGCGTGCTGATCTACGACACGAGCGATCCGAACGGCAATATGACCACGACGCTGGCCGACTCGGGCTACATCTCCCTGTCGGACGACAAGAAGTATCTGCTGGTCACCCTGTACAGCGGCGAGCGCTACGAGCAGGCGAGAGGCTACAAATGGTTCGACAACAGCGAACTGCGCCAAAATATCTTCGACGTGTACAACATGGTGATGAAGGTGCCCGGCTTCGACTTCGAGCGAACCGACCAGTCGATGTTCAACGGCAGCCAAACCAAGAACGTCAGGGAACTTCAGGCCGGAATCGACTCGCTCGAGAAAATCAGCTCCGAGTCGGCCAGCGCCTCGTACGAACCGCTGCTCAATACGTTCATCTTCCCTTTCGACAAAAGCCTAGCCAGCGACTCGATTCCCCATGTCGACATGCCCCGGGCCGAACTGGCCGAAAAGATCGAGAACCTTCCCGTCCGGTCGAAAGTATCGATCTACGACGTCGCGCTGAACAAGGCGCGCAATTCGCGCAGTTACTATTCGTTCGACGAGGCGACTTCCAAGGAGGCGCTGAACCAGTTGTACCGATACAAGGTCGAGTGGCACAAGAAAATGTCGCTGCCCGTATCGATCATGATTTTCTTCCTGATCGGGGCTCCGCTCGGAGCCATTATACGCAAGGGGGGACTCGGCATGCCGGTCGTCGTCTCGGTCGGCTTTTTCGTGATCTACTACATCATCACGATCACCGGCGAAAAGATGGCGCGGGAAGGTTCGTGGGACTCGTTTCTGGGCATGTGGATCGCAACGTTCATTCTGCTTCCGATCTCGGTATACCTGACCTATAAGGCAACCAACGATTCCAACCTGTTCAACGCCGAGTGGTATCTTGCGCGCTATAAGAAAATCAGTGCTTTCTTCCGGAGCCTTTTCCGGCGGAATGCCCTCCGGGGAGGATTGCCTCCCGCCGGCACAGCCAGTTCCGAAACACGCTAAATAAACACAGACTTTCGATATGACATCCAAACAACCTCAAGAGAGAATATTGAGTTCCGTAGAGGAAGCGATCGAGGAGATCCGGGCAGGCCGGATACTGATCGTGGTCGACGACGAGGACCGCGAGAACGAGGGCGACTTCATCGTCGCCGGCGAAAAGATCACGCCCGAAATCGTCAATTTCATGGCGGCCCACGGGCGCGGGCTGATCTGCGCTCCGCTGCCCGAATCGCGCTGCGAGGAGCTGAACCTGCCGATGATGGTCACCCACAACACGTCGCTGCACGAAACCCCGTTCACCGTCTCGGTCGACCTGACTACGCAGGGATGCACGACCGGAATCTCCGTGGCCGACCGGGCCAAGACGATCCGCGCGCTGGTCGATCCGGCCACGAAGCCCGAAGAACTGGGCCGCCCCGGACACATATTTCCGCTCCGGGCGCGCGAACGCGGCGTGCTGCGCCGTCCCGGCCATACCGAGGCGGTCGTCGACCTGACCCGCATGGCCGGACTGACGCCCGGCGGGGCGCTGGTCGAAATCATGAACGAGGACGGCACGATGGCGCGCCTGCCCCAATTGCATGAGATCGCGAAGAAACACGGTCTGAAAATCGTCTCGATCGCCGATCTGATCGCATTCCGCCTGCAGACCGAGTCGATCGTCGAAAAGGGCGAGACGGTCGACATGCCGACCCAGTGGGGACATTTTCGCCTCACTCCGTTCCGGCAAAAAAGCAACGGACTGGAGCATTTCGCGCTGACCAAAGGAGAGTGGGCTCCGGACGAGCCGGTACTCGTGCGCGTGCACTCGTCCTGCATGACGGGCGACATCCTCGGATCGTACCGCTGCGACTGCGGTCCGCAGCTGCACGAGGCGATGCAGATGATCGAGCGCGAGGGCAAGGGAGCGGTCGTCTACCTGAACCAAGAAGGCCGGGGAATCGGACTGTGCAACAAGATCAAAGCCTATAAGCTGCAGGAGCAGGGATACGACACGGCCGAAGCCAACCTGAAGCTCGGCTTTCAGGTGGACGAGCGCGATTACGGCGTGGGAGCCGGCATCCTGCGCGAGATCGGTATCAAGGACATGCGCCTGATGACCAACAATCCGCTCAAGCGGGCCGGTTTGGAGGGATACGGGCTGCGCATCGTCGAGAACGTGCCGATCGTGATCGCCCCGAATCCGTTCAACGAGAAATACCTGAAAACCAAAGAGACGGTCATGGGCCACAGGCTGGGCCTCTTCAAAAAATAGATTGCCCGCACCATGAGAATCGTCCACATCGCCGTTTGGACCCGCGACCTCGAAACGATGCGCGTTTTCTACGAGCGCTATTTCGGCGGTCGGAGCGGAGAGAAATACGTCAACCGAGCCAAGGGGTTCGAGTCGTATATGGTCCGTCTCGGCGACACGGCGCTGGAACTGATGCGAAGCGCGCGGATCGCCGACCGTGCGGAGCAGGACGAAAGGATAGGCTTCTGTCACATCGCCGTTTCGACAGGCAGCGCCGAGCAGGTCCGGGATCTGACCGAGCGGCTGAGGCAGGACGGATATGCCGTTTTGGGAGAGCCCCGCACGACGGGGGACGGATATTACGAAAGCGTCGTGGCCGATCCGGAGGGAAACCGCGTGGAAATCACAATCTGAAAAGCATGGAAGCAAAAAAACTGCGCATCGTATACATGGGAACGCCCGACTTCGCGGTATCCCCGCTCGCCAAGCTCGTCGAGGAGGGGTATAACGTCGTAGGCGTCGTCACGATGCCCGACAAGCCGTCGGGCAGGGGACTGCACGTACAACAGAGCGCGGTCAAGCGGTACGCATTGCAGGCGGGACTGCCCGTCTACCAACCGGAGAAGCTTAGGGACCCGGCTTTCGTCGAAACATTCCGCTCGATGAAGCCCGATCTAGGCATCGTCATCGCGTTCCGCATGCTGCCCGAAATCATTTGGGCCGCTCCGAAGCTGGGAACGTTCAACCTGCATGCCTCGCTGCTGCCGCAGTACCGGGGCGCCGCCCCGATCAACTGGGCCTTGATCAACGGCGAGACCGAGACCGGTGTCACGACCTTCCTGCTAAACCGCGAGATCGACAAAGGAGCCGTGTTATGCCAGACGCGCGTGCCGATCGGTCCCGACGACGACGCCGGCACGCTCCACGACCGTCTGATGGAAGCGGGGACCGAACTGGTCGTCGAAACGATCGGAAAAATCGCGCAAGGAACCGTGACGGCCGTCGAACAGCCGACCGTCGACCCGGAATGCCTGAAGGGCGCTCCGAAAATATTCAAGGAAACGTGCCGTATCGACTGGCGGCAGCCTGCCGCCCGGATATGCAACCTGATCCGGGGACTGAGCCCGTATCCGGCCGCGTGGAGCGAGCTGAGCCGTCCGGACGCAACACCGGTCGGAGTCAAAATCTTCCGTGCGAAAGCCGAAGCGTGTCGGCCGGGAAAGGCCCCCGGAGCCATCGTAACGGACGGCAGGTCGGAAATCAAAGTAGCCTGCGCGGACGGCTATGTCCAAATCGAGGAGCTGCAGATCGCCGGACGCCGGCGCATGACGACCGAGGAATTGCTCCGAGGATTCAAAGAGATCGAAAGCTGCACCTTCCGATAGCCGGCGAATGACCCGACCGGCTCGAATAAACCCCGATACATCTTTTCCATGTTCATAAAGATGTATTTTTGGCCCATTGCGGTTTTGCCCATTTTTTCTCGCAATTTATTAGACATAAGGCCAAATTTTGGAAAAGATTGATTATATTTGTTTTACCTACATGCAGCGCAACCCGATTTCTCTAAGTTGAACGATTACGGGAAAATTGACCTGCTTCGCGTCGTTTCACTTTGCATTGTATCGCTTGCCGGGGCGTTGTCAGAAAATGAATGTAGAAAAGAGCGAACGGCAGGGAGAGAGTTTCACCCGAATGGAAACCGGATCGAATAATAATACCATCACGGAGAGTTTTCTCTATAACTGTGCGATATAGAAAACCGGGGCAGTTTATTCCGTATGCGCGACTTTCTCTTGAACCTGAACGAACATTAAATCCCAATTTTCAACCTCTATGTTAGGTCTTTGGCAACTATTCATGATCGGCATCGTGATTCTATGGTGCGTCGCATTGGTTTTACTGATCAACCTGAAAGTAAGCTCTGTCAATAAATTATTATGGGCACTGATCGTTACTTTCGTTCCTTTGTTCGGAAGCATCGTTTTTCTCGTATGGAGAAAACGCTTTCTGAAGCAAGCCTGCGAGTCGGGGCAAACAAAACGATAAAATTCCGACACGGTGCGGCAAGTGATTGAGCCAGAAAATCCGTCCCGGTTTTCTTTCATAAGGCGACTTGGCATTGCTTCTATATGCCAGGTGCGTTCGCAACAGGAGTTTTTGTATCCGCCAGTCGCAGCTTGTGACTACAAGCCGCACGTCCGATGCGGCCCTCATCTAAGTCCATCCGCTGGAGAAAACTTGATGCCGAGGAACCGGAAACCTTGGGAATGCAAGGGCCGGCACAACGAAGTATATAACCGGGTTTTCCCCTAAGTCACATAAATTAAAAGAGGAGCCGATTTTCCTGATCGATCGGCACCTCTTTCCGCAACAACTGCTTTCGGCTATGGTTAGGCCGTAGCGAGCCGGATAATCTCCATCCCGTGACGCATGGCCGCTTCGTTGGCAGGCAACAGCCGAGCCATCCGTTCGGGCAACGATTTGGCCAGTCCCTCGAACGCGTTTTCGAGCGTGACGACCGGCCGAACCTTCAGATAGCCGCCCAGAATCATCGTGTTGAAAACCCGGATATTGCCCAGCCGGGCCGCTTCGGTCGTCGCGTCGATCGAATAGACGCGAATATCGCTCCGCGAGGGCGGACGCACGATCCCGTTCGGATCGTAGATCAGCACGCCGCCCGGCTTGACCTTCGGCTCGAACTTGTCCATGCTCTGCTGGTTCAGAATAACGGCCGTGTCGTAGTCGTGCGCGATCGGCGAGCTGATCCGCTCGTCGCTCAGAATGACCGTCACATTAGCCGTACCGCCACGCATCTCGGGGCCGTAAGAAGGCATCCACGTCACTTCGAGTCCCTGCACGACGCCCGAATAGGCGAGAATCTTTCCCATCGACAGCACCCCTTGTCCGCCGAATCCGGCTATGATAAGCTCCTCCTTGAACATATACTTTCGTTTTTAACCGTTAATACCCCGATGCGGGATCAGCCCTTGATGTCCCCGAGCGGATAGAACGGGAACATGTGCTCCTCCATCCACCGGTTCGCCTCGACCGGCGTCAGCTTCCAGCCCGAATTGCACGTAGCGACGAACTCGACGAACGAGAGCCCCTCGCCGTGCATCGAATTGTCGAACGCCTTGCGGATCGCTTTCTTCGCCTTGCGGACGGCCGCCGGCGTATGAACGCTCTGACGCGTCAGATAGGTCACGCCGTCCAGATGCGCGAGCATGTCGGCGATCTTATACGGATAGCCGTGCAGCTTCGGGTCGCGGCCGTCGGGCGTCGTGGCCGTCCTCATGCCCGTGAGCGTCGTCGGAGCCATTTGGCCGCCGGTCATGCCGTAAATCGCATTATTGACGTAGATGATCGTAATGCGGTCGCCCCGATTACAGGCATGGATCGTCTCGCCGGTCCCGATCGCGGCCAGATCGCCGTCGCCCTGATAGGTAAACACGAGTTTCGACGGATTGAGGCGCTTGGCGGCCGTGGCGACTGCGGCGGCCCGGCCGTGGGCCGCCTCGATCCAGTCGATGTCGATATAATTGTAAGCCAACACGGAACATCCGACCGGAGAAATCCCGATCGCATCGTGCTCCAGCCCCATTTCGTCGATCACCTCGGCGACCAGCTTGTGAATCACTCCGTGACTGCATCCCGGACAATAGTGCATCGTATTGTCCGTAATCAGGCGCGGCTTGGCGTATACCCGGTTTTCGGGCGATATGTTCACTTCAAATTCTGCCATAACCTTTTACTGCAATGAAAAGTTCGACTTCAGCGCATCGTATACTTCGCCGGGCGAATGCACGACGCCCCCCGTGCGGCCGTAATGGCGGACCGGCACGCGGAAGCGCGAGGCCAGCATCACGTCCTCGACCATCTGCCCCGTGCTCATCTCGACGGACAGGAATCCTTTCACGCGGCGGGACAGCCCGTCGATCGCCTCGGTCGGGAACGGGAAGAGCGTGATCGGCCTCAACAGTCCGACCCGATGGCCGTCCGCCCGGGCCATCTCGACCACCTTCAGCGCGATACGGGCCGAAGACCCGTAGGCCACGAGCACGTAGTCGGCATCGTCGCAAAGCGTCTGCTCGAAGCGAACCTCGTCGCGGCGGATCGCATCGTACTTGGCTTTCAGTTTCAGATTGAAACGCTCCTGTACGAGCGAGTCGAGCTCGACGGACGTAACGATGTTCCGCCCGCGCGAAGACGGCTTGCCTGTGGCGGCCCACGCGCCGCACCGCTCGGCAATCCGGTCGTCGGTCCAGCGGGGACGGGCGGGCGACAGCACGACCTTCTCCATCATCTGGCCGATCACGCCGTCCGAGAGAATCATCACCGGATTGCGATATTTGAACGCCAAATCGAATCCCAGCGGCACGAAATCGTACATCTCCTGCACGGAATAGGGCGCCAGCACGATCAGATGGTAATCGCCGTGCCCGCCGCCCTTGACGGCCTGAAAATAGTCGGCCTGCGAAGGCTGGATCGTACCGAGCCCCGGACCTCCCCTCGACACGTTGACCACCACGCACGGCAGCTCGGCCCCGGCCAGATAGCTCAGCCCCTCGCACATCAGACTGATGCCGGGGCTTGACGACGAGGTCATCACGCGCTTGCCGGTCGCCGCTCCGCCATACACCATGTTGATCGCCGCGACCTCGCTCTCGGCCTGAATCACCGTCATGCCCGAAGTCTCCCACGGACGCATTTCCATCAGCGTTTCGAGCACTTCGGACTGGGGCGTTATCGGATAGCCGAAATAGCCGTCGCAGCCGCACCGCACGGCGGCTTCGGCGACCACCTCGTTCCCTTTCATCAATTTGATCTCTTCCATATCGCTATGATTTTTCACGTCGTCAAGGCTCCGTAAACTTCTGCCTGTACACCGTAATGCAACTATCGGGACAAACGCTCGCGCAAGAAGCGCAACCCGTACAAGCCTCGGGCGAAACCATCCGCGAGAAACGATAACCCTTGCCGTTGACCTCGCCGCTCAACGCGAGAACCTTCATCGGACAAGCGACCACACACAGCTCGCATCCCTTGCAGCGTTCGGCGTCGACTACGACCGTCCCCTTAATCTTTGTCATAGAATTTCGTTTATTTTCTTACAAATTTATCCGCCGCATATAAAAATAGTAATAATTTTTCATTCGAAATACGATATTCAAGAAAATGTACTTTCCTTTTTCCACCTCATTCTCACCGCATAAAAACATAAAAAACAAAAAGCGTCAGCTTTTCCCACCGTTTCCTGCAAGCCGATGACGAAACCGTGCCTGTCGATTCTGCAAGCAATTCATTCCTGCGAAGAAAATCCCTCGCCGTCGCTGGGAAATCACAAAAAATCGAAAGAAACAAATTGAAATTCCTCAAGCCGAAATACATCCGAATCGATCGGAATATCCCGACCCAACCGACGAATAGTAATTTTTTATTTCATTTACCTAAAAAACTGCCACTTTGCCTATTATCTATCAGTATATTACACGGTTGACAAATCGGATCGGAATCCTTATGTGTACTACAAGCTCGGCTACCGAGTTTCTCAATTTACTAACTAACACTGATTTACTATCATGAAGAAATTTTACCCGATCTTATTATGCATGGCGGGCCTGCTTTGGATGAATACGGCGTGCGACGATTCCGACGAAGGCCAGGGCCAGGGGCCGGAAAAAGAAAGTACGGAAACCGCCATGAAATACGTGACGGCCACATACGTCGGCGAACAAAACGCATGCGGCTTTTTCACTTTCGACTTTTGCACAGAGCCTACGGGCGAGAACGAAGCAATCCCTGCGAATGCCTCCGGACTGCACATAGAACTTTATTCGGACGTCGTGGCGCCCGAAAATCTGCTGGATGCCAGCATCGCTCCGGGAAGGTACGCGACAGGGGAGACTCCGGGCAAATTCACGATCCAGTCCGGACAGACAGCCGAGGGAAGGGTCACCGGTTCCTACTACTACACTACGGACGTAAACGGCAATGTCACCAAGCTCCCTGTAACCGAAGGCGAGATTTACTTCGTCATAACGGACGGCAATCAGGCGGCTTTCATCTCCGACCTGAAGATCGACCAGCAGGAAAACAAATGGGTGTCCTGCGAATACAACGGCAAGATAGACGTCGAACCGGTCTACAATACGGTCTTCACCGCTCAGACCGGATGGTACTGGGGGGACGACGACTATGACTATCCCGGTATCGGACAATATCTAATCACCCTATACGACGGCGAATACGACAGCCAAGGCCTGATCGAAGGAACCTCCATATCGCTCAGCTACTATGCCGAAATGGCGCCTAAGGCATGGGAAGCACAAATTCCCGAGGGCATTTATCACAGCTCGACGGAGTACCAGAAGGGGACGATCCTCGTAGCCACTCCGGAAATCATCGAGGAACAGCCTTGGAGCATATACGGTTATGCCATGCGGCAACAGATCGTCAATGGCGAAAAAACCGAGCATTTCGCCATCGAGGTCGTTTCCAAAGTCGAAAAGATCGAGGACGGACAATACGTTCTCAAATTCAACATCCTGTTCAACAACGGAGAGAGGCATCTTTCAAAATACGTCGGTAACGTAAGGCAAGGCGACGAGTTCACGAAAACAACCCTGACGCAGGATCTGACGATGGAAACGCCCGGTTTCGGCTATCTCGAATATAGGGGTCCTTCGCCGATGTGGAACATCAAGGGAGTCAATCGCTGGAGCATTCGACTCTACACCGACGGAATAGTCGTACATCCTGACCAATACTGGGGCGTCGAACTGAACGGGGAAGGCGAATATATCACAATCGAATTATTCACCGACTCGCATTATACGACCGAAATTCCGGAAGGCCGCTATGTCATATCGAAAGAAGAAGTACCTTATCATGCCAATATGGGCCAAGGCGGCTGGGGCTACAACTTCGGCACATGGTACTACGACTTGGGAGACAATCAGGCTCCGGCCGTATCCGGCGAGGTTAATGTCGGCAGAAACGGCGACGACTATACGGTCGCTTTCCAACTGATCGACGACAGGGGGAACACCATTCAAAGCGATTATACGGGTCCCCTGCAGTACTGGGACAGCTACAACACTTCCAGCGCAGCTCCCGCCCCTGCTTGGTTGTCCGCTCCTTCCACGAGCTACGAGGCAGCCAAAGCAGCGAAAGTCACGAGCGATCTCGAACAACATAACGGAAAGCAGAACGAAAAATAAGCGATCTTTTTCGGCTGTGTCGAAAGCACTTCGAACCGGCGCGGGAGTCCTTCGAGATTTTCCCGCGCCGGTCTTTTCCCGCATGGCAAAACCTTCCGGCATGGGCTCTGCGACCGGCATCGCTTCTGCAAAGGCTCTCAAGCGGGAAAGCCATGCATAGGTTGGTTAAGCCCGGCCGATCAGACATGCAAAACAAGACGGCATGCCTACAAAAAAACGGACGGGAACAAATTCCGTCCGTTTTCTCTTATAAAGCGATTCGCTTCAAAACCTTCCGCCACGTCAATCGAGCGAGTGAATGACCAGCCCCGAGCGTAGTTTCGGCTCGAACCAAGTGGTCTTCGGAGGCATGATCTGGCCCGAGTCGGCGATATCGATCAACTGTTTCATCGAAACCGGATAGAGCGCGAAAGCCACCTTCATTTCGCCGCTATCGACCCGGCGCTGCAACTCGCCGAGCCCCCGGATACCGCCGACGAAGTCGATCCGCTTGTCCGTGCGCAGGTCCTTGATGCCCAGCAACCGGTCCAGCACGCGCTCCGAAAGGACCGTCACGTCCAGTACCCCGATCGGATCGCTGTCGTCGTAGGTCCCTTCGCGTGCCGTCAGACTGTACCAGCGCCCGTCGAGGTACATCGAGAAATTGTGCAGCGCGACGGGATGATAGATGCCCGTGCCCTTGTCCTCGACGATGAAATCCTTCTCGAGCGCCCGGAGCAGCTCCTCGGGCGACAAGCCGTTCAGATCCTTCACTACGCGATTGTAGTCGATGATCTTCAACTGGCTGTCCGGAAAGATGACGGCCAAGAAATAGCAATACTCCTCATTACCTGTGTGCGCCCCGTTAGCTCGCATCTTTTCCTCGGCGACACGCGCGGCAGCGGCCGTGCGATGATGCCCGTCGGCCACGTACAACGCCGGAATCTCGTCGAATATCTCCGTAATGCGCCGCTGAATCTCCTGATCGTCGATCACCCAGAAACGATGTCCGAAACCGTCGGCCGCCGTGAAATCGTACTCGGGCGGATTGTTCTCGACGACACCGCGAATAATCATATCCATTTCGGCATTGGCCGGATAGGAGAAAAACACGGGCTCGATATTGGCGTTCTGATTCCGCACGTGAATCATACGGTCCTCCTCCTTGTCGGGACGCGTCAGCTCGTGCTTCTTGATCCTGCCGCGGACATAATCGTCGAAATGACAGGCGGCGACCAGCCCGTACTGCGTACGGCCGTCCATCGTCTGCGCATAGACGTAGTACTTCTCCTCGTCGTCCTGCACGAGCCACCCGCGCTCGCGCCAGCGCCGGAAGTTCTCGACGGCCTTGCGGTAGACTTCCTCGCAATGCTCATCGGCGATCGGATCGAAATCGATCTCCGGCTTGATGATGTGAAGCAGCGATTTTTCGGTAGCTTCCTTTTTAGCCTCCTGCGAATTGAGCACGTCGTACGGACGCGAAGCCACCTCGGCGGCGTATTTCCTCGGCGGGCGGATGCCCCGGAACGGTTTGATCTTTACCATATTTCCTATTTTTTGAATGATACTATCCGGACAGCCGAAGATGCAAAGCCCCCGGAACGACATTCCGGGGGCTCGTTCTTCGGCGAAGAACTACTTGTTGACCTGAAACCTGCGATTGCCGTTTTTCAGGAAATCGACCGTCTGACGGGCGGCTGCCAAACCCGCATTCAGATTGGCCTCGGCCGTCTCGGCCCCCATCTTCTTCGGCGTAGCGAACACCCGCTTGCCGAACTTCTCCGTCAGCAAAGGCTGTGCCTCGGCAGCGATGTCGGTGATATATTTCAGGTCGGCGCGTTCTTCGAACGCCCGAATCAATCCCTGCTCGTCGATCACCTCCTTACGCGCGGTATTGATCAGTACGCCGCCCTTGGGCATACTCGACAGCAATTCGTAACCGATCGATCCCCGCGTCTGGGCCGTAGCCGGAATGTGCAGCGAAACGTAATCGGACGAGGCATACAACTCCTCGACCGTTCCGACCGCCTCGACGCCGTCGGCTTCCAGCTGCCTCGGATCGACGAACGGATCGAACGCCTTCACGCTCATGCCGAGCGCACGCCCGTAGCGCGCCACGATACGTCCCACGTTGCCGTAGGCATGGATTCCGAGACGCTTGCCGCTTACTTCGGCCCCCGTACCCGGCGTGAACTGGTTGCGCGAGATGAAGATCATCATGCTCACGACCAGCTCGGCCACGGCGTTCGAATTCTGTCCGGGCGTGTTCATCACGACGATGCCCCTCTCGGTGCAGGCCGCCAAATCGACGTTGTCGTAGCCGGCTCCGGCCCGCACGACGATTTTCAAATTCCGGGCCGCATCGATCACCTCGCGCGTGACCTTATCGCTGCGGACGATCAGTCCGTCGGCATCGGCCACGGCGGCCAGCAGTTCCGCCTTATCGGCGTACTTTTCGAGCAGAGCCAGCTCGTATCCGGCTCCCTCGACGATTTCTCGTATACCGTCGACCGCCGCCTTGGCAAACGGTTTCTCGGTAGCTACCAATATTTTCATAAACGTAACGTTCTCTAAGGTTTCAAACGAAATGGCTTTTTTCACCCGCGAAGGTCCGGGGTACATGACGAGGATTCCCATAAACGCCTATTTGGCATGGATCTTCTCGAACTCGCGCATGCAGTCGACCAGTGCCTGCACGCTCTCGATCGGCAGCGCATTGTAGATCGACGCGCGGAAACCGCCCACCAGACGGTGCCCCTTGATGCCGACCATACCTTTGCCCTTGGCGAACTCGAGGAACTCGGGTGCCAGATCGGCATACGGTTCGCTCATCACGAAGCAGACGTTCATCAGCGAGCGGTCCTCCTTGACGGCCGTCCCGACGAACAGCGGGTTGCGGTCGATTTCGGCGTAGAGCAGATCGGCTTTCGCCTTGTTGCGCTTCTGGATTTCGGGTACGCCCCCGATCGACTTGAGCCACTTGAGCGTCTCCTTCACGACATAGATCGCGAACACGGGAGGCGTATTGAACATCGACTTGCTGGCGATGTGATTGCGGTAGTCCACCATCGAGGGCAGCGGACGGGAAACCTTGCCCAGCGCGTCCTCCCGCACGATGACGAACGTCACGCCGGCAGGACCGATGTTCTTCTGCGCGCCGCCGTAGATCATCGCGTACTTGCTCACGTCGACCGGACGGCTCAGAATGTCGGAACTCATATCGGCGATCAGCGGAACCGGCGAATCGATGTCGGTGTGGTACTCCGTGCCGTAAATCGTATTGTTGGAGGTAATGTGCAGATAATCCAAATCCGACGGGATGGCGTATCCTTTCGGAATATAGGCGAAGTTCTTGTCTTCCGAGGAAGCGAGCACCTCGACCTCGCCGAACAATTTGGCCTCTTTGATCGCCTTCTTGGCCCATACGCCCGTATTGACGTAACCGGCTTTCTTTTCGAGAAAATTGTAGGGCACTTCGAAAAACTGGGTGCTGGCGCCGCCGCCCAAGAAAAGAACTTTGTAGTTGTCGGGAATATGCAGCAATTCGCGGAAAAGCGCCTCGGCTTCGTCGTTCACGGCTTCGAAATCTTTCGTCCGGTGCGATATTTCCAGCAGCGACAGCCCGATGCCTTCGAAGTCCAAAATAGCCTTGGCGGCATTCTCGATGGCTACGCGCGGCAGAATCGACGGTCCTGCGTTGAAATTGTGTTTTTTCATCGTCGTAAAAGAAATTATACGGTTAATACTCTAAAAGAATCGGGAATAACAGCTTCAAACTTACCAAAAAATCTCCGAACCGCGAAAGATTTTCCCGTTTTTATACAACAACCCGAAACCGTCCATTTTTTTTAACGCGTTTTTTGGCTTACTTTTGCAAGCGTTTCCAAATGATAGCGTGATGATTAAATCGATGACAGGCTACGGCAAGGCCGAAGCCGCGACGGAGCACAAGAAGATAACCGTCGAAATCCGCTCGCTCAACAGCAAGCAGCTCGATCTGGCGGTCAAGCTGCCGTCCGCATACCGCCAGTGCGAATACGAGATCCGTCAGACAGTAGGCAAACGGCTCCAACGAGGGAAGATCGACGTCTTCGTATCGTACGAAACGGTAGGTCGGGCCACCGGCGTGACGATCGACCGGGACATTTTCGCGCACTATGCCGGGCAGCTCCGCGAACTCGCCGAGGCGAGCGGGCTGGGCTGGGGGAGTGCGGCGGCCGACGCGGCCGCGATGACGGCCATCTTGAAGCTGCCCGACACCGTGCAGAACAACTCCGAAGCCGTTTCCGACGAAGAACTGACGGCACTTGGCAGCGCCGTAGCCGAAGCCCTCGACCGCATCGACGAGTTCCGCGCTCAGGAAGGAACCACGCTGATAGCCGACCTGCTCCGCCGCATCGACCGCATCGAGCAGATCAAAAACGAGATCGAACCGTACGAGAAAGCACGCACCGAAACGATCAAGGCCCGGATTCGGGAACACGTCGAATCGCTCGGCATACCCTACGACGCGGGACGGCTCGAACAGGAAATGATCTACTACATCGAAAAACTGGACATCACCGAGGAGAAAGTCCGCCTGCAGAACCACTGCCGCTATTTCCGCGAAGTGGCGCATGCCGAGCAGGGAGCGGGCCGCAAGCTCGGGTTCATCGCGCAGGAGCTCGGGCGCGAGATCAATACGCTCGGATCGAAGTCCAACGAAGCGACGATGCAGAAAATGGTCGTGGAAATGAAAGACGAGCTCGAAAAGATCAAGGAACAGGTGCTCAATATCTTGTAAAAGCTCCTTCCCCGAATTAAGTCCATCCGATCAAACACGATAACAGCCATGTCCCGAATCACCGAAGGAAAAGTCGTCATTTTCTCGGCTCCGTCCGGAGCGGGAAAGTCCACGATCATCGGCCGCCTGCTCGAAAAATTTCCCCGCCTCGAATTTTCCATATCGTGCACGAGCAGGCCGCCGCGAGGAAAGGAAGTTCACGGACGCGAGTACTATTTCCTCAGCAACGACGAGTTCAAAGCGCGCGCGGGGGCAGGGGAGTTCGTCGAATGGGAGGAGGTCTATCCCGGAACCTGCTACGGCACGCTGCGCAGCGAAGTGGACAGGATATGGGAGAAGGGGAGCGTAATCGTTTTCGACGTGGACGTCAAAGGAGGCGTCAACCTCAAGAAAACGTTCGGCGCAAGCGCCCTGTCCGTCTTCATCATGCCGCCTTCGGTCGAGGAGCTGCGGCGCCGGCTCGTCGGCCGGGGAACCGACTCGGCCGAAACGATCGAAAAGCGGGTGGCCAAGGCCGAGCAGGAGATCGCCCATGCCCCGCAGTTCGACCGGGTGATCGTGAACGACTCGCTCGAAGAAGCCGTTGCCGAGGCAGAAAAAACCGTCGCCGAATTCATCGGATAGTATGGAAGTCGAGCCGACCATCCTGCTGCCGGGATCTTTCAACCCGATTCACAAAGGTCATCTGAGTATCGCCGAGAACGTTCTGCGAGCCATGCCCGAGGCTACGCTGTGGTTCGTCGTATCGCCGCAGAATCCGCTGAAATCCCCCTCAGAGCTCGCTGCGGAGCGACACCGGCTGCAAATGGCTCGGATAGCCGTCGGCTCGTCTCCGCTCAGAGAGCGCATGGCCGTCTGCGACGTCGAGTTCACGCTGCCCAAGCCGTCGCTGACACTGCGCACGCTCGATGTACTGCAAGCGAAATATCCGTCGCGCCGGTTCGCCCTGCTGGTCGGCACGGACATTGTCGGAGAGTTCGGACGCTGGTACCGGTCCGGGGAGATTCTGGACCGCTTCGAGGTTCTGGTCTATCCGCGCGGGACGGAGCCGGGCAGCGTTTCCGACGAACGCTTCACGTTTCTGAAAGACGTCCCGACCATTCCCGTCGTAGCGACCGATATTCGCGCCAGAATCCGCCGGGGGGAGAACCCGGCCGACGACTTGCCTCCCGGCGTGTGGGAATACATCAAGGAAAACGGACTCTATGGATACGCCCGATGAGACGATCCGCCGGATCGAAGAACTCGACCGCGCAATCGGCCGGACGCCCGAGCAAAGCGTGCTGTATATGCGGCGGGGGCGCCTGCTGTACCGGGCAGGACTGTTCCACCGGGCGCTGAACGACTTCCGCAAGGCGCGCGAGCTGGACGGCACGAACGCCGAAGCGGACGCCTATATCGAGATGCTGCAGGAAATATTCGATTTCCGCTACACGGATTTGTACAACCCGTAATGTTTTTCGGAAAGGAAGCATTAAATTTGCGGCCGTATATAACTCGAACCATGAAGAAAAAAATCGCCCTGATCGCCGGCGGAGACTCTTCCGAATGGAAAATCGCGCTGGAGGGCGCCGCGCTGATCGAACAGGTACTCGATACCGACAAATACGACGTATACAAAATCGTTCTTCACGACGGCCGCTGGACCTATACGGCTCCGGACGGCGCCACGACGGAGCTGGACCGCAACGACTTCACGCTGACGCTCGGCGGGCGCAGGATTCGTCTCGAATACGCCCTGATCCTGATTCACGGCACGCCGGGCGAGGACGGACGCCTGCAAGGATATCTGGACATGATGAGAATCCCGTACTCGTCCTGCGGCTTCGTCACATCGGTCATCACGTTCGACAAGGCGGCCTGCAAACGCGCCCTGCACGGAGCGGGTCTGAACATGGCCCGCGAGATTCTGCTCGACCGTCACAGTCAGGTCGATCCCGACGAGGTGATCGGCCGGCTGGGCCTGCCGCTGTTCGTCAAGCCGAACGCCAGCGGAAGCAGCTTCGGCGTCACGAAAGTCAAAACGCGGGAACAGCTGCTTCCCGCCGTCGAGGCCGCGTTCGCCGAGAGCGACCACGTGCTGATGGAGGAGTGCATCGACGGACGCGAAATCAGCTGCGGCGTCATGATCGCCGGGGGCAAGGAGTATCTGTTTCCGATTACGGAGCTCGTCTGCCAGAGCGAGTTTTTCGACTACAAGGCCAAGTATCAGGGATTCTCGAAGGAAATCACCCCGGCCGATTTGGACGAACGAACGGTAAAAAAAGTAAACGCGATGACGCTGGCGGCCTACAAGAAGCTGAACTGCCGGGGCGTGGTCCGCATCGATTTCATCGTGCGCGACGGCGAGCCGTATTTCATCGAAGTGAACACGATTCCGGGCATGAGCGCGCACAGCATCATCCCGCAGCAGGCCGCCGCGATGGGCATGAGCATGTCCGAACTGTTCGACCTGATTATCGAGGAAACCTCGCAGGCGCAGCCATGATGATCCAGATCGACGACAAGATCGTCAGCTCCGAGCTGCTGACCGAGCGTTTCTGCTGCGACCTGTCGCACTGCAAGGGCATCTGCTGCGTCGAGGGCAACGCCGGAGCTCCGCTCGAAATCGACGAGGTAGAAGTGCTCGAACACGAGTGGGAAGCGCACAGACCGTATATGAAGCCCGAAGGGATCGAGGCCGTCGAGCGGCAGGGCTTCATGGTTCTCGACGAGGACGGCGACCTTACCACACCGCTGATCGGCGAAGCCGAGTGCGCATACTCGTTCGAGGAGAACGGCGTCACGATGTGCGCGATCGAGCGGGCATGGAGGGAAGGGCGCACGCCTTTCCGGAAGCCGATTTCGTGCCACCTGTATCCGATCCGGCTCATTACTCTGAGCAACGGAACCGTCGGCCTCAACTACCACCGATGGGACGTTTGCGACAGCGCAAGACGATTGGGACGCAAACTCGGCACGCCGGTCTACCGCACGCTGCGCGAGCCGATCGTCCGTCGCTTCGGCGAACCGTTCTTCGCAGCGCTCGAAGAAGCGGAACGCTACCTGAGCGAAACCGGACCGGATAAATGACCCGCCTCGGCTCGCCGGAACGGCGGCTCCGGCGAAAGCATCAGGCGTTCTTTGTATCCCGAATCATCCGACCAACCGATCGGACCGAGCCATATAGAAAACCAACGCTAACGAAGAACAGAGCATACGCCTGCTTTCCGCGACCCGACGGCAGAGAACACCGAAGCGGGCGGCGTTTTTTTCGTTTCCCGTTTCCATTACCTTTTTTCGCCGGGTGATGGTCTGTCAAAGTTTTCAAAAGCTATTAACATTCTAAAAATTTGTCCGTTTCGTTCTTATTTCGAGTCAAATCCGCCACAAGCCGGCCATGCAACCCGACGGCATCCGCTTCGTCCGACCGTTGCTCGGGTGTGGCAGGAACCGACCCGCTTTCATCGCCCCCGGGCATTCGCATTCCGGGCGTTTCGTCCCGAAACGCGCTACACGACAGCGTGCCGGGCTGAACGAAGAAGAACAGACAGTGCGTTTGTCCCCACACGACACCCTTACCGAACGGAACGCCGAGGCCGAAAGTAAAAAATATTTCGTACTTTTGCTTTCGTTCTAAACCCGACCGAATGCTCAAAAACCTTATACTGACGGTCTGTCTTTTTCTTTGCCTGACCCGCGTCGACGCCCAGCGACGCAAACCGGCGGGACCGCCGGCCGCTCCCCATCTCGAAGAACTGCCCCAGCGGCCACTCGACACGCTGCCGACAGACGACCCGGAGACGAAAGTGATCCTGTACAGCAACAACACATGGAGCTTCTACCGACCTTCCTTGCGTACGCTCGACTCGCTGCCGGTCTATGCCCAGCACTGGGACACCTCTCAGGTCTTCGCATACAAGAGCATCGAGTATGCCGACCTGCCGCCCGTAATCGACTTGAAAATCGTCAAGGATCTGAGCGAGTTCACTCCGCCCGTCGTCGGAAACGTACTGTCGAAGTACGGTCCTCGCCGTCGTCGCAACCACAACGGGGTGGATATCCCGCTGAAAGTGGGCGAGCCGATCCGTGCCGCGTTCGACGGAAGGGTACGCTACGCCAAGTACAACACGGGCGGCTTCGGCAATCTGGTGATCGTCCGACACCCCAACGGGCTCGAAACATGGCATGCCCATCTTTCGAAGCTGAACGTACAAGTCAACGAATACGTCAAGACGGGGCAGGTCATCGGATTCAGCGGCAATACGGGCCGAAGCCGGGGCCCCCACCTTCATTTCGAAATGCGCTACTGCGACCAGACTTTCGATCCGGAATTCATCATCGACTTTCCGACGGGCTGCCTCAAGTACCAGACCTTCGCACTCGAAAAGTCGTTTTTCAACATACACTCCCGCGCATCGGAGATATTGGAGGAAGACGACGACGACTTTCCGCTGCTCGCATCGGCCGAAGGCGACAGCACCACCACCTCGACCGATATTCTGGCCAGAATAGCCGAAGCGCAGAACAAGGAGAAGGCCGAAAGCCAGCGCTCGACGCTGTCGCAAAGCACGGCCGTCTACCATACGATCCGCTCGGGCGACATGCTCGGCAAGCTCGCGATCAAGTACGGCGTATCGATTGACCAGATTTGCCGCCTGAACAAGATCAGCCGCACGACGATCCTGCAGCTGGGCCGGAAGCTCCGTATCAAATAGACAGTAGGATGCCAAAAAAGTTCAGTACGCCTGTGGGTAAAACCGTACTTTTATATGCTGCTACCAGCGTGAACTCGATTACTGGTTCCGCGTCTGCATCGGCCTCGGGAAGCAAGAAATGACGCTGATTTCAGGCGATATTGAATTGCATTTCGATGAAATAATCCTATCGGCTCGTCCAACACGAGTATTTTTTATATATTTGTTTATTAAGAGATATTTATTCTGTTTGCCTATGAACAATATATAACAATTTACCAATGGTTCCGCGCGCCGTCCCCGCACTAAAAGCGCCGGCGCATACATATAGAAAGCGTTAGCTTTATCTCTTGCTTTTCGAAATCTGGAAAATTTAGTTATATCTCAAAATTTCACATCATAATATCTTGTAAATTAATAGTTTATATTGTGATGTGTTTTTATCAAGAAACAAATTAGGAACAGAAACACGAATTATCTTATTTTCTTGTTTTTTTGTTTGCACTACCTTTCTTTCTCTTCACTTGTTCGTACTTTGAGTATTTTTCCAAGT